>Ga0326597_10009168_pt1 | contig 13295 bp, 9 predicted proteins | sample RVTome_12_FD_203789 | JGI IMG/M metagenome (GOLD analysis project Ga0326597, IMG submission 203789) | Soil microbial communities from uranium-contaminated site in the Upper Colorado River Basin, Wyoming, United States - RVT100D185 | ecosystem: Environmental > Terrestrial > Soil > Contaminated >... | reverse complement strand
ATCCGCGAACCTTCACCGAGCATGCGCATTTTTACCTGTTGCCTGAGTTGCCTCTGGCGGCGCTGCGCTATCTCGAACTTTTCGTGGTGGGGCAGCTACTTACTCTTTGGCTGATTCTGCGTCATCACGTTCAAGTGGTTGTCGCGCAAAGTCCCTACGAAGGATTCGTCGCGGCGTTGACGATCAAGGTTGCTTCGTGGCTTGGATACCGAGCCGGGTTGGCGGTTGAAGTCCACGGCGATTTCGAAAGCAGTCTATTTTCTTATCGCAGGGTAAAATTTGCCGATTTGTACCGATGGCTGATGAATCGTATTGCCCGTTATTCGATTGAGCGGGCCGACGTGCTGCGGTCGATTTCGCATTCCACGACGGCGCAATTGAGACGGTGGGCGCCGGCTAAAACGATCGTGCAATTCTCTGCCTGGACCGACATCGAAACCTTTCTTGCCCGCGGTCGCGAAACAAGAACCGATCAATCGCATACGATCCTATACGCGGGGGTGCTGACACCGCTCAAGGGAGTCCATCATTTGATAAAAGCTTTCCGGCTTATCTTGCCGCAGTTTGCGGGCGCGCAGCTAGTCATCGCCGGCGAAGTGCAAAATAAGAGTTATGCCGCTGAACTGAGAAAAAAAGTCGCCGAGCTCAATCTCACTGCCAGCGTCCAGTTCGCTGGACCCTTGGCCCAGTCGGAACTGGCGCGGCGGATGGCTGGAGCTGCGTTTTTAGTATTGCCGTCGCAATCCGAAGGCTTTGGCAGAGTGATTCTCGAAGCGATGGCGGCGGGCACGCCGGTGATCGGCAGCCGAGTAGGCGGTATACCGGAACTTATACAGCACGGCGTGAACGGCTTCCTGATTGCGCCGGGAGACGAAGCTGCGCTCGCTGAAAAGATTCGTTGGATGTTCAATCATCGCGATCGGGCGCGGGCGATGGGGCAAGCCGCGCATATATTCGCGGCGCAGCTTTTTTCCACGTCAAGATACCTTCAGGGGTATCGTGAAATTTTTGCACTGGCTGAACCGACATCCGAAGAGAGGGAACATGCGGCTTCTGCTCTTTAATCTCGCCACTGACGCGGACGACCCGGTGCTGGGATTTACCACTAGCTGGATCGGCGCGTTGGCGGAGCGGGTAGAGTTCGTCCACGTCGTTACGATGCGGGCCGGGCGGCTGGCGTTGCCGGGCAACGTGCGGGTTCATTCCGTCGGCAAAGAGAAGGGCTACAGCGAACCACGCCGCGTTATTGAGTTCTATAAAATCATCGGGCGGATTCTACGGCAAGAACGCATCGACGTCTGTTTCTCGCACATGATGCCGCTCTTCACGGTCATGGCGGGTCCAATCCTTAGGCTAACGGGCATCCCGATCATTACTTGGTATGCGCATCTTCACCGAGCACGGATTTTGCCCGCCGCACACTGGCTCTCTACGCGCATGGTCGCGAGCGTGGAGAGCGCCTATCCCTACCGGCGCGACAAATTTACCGCGGTGGGCCAAGGCATCGACACAGGGTTATTTCTGCCCGAGGCCGAGACGAGACCGGAAAAGATTCCCATGATCCTTTCGGTCGGCCGGCTGTCGCCGGTGAAAGATCATCCGACGCTGATCAAAGCGGTTTGTTTCCTGCGGCAAATCTGGCATGAGCCGTTTCGCGTCGCGATTGTCGGTGGGCCGACGAGCGAGCGAGACCAAGCCTACGTACGTTCACTGCATCAGCAAGTAACGCAACTGGGACTGGAAGAAATCGTTTCTATCGAACCGGCGGTTTCGATGGACAAACTTCCCTCATGGTATCGCCGCTCTACCGTGAACGTGAACATGACCCCCACCGGCTCCAGTGACAAAGTGGTATGGGAGGCGCTGGCTTGCGGCCGCATATGCGTCGTCGCCAATGAGGGATTCAAGCCGACCTTGGGTAAATACGCCGGTGAGTTGTCTTACGCCTACGGCGAAGCCGAACAACTGGCGGCAAGACTGAAATGGACATTATCGCTTTCCGAAAGCGCTCGCGCCGCGATCGGCACCGAGCTAAGGCGCGAGGTGGAGGTGAGCCATGGTCTAAATGGGCTCGCTAATCGCCTGGTAGAAATTTTTGAATCGACGCTCGCGCCCAGCGCAACCGCCGCCCAGGTTAAACAAGCCTGAAGCACTGAAACCGAAGCATGAATAAATCATCCCACCGTGCGATCCGCCAACCGATCTTGCCGGAGTCCGATCGCCACCTTCAAGGTGCTTGGTCTATGTTGTTCGTTGCCGCGGCGTTTCTGTTGGGATTTCTCGCCCTTTGGTTGGAGCAGAGTTGGTTGTTAATCTATTTTTACGCCGAAGCGTACGTGACGGTCGCTTATGTCTTCGCTCGCACTATGCAAATTTGGCGCGATCCTTTTAACCCTCTATGTTTAGTTTTGGCCGTGGCGTTCGTTCGCCTTATCCTTCCGGGACTGCTGTTTCTATCAGGATCGAATGTGCCGGACGATATCGACGCCGTTTTTCAATCGTTGCAATTATCCGATCATGATTGGCAATGGGGCAACGTGCTGGCGTTGGTCGGCCTTCTGGGCATTGTCTTGGGATGGCTTTCAATTCAGGTGCGTTGGAGCCAAGAACAACCTGTGAAGTTTCTGCTGACCGACGGCGCCAAGTACGCCGCGTTGGCGGGTATGGCGCTGGGGCTTGCCGCGCTACTGGCATTCGTAACCTCAAATGCGTCGCTGAGCGTCATCGCTAGCGGCGCATTTCGCGGCACGACCATTCAAGAGGGCACCGGCAAGTTTTTCTTTCTGGCTTATTTCTTGATTGCCGGCAGCGTGCTGTTGTCCTGCTACCTGGTCGCGAAGAATCACGGTTGGTATTCACTATCTCCTGTGCTGGCCGCCGGGTTTTTGTTTTCCGTGCTCGGCGGCCGTAACCGCACCTTGACGCCGATAGCCTGCGGACTTTTGCTGCTCTGGTATTTCACTCGCGAGCAAAAATCTTGGCCCAAGTTTTCCATTAAGCCCCATTATCTCCTGCTGGCACTCTGTGGTTTCATTGTCATTGCTTGGCTGTCCTATCTAGGTCTTCTCTACCGCGGCGAATATGGCGTCAACGCTTTTGCTGAAGCGCTATCGATCACAAAGTTCTGGGCGCATGTTCAGGGCAGCGTGTACGGCGACCTCGGGCAGCTCCATAGCCTGGCGGGAGCGATCGCCATCGGTCCGGGAGTTCTTAACGGGCAGACATTCTATGGTTCTCTGAGTTGGCCTCTAGGAATGATTTTCCCCATCGGAGGAAGAAGCGCGGGTATTTTCATCGTCGAGACGCTGGCGGGATTCTACAAAGGTCAAAAATGGGGTCTTAATGCCTCGTTAATCGGTGACGCGTACCTTAATTTTGGACTGCCGGGCGTTGTCGTCATCATGCTGCTTTTTGGCGCGCTCCTTAAATTGCTTTACTTACGATTTCGCGAGGGTAGGCTTCACAGCGCGATATACGCCATCGCCGTTCTGAGTTGCGTGCAGATTTTTTGGGTATCCATCGAGGTATGGCCCCAAGCTCTCGTCACATTAAGCGCTACCTGGCTGCTGATTTATCTTGGCAGGACGGTTTTTCGCGTGCGTTATGCGCGGGAGGAATATCGGCGCGCTGAACGGCGGGTGTACTCGTGAAGGTTCTCCAGCTCATCACTACCCTGTCAAGCGGCGGCGCCGAGTTGCACCTTCTCACCCTATGCCGCCGGCTAAAGAAACAAGGGGTGGAAATCGTCGTCGCCTGTATGAGCGAGTACGGCAAGGACGGGCGGACGTTGCGCGGCGAATTTGAGAATGCGGGTATCCGGGTGATCTGCGTCGGCAACGGTCACCGCTTTGAGCTTCGGTCGTTTTCTTCGATCGCTCATCTCGTTGAGATCGAGCAGCCGGATATTCTTCATACCCATCTGCCGCGGGCCGATCTGCTGGGAGCCATAGCGCGATTCTTGAATCCGTCGGTGGCTTGGGTCTGTTCGGTGCACGCAATCTATAGCTATGATTGGTCGGGGAGATGGACTCTTCCGTTGTTTCACTTTGTCTGGCGCCGCGCCGATGCGATGCTGTGTATTTCCCACGCCGTCAAAGACTGGCTGATCAACTGTGGTGTGCCGGCGGATATGACCCAAGTCATTCACTACGGCATCGAGCTGGAGGAATTTTTGCAGCCGCAGCTCGACCTGCGCAAGCAGTGGGCTCTCAACGGCAGCGTCATCGTCGGTTCCATCGGCCGCCTGGAGCCGAGAAAAGGCCATGATCGTTTGATCGACGCGATGCCCGGGATCTGTGAAAGCGTGCCCAATGCTCTGCTTTTGATCGCCGGTCAAGATTCTTGGGGCTACGGCGCGACCCTGCAGCGGCGCATCGATGAGCTTGGCTTTGGCGAGAAGATTCGAATGGTCGGTTTTCAGAATGACATCGCGTCCTTTCTAGGCGCTCTCGATCTGTTCGCATTCGCGACCAAATCGGAAGGCTTCGGCCAGGTCGCCGTCGAAGCGATGGCTGTCGGCAAGGCCGTGGTGATGACAAATATCGCGCCGCTTACGGAAATCGTCGTCGACGGCGAGACCGGCCGGCTGGTAGATACAGGCAGCGCCGACTCCTTCGCGAACGTCATTATTCCGTTGTTAAAAGACCCTGCGGAGCGCGCCCGAATGGGGGCGTTGGGGCGTGCCAGGGTGAAAGAATTTTTTGCCGCCGAGAGAATGTCTCAGAAAACCCTTTCGCTCTATGAAGATGTCCTGCGGCGCAGATCGACATTGAGGGCGAGCGCCTGAGACAGAAGGAGCAGTGACAAACCATGTGTGGCATTTGCGGTTGGATAACCCACGGTTCGGTTAACGTTTCTGGCGCGAACGCCGGTTTGGCCGCGATGAGTGAGGCCATCGAGCACCGCGGCCCCGACGATTGGGGTAAGGCGGAGTTCAAAGATGCGGCGGTCGCCATGACCCGTCTGAGTATCATCGACGTCGTCGGCGGCCATCAGCCGATCGCCAACGATGACAAGTCCTGCTGGATCGTCTTCAACGGCGAAATCTACAACTTCTTAGAATTGCGCAGAGAACTCGAGTCTAAAGGTTTCCGCTTCAAAACTCAGTCCGACACCGAAGTGGTGCTGCGCGCTTATGAAGAGTGGGGCGATGATTGTTTAATGCGGCTGCGCGGTATGTTCGCCCTGGCGATCTATGATTGTCGGGGGGCTGTAAACGAGAGCGGTTCCGAAAATTCGAAGCACTCCCGTCTGCTTTTAGCGCGGGATCGAGTCGGTAAAAAACCGCTGTATTACTTTAGAGATGAAAAACAGATCGTCTTCGGCTCGGAGATCAAAGCGATCTTGGCCTATTCCTCGGTGCACGCCCAAATCCGCCGTAGCAGCTTGCCTTTATATCTAACCTACGGTTACGTGCCGGCGCCTTACACTTTCTATGAAAATATTTACGAGCTGCCGCCGGGACATAAACTTGTTGTCCAAGATGGCAAAGTCGTCATTGATCGCTATTGGCAATGGCCGCCTCAAGAACCTTTGGGCGCGGCGCTCTCGGAAAAACAGTTCGTCGATGGTCTGCGCGAACTACTTGAAGACGCGGTGCGAGTGCGGCTCATCAGCGACGTGCCGCTGGGGGCCTTTCTCAGCGGCGGTGTGGACTCCGCCGCGGTGGTCGCTTTCATGGCCCGCGGTATGAAGCAGCCGGTGCAAACCTTCGCCATCGGTTTCAGCGACGATCCTTCCTTCAATGAGCTGGAATACGCGCGGGCGGTGGCCGACCGATTTCATACTGACCATCATGAGTTCGTCGTGACGGCGGATGCCATCGAGCTGTTGCCGAAGCTGGTCTGGCACCACGACCAGCCGTTCGCAGATTCTTCGGCCGTGCCGACTTTTTTGCTCGCACAAATGACCCGCCGGTATGTCAAGGTGGCTCTCACCGGCGATGGCGGCGATGAGTTGTTTGCCGGCTATGACCGTTTTGCCGCGGCGCGCTTGGCGGAGAGTTTTCGGCGCGTACCCGATTTATTTCAAGCTATCGTCAGGCAAGTTTTGGCTGTTTTGCCGGAGGCGACGACCTACGGCAGTTTGACGCGCCGGGCGCGCCGTTTTGTCGATGGCGCAACGCTGCCCTTGGCCGACCGTTACTTGAGCTGGGTCGGGGTTTTTCCGCCGGCTCTCGTAAAGGAACTCGTGGCAGGTGATCTCGACGGCGATCCAGTCTCGCACTTCCAAAGCTATTTCGATCCGGCGCTCGACGGCGATCCGATCGCCCAGTTGCTGTCGGTCAACATGAAAAGCTATCTGCCGGGCGACCTGCTGGTAAAAACCGACCGCATGACGATGGCCAATTCACTAGAGGCTCGCTGTCCGTTCCTCGATCACCGGCTGTTGGAATTCGCCTGCGCCATTCCCTCCGAGCTGAAGCTCAAAGGGATGACCACTAAATATATTCTCAAGCGCGCGCTCGAGGATATCTTGCCGCGGCAAATCATCCGGCGAAAAAAACATGGCTTTGGCGTGCCTGTGGGACGCTGGTTCCGCACCAGCCTCAAGCGCTATTTGCATGATACGCTGCTCAGCCCTCAAGCGTTGCGGCGCGGTTATTTTCGCGAAGCGCCGCTGCGCCGGCTGATCGACGAGCACCAGAGCGGCAAACGCGACCATGGCCAACGGCTCTGGGCCTTGCTGACTTTTGAAATCTGGCAGCGAATCTTTATCGATGGAGAGAAGCGTTCATGGCAATTGGAAGCAGCGCAGAGCGAATCAAAATCCTTCGCGTCATTGGCCGGTTAAACGTCGGCGGTCCGGCGATCCATGTCGTCAATCTGACGGCAGGCTTGGACGCACAGCGCTACCGGTCGTTGCTGGTGGCGGGGAGCGAGAATGAAGCCGAGGGCTCGATGTTGGACTTTGCTTTGGCGCACGGTGTATGGCCTACGGTCATTCCGGAAATCGTTACTGCTTTTAATCTCGCCCCTAGGGACTTTAAAGCGCTGTGGAAATTATATGCCTTGATACGCCGCGAGAAGCCCCACATCGTACACACCCATACGGCGAAAGCGGGTTTGTTGGGCCGTCTCGCCGCCTGGCTCGCCGGCGTGCCGGTGATCGTTCATACCTTCCACGGTCATGTGCTGCATGGATATTACGGATCTGTGAAGAACCAATTGTTACGCTGGGTCGAACGGTCGCTTGCCTGGGTCACGGACCGGCTTGTGACCGTGAGTGCGCAGGTTAAGAACGAGTTGGTCGGCTACGGCATCGCGCCGGCTGACAAGATTACCGTCGTGCCGCTCGGTTTCGACTTGGAGCCCTTCCTGAATATTGAGCGGGATTTCGGAGTTCGCCACGACATACACAAAGGAAGAGAAGATGGTTTTCATCGCAGAGGCACAGAGTCAGCAGAGGTTCGGAAACATTATTATGAAGAATCTCCGACTCTGACCGAATCTGGGCGCCTCCGCGGTGCAATGTCCGAATCAATTTTCACCACAGCGGCACAGAGTACACAGAGGATTCAATTCAAAATCGGCTGTGGCGAGTTTCGCCGCGAACGGGGTTTTACCGACAAACATAAGTTGATCGGAATCGTCGGCCGGATCTTTCCTATAAAAAACCATGCACTCTTTCTCGATGCGGCTGCGCGGATTGCTGCCCGGGATACAGCTGCTCGTTTTGTCATTGTCGGCGATGGCGTCTTGCGCCAAAGATTGGAAAATCAAGCGCGAGAGCTGGGGATCGACAACCGGGTTTTGTTCACCGGTTGGCGCACAGATCTGCCGAGTATCTGTGCCGACCTGGATGTCTTGGTGGTGTCCTCGGATAATGAGGGCACGCCGGTGTCGGCGATCGAGGCAATGGCGGTGGGATGCCCGGTGGTCGCGACACGCGTCGGCGGGCTGCCCGATTTGATCGACGATGGGCTCACTGGCCGTTTGGTTCCGCCGCGGGACGCCGTGGCGCTGGCGAACGCGGTGCTCGATCTCCTCCAGAGTCCGACGGCGGCGCGCGAGATAGGAACCAATGCACGGGAGTTCGTCCGTCAGCGCTTCACGGTAGAGCGTCTGATCGGCGACCTGGATCGGCTTTATAGCGAACTGCTCGCCGAAAAAGCGGTGGTCTGTGCCAAATTAACCGCACGGGCACAGAGTACGCAGAGGAAGACGAACTTTGCGACTTGGCGCGAGGAGTAGTCCGCAACCGATCGGAATGTTTTTTCTGCAAAGGCGCGAAGGGAAGAGGGGTTCATACGGGCGTATTGCTATACGCCTGTCTTCAGAGTGGGAACAGAAGGATTTAATTCACCACAGAGACATAGAGATAACAGAGGTCGGAGTGTTCTTGAAAAATAACTTATTACTCGGTGTTCTCCGCACCAGTGTGGTGAAAGATCCGAATCCGATTTAGCCGCGAAGAACGCATGGATAAGAAAAGCTGAGGTTAAAATTAACGCTGTAAAAGCATTGGTCGTTGACGGGGTGTTGGTTTTATTCTTGATCGCTTGCTCGGGATCGCAAAACGAAGTTGTGCGACTCTCCAAGGGCATCGTGGTGGTGAATCCGATCGCTTCGGCCTCGGCCCAAGAGTCCGGCCAGATCTTCAACGTCAGGGACTTCGGAGCGAGGGGCAGCGGCATCAGCAACGACACCGCGGCCATCCAAAAAGCGATCGACGCGGCCCCGGCCGGAAGCACTATCTATTTTCCCGCTGGAATCTATAGCGTCGCGAACTTTATCGTTAAAAACCGCTCCGGTTTGAACTTTACCGGCGAAGGGCGAGAGTCGGTAATCCGACACATTCCTGGCTCGGGGTGGATCGCTAGCGTGCATTCATCTGCGGATATCGCCATCACGAAACTTACTTTCGACGCCAACGGCGTCCTGAACTACGGCGGGATTGTTTTCTACGGCGTCACGAACGTTCGGATCGAAAACAATCGGTTCTTCGACGGCGCGCCGAAGCCTTGGGGCAAACCGGATCGAAACTCATTTAATTTTGGCAGAGGTTCGCCACCGAGCCGGAACATAAAGATCATCAACAATGCCATTGAGAATTTACAACTCGACTTCGATAATGCGCAGGGCGTTCTCGTCGATCGCAATGTGGTCAAGCACAGCGGCCGAACCGCTGGCATCGGAATTTATACAACCGGCGATGGAGCGATCGCGGAGGATTTTCAGATTACAAATAACACAGTGATCGATCCTGTAGGGGCGGGCTTCAACGTGGGGATCGATCCACCCACTGATGGACGATGCGTATTTCGGCGCATTACTCTAGCCGGCAATCAAGTGATCAGGACCAACACGACGGGCTACGGGATCCGCATAGGGACACCGGACAATTCCAAACGGTCGAGCGGGAATATCTTTGAGGATATCACGGTCAAAGACAATCGCCTGCGGATCGAGACAGGCGCGCCGCCGCCGCTTCCATTGATATTTGCCAACTCGTCGAGCACCGCGGCGATTCATTTCGAGCGGCTCACTGTTACCGGAAATACCATCGAAAACAACGGGCCGCCGAATCAGGACTTCGCCATCGATTTACGCCATATCCAGAACTCCGTTGTCGCGGACAACTCCGTAAAAGGTGTCGCCAACGGTATCGCCGTGGGCGGCGACCTGTTGGCGAATGAGATACGCGGCAATATCGTTGCGGCCTCGGACACGGCCTATGCGCTCGCTTATTCGCTGGGAAAGAACCGAGCGATGAACAATCGAATTCTCGGCAATCCGAAACAAGGTTGGAGGCTCACGAAGTTAACGCCATCGGATGCGATCACTCAATGAAATCAATCGCAGCGGGTTGATGTTCACACAAAAGGAATAAGCCATGGAAGTAGGATTCGAGACCATCGGTAACGCGACCCTAATCTGCCACGACCAGACTCCTGTCCTCGTCACAGACCCGTGGATAATCGGCGGCGCCTACTTTGGCAGTTGGAAATTGTCCCATGAGATTCCGCCGGAGCAGATCGATGCTATCACGAGCTGCGAATACGTATGGCTTTCACACGGCCATCCAGATCACATGAGCGGGGAGTCGCTTGATCGCCTTAAGGGCAAGAAAATTCTTCTGCCGGATCACGTCGGAAGTCGAATCGCGAATAGTTTGCAGAAAGAGGGCTTCAACGTCGCGATTTTAAAAGACCGGGTGTGGACGAGTTTATCCCCGCGCATCCGTATAGTCTGCATCGCGGACTACAACCAAGACGCCATCCTGCTCGTGGATGTCAATGGAGCGCTGGTGGTCGATTTGAATGATGCCACTGATCGTGGTTGGCGTAATTTTGTCAGAGAAATAATCAACGACTATAAAGAAAGCTTTCTGCTCAGGCTGTTCGGCTATGGGGATTCGGATATGATCAATTACTTCGATGAAGCCGGCGTCCGAATCGAGTCACTGGCAGTGAAAAAGTTTCCCGTCGGGAAAAGCATTGCCAATGCCGCGGAAGCCTATGGAGTGAGGTACGTCGTTCCATTTAGCTCAATGCACCGATACCAGAGGGCAGACAGCGTTTGGGCGAATCAATATGTAACCCCTCTAGAGGCTTACAACACCGGGTTTACATCGAAACATTGTGAGCTTTTGCCCGCTTTTATTCGTTACGACTGTCTGAAAAAAGCGTTTGTCGAAATCAACCCTGACGAGAATCCGGACGATATCATCGACCCGAAAGATTTCGACGATGATTGGTCAGAACCGCTGGATCGGGAGGAGTTCGGAAAGATAGACGCTTATTTCAGGTCGATTTCACATCTCCAGGTGAAATTCGATTTTCTGAATTTCAGAGTTGGAGGCGAAGACAACAGAATAGAGTTCAGAAAACGAAATTTCCGAAAGGGCCTTACCTTCGAAGTGCCGCACAATTCATTAATGCAGGCCATCGAATTTGAAATATTCGACGATCTTTTGATTGGCAACTTCATGAAGACAATATTGGAGGGGAAATGGCCGCATACACATACCGGTCTGTATCCAGATTTTACGCCTTATGTCGGGAAATATGCCGATAACGGTCGGGCAAAATCAGACGACGAGCTAGAAGCATATTTTCGTGAATATCAGCGACGTTCGACGTTGGACTATCTGCGGCATCGTATGAAGTGCCGTGTGATCGAGTCCTTGCGCCCTTACGTTAAGGCTAATCCGGTTTTGTATCAATTCGCTCGCAGGACATGTTGGTGGAGTTAGTAGGCTGCGGAGAATGACGAATTTAACATAATGGCGCTTGTTCCCGTCAGGAAACCGTCTCGCAACTCCCTCGGAGCTCGTCGACCCTTCGCTTTTGCTCAGGACAGACGTGGCTCTATCTTGCCGGTACTCTTAGATCTAAAAATCGGTTCAAATAGATTGACGGAATTATCCGAATACTTTTTGAGGCACAGGTATAAGACGCGTCGGGTTTCGGTTCGGGTCACTCGAATTTGTTACTAATTCATCCATCCATGGAATCTCGTATCATTTTGTTGGAGCACGGAGTTTGTAAAATTTCGCACGGTCGCCAGAGCTGTCCGTTGTCTCCAGTTGACGTTGCGGAGGTGATTGAGTGTACATTCTTGGGCTAACGACTCTCGGTGACGCCGCGGCGACGTTGATAAGTGACGGCGCGATCGTCGCCGCCGCCGAGGAAGAGCGTTTTTCGCGCATCAAGCACCACAGCGGTTTTCCCTACGAGGCAGTCCGTTATTGCTTGAAGGAGGCGGGTATCGGCATCGCGGATGTCGCCCATATAGGGCTGTATTGGAAACCATGGGTGATATGGCATAAGGCGTTCCAGGCTTTCCGGTCGGGGCTGATCTCGCCTCAGATGTTCCGGGCACGTATGGATCGCGGAGTACGAGAAATCAGCGATAGCTACCTTGGAATGTTAGGCTATCCGGGTCTCATGCGGAAACATTTCGGCCCCGGCAAATTTCGATTTCATTTCCTCGAACATCACCGCTGCCACGCGGCCAGCGCGTTCTTGGTTTCCGGTTTCCCGCGCGCGGCGATCGCCACCTGGGATGGCACCGGAGAAGATACCACTACCTTATTTTCACTCGGGGACGACCGCGACATTCGCATGCTCAAGCGCATCAAACTGCCCCATTCGCTCGGACAGTTCTATTCTGCGGTGACTAACTTTCTCGGATTCGACATGTTCGCCGGCGACGAGTGGAAGGTTATGGGATTGGCGGCCTATGGCGAGCCTCAATACTACGATTTTTTTGCCCAGCGCGTGCTAACCCCGAACGGAAGTAACGATTTTCACCTCGATATTCGGGTCTTGGATCACCACCTGGCCAAACGCTACGAATTCAGCGACGCGATAAAAAAAGAACTCGGGGCGCCGCGGCGCGCCGAAGAAGAATTGACCAAGAAACACTGGGATATTGCGGCCAGCGCGCAGAAAGTTTTGGAAGACACGGCGTTGCGCCTGATAAACTGGCTGCACGGCGAGACCGGCGAAGAGAACCTGTGCATGGCGGGCGGTGTCGCGCTCAATTCGGTGATGAACGGCCGGATCATGACCGAGACACCGTTCAAGCGGTATTTCATACAGCCCGCAGCCGGGGACGCCGGCTGCTCGCTCGGAGCGGCGTTGCTGATTTACCACACGCTGCTCAAACAGCCGCGCCGGGTCACCATGGAGCACGCCTACTTCGGTCCCGGCTTCACGTCGGTTGAATGCGCCGCCGTGCTGCGCGAGTCGGATCTCAAGTTTGAAACCTTGCCCGATAGGGAATTGTTACCTCGGGTGGCCCGTTTAATCGCTGATGGCGCGATCATTGGCTGGTTTCAAGGCCGCATGGAGTTTGGCCCGCGCGCGCTCGGCTGCCGCAGTTTTCTGGCCGATCCCCGACGCAATGATATGCGCGAGCTATTGAACTCGAAAGTAAAATTGCGCGAATGGTTTCGGCCGCTGGCACCCTCGATGTTGGAAGAAGCGACCGAGAAAATTTTCGGCAAACCGCATCACGACCCGTTCATGATCACGGTGCTCAGCGTAGCTGAGACGCAACGCGCCGCCATCCCTGCGGTCGTGCACGTCGACGGCACCGCTCGTCCGCAAACCGTCAGCAGGAAGACCAATCCCCGTTACTGGCAGCTGATTAGCGAGTTCGACAAATTGACCGGCGTGCCGATGCTGCTAAACACGTCCTTCAATGTCCAAGAGCCGATCGTCTGCTCGCCCAAGGATGCAATCAAGACCTTTCGTAACGCGAACTTCGACGCGCTAGTTCTGGAGAATCATTTGGTGTTAGGCGGATGATTTTCTGAGAAATCCTTACGCTCCTGCCCTGGAGCTC
>Ga0326597_10009167_pt1 | contig 13295 bp, 15 predicted proteins | sample RVTome_12_FD_203789 | JGI IMG/M metagenome (GOLD analysis project Ga0326597, IMG submission 203789) | Soil microbial communities from uranium-contaminated site in the Upper Colorado River Basin, Wyoming, United States - RVT100D185 | ecosystem: Environmental > Terrestrial > Soil > Contaminated >... | reverse complement strand
AAGAGGACGATGGCCCCGATGCCCAGCGCGCCGCCGCGGCCGACGAACGGGGCGACGGCGAACGCCGCGGCACCCGGCAGCAGGATCATCAGGTACAGCCAGACCATGTGGCCGGCGACGGCCCCGGCGGACACCGCGTCGCCGGGCAGCGTGGCGAAGGCGCTCGTCGAGGCGAACGTCGCGAGGCCGATGATCGCGACGGTCAGCGCGAGCAGGACGAGGTAGGCGAGGACCTTCTCGGCGGCGAGCCGGCGCCGGACCAGGGCGGTCGAGGCGACGACGTCCAGGCTGCCGCGGGCGAGTTCGCCGGCCAGGATGCCGGCGAGGGCCACGATCGCCCAGATGCCGTACATCACAGGGATGAAGTTGAGCGCCCGCCAGGAGATGAAGCCGCCGAGCGTCTCGATCCCGATCGCCGCACCCAGCATCCCCTGGAAGACGGCCGGCAGCGCCTGGAGCTGGGCCGCCATCAGCTGCCGCTTGGCCGCAGTGTCGAACTCGCTCGCGATCTGGCTGGCGACCACGACCACGATGATCGCGTAGAGGACGCCGAGCCCGATCGCGATCCGGCGGCTGTCGCGGATGGACTTGCCGAAGACGGACCCGAGGCCAAGGAGGCGCTTGAGGATCGACGGGCGCTCGAGACGGGCGAGCGGAGCCGCCGGGCGGTCCGCCGTGCCGGCAGCCGTCACCGGATCGGCCGCCCGTTGGCCGTGCCGTACTCGGCGAGGAAGACCTCCTCGAGCGACGGCTCGCGGCTCACGAAGTCGACGAGCTGGCCGGCCGCAGCCAGACGGACCACCGGGGCGACCGGTCCGGTGACGAGCATCCGGATCGATCGCCCTTCGGCGACGAGGTTGGAGACCCCGGGCACGGCCGCGTATGGCACGGGGTCGACCGGCTCGGCGAAGCGGAGCTCGACCTCGTGGGCGGCCATCTCACGGAGGGCCTCGACCGTGTCGAGCCGGACGATCCGCCCGTCGCGGATGATCGCGACGCGGTCGCAGGTCCGCTCGACCTCACTGATGATGTGCGACGAGATGAAGGCGGTCCGGCCCTCCGCCTTGGCCTCGAACAGGAGCTCGTTGAAGATCTGCTGGACGAGCGGGTCGAGGCCGGCCGTCGGCTCGTCGAGGATCAGCAGCTCGGGCCGGTGCTGGAGGGCGCAGACGAGGCCGACCTTCTGCTTGTTGCCCTTCGAGTACTCGCGGAAGCGGCGCGAGGTGTCGAGCCCGAGACGCTCGACGAGCCGGCCGCTGTAGGCGCGGTCGAAGCCGCCCCGCAGGTTGGCGAAGTACTCGATCGTCTCGGCGCCCGTCAGGCGGTCGTACAGGGTGAACTCGCCGGGCAGGTAGCCGATCCGCCGGTGGATCGAGATGGGATCGTGGGCGGCGAGGATGCCGAACACCCGGGCCGTGCCCGACGTCGGCCTGATGAGGTCGAGGAGGACGCGGATCGTCGTCGTCTTGCCGGCCCCGTTCGGGCCGAGGAACCCGAAGACCTCGCCCTCCCGGACCTCGAGGTCGACTTCGACGATCCCGCGGTGGACGCCGTACGACTTCGTCAGGCGCTCGGTCTGGATGATCGGCGGCACTTGGCCCTCCCTTGCGTCACGGACGCGATCGATGAGTCAGACGCCGATCGGGTGCCAGACGGTCTTCATCTCGAGGTAGGCGGCGATCCACTCGGGTCGCTCCGCGGCCCGGTCGTCGAGCCAGTCGAACCGGGCATCGGTGATGCCGGCGGGCCGGCGGACGATCCGCTTGACGTTGTCGGTGGCGAGGAGCTCGGTGTCGCGCCGGGCGTCCTCGTCGACGCCCCAGATGTCGATCGTATCGACGTCGACGTGACCGGCGAGGACCGGCACGAGCTCGCCCTTGGGCCCGGTGATGACGTTGACGACGCCGCCGGGGACGTCGGAGGTCGCGAGGACCTCGGGCAGGGTGATCGCCTCACGACCGTCGATGAACAGGCCGTAGCGCTCCTTGAGCCGGACGATATCGCGCGACTCCGGCGCGGGCGCGTATTCCCACGGGATCGCCTGCCCGTCGCCGAGGCCCCAGCTGGCCGGAGCACGGTCGCCCGACCAGGGGCGCAGCTTCGTCGACTCGCTCGTCACGTGGGGCATCATACCCGGGATGCCCGACGATTCCGGCCTTCGCGCCGAGGACCTCGTGTTCCGGGCCGGCCTCTCGACCCGGCACGCGGCTGACGACGACGGCCTGCCGGCGGCCACCCGGCTTGCGGCCTGCTTGCGGTCGTTTGAGCTCCCGCTGGGCGACCTCGTGGCGCGGGTTCTCGAGGCCGGCCGCGAGGCCGAGGGGTGACGCCGCCGGTCATCGCCGCCCTCATCGCCGCCGGCTTCGTCGCGGCCGCCGACTGGATCGCCGTGGCGAAGGCGGACCGGCTCTTCGAGGGGATCGCGAAGCCCGCCGTCATCTTCTGCCTCTTCATCGCCGTGCTGCTCGCGGGCCCCGGCACCTCCCCCGTCCGATGGCTGCTCATCGTTGCCCTCGCCGCGTCGCTGGCCGGTGACTGGCTCCTCCTCCCGCCCGGCCAGTTCGTGGCCGGCCTGGCGGCGTTCCTCGTCGCCCATCTAGCCTATCTCGCCCTCTTCCTGCTCGGTGACCTCGAGGCCCGCTGGGCGGCCGCGGGCCTCGCCGCGACCGTCGTCCTCCTGGCGACGGCCGGGCGGCCGATCCTGGCCGGGGCCCGGCGGGCCCGGCTCGGCGGGCCCGTCGCCGCCTACTTCGGCGCGATCTGCGCGATGGCGATCGCGGCGACCGCGAGCGGTTCCGTGCTCGCCGCCGCCGGCGCCTGGCTCTTCGTCGCCTCCGACACGCTCCTCGGCTGGGACCGTTTCGCGGCGGCGCCGGCCGCGTCACCGGGCGCCGAGGCCCGCCGCCGCATCGCCGTCATCGTCCCGTACCACGCCGCCCAAGCGCTCCTGGTCATCGCGGTTCTCGGATCTCCCGCATGATTGCGAGTGACGGCACGGCTGCATCGCCGCCGATCCGAATCCCCCTCCCGGAGTCCAACCTCGTGACCGATGACGCCCCGCTCTGGCAGCGCCGTTTCCGCGCCCCGATCGTCGGGTTCCCGACGTGGTCCCGCCACGCGACCGATCGCCTCGTGTACGCCTCCTCCGAGAGCGGGATCTACCAGCTCCACAGCTGGGATCTCGCGACCGGGGAGCGCCGCCAGGTCACGAACGAGCCCGTCGGGCTCGTGTCCGGGAACGTCAGCGCCGACGGCGAATGGGTCCTCTGGCATCGCGACACGACCGGCGATGAGTCGGGAACCTGGGTGATCGCCCCGTTCAAGGGCGGCGACGCGGAGCCCCTCGCCGAGGGCCTGCCGGTCGGTTGGGACGAGGGCCTGGCGCCGGGCCTCCGGCGCTCCGTCGCCGCCATCTCGGGCCGCGACGGCTTCGCCCTCTACGGGCTCGAGGCGGACGGGTCGTCGCGACGGCTTCTCCGGAGCCCGGAATCCATCCTCCTCGGCGGCGGCAACGCCATGACCCGGGGCGGCCACGAGCTCGCCGGGCTGAACGCCGACGAGACGCTCGTCGCGATCGAGCACGGCGAGCACGGGGACCTCATCCACGCCGGCCTTCGCGTCCTCGACGCCCGGACGGGTGCCGTCGTCGGCGAGCTCGAGGATCCCGGGGCGGAGCTGGTGGCCTTCGCCTGGTCGCCGGTTCCCGGCGACGATCGCCTCGCGATCGGCCACGAGCGGCGGGGCGAGCGAGCGCCGGCGATCTGGGAGCCGCGGAGCCGTCGCGTCACCGAGCTGGCGCTCCCGTGGGACCGCTTCACCGAGGTCACCGACTGGTGGCCGGACGGCTCGGCGCTCCTCCTCGTCGAGCTGCGCGACGGGCGCGACCACCTCCACCGCTACGACATCGCGACCGGCGAGGTGACCGAGCTCCCGACCCTTCCCGGCTCGATGACCGGCGCCCGCGTCCGGCCCGATGGCGCCGTCTGGTACCGACTCCAGGCCGGCGAGCACCCCGGCGTCCTCCTCGAGGCCGGCCGCGACGAGCCGATCCTCACCGCGGGCGAGGCGCCGAGCGGTCGTCCGTTCATCCCGTGGGCATTCCCGAATCCCCACGGCCAGACGGTCACCGGCTGGCGCATCGAGCCCGAGGGCGAGGCCCCCTTCCCCACCCTCGTCCTTGTCCACGGCGGGCCGACGTCCATCGACCTCGACCGCTGGGCGCCCGACATCCAGGCCTACGTCGATGCCGGCTTCCAGGTGGTCCTCGTGAACTACCGCGGCTCGATCGGCTTCGGCGCGGCGTGGCGGGACACGCTCATCGGCAACATCGGCTGGCCCGAGGTCGAGGACATCCTCGCCGGCGTCGACGACCTCCTCGCGACGGGTCTCGCGGATCCCGATCGTCTCGCGATCGCCGGCTGGTCGTGGGGCGGCTACCTCACCCTCCTCATGCACGGCATGCACCCCGACCGGTTCCGGGTCGGGGTCGCCGGCGTGCCGGTCGGTGACTACGCCCTCGGCTACGAGGACCTCTCGCCCCTCCTCCAGGCCTACGATCGGGCCCTCCTCGGCGGGACGCCGGCCGAGGTCCCGCAACTCATGGCCGAGCGCTCGCCGATCTCCTACGTCGACAACGTCAAGGCCCCGATCCTGTTCCTCGCCGGCGAGGCGGATTCGCGCTGCCCGATCGGACAGGTGCTCGCCTACACCGACCGCCTTGCCGCCCGCAACCACCCCCACCAGCTCTACCTCTTCCCGACCGGTCACGCCCCGTTCCAGTTCGAGGAGCGGATCCAGCAGACCGGGGTCGTCCTCGAGTTCCTCGCCCGCCACGTGCCCGGAATCCGGGTCCCCGGCTGAGGATTCGACCGTTAGGCCGGCTCGGTCCGAGGGGTCCTTGCCGGGATCCGCCGATGGGGCGACCATTGCCCGACACCACCTGCCCCTGAAGGAGCACCCATGCGAGTGATCGGCGGCCTCCTGCGAACCTTCATCGTCCTTTCGATCATGGCCGGCATCGCCTCGGCGATCGGGGCCTTCTACGCCAAGAGCCGGTTGCTCTCGAAGGGCGAGCCGGCCGACGACGAGCTCGATCTCGTCGCGATCTACGAAGCGCTCAATCTCGCCAGCACGGCCCCGGCCCTGCGGCGGGCGTCATACACCGCCTGGTACGGCGGCGGGACGCTCGACCTCCGCGCCGCGACGCTCGATCCGGCCGGCGCGACCTTGACGGTCCGGGCGATCTTCGGCGGATTCCGGCTCGTGGTCCCGGCGACCTGGCGCGTCGAGCTCAACACGGTCGGCGTCTTCGGCGGCGTCGGCGACGGGCGGCAACGCAACCTCATCGCGACCGAGGGGCCGGTCCTCCGGATCGACGGCTTCGCGATCTTCGGCGGCGTGGGCATCGTGTCCGAGGCGCCGGATCTCGACGACGGCACGACCGAGATCGGTTCCGAGGTCCCCGAGTGGGAGGCGGCGCCCAGCCCGGCCTGACCTGCCCGGGCCTGACGTCGAACAGCCCGTCCCCTCCCTCGGAGGCGAAGCCCCCGCCCGAGGCGCAGCCCCCGACGATGGAACGGCGAGCGTGCGGTACGTCGTTCGCGGACCCGCCAGCGAGGCCCAATCCGCTGGCTGGCTCGCCGGCCGTACCGGATCGCGGCTTGGAGCGCCGCGACGCGGTCGATCTCGGGCGCGTGGCGGAGCACCGCACGCGCAGCGTTCCAAGGAGGGCTGCGGTCCGGCAGGTGTCGAGTCGAAACCTGATCCGCCCGTCCCGGCGCGACCTGTCCGGCCGAGGCGCGTGGGCTACGGCCGGAGCGTCGAGCCCAGCGGGATGCCGTCGACGAAGTAGATCCCGCTCGGGCCGCTGGCCGCCAGGTCATAGGTTCGCGCGCCGGAGTAGGCGACGAGCTCCGCGGCGACGACGACCGAGCCGTCGACCGCATCGCCGGCGCGCAACTCACCAAGCGACCGGCCATCGGCCAGCGGGTGGCCCGGCGACGCGGTCACCTCGCGCCCGTCGGCGAGGACGAGGCGGACGACGCGGTGACCAGCCGGCGCCAGGGACGAGTCGACCGCGACGACCGTGCCGAGAACCCGCGCCCCGCGAGCGTCGAGCGTCCAGACCGGGTCGCCGATCCGCAGCCCCTCGACGGCGAGCGGTCCACCGGGCGCGTCGACCAACGTGCCCCGGGCGAGACAGATCGGGCAGATCGGCTCACCCGCAGAGGCCTGCTGCTCGATCGTGACCTCGCCGCCGGCCGTGATCGTGCCGGCGGTCCTCGTCCCCTCCGCCGCGCCGCCGGCGGGCTGGGCGAGGTAGTCGAACCGGTACGTATCGTTGCCGATCGGGTCGAGGGCGATCGCGTTGAGGACCTTCCAGGCCCGGTAGACGTCGAGCTTCTGCTCGTTCGTGAACTCGCCCGAGGGGTCGAGGTCGAAGGTCGTCGTGATGGCCTCGAACGACTCGCCGTCGGCCACGACCTCGGCCCAGCGCTCGAGCGCCGACGCCATCTCGTCCTCGCGCTGGACCGGGTAGAAGTCCGGATCGCAGTACCAGAGCGGCCCGAACCCCTCGACGAGCGCGAGCTTCAGCTGCGGAAGGGTGAGAGCCGGCCCCGGTGTGGGCGTCGGGCTGGGTGAGGACGCCGGGCTCGAGCTCCCGCCGCAGCCTGCAACGAGGGCAACGAGGCCGACGAGCGCGACGAGCCTTCGAACGGACGGCATGCGCTGCTGACGCCGGGTGCGCGGTCGCGGTTCCGCCGCGATTTCACGGGGACGGAGCCACCTGGCACCCTCGCGCCCACCTCGGTCGGAGCCAGCCGGACGAGCAGGATGCGATCATCGTCCTCGACCCAGGCGTACGCGGCGAGCAGGGTCCGCTCGACGATGCCCTCCGGCCCGCTCACGCCGAGCGGCGACTCCGGGCCCGGCGGGTGGACGCCTCGGCCGTCGATGCCGCCTTCGGCGCTGGCTTCGGTCCCGGCTTCGCTCGGGCTCGGGATCGAGTCGGCCGGGCGGGCGCTGCCTCGGCGCGTGACTCCTGCCCCTCGCCCGGCGAGACCTCGACCACGTCGACGATCCCGACGATCAGCGTCCGGACCGGCGCGTCGGTGGCGCCCAGGATCTGGCGGGCCGAGTTGCCTTCGTCGATGAGCAGGACCGTCTCTCCGGCGCCGGCCCCGACCGTGTCGACCGCGATGAGGTAGCCATCGCCCGGGGAGCCGTCGGGCGCGATAAGGTCGCACAGCAGCAGCGTGCGGCCGTCGTAGACGGGAACGTTGATCGTCGAGATCACGGTGCCGACGACCCGGGCCAGCTTCACGGCGAGCCCTCCGACGTCGTGACCGCATCCACGATCCCGACGATGGCGTGGTCGACCGGGACGAACGGCTCGGGCATGGCCAATGAGGCCTCACGAGCGGCGACGATGTAGACGAGCTCGCCGGGACCGGCCATCTGGACCGCGTCGGCCGCCACGACCGCCCCACCGACGGGCGCCAGTCCGCGGTCGAGGGGCTGGACGATGAGCAGCGCGACCCCTTCGAGCCCCGGGCTCTTGACCGAGGCCACGACCGTCCCGACGACCTGTGCCAGCTGCACCTCAGCCCTCCGCCGGTTCGGCCAGGCGGTGCCGGAACTGCCCGTCGGCCTCGAGGTTCGCACGCATCTCGGCATGGAGCTGGGCGATGACCCGGCTGACGACCCGGTCGGTCGGCGCTACGCGGTCGCGGCCGATCTCGACGGCCGCCTCGACGTCGGCGACCTGTCCGCCGAACAGCAGGTAGGCCTTGCCGCCGAGATCGTCGGCGAGTCGGAGCTCGAGCAGCCGGACCCGAGCGCCCTTGACCCCGGCGTCGGCCGCCTTGAGGAGCGAGGCCACCGTTCGGGTCTCGATGACCCCGAGGGCTTCGCCCTCGCCCGGCCGGCGGGTCCCCCGCATCGCAGCCACGACCTCCACGTGGACGTCGGGCAGGAGCACCGTATCGAGGACACAGCCCTCGGCGACTTCCGACCCTGCGGCCAGCGCCTCCTCGACGTCGGCGACGGCGCCGCCCACGAGGACCAGGTACTTCCCCGGGTGGACGGTCCCGGCGTAGAGGACATCGATCGGCGCCCGCTTGGCCATGGCGTCGCCCGCCTCGATGCCGACCGCGATCGACTCGACTTCGAGCAGGGCCATCGCCGGCTGCATCAGACGATCCGGAGCGCGCCGACGACGGTGATCCGCCGCTCGCGCGAGAACGTCCGCGGCCGGGTCAGGCCGTCGCCGGTGGGGGAGGCGATCGAGAACGAGCAGAAGCCTTCGCCGCCTTCGCCGAGCCCGGCGAAGTTCGGGGCGTTGGTCACGAAGATGCTGCAGTTCATCGCCCGGGCCATCCGGGTGATGGTTTCGACGTTCGTCGAGTGGATCGAGGCGGTGTGGCGGAAGCCGTGCTCGACCTTGACGGCCAAGTCGATCGCCACCTCGACATCGGGGACCCGGACGATCGGCAGGACCGGCATCATCTGCTCGGTCCAGACGAGCGAGTGCTCGCGGGGGACGTCGGCGATGACCAGCCGCGGCGCCGGCTCGATCTGGAGGCCGATCTCGGCGAGGATCTTCGCCGCATCGCGGCCGATCCAGGCCGGGTTGATCGCTCCGGGCTTGTGGGGCGGCCCGAGCTCCTTGAAGATGACCCGCTCCAGGCGCCGGAGCTCGTGCTCCTTGAGCAGGTAGGCGCCATTCTGGGTCATCGAGCGGATGAGCCGGTCCGCCACCGAGTCGACGACGAGCACGACCTTCTCGTCGGTGCAGATGATGTTGTTGTCGAACGAGGCGCCGCGGACGATGTCGCGGCCGGCCCGCTCGACGTCGGCGGTTTGGTCCACGACCGCCGGCGGGTTGCCGGGGCCGGCGGTGACGGCCCGCTTCTCGGTCTTGAGCGCCTCGCGGACGACGGCCGGGCCGCCGGTCACGAGAAGCACCCGGATGCCCGGATGGTTCATGAGCGCGCGGGCGCTGTCGATCGTCGGCTCGGCAACGCCGGTGACGAGGTCGGGCGGACCGCCGGCCCTGACGATGGCCCGGTTGAGGAGTCGGATCGTCTCCGCCGAGCAGCGCTTGGCGTTGGGGTGGGCGTTGAAGACGACGGCGTTCCCGGCGGACACGATGCTGATGGTGTTGTTGATGACGGTCGACGTCGGGTTGGTCACCGGGGTGATGGCGGCCACGACCCCGAACGGGGCGAACTCGGTGATCATCATGCCGAGACTGCCGGTCACGGCCTCGACCTCGAGGTCCTCGGGCCCGACCGCCTTGGTCGTGACGAGCCGGTTCTTGACGATCTTGTCCTCGAACCGTCCGAGGTGGGTCTCCTGGTGGGCCATCCGGGCGAGGTGCTCGGCATGCTCGAGCATCGAGTGGCGGACCGCCTCGATGATGACCCGTCGGCCGTCCATCCCCATCGAGCCGAACGCCTGGAAGGCTGTCGTCGCCGCGGCCACGGCCTGGTCGATCGTCGCGTGGATCCCGTCGCCGAGCTCGGCCGCCGAGGCGGCCGCCAGCTCCGCCTGGCCGACCAGGGCGACGCCCGGACGCCCGTCGGCGGCCAGGTCGAGCCGCTGGCGGACCCGGGCGATGGTCTCGGCGATCTCCTGTTCGCTGAGCTCGGTCATGGCTACTTCCGGTAGACCTCGCGGCCGCCGACCTCCCAGGTGTCGACGATTGCCATGATCACCGCGTCGCAAGGCCGATCGCGGGTCACCTCGGTCTGGCGCGCCGAGCTGCCCGACGCGTAGAGGACAACCTCGCCGACGCCGGCCCCAACCGCGTCGGCGGCCACGACGTAGCCGCCGAGCTCGTGGTTCTCGGCGTCGAGCTGCCGTACCAACAGCAGCTTCCAGCCCTCGATGAGCGGCTCCTTGCGGCTCGAGACGACCGTCCCGGCCACGCGTCCCAGGAGCATGGTTCCTCTCCGTTCTGTCCGGGCCGCGGGCGTCGCCCGCGGCCCGGTGTGGGATCGCTACCCGTTGCCGCCCTCGGCCTTGGCCTCCTCGAGGCGGCCGAGCGGCAGGACCAGGTCGACGTTGACGTGCGGCCGGGCGATGACGTGGCTCGTGACCACCTCGCCGACCTTCGCTGCGGCCCGGCTGCCGGCTTCCACGGCGGCCTTGACCGCCGCGACGTCGCCGCGGACCACCGCGGTCACGTACCCGCCACCGGTCTTCTCGTAGCTCACCAGCTCGACCTTGGCGGCCTTCACCATCGCGTCCGCCGCCTCGACCATCGCGGCGAACCCGCGGGCCTCGATCATCCCGAGCGCTTCAGCCATCTGTCTCTCCCTTCGAGCGGTCTGCCCATCCTCTGTGTGATCCGTTCTCTGCTAGCCCTTCGCTTCGCGGCCCTCCAGGCCCTCGATGGCAGCCAGCGCGGCCCGCCAGCCGACGTCGATGTCGCGCTCCTCGCCCCCAAGGTAGATCCGACCCATCGAGCCGAAGCTGCGGACCTCGAGGATGTTGATGTGGGCGGCCTTCTCCGCCTCGTTGGCCGCCAGCGCCGCGTAGGCCGCCGGCTCGAGCTCCAGCACGTAGAGCGTCTGGCCGGGGATGAGCATCTGGCCGTGGCGGGTCCGGTTGATGAGCTGGGCCTGGTGGTCGTCGATGCGGCGGATGATCTGGCTCGAGAGGACCCGTGGCTTGATCCGGTCGGTCTCCTCGAGGCCGATCTCCTTGAGGATCGCCGCCCCGGCCGCCCGGACCTCGGCCTGCTGCGGCGAGTGAATCTCGAGCATGCCGTAGTAGCGCTCGATGATCTGCATCCCGGGCTTGACGGTCGTCGACTTGAGAGCGATGTCGGTCAGCCGGTTGATCTCGATGCCCGGCGACACCTCGATCGACAGCGAGGCGTCGCCGGCCAGGGGCAGGAAGCCCTGGGCGACGGTCCCGAGGAAGGCGGCGTACTGCGCCTGGAGACTGTCGAGGAAGACGTAGGCGCGAAGGTCAATATTGCTCACGCGCTCCCCTCTCTCCTGTGACGATCTTGACCCCGGCCGAGGCCCCGATGCGGGTCGCGCCGGCGGCGATCATGTCCTGGACGTCCTCGGCCGTGCGGATGCCGCCGGCCGCCTTGACCCCGATCCGCGGCCCCACCACCTCGCGCATGAGGGCCACGTCGAAGACTGTCGCCCCGCCCGATGCATAACCGGTCGAGGTCTTGACGAAGTCGGCCTTGGCCTCCCTGGCGAGCGAGCAGGCGACGACCTTCTCCTCGTCGGTGAGCAGGGCGGCCTCGATGATGACCTTGTTGAGGGCGCCAGATTCGTGGCAGGCGTCCGAGACGCCGGCGATGTCGGCGCGGACGAGGTCGCGCATCCCGCTCTTGAGGGCCCCGATGTTGATGACCATGTCGATCTCGCGGGCCCCGTCCCGGCAGGCCCGGCGGGCCTCCATGGCCTTGATCTCGGGTGCCTGGGCGCCGAACGGGAAGCCGACGACCGAGGCCACCGCCACCTCGCTCCCGCGGAGGTCATCGGCGGCCCGCTTCACCCAGGTCGGGTTGATGCAGACGGCCGCGAAGCCGTACTCCTTCGCCTCTGCGCAGAGCCGGTCGATGTCGGCCGCCGTCGCGTCGGGCTTGAGCAAGGTGTGGTCGATGAAGGGGGCGAGGTCGCGGGGGACATCGCGGCCTGGGCCACGGTAGGCCACCCGCGTCGCACCGCTCTGGACGACCTGGGCGACCTTCGGGGCGCAGGTCGCGGCGCAGGTGCCGCCCGTGCACGTCGTGCAGTCGGCACCCCCGGCCTTGGTCGAGAGCGAGGCCAGCACCTCGCGGGTGATCGCCTCGATGAGCAGGGATCGGTCGTCGGTCGGCATGGTCATCGGACGGCTCCCTCGAGGGTGGCGCGGCTGTACTGCTGCTCGATGTCGCTGATCTTGGTGACTCGTCTGCCGTGGCGCTCGGCGCCCCAGGGCGTCGCCAGGAACGTCTCGACGATCTCGAGGGCGAGGCCCTCGCCGATCATCCGCGCCCCGAGTGTCAGGACGTTGGCGTAGTTGTGCTCGCGGGCGTTGCGGGCCATCGAGGTGTCGTGGGCGTTGGCGGCCCGGACCCCGGGAACCTTGTTCGCAGCCATGGCCGACCCGATGCCTGCCCCGTCGATGATGATGCCGACCGCGCAGGACCCCGACGCGACGAGCCTCGCGACGACGTGGGCGAAGTCCGGGTAGTCGACGGCCTCGGTCGAGGTCGTGCCGCAGTCGGTGACACCGTAGCCCTTCTCGCCGAGGGCCTTGACGATGGCCTGCTTGAGGGCGTAACCGCCGTGGTCGGCACCGAGGGCGACGGTGCGCGGGTCGCTCGCGGCCGGGTCGCCGGTCGGCGGGGCAGGAAAGGCCGCGGGGGCCCGATTGGCCGGCGCCGAGCCTGACGCAGCGGCCTCGGCGGTCTCGAGGGCGCGCTCGACGAGTTGGCGGACGACCTCCTCGGACGGCACCGGCGGTGGCTCAGCCATGGTCGATGACCCACTGGGCGGTCGAAGCATCGGTCACCAGGACGTTGACGTACCGACCCAGGAGCGCCGCGAGGGCGACCGGCCCGCGACCGGGACCGGCGGCCAGCCCGAGCGAGACGGGCTTCGCGACGAGATCGGCGAGCGGCAGGCCGACGGTCCGATCGTCGAGCTCGGTGCTCGCGATGCGTCCGTCCGGTCGTAGGAACCGACCCAGAATGTCCCCGACGGCACCGGCCTCCCGCAGGTCGGCCTGGTCCCGCTCGGACAGGAAGCCCGAGCCGACCAGGACGCTGTCGCGGCCCCGGATGCCGAGCCCGAAGATTGCTGTCGAGGCCGCCCGGGCCGCCTCGAGTGTGCTGCCGACGGCGGCGTCCGCCTCGAGCGCCCGCCGGAGCTCGGCGCTGCCGACGATCGCCGGCGCGGCCAGGAGCCGGATCGAGGCCCCGGTCGTGGCCCCGAACCGCTCGGCGATCTCGGTGGCGCGCGTCGGCTCGGCCGAAAGGGAGGTGGCCCCGTTGAGCTGGACCACCTCGACCGCGTCCGTCCAACCCGGCTCGAGCTGGCGCGCGAGCTCGAGCATCTGGCGGCCCCACGACACGCCGATCGAGCCGGTCGGGCCCAGCGCAGCGAGGTAGTCCACCGCGGCGCCGGCGACGGCGTCGCGGGCGAGCCGCTGCGTGGCCTCGTCGGACGAGGCCTCGGGTGCGTCGGCGACGACCGCGGTCCGCAGACCGAATCTCTCGACGAGGGCGTCCTCGAGCTCGATCAGGCTGCCGGCCGGGTGGACGATCTCGATCCGGACGA
>Ga0326597_10009166_pt1 | contig 13296 bp, 12 predicted proteins | sample RVTome_12_FD_203789 | JGI IMG/M metagenome (GOLD analysis project Ga0326597, IMG submission 203789) | Soil microbial communities from uranium-contaminated site in the Upper Colorado River Basin, Wyoming, United States - RVT100D185 | ecosystem: Environmental > Terrestrial > Soil > Contaminated >... | reverse complement strand
CGATAATCGCCGCGGCGTCCATCGCGGTCGGTACGTTCTCCGGCTCGGTGCTGGGGGGGATCCTGGAGCGGTTCATGGACCGCCGTCGCCACCTGCTGCGGGAGATGAACCGCATTCAACCCGTCGGCGACCCGTTCGCGACTGCCGCTTCGTTCATCGACGCCCTCACCCGCTGGACGGCCATCTCAACCGCCTCGTTGACCTGGTTCACCGAGGACGGTCGCTCGGTCCTGCTCGCCATCCGAGGCGAGAATCTGCCGCCCGCCCTGACCCAGGGCAACACGCTCCCCGCGCACCGCAACGAGTACATGCGCCGGATGGCGGCCAACGGCCCGTGGATCACCGGCTGGGCAGTCACCGACGACGACGAAGGCTATTCGCGAGCCGTCGCCGCGGCGGGCGTCAGCACCACCGCCTACGTGCCGATGGTTCATGAGGGCCGGCTGCTGGGCGTGCTGGGGGTTGGCCAGGGAGAGGCGACCGGCGGCCGGGCAACCATCTCCGAGGAGTTCCCGATCCTGGTCGAGGTGGCCGAGAGCGCCACCACGGCCCTGGGTCCGCGCCTGGCCGCCGCCGAGGAGCGCGCCACCGCGTCGGAGATCCTCGATACGGTCCTTGCTCGCCACCTGTACTGGCCAGTCTTCCAGCCCATTCGCGACCTGTCCTCGGGTGAGATCGTGGGCTACGAGGGGCTGACCCGCTTCGACGCCCCGGTGTCGACCGGGCACCTGTTCCACCAGGCAGTGATGGTGAATCGGCTCCACGACCTGGAGGTCGCTACTCTGCAGGCCACGACGGACGCCTCACCCCGTCTGCCAAATGATTGCTGGTTGAGCGTCAACAGCTCCCCCCACCTGCTGACCGATACCGAAACCCTGTCCAGGTTCCTGGGCACGATCAAGCGTCCAATCGTGATCGAGCTGTCCGAGCACGAATTAGTCACCGATTACGAATCGATCTCCGCGGCGCTGGGACGCCTTGGCCCCAATTACAGCCTGGCCGTCGACGACGCGGGGGCCGGATTTGCCAGCCTGCGCCACATCCTCGAGGCGCGACCGGCCTACGTGAAGCTGGACCTGGCGCTGGTCCAGGGGCTGGCGGAAGACGCGACCCGTCGCGCGCTCGTCGCGGCCATGGTCCATTTCGCGGCCGAAGCGGGCTTCACCCTCATCGCGGAGGGCGTGGAGTCGAAGGCCGATCTTCGGGCGCTGCGAATCCTCGGCGTCCATATGGGGCAGGGATTCCTGCTCGGGAAGCCGGAAAGGATCGACTCGGCCCGCTCCCGTGGGACCCAGGCCGTGAGCCATCAGCGGACGGTGACGACCGAATCCTAGGCCCCGCCGCCTTGGGGTAGACCCCGGCCGACGGGGAGTGCACCATCCGGACCAATCATGGTGCGCGGACTGTCGTCCCGAGCTCTGACGCTGGTCTGGCTGGCGGGGTTGGGGCTCTGCGTCGCCGCCAGCGGGCTCAGCGCGTCCAATGGACGGCCGCCCGAGGTGTTTCTGCCGGTCGGAATCAGTGGCGCGGTGTACGTGACGTCCGGCTATGTCATGGTCCGCCGGCGACCCGGGAACCGGATCGGGTACCTGCTCGGCGCGATCGGATTGTTTCAGGCAGGCCAGGTGGCCCTTCGGCACCTGCTCCCGGTGACCGAGGTCACGAACGTCGCGCTGGGCCCGGTCGGACCGGTGATCCTGTCCTACGTCTTGCTCGCGTATCCGTCCGGCGTGCTGGCGGGGCGGATCGAGCGATGGGTCGTCGGCGGCATCGCCCTCACGTTCGCGCTTTTCGCGGTTGCCACGGTCCTGACCGTCGACCCGATGGCACACGGGACGAGCCGCTGTCCGCCCTGCGTTGCGAACCCGCTGCGGATCACCGACCTCTCGGTGTTTCCGGTCATCGACAACCTGAACTCGGTGGCAGTCGTCGCCGCCGGCCTGGTCGTATCGATCCTGTGCCTCCGCCGCTGGCTACAGGCGCGCGAGGGTGCACGTCGCGTCCTGGCGCCCGTGCTGTTCGGCGGGATCGTGACCGGGCTGGGCTTCGCCGTGGTCGGCCTCGTGTTTTTCACCCGCCTCGACTTCTCCCTGGGCGCCCAGGTGCTCCTTCTGTTGCAGATCCTGATCCCGATCGCGCTGGCCGTGACATTCGTGTCGGTGTTCGCGGCCCGCGGAGCAGTGTCGGCGGCCGTGGTCCAGCTGGGCGCCACTCCGCGGACCGAGGCGCTGGAGGATGCCCTCCGGCACGCCCTGGGGGATCGCGAATTGATCGTGGCTCGCTGGTCCGCAGCGTCGGGGGCGTACTTGGACCGTGAGGGACAACGCGTGGACCTTGACCAACTGGACCGCAGCCGGGCGGCGCTCCGCCTGGAGCGCGACGGTCAACCGCTGGCGGCCGTGGTCCATGACGCAACTCTCAACGTGGATGCCGAGCTCGTCGCAACCGTCGCCGACGCGGTCCGGTTCTCGGTGGAGTCGACCGAGCTTCGCGACCAGCTGCGGGCCCGCGGCGGCGATGTCGCCGATCTCCCGCGCGGCGAGGTCACGTTCCTGTTCGGCGACCTGGAGGGTTCGACCGAAATGCTGTCCACCCTGGGCGATGCGTACATCGACGTCCTGGCTGAGCTGCGACGGATCGTCCGCGAGGTGACCGACCGATTCGCGGGTCGGGTGGTGGATGCTCGAGCCGATGAATGCTTCCTGGCCTTCGCCGCACCGACCCAGGCGGTGACCGCGGCCATCGAGATCCAACGCCGGCTGGGGGACGCGTCCTGGCCGCCCGGAGCCGAGCCGCGCATGCGGATAGGCCTGCACCGGGGGACGCCGGATCTCACCTCGGACGGGTACGTGGGCCTCGATGTGCACCGCGCCGCGCGGGTCATGGCAACCGCCCAGGGGGGCCAGATCGTGGCGTCGGCCGCGGTCGCCACCGCACTGGGCGACCAGCTCCCCGCGGGCGTGACCTTGCTGCCGGTGGGTTACGTCAGCCTCAAGGGGATCGCCGAGCCCGAGTTCCTGTACCGAGTCGCGGACGCTGGCTGACCGGGCCGCCTAAGCCCGAACCTCACATCGGTCATCATTCCGCCGTTATGACAGGTGGTATGACGACCTCGCGCATCGACTGGCTGATCTTCCTGGCCCTGGGCCTGATGTGGGGCAGCAGCTACCTGTTCATCAAGATCGGGGTCGAGACCCTTGAGCCGTTCACGCTGATCGCGCTCCGGCTCGGGATCGGGCTGACCGTGCTGGTGACGGTGGTGGCGCTGGCTCGCGAGCCCCTGCCGCGCAGCGCCCGGATGTACGGCCACCTGTTCGTCATGTCGATCGTCAGCGTTGCGCTGCCGTTCTTCCTGATCACGTTCGCCGAACAGACCACCGACTCCGCGCTGGCGGCCATCTTTGGTGCGTCGGTACCGTTGTTCGTGATCGTGATCGCCGCAATCTTCCTCCACGACGAGCCGATCACGGTCAACCGGCTGGCCGGCCTGGCCATCGGCTTTGCCGGTGTGGTCATCCTCGTCAGCCCGGCCCTGGCCGCCATATCCGGCTCGAACCCAATTGGTGAGATCGCGCTCATCGGTTCGTCTCTCTCGTACGCCGCGGGTGGGGTGTACGCGAGGCGGAATGTCCGCGAGCTGCGCCCGATGATCCCCGCCGTCTTCCAAGTGGGGTTCGCGTTCGTCATCACCGCCGTGTTGGCACTGGTGCTCGAGCGGCCCTTCGAGACCGTCGTCCGCCCCGACACCGTGATCTCGGTCCTATGGCTCGGGATCCTGGGCTCGGGCCTCGCCTACCTCGCCTTCTTCCGGCTCCTGGGTCGGTGGGGCGCAACCCGGACGTCGCTCGTCGCCTACCTCCTGCCGGTGGTCGGCATCGTGCTGGGCGTCCTGGTGCTGAGCGAGCAGATGGATGCCCGGATCCTGCTCGGGACGGCGTTCGTGATCGGAGGCGTGGCGCTCGTCAACAGCCGGTTCGGGCAACGCCGCCTGTTCGGTCGCCAGGACGCCGAGACGGTGGCTGCGCCGCGACCCTAGGCGGGTTCGCCGGGGGCCAATTCCAACGGTCGGTGCTGCCGCAGGTGGAAGGCCAGGTCCAGCGCGGTCTTGCCGACGATCAGCACCAGTAGCGACCCGACCGGCGTGCCCAGGAAGATGCTCACGAAGGCGCCGAGCAGGATGGTGAGATGCATGATCACCAACCGGCCGTAGGGCTGGGTCATTACCTGAGCGGGGGCCAGTTTCTTGTATTCGCCACGCCCGAGGAAGTTCGTCCAGAACGAGACGCCGTGGCTGAAGCCCAGACCGATGGCGCCCAGGGCCAGGACCCCGAGATCGAGATTGGGTCCGACCAGCGGAGCCGGAATCGTTCCGTTGGGTCCGAGGGACGGGTCGCTGGCGATGGCCGGGATCAACGTGAAGACGAACACGCCGTGAACGATCCAGAACAGGCCGTAGTGGAACGAGAAGAACGCGGCCACGGCCCGGGGGCTGCGCTCGCTCATCGGCCGGCCGTTCATCGTCCAGCCCGGAAGCGGAGCGGTTCCTTCGGCGCGCAGGATCTTCAGGATGTTGATGATGCCCACGACGCCGTTCTCGACCCAGTACAGGGCCAGGATCAGGAGCAGGTCCCAGCCCAGCCACAGGACGCCGGCCAGCGGGACGAGGTTCAAAACCACCAGCAGCACAACCGCAGCCGCTGAGGAGTTGACCCGATAGACCTCCAACGCGCGTTGCAGGAGACCCCGTGCTGGCATCGGCTGGGTCCTGGTCACCGGGGTTCGGTTTCGGCGGGCGGCAGGATCAGGACAGCGGCGATGCCGGCAACGGCGACCGCGGCCAGGATCGGGACCGCGGCCTTGGCGGCGCGAGGCGGGAGGACGAGCTCGAACAGCGGGACGGGGTCACCCAGCCGCGCCTGGAACGTGCCGAGCGGGCAGTTGCCCCGGCCCACGATCAGCGCCGCGCCTTCCGCGCCAAGGAGGCCGACCGCTGCGCGGAGGAGTCGACCGCGCCGACCGGTGAGGGCGCAGCCCCAGACGTATCCCAGGCCCGCCAGCTGCACGACGGCGAACGCGGCATGCGCGACCCGGTACGCGGCCGCCGCGCGGCTGAGCCCCGCGCTCGAGCCCCGGCCGGTCAGCCGCCACCCCAGGCCAGAGGCCGCGGACGCATCGAATCGGCCTGATTCCAGGCGTCCCATTCCTCGACCACCAGGCCGTCGGCGTCGAACTGCAGCACCGAGATGCCGGCCAGGGTCACCGGCTCGTCGTTCTCGATCTGGGTTGCCCACCACGGGACCGCCGCTCGGTTGCCGTCGACCACCGGATCGCCGAACCAGGCGGTGACCGTGTGCTCCGCGGCGAACGCCTGGGTCACGTATTCCCGCGCGCCATCCAGGCCCCGGTACGGCTCGCGGAACGGCTCGGTCCAGTACTCGCAATTCGGAGCGTAGAGGGTCAGCACCGCCTCCACGTCACGCTCCTCCCACGCGCGCTGCCAGGTCCGGGCCCAGCGCTGCGCCGCTGCCCGCGGATCGGTCATGCCGTGGTCCTCCTCCAGTTCGCTGGGAGTGTGACGCACCCTCGTTCAGCGCGAGGTCGAAGAGCGGACGCGGGGGCGGGCGGCCTGGCCGGGCCGCCCGCGCATCGGTCTCGGTCCAGATCGGTCACGGCGCCTCGAACATGGCCGACTCGACGATGGCCCGCAGCTCCTCGACGTGCTCGGCCGGGGTGTCGGCGTAGTACGCGGTATCGATAACGACCAGCACGCCGCCCACGACCAGGATCCACAGCTCGTCAATCTGGCCCGGGCCCTGGGCGTAGCGGTACGGCTCTCGGTCTGGCCGCGATCGATCAGGGCATCTCGAACGTGGTGGCGCCGTGGTCCACGGCAATCCACAGCTCGTCAACGACGTCGCGCTGGGGGCCGGGGTAGTACACATCGAACACCACCAGCACGCCGTTCACGTCCCCGACCCACAGCTGGTCGACCTGGCCTGGGCCCTGGTGGGAGCGCGCGTTGGTGTCCAGCCGTGGGTCGCCCACCCACGAGCGGAACTGGCCCCCGTCGCAGTCCTCGAAGACCGCGTCCTCCGGCACATGGAGATCGACCCCCACCCCGGAGCTCCCACCAATCGACCAACCTTCGCCGGCATGGTCGCCATCCCGTGACGTCTGGGCTAGCAGGGCGGCAATCAGCTCCTCCGTTGTGGTGGCCGGCGTATCGGGCGTGGTTGTCGACCAGTGGCAGGCGTCCCCGTACACGTACAGGGGGCCCTGGAAGACCATCAACCCCGCGCCGTCCGGCGGGTCGGCGTTGGCATTCTTGACGAGCATTCCCCCACCCTCGTCGCCGAACCAGCCGGGGCCCGGGATGGTGACGGTGATCGCCACGTCGCCAGGCGCGTCCCAGAGGGTAAACGGACCCGCCGGCAGGCTGCCGTCAGACGAGATCGACGGTTCGGCCGAGGCCGGCGCCGACGGCGTCGTCTCCCCTGCTTCCGAGGGCGCCACTGATGGCGATGGCCCGGGTCCCAGCACGTTCGGGCCGCCGAGCAGCTGGAAGCCGATGATGGCGACAATCACCGCCGCGGCGGCCACGAGGCCGTATTGCATGGTCTTGCTCATGAGTGATGTCCTCCACGCCGACCACGAAGATCGGCGCTGTGGGGTGCTGTCCAGTGAATCAAGGACGCTGTCCAGCACGCGGTCGCCGTATTCGTGGGCGTCCTCGTGCAGCCAGGCCTGCAGGGTCCGGAGCAGGTCGCGTTCGGTGATCATTGGGCACCCGCCTGCTGAGTCGGACGGTCGTCGGCGTCGAGCGCCGCTCGCAGTCCGCGGATTGCGTGGTGAAGACGAGAAGCCGCCGTCCCGATGGGGATGCCCAGTGTCTCGGCAACCTGCTCGATGGGCAGATCAAGGAAATAGCGCAGGACGATCACCGTCCGGTGATCGAGAGACAACCGCCGGAAGCCGCGCTCGAGCTGGTCGCGATCGACGACTGCACTCAGGCGATCCGCTGCCATCGGCTCATCAGTCGGCAGCAGGTGGATGTTCGGCCCGGCACGGCGCGTCCGCCCGGCTTCGGCATAGCAGGCGCGGACAAGCAAGCGGTACGACCAGGCGTCAAAGCGCGCCGGGTCGCGGAGTTGAGGGAGGTCCCGCCAGATGCTCAGCAGTGCCTGCTGCGTCGCATCCTCGGCGAGAGCCAGGTCGCGCAGGATCCTGTTCGACACGGCGATGAACCGATCCACCCGCGCAGCGGCGAGGGCCGTGAATGCCCCCTTGTCGCCTTTCTGCGCGAGTATCACGAGATCGGTGTCCATACCCCTCTACCGTAATCGGCATCGGTTCAGACCGATGCTTCACTAGGTAAGGGGGATCCCATGCCGGACCTTTTCAATAATCGAGGCCCGGGCCTCCCCGCGGGTTGTCAGCCGGCGCGCTGCAGGGGATCAATCCGAACGCACGGCCCCCACCAAGGGTGCAGCCATCCCGCCGATGTCGCCGAACAGGTACGTGCTCAGGACGACGATGACCGCGCCGTCCTCGGGCAGGCAGCCGGCCCACGAGACGTATCCGAAGTTCCCGCCAGCGTGTCCCACCGAGCCCCCGCCCGCGATGTCGAACAACCCGAGTCCGTAGCCGTCAGGGCCGCCAACGAACGTCGCCATCTCCGTCAGCGAGGCTTGCGAAACGATCTCGCCGGCGCAGAACGCCCGCCACCAGCGCGCGAGGGAGATCGAATCAGACGCAATGGCGCCGGCGGGACCGGCGGAGCTCGCGTCGGAGATCGACGGCAGGTAGCCGCCGCCCTGCTCGAGCGCAGCCCGTGGCTCGCTCAGGGGCATGGCCATGGGGTCGGTCGGGGCCTCTGCCGGCTGGTAGACGAGGCGCCCGGTTCCCTCGACATTGAGGACACCGGCGCGCAGGACGTCGACCAACGGCTGCCCGGTGACATGCTCGATCACCAGTCCGAGCAGGGTGTAGTTGGTGTCGGTGTACAGGAACTCGCCACCTGCCGGATCCCGATCCGGGGTGACCAGCGCCAGGACCTCGGCCGTGCTCCAGACACGGCTCGGGTCCGTCGCCACTTCCTCCTCCATAGCATCGCCATACCAGTCAGGGATGCCGGCCCGCATGTGGAGGAGCTGGCGGATCGTCGCCCCGTTGGTGTCAAACGCGAAGTCCTCCGGGAGGTAGTCGGTCGCCGGGTCGTCGAGCGAAAGCTCGCCGGCCTCGACCAGCTGCATCACCTGGGTCGCGATCACCGACTTGGTGATGCTGGCGATGCCGAATTGGCTGTCGGGCTGCATGTCGTTCACGTCGTCCGCCTTGCCCGTGGCTCCACTCCAGGTGCCGTCGGCGGTCATCACCGTGGCTGTCATCCCCCCCGTTTCGGCGGCCATGTTCTCGAGGATGTGCTGGTACTCGGCAGCGATCTCGTTGGAAACCGGGGCATCGATGATCGCGGTGAACGCCTCGGTTCGGAAGGCCGTGGGGCTCGGGAGCGGGGTGGCCGACAGAGTGGCGGCCAGTGACGGCGCGCCGCTCGTGGTGGGCGAACCGGTTGGCTGACAGCCCATGAGGAGTGCAACGACCACCGCGGCCGTACCGCGCCGGGTGACAAGTCCGTCCGCTCGCGGACCCTTCCGATTGTCCAACAGTCTCCGTCTCCTATTCCGGCACGAGTCGCATGGTCGAGAGCCACGTCTCGATGAACGCGAGGCCGCCGCCGTAGGGCGCCATCGTCGCGAAATAGTCGGGCTGCCAGACCGTCAGCAGGTAGATCCGATCGCCGACACCGAAGTAGGCAGCCGGATCGGAGGCGTCGACGAGCCAGCCGGCGTTGCCGTCCAGGCTCGCGGCAACCTTCGATTCGGTCCCGTCACAAGGCGTTACCTCGACGGTGCAGTAGTCGAGCCACCACTGGTCGGCCGAAGTGCCGGGTTCGAGCGCGACCGACCAGGCGGAGGCCGCCACATATCCGTCCGGCGCGTCGAAGGCGAACCAGTCGGTGCGCCCCACGCCGTCGGGCCAGGCCGTGTCCTCGGGGAAGGTCCAGTCGCCATTCGCCGGTTGCGCCACCCAGTCAGGCGGGTACGCGAGGCTGAGCCCATAGCGCTCCGAGTCAAAGGGGAGCCAAGTAGAGGTGTCATTCGGGTCCACCGATGCGCTGGCCTCAACTGACGCGCTCGGATCGCTCGTCGACGGGGCGGCGCTCGGGGTTGGAGTGCCGTTGGACTGGCAGCCGATGAGGAGAAGGCCGACCACGGCAACCGCAGCGCGCTTCACGGGGTCATGCCCATCGTGTCGTGGCCGATCATGGAACCGGGGCCCACGCGATCGGCCCCTGCGGATGCACGCCTTCGTAGGAGACGACGTCCGTGCCGTCCGATGCCATCGTCAGCAGCCAGCGCGAGCCGGGTTCGATGTACTCGATCTGGGACCCGTCGCCGCCGGTAAGCGAGCGCAGTTCGCCTCGGGCAAAGGCGATCCGGGTGCCATCGGGAGACCAGCTCGGCCAGCGATTGTCGCCCTCGTCAGTGAGTCGACGGAGCTCCGAGCCGTCTGCGTTGACCACGTAGATCTGCGCCGGGAGCTGCTCCTCGCCGTTCTCGCCAAGGCTTATCCCCCAGAAGGCCAGTCGGAGCCCATCCGGGGACCAGGTGAGCCCTCCTGCCTCCCCCGGGAGCTGCAGGACTCCCTCGCGCAGGCCGGTACCGTCGGCGCGCACGAAGGACAGGACCTCGGCGTGGTGCCCGAACGTGGGATGGTTCTCCCAGAAATCGATGTAGGCGATCTCCGACGAGACCGGCGACCAGGCCGCCCACTCCGGCAGGGGCTCGCCGCAGCCGGGTGTGCACTCGCCAACCAATGAGCGCGGCTCGCCGCCGTCGGCCTCCACGACGTATGGACCCGGGGCGGAGCCGCAACAGGCGTACGCGACCTTGGTGCCGTCCGGCGAGAATGAGCCCCACGTGCCGCTTCCAACAAATCTCGTGGAACCATCCGGGTGGAGTACCAGGAGACCGAGCGGGGCTGTTGGGATTCCCCACCCGCCTCCCACTTCCACCGGCACCTCGTCCGGGTGGCTACTGAGGAGGAGTTCGCTTCCGTCCCGGGCCCACGCGATCGGGTCGAACCCGAGAGAAGGCCCGATCACCAGCGTGTGGTCAGGATTCCTGGCGTCGACGGCGAGTATGTCGGCACCAGACCGGTAGGCGATCCAGTCGGGGGGAAGCTCGCCTGGGCTCGCGGTCGGGAAGAATGCAGCCGGACTCGGGACGGGAGTCGGGCCGGCAGCGGACACCTCCGGGGTCGGCGTTGGCGTCGCGGCGCCCACGGGCAGGCGACCCCAGCTTTGGATCGGTACAAACGGCCCGCTGTCATAGACCGGATTGACGGCCACGTCTTGGTCAGTGACCAGGATGTCCGACGGACTCCCGGATGCGACGGGAACCACGCCGAGGAGAGGATCGGTCTCGGCGGACCAGCCCACGAACATCAGGTTCTCGCCATCGGGAGACCAGTTCACCCAGTACGGCGTCAGCCAGGTTTCGGAGCCATCGGCCGACCGCTCGAACAGTGGAACGACCTCTTCGCGTGGGGTGCCGTCCGCCGAGAGGTCATCCGGCCACACCACGACGACGTCGTGCCTCTCGCCAGAACCGATCGAGCGCTGGTAGACAATCGACTCGCCATCCGGCGACCAGACCGGGCCAATACCGTGGAGCGTGCCATAGGGCGCGCTCAGGATGCGCTCCTCCTCGGTGGCCAGGTCGATGACGCGGAGCTCGCGGCCCTGGTAGGCGATGCGCCTACCGTCCGGCGACCAGGTGAAACTTCCGGCGGAGCCCAGAGTGCCCTCCAGGGTGCGCATGGTCCCGGATGCCAGCTCGTACAGGTGGATCTGGTTATCCGCGAGCGCCTCGCCGTAATTACCGTCGTACGCAACCCCGCTGGCAATCCCCAGGACGCTGCCGTCGGGCGAGAACTCGAGGTCGGTCGCCAGCAGGTCGGGCAGCACGGTGATCCCGCGGTCGGCCACCGTCAGGATCCAGACCTCGCTGCCCGCTGCCGATTGCGTGGGGTTGATGACGGATGTCTGCGGGACGCCGAACGCGATCCGATCACCCGTGGGAGACCACACCGGGCAGGGTGGCGCCCCGCCGACATCGACACGGAACTCTTCGGACACGTCGCCCTCGCCGTTGACGGAGGCGACGACGACCGCGGTAGTCGGCGTGGCGCCTGACTGATCGACCTGCCCATACGCGAAGCTTCGGCCATCGGGTGAGAAGGCCGGGCACAACTGGTCGACGCTGTCGATGTCGCTGCCGATGACGCGTCGGGGCTCGCTGCCCGGGCTCACGAACCAGATGTCCTGATCGCCTCCGTCCTCCGGATGCATGCCATATGCGATCCAGCCGTTGGAATCGAGTGCCAGCGGATCGTCCGGCGCGTCCAAGAGAAGGGCGGCGCCTCCTCCTAGGGTGATCAGGGCAGCGACGACCAGAATTCGCGTCGTCCACCGACGAGGCCTCCACCAGCCACCATCGGCTCGCTGTCGCGTCTGTTCAATACCCTCACGAACCGCGTCGTAGACCGGATCCGGCAACTCATCCGGACCTTCATCGAAGTAGGCGTGGATCAGTTGATCCGGGTCTCGAGGCGCAGTCATGCCATTCGCTCCTGGTTGGTGGACGTGCGGGCATCAGCCTCGAGGCTGGCCCGCATCGCCCGGGTCGCGTGGTGCAGGCGGGACTTGGCGGTCCCGACAGGAATGCCTATTCGTTCGGCCACCTCGGAAATGGGAAGCCCGAGGTAGTAGTGAAAGACCAGCACGGCGCGCTGCTCGACGGTGAGCCTTCGGAGGGCCCGGTCGAGTTGATCGCGATCGTCCACGGTCAGGGTGTTGTCGAGCCCGTGCACGGGCTCTGCCGGGATGACCCGGATGCCTGCCGCCCAGCGCGTGCGATGCCTGGCCTCGGCATAACAGGCGTGGGTCAGGATCCGATGCAACCACGGTTCGAAGAGATCGGGGTTGCGCAGCGAGCGCAGTTCGCGCCAGGCCGTGATCAGCGCGGTCTGAACGGCGTCCTCTGCCAGATCGGCATCGCGCAGGATCCGAAACGCGATACCCATGCAGCGGTCGCCAACCATCCGCGCCAGCGAGTCGAACGCTTCCGCGTCCCCTCGTTGGGCCTGGTCGACCAGCGTTACCAGCACCCGCCCTCCTTGGGTCGTGACGTCGACCCGCAGTGGGTCGACTGAACTGGAGAGTCTGCGGGGCAGCCTATCTGTTCAATCTGGATCGGTGGCCGCGGCGGGGCGGGCACAACTTGGGTGCGCGTGGCCGGGCTCAGCCGCCGATCTGCGACATGTTGCGGGGTGGTGGTCGGAACCCAGGGTCCCCGATGTGGTGCTTCAGCTCCTTGTTCCAGGCCGCCTCGCGGACGATCTCATCCAGCTCCGCGTCGGACGCGCCGGCGCGCATCGGTCCGCGCAGATCGGTCTCGTCGATGCTGAACAGGCACGTCCGCAACGTCCCTTCCGCGGTCAGCCGCAGTCGGTCGCACGCGTCGCAGAACGGCTCGCTCACGGGGTTGATGAAGCCGATCTCGCCCACCCCATCGGCAAACCGATACACCCGGCTGGTCTGGGCCGGGTCCGCCATCGGCATCGGCTCCAGCGGAAGCCAGTCCGACGGGACCGATGCCTCCAGGGCCGCCTTGAGCTCGGCTCCGGTCAGGACCGAGTCGGGCGACCATCGGCCGCCCCCATCCAGGGGCATGAACTCGATGAAGCGGATCACGTATCCGCGCCTGCGAGCCAGGTCGGCGAAAGCCCGGACCTCACGGTCGGTGGTGTCGCGGAGGGCGACGGCGTTGACCTTGATCGGTCGGAGCTGGGGATACGCCTCCGCCGCGCGGAGACCGGCCAGGACCTGGTTCAGCGCATCGCGGCGGGTGATGTCGCGGAAGGTCTCGGCCACCAGCGAGTCGACGCTGACGTTCAGCCGCTGGAGCCCGGCATCGGCCAGGGCCGCGACGTGGCGCTCGAGCAGCAACCCGTTGGTGGTGAGTGACAGGTCGGACAGGCCATCCGGTTGCATTGCGGCCAGGCGACGCACGATGTCGGGCAGCTCACGGCGGACGAGTGGCTCCCCGCCGGTGAGTCGCACGTTGGTGATCCCCAGCCGGACGAGGAGGCCCACCACGCGCTCGATCTCGTCGGGGGTGAGCAGCTCCCCGTGGGGCAGAAACGTCATGTCCTCCGAGGGCATGCAATACA
>Ga0326597_10009165_pt1 | contig 13298 bp, 14 predicted proteins | sample RVTome_12_FD_203789 | JGI IMG/M metagenome (GOLD analysis project Ga0326597, IMG submission 203789) | Soil microbial communities from uranium-contaminated site in the Upper Colorado River Basin, Wyoming, United States - RVT100D185 | ecosystem: Environmental > Terrestrial > Soil > Contaminated >... | reverse complement strand
TGGGAGCTCCATATATAAATAGTTCCAATTAAGCAACAAATCTGAAAAGGAGGTAAAATGAGTAGAAAAAAAATCTTATTCCCGCTTTTAACGGTTGCTTTTCTATTATTCTTAGGCTGTGGAAAGAAAGGTGGGGATACCACCGAAGCCGAAGCACAGCCAGGGATTAAGTATGTGAAGGTCACAATTCCTTCCGGCACAGTGCTGGGCATCATATTCTCGGATACCATCCAGACCAATAAAAATCGTACCGGTGACCAGTTTTCCGCTACCTTGACCCGGGCAGCTGTAGTGAAAGGAAAAGAGTTGCTCCAGGCCGGTTCACAGGTATCTATGGTAATCACCGGGCTAATCAAAGGTGGGACCCTGAAAACTGCGCCGGTAATGGCCTTCACCATCACGGATGTCACTCTACCCAGTGGTAAGAGGTACGCCGTGGAAGTTGACACTTTCTATGAGAAGGGTAGATCGCACGCCACTCGTGAGGCTGTCATGATAGGAGGAGGAGCCGTTACGGGCGCTGTGATAGGTGGAGCAATCGGTGATGTGAAGGGGGCTATTATCGGGGCTGTGATAGGAGCAGGAGCTGGTACCGGAGCAGCAGCCATAACCGGCCGACAGAATCTGATTTACCCGGCTGGCATGACTTTTGAATTCACCTTACAGGAACCCATGGCCTTTTTTGTACCCGAAAAAGAGCTGGCCCTGATGACTCCTAAGTAAAATGAGTCAACTTCTGGGCGCTAATTCAAATCTGCGGAAACCGTACAAACATTGAAAGGAGGGAACCAATGCTTTGGACTCTCTTCGTCATTTTCTTGATTATGTGGGCGCTGGGAATGTTCACTGGTCGCACATTTGGGGGCTTGGTCCACATCCTGCTTGTCATTGCGCTCATCGTGGTAGTATTTCAGCTTATTACGGGGCGAAGACGTTTATAAGGTAAGGAGGTGGAGTTCCTCTCGGAGGAATAAGAACCCCGGATACCTGGACCGGTCAAAGAAATTATATCTATCGAGGATTCACATTTGAACTGGCTGAAGACTTGCGATAGGCACCAAAGCTCCAGTACCACCGAATCTGCTTCTATTGTTGAGCGGCTACACGGTGGAGGATTAATTTCATGTTCTTAGGGTTATCGCCATCGTGGTGGTGTTGGTCCGGATGATTACCGGCAGACGACCGTTATGACCCAAACTGCGTCAGGAAAGGAGTAGCTATGAAATCCATTACCCTAATAGGCATAATTCTGATTGTGCTGGGGGCGATAGGGCTAATCTATGAAGGTATAACCTATACCTCAAAGAAAGATGTGGTCGAATTCGGATCGGTCAAAATTCAGACGGAGAGTAAAAGACAGATCCCGCTGTCGCCGATTCTGGGTGGGACTGCGGTGGTAGTTGGTATCGTACTGGTGGTCGTCGGCCAGCGACGGACTCGCAGCGGTTAAGAGGATAAGGGCGGCAGGTTACATTTCTTAAGAGAAGCAGATGTTTTAGCCATTATTGAAAGGAAAGGAGGTGTAAGAGAATATACCAAAAATAATTGAATTCAAAGCGGCGTTGATCTGGAGGAAAAACTGAACTACGGGCACAGTCGTGGGATGTCGTGGTCGACTGCAGATTTGGATGTGTGACTTCAGCGCCGGCAAGCAGCTAATTGTTTTTCAACTCCACGAAAGGAGCAACCATGTTAGCACGAACAGCTTTCCGATTGTTTATCATTCTGTTTGTCGTGTTTTACGCGGGGATTGCATTTGGACAGGACGTTCTTCAAAAGTACTTAAACGACACCTCACTCAAGGTGAAGGCGACGACCGATCCATCGCAGAAGCGTGAAATCCTCAACGAATCATTTGAAAAAATGTCTAAAGCGTTGGACAAAGTTCAAAGATCGCCGCTGGTTTCGAAAGAAGATCGAGCTGGCATTAATCTCTTGAAGGCTTCCCTTCAAGAGAAACTAGATGAGCTCGCCGGCCTTAATGGCTACGAGCGCGTGTCCGATGAGCAACTGGATTCCTTCTCTGATTATGTCGTGCAGGATATGGAGCAAGCCGACCGGACGGTAACCATCAGCCTGGTCACGCTACTCTTGATCATAATCATTGTGATCCTCCTGGTGTAATCTCTCCAGAGAGCGAACACTCTCGGTTTTGGGTATGCCAAGCCAGCACAGACGATTTTTCACGAGCGCCAGGCATGAATGCTCGATGCTCTTAGTGGGTGTCGGTTGCCTGGCCCTCGCATTGTTTCTCTTTTCATGCAGCTTCATCTCTCCTGCTCACCGGGTGACTCCGCTGGGAGAGGAGGGTGTGTTCCCACCACGCTACTCAATCGTATGCATCATCCACGGCGACGGTGGCTACCTCTATCATGATCCCCGCGGCAATGCCTACAGAGCAGATGAGGAGACTCTCGCAAAAGCGAAAACGGTCGCGGAGCGGAACCCGCAAGCAGAGGTGTTCATCTTTCATGAAAAACGTAGGAAGCATTTCCTGCTATTTTTCCCTCTCCGTGACGGAAAATTCTATTACTACCGGCACGGACGGCTCCTGGCCGAAGAATCTTACTGGCGCGATCAGGGACAATCTCGCTTCGATCCTGAAGTGGAGCTCTATCAACGCTTCCGCGCGGAAGCGCGACCGCAGTTGGTGAGGTTGTTTCTCTACTTCGGTCACGAAATCCCTGAATTCGGCGGGGCCGGCTACGATGCATCGTACTCAAAGCGGACGTTCACGATAGATGACCTGGCCGAAGGGTTGAAACGCATCACAGGCGATTCCACCAAGTTCGATCTCATCGTGCTCTCCACCTGTTTCAGCGGCACACCTCACACCATCGCCGCGCTTGCTCCGTACGGGCGATACATCATCGCTTCTCCCGACAATCTTCACCTCTCTTACTTCGATCTCGATCCCTTTGAGCAGCTGGATGTCGGTTTGCCGGCTGGAGATGTGTCTGCGTTTGCGAAGACGTTCGCTCAGCATGCATTCAATCGGCTGACAGAAAATATCCAGACGGCGGTCACGGTTGCCGTGTACGATGTGGATCGCGTTCAGGGATTCTTGCACTCCGTCGACAGTGTCTACGAGCAGGCCTTGACCACCTTGAAGGGTGAGACACCGGCATCCATTGAGCACTGCGATTGCGCCGAAGAGCCTGCCTACATCCTGCCGGGAATGAGCCAGGGGGTAGATGTATTCTACCGCCCGCCGCGCTTCGGACGCTTGAAGCACAAACAGAGCCATTCCGGCTGGGAATGCTGGAGGTTTTTAAAGTAATCCAAGTCGAGTATAGATCACCGAGCGACTTAATTGTTTTATCACAATGTATCCTAATTTAAGGAGGGTTCACCATGAAAAAAGCAGTCATTCTGTTGTTGAGTGGGGCTTTGCTCCTCACCATCGTTGAGGGGTGTGCCTGGAGTAGGAAAGCCAAGGGCGGGGCGATCGGCGCAGGCGCCGGAGCAGTTGTTGGCGGTGTTATCGGACATGCGGCAGGAAACACTGCCCTTGGTGCCATCATCGGGGCGGCAGTCGGGGGAACGGCCGGGATTCTGATCGGTAATGAGATGGACAAGAGAGCCGCAGAGATAAGGGAGGATCTGAAGGGAGCGAGGGTCGAGCGCATCGGCGAAGGAATCAAGATCACATTTGATTCGGGCCTACTTTTCGATTGGGATAAATCGGACTTGCAACCGCTGGCAAAAACAAACCTCGAGAGTCTGGCCAAGATTTTGAACAAATACCCCGACACGGACATCCTCATTGAAGGAGATACGGACAACAGCGGTAGTGAAGAATATAACTTAAAGTTGTCCGATCGTCGTGCTCAAACTGTTGCCAACTATTTAATGGTTCGTGGTGTTCCCGGCTCAAGGATTTCCATGGTCGGCCTGGGTGAGGCTAACCCAATCGCTTCAAACGATACGGAATATGGTCGTCAGCAAAACCGGCGCGTTGAAGTTGCCATTTTTGCGAACGACAAGCTGAAAAAGGCGGCGCAAGATCAAGCGGATCAAAATTAAATTGTTGCAAGCGCGGGCCTCCTGATGGATGAAGTTTCGATCAGCTTTGTTTTCATATTTAACTCTAACATTAGGCGACATTGTTCACCGGAAGGGAGCCGAATATGCTTTAGGCCATCTGTGTGATTCTTTTGGTTTTGTGGCTGCTTCTATTGTTGAGCGGCTACACGGTGGGCGGATTAATTCATGTTCTGATGGTAATCACCATCGTGGTGGTGTTGGTCCGGATGATTACTGGCAGACGACCGTTATGACCCAAGCTGCGTCAAGAAAAGAGTACCAATGAATACCTTAACCCTAATAGGCATAGTTTTAATTGTGCTGGGGGCGGTAGTGCTTATTTATGGAGGTATAACCTATACCTCAAAGAAAGATGTGGTCGACTTCGGAGCGCTCAAGATTCAGGTCGACCAGAAAGAACATCTCCCCCTGTCTCCGATTTTTGGTGCAGCGGCAGTGGGGGTCGTACTGGTGATCGTTGGGCGGAAATGGACACATCGTGGGTGAACGGTATAATCGCAATTAGTTACATAACAACGTTGATCTGGAGGAAAAGATGAATAAAAGACACGGTATGTTTGGGTATCGTACTCGTTGGCCGGGTTGGGCAGGCGACCACGGCGCAGGCTGTCTTTCACGCCGTGCGCTGTCCTGTCTCTGGTTGCTTGCACTAAGTATCTGTGTCATCATTGCAGGCTGCGCCAGTAATCTTGCCACGGGCGAAAAGCACCTCAATCTTATTAGTCAATCGCAGGAAATCGCGATGGGGCTGCAGGCGGATTCGCAGGTCGTTGCCAGCCTCGGGCTCTACCCGAATTCAGCTTTGCAGCGCTATGTGCAGGAGCTGGGCGCCAAGCTTGCCCAAACCTCTGAGCGGCCCAATCTACCTTGGACATTTCGAGTAATCGATGACCCGGTGGTTAACGCTTTCGCATTGCCGGGAGGTTTTATTTATGTCACCCGCGGGTTGATGACCTACGTTGAGAACGAGGCACAGCTGTCCGGAGTGATAGGGCATGAGATCGGCCACGTGACCGCGCAGCATGCAGTGCACAGGATGTCCACCCAAAAGTTGACACAGCTGGGCGTGATGGCCGGGATGATGATCAAACCGGAGCTTCAGCGGTTCGGGCAGTTTGTCAACACTGGGCTGGGGTTGCTGTATCTGAAATTCAGTCGCGACGATGAAAGTCAGGCAGATCACCTTGGGCTTCGTTACATGGTGCGGGCGGGAAATGATCCACGGCAGATGGTGCCGGTGTTCGATATGCTGAACCGCGTCAGCCAGGCGAGCGGCGGCAGACGCCTGCCGGAATGGCTGGAGACGCACCCGAGTCCGGAGAACAGAATTGAGCGTATTCAGAAGGAACTTGACACGCTGAAGATCGACCCGAGCCGCCTTTCGGTGAATCAGAACAGTTATCTTAGTCGTATCGATGGCGTAGTTTTCGGTCAGAACCCGCGCGAAGGATTTTTCCGCGATAATCACTTCTACCAGCCTGAGCTTGAGTTCGAATTCGAATTCCCCTCCGGTTGGCAGACGGTGAATCAGAAAGAGGTAGTCGCTGCGGCCAGCAGCAATCAGGACGCAGTGTTGCAAATCACGCTGGCGCAGGGGACCTCCAGCAAGGAGGCTGCCAAACAGTTCTTCGGGCAGCCGGGGTTGCAATCGGAGCGTCTGGAGACAGCCAATCTCAATGGCCTCCCGGCTGTTTCAGCGCAATTTAGCGCGCAGACTGAGCAAGGAGTATTACGCGGCAAGGCGGCGTTTGTCGAGTACAAGGGACATACTTACCAACTGCTCGGCTATACCACCGAACAGCTCTGGGCGAAGTATCAGAACATCATAGTCGGCTCGATAGGCAGTTTCCGGCGCTTGACCGATCCGAAGATACTTCAAGTGCAGCCGATGCATCTCAAAATCGTAACGGTTAGACAGCCGTCAACTTTAGGGCAACTGGCGAAGCAAGAGGGCTCTCCGGTGCAGCTTGAGACGCTGGCGATCATCAATCAGACTGAGGTGAATGCCAGCTTCAAGGTCGGTGATCGAGTTAAGATGGTGATCGGAGAAAAATTCGGAGAAAAATAAGGAAATCCCAGCAGCAGTGACCTGAATAGTAACTTTATTGTCGCCACCGTCGGGTTGCTGTACGGTCTATAATCACTCACAAAGCTGAGTGGACATGACGATCGGCTGTGTTTCCATATTTAACTCTAACATTAGGCGACATTGTTCGCCGGAAAGGAGCCGAAAATGCTTTGGACCATCTGTGTGATTCTTTTGATTTTGTGGCTGCTTGGATTGTTGAGAGGCTACACAGCGGGCGGATTAATTTCATGTTCTGCTGGTTATTGCCTTCGTGGTGGTATTGGTCAGAGTCATAAAAGGACGCAAACCGATGTAGCCGTTTGTACTGACAAGACTTCACAAAAAAGGAGATTAAACGCATGAAACCGATAATGTTTATAGGACTTGTTCTCATCGTCCTCGGGGTCGTGGTCCTTATTTTACAATTCATCACAGTCACTACGCACGTGGAGGGCACCCACTTTGGCCCCTTCAAAACAAAGAGCACCGAGGCCAAGACGACCATTCCGGTGTCACCTCTCTTGGGTGGATTAGCGCTTGCCGGTGGAATTGTATTGGTCATCATTGGACGCAAGAGAAAGTAGTTTGTAGACCCACGTTGTCCTCAACGTTGGATTAAGTTTGATTTTTACTTAACTTTCCCAGCTAAATTTCAGGCCAGTATCTCTTCCAACCTCTTCTTCATCCTCCCCACATGCGTCCCCTCCCCATAAACCCTCTTACATTTTAACCAGTTCAAATTCTATGTCAAACTCTGTCATCCAACCGGTTTTGGAGGATTAACTTTTTCCCACATTAGCCGACAAAGTTGATGAAAGCATACAATCTTAAAAATGGTTCGACAACCTCACCATAAATGGAAAGCACCGTAAATAAAGGCACCTCATATATAATACTTCCACCGAGCAGTCAGGCTCACAAAACTAAAATCTTGGTGGTAGACCAAGAGGAGTCGGTTCTCAAGCTGGCTTTGAGAACTTTGACTGTTGACGGCTATGAGGTGGATACCGCCAATGACCCGGTTCGGGCACTGGAAAAAACCAAAAAAACCACCTACGATATTCTCTTAACCGACGTACGCTTCCCCAAAATGGAGGTTTTGGTGTTGGCTGAAAGCAGCAGACAGACCAATCCCCACATAAGCATTCTATTCATGGCTGAGCCGTCTATCTTAGAGACTGCCAAGCAGTCAGTCAAAATGGGGGGCTGTGACTTAATCACCAAACCCCTTGACCCCAAAAAACTGTTACAAACCGTAAAAAAAGCCCTAAGCCATAAACTGGAAGAAACCCGGGTCGCCAGTGCCAAAGAGCTGGGGTACTTAGCTCAATTAGAAGATGTCATCCTAAAAACCGGAGACAAAAAGAGTATATCCAAAATTTCGCTGGGATTTGCCCTAAGCTGTGTTTCAGCGGAATCCGGCCTCTTCTTCTATAGGTCGAAAGAGTCCAAATCACTTCTCCTCACCTTTGGGTCGATTTTACAAGAAAAAAAATTCGAGGTATCCGAGATACCTCTGGATAATAAAGTAGATTGGCCTTCTAAGGACCCAAAAGAAATTATACAATCTAGTCAACCGGAGAAGCTTCCGGTTCTGCCCTATCTTTTAGAACAGCAATCAACCCTGTCCTGGATAAATCACTTCTGTGAGCCAAATACTTCTTTCCTCTACATACCGGTAACTTTTACTCAAACCGATATGTCGGCCATGGTCATACGGCTTAGACCCTGGACAAATGAAATCAAAGATTATGAAAAAAACCTTCTCTATCTGGATGCTCGCTTTACGGCTCTTTCCTTAGCCAACCTGGATTTATTAAATGCCTCCAAGCTGGCTCATAAAGAAACCCAATACTTGCATGAACAGAATATTGAATTGGAAAGACTCACCTGTAAGCAGGTAGCAGTGGCAGAAGTTTCCCAGGAGCTGAATAATTTAATATCTTCCATCCTGGCTCAATTAAACTTCTTGGAGAAGGAACTTAATAGTCAAAAGCCCGATTTGGCGCGCAAGCATCTGGCCCTGACCAAAGAAACCATAAAGAGTACTAATTTCTTTTCCAAAAGCCTGGAGCTGGAAAAAAGAGCGCCCTCGGTGAGGCAACCCTGCCATTTTAATTCTATTTTAGAAGAGATTGTAAGTTATGCTCAAATACAAAGTAAATTCAATAACCTTGAGATCGTGAAGTCATTGGAGCCGGATTTACCTAAAATTGATGGAGACATCACCCAGATAAAACAGCTCTTTTACAATCTGCTTAACAACGCCGCGGATGCCATGGGTAAGAGGAAAGGGGAAGGGGGTAAAATCTCTTTAAAAACAAAATTTGATGCGGAGGAAAAGACTGTTCAGGTAGAAGTTGAAGATACCGGAATCGGTATATCCCCTGAGATTCTGCCCTATATATTCCAAAAACCCATCCCCACCAAGTCGGGTGCGTATGGATTTGATCTGCTGATTACTAAGAGGATTGTTGACCAACATGGTGGAACTATCGAAATAGATAGCAAGCCCTCTCAAGGAACGGTAGTGAGACTAAAATTCCCCGTCTCAAGCTGATTGAATCAGGAGTCACCTCTCTGAATTTATCATTTCTCTTAACTTCTTCTCCATCCTCTGGAGGTGTGTTCCCGGCCAATAAATTCGATTACAATTTGGACAGCTTACAAAATTCTCCTGGGTCTTATACACATAGGGCCAGACCTTATCCTTCACTTTCTCTTTAGCTATTTTTTCTAAAACCCCATTACACTCCAGACATCTGGTAAAAAATCTTTCCGGCTCGATTCGTAATTTTAACTTCTGCGCCACCTCTTTCACCTGCTCCAAAGGGTCAGAGCTGTAAATCCATACGAAGTTTTTGGCATTTCTGATTTTAGGAATTTTAGCATCCCGGGTCAGAATAATTCGGTCTTCCGCCAGAGCAATTTTCAAAAGCTTATTATCCGGCAGGTCTTTCTCATAATAAGTATCCAACCCCAGAGTTCTCATCCATCTGGCCAACTTCCCTAACATGTCATCACAAATAAACTTCATAACAACCTATAGTTTCTTCTATAAAGATAACCCCTATCCAAAATTTGTAAAGCAGCTAAATTGACACCAATATTATAAATCAATATATTGGCTTATGCCCCACGATTTCAAAAAAGTAGCTGTCGATACCTGCCTCAAAGCCGGGGAGCTTTTGAAAAAGAGCTTGGGGAAGGTCAATAAAATCAAATTCAAAGGGGAGATAAATTTAGTCACCGAAGTCGACCATAAATCCGAGGATATGATAGTCAGCCAGCTGACTTTGGTTTATCCCACCCATTCCGTCTTATCCGAAGAAAGAGAAAAAATCGAGAGAGGGTCGCCTTATAAATGGATTGTGGACCCTCTGGATGGAACCACCAATTTTGCTCATGGGCTGCCGATTTTTTGTGTAACCGTTGCTTTAGAGTATGAAGGGGAAGTTATTTTAGGCGTAATCTACAATCCCAATTTAGATGAACTGTTCGTGGCTGAAAAAAAGAAGGGGGCCTTTTTAAATAACAAAAACATTTCGGTCTCCGCCACAGAGAAGTTGCAAACTTCGCTCTTAGCCACCGGTTTTCCCTATGATATCCGCACCAGCAAAAATAATAACTTAAACCATTTCGCCAATTTTGCGGTCCGGGCTCAGGCAGTACGCAGGGCCGGGTCAGCCGCTCTGGATTTGGCTTATACAGCTTGTGGCAGATTCGACGGGTTCTGGGAGTTCAAATTAGCCCCCTGGGATTGCGCGGCCGGAGTTCTATTAATTCAGGAAGCCGGAGGAAAAGTTACCGACTACAAAGGCAATCCGGTAGACATATATAAAGGAGAGGTTTTGGGTTCCAACGGAAAAATACATCAGGAGATGATAGAAGTGCTGAATTTAGCTATGGTCAACAATAGTCATAGTCAATGATACTCAAAGATGATAGTATCATTGACCATCTTTGAGTAATAATGGTATTATTATCCCAAAGGGATGGTCAAAATCATTGGTCAACAATAGTCAAATGTGTATTTATTGTCGACCATATTTGACTATATATTGACCTGTTGACCATTATTGACTAAAGAGGTCTAAGATTTCTCGGCTTTGCTTTCCTGCAGCAGATTTTTCACTAACTCTTCAATCTTTTCAATCTTGAAGGGCTTGACTAAATACCCATCTGCCCCTTCCTGGGTGGCTCTCTGCTGGGTATAAGCTAAAGAAAAGCCGGTAATCATAATCACCGGCATTTTAGGTTTTTTCTCCTTCAAGCTTCTCAAAAACGATATTCCATCCATTTTGGGCATTCTGATATCCGTAATCACCAGGTCAAACTCCTCCGTGTCAATTTTCTTGAGGGCTTCCTCTCCATCTGTGGAACCCAGGGCCTGGTAGCCCATGGCATTCAAGGTTTCCTGCAGCATGGAGACCAGAACTTCATCGTCATCCACGATTAAAATTTTCTTGCAGGATTCAGGCGGGATTGAGGTGTTGGATTTTTTGAGGGTCAAAGCGGTCTTGATTAACTCCTCCATTTTCCCAATCCGAAACGGTTTGGCTAAAAACCCGTCGGCCCCGGATTTCAGGGCCTGGTCCTGACCGTAGGCAAAGCTGTAAGCGGTGATTATCAGAACCGGCAAATCCGGCTGGGCTTCTTTTATCTTTTTCAAAAGCCGGACTCCATCCACCTTGGGCATCTTGATGTCGGTGATGACAATATCCACTTTCTTCTGGTTTAAAGCCGCCAAGGCCTCCTCGCCGTTGGACACACCCCAGGTCTGATACCCCATGCTGGTCAGAGTATCAATCAACAGATTGCGGATGACTTCATCATCATCCACTACTAAAATTTTGGCATTTTTTTCCATTCGGCTCTCTGGCAAAGAAAGAGGGTTTTTTTACTATATCGAAAGATTTCTGCATAAGCTTAAGAGATATCAGGTCAAAAATTTAACTTATTTTCAACCCTAAAAACTTGCTGTCAAACAGCTTGTCAGGGCTTGTCAGTTTAAAAATAGCTCGAAATTTAGCTTCACTGAGAGTATTGGAGCGGGTTGTTTAATTATGACTCGGACAGGTTTAGTCTCTGATTAAAGCCAGCAATTCCTGCAGTTTTTGTTGCAAAAGCTCGGGGGAGTCGGCTTCCACATTCAATCTCAAAAGCGGTTCGGTATTAGATGGTCGAACATTAAACCACCAGTTATCGAATTCCACGGTCAAGCCGTCCAGATGGTCAATTTTCCCTTTGGAATAAATTTTTTCAATCTCTTTCAATTTCTTAGGAATATCCTCAACCTGGCTATTAATCTCCCCGGAGCGAAAATAGCGGTCAATTTCTTTAACCAGTTCCGAGACCCTTTTATTTTCCTCGGACAATAACTCCAGAAAAACCACCAGAGTAATCAGAGCCGAATCGGCATAAAAATTGTCTCTATAATAAAAGTGACCGGAATGCTCCCCTCCGAAGACGGCGTTATACTGCTTCATCAGTGGTTTAATCAAAGCATGTCCGACTCTGGTTTTGATGGCTTTGCCGCCGTTTTCCTGAATGACCCTGGGGACGGTTCGGGAGCAGATAATATTATATAAGATGGTCGCACCTTTTTCTTTTTTTAACAGGCTCTTAGCCACCAGAGCGGTGATTATATCCCCTCCCAGCATCTGGGCTTTCTCATCCACAAAGAAGACTCTATCAGCATCTCCGTCAAAAGCTGCACCCAAGAATGCCTTTTCCTGAATGACTTTTTCCTGCAAAAACTTCAAATTTTCCGGCTCAATGGGGCTGGCCGGATGATTGGGAAAAGAGCCGTCTAATTCAAAAAACATAGGTATCAATTGACAAGGCAGATGGGCAAAAAGTTTGGGAATCAATAATCCTGCCATGCCGTTGCCGGCGTCCACTACTATCTTGAAGGGCTTGATTTTTTTAATATCTACAAAGGATAAAATATGCCGGAGGTAGTCGTCGGTTACATCTTTTTGGATTAAATCTCCTTTTTTCTTAGAGGTTGAAAACCTCCCCGATGCAATGATTTGCCGGATTTCTTTTAGCCCGCTATCCCCGCTTAAAGGGACTGCTTCTTTTTGGCAGATTTTAAAACCGTTGTATTCTTTAGGATTATGAGAGGCGGTAATCATCACTCCTCCCTCAAAGCCGAATTTACCAACCGCAAAATACAATTCATCAGTGGAGCATAAACCGATATCCACCACATTTGAGCCGGTTTCTAATATCCCTTTAGTCAGATTCTCAAATATAGCGGGCGAGGAAAGTCGCATATCTCTGCCAACCGCTATATTTTTGGGTTTCAGATATTCCACCAGGGCTTTTCCCATCAGATAAGCGGTCTCTTCGTTTAGCTGAATGGGATAAATCCCCCTGATATCGTAGGCTTTGAAAATAGAGGGGTCGACTTTGGGCATCATAAGACAATATAGTTTAGAAGAATTTTAAGTCAAATCTTTCAGTTTTTACCCCTTTTTGTTATATTGGTCTGAATTATGGCTAATCTATCTTTAAGATCAGTCAACAAGCTCTTCGACACCCAGGAGGCGGTCAAAGACTTAAACTTAGAGGTTCCGGACGGACAATTTGTGGTCTTAGTAGGTCCTTCCGGTTGCGGTAAATCCACCACTTTGAGAATGATAGCCGGTTTGGAATCCATAACCTCCGGTGAAATCTGGATTGGTGACAACCTAGTTAACACTGTCCTGCCCAAAGACCGGGATGTGGCTATGGTGTTTCAAAATTATGCCTTATACCCCCATATGACGGTTTTTGAAAATATCGCCTTTCCTCTAAAAATCAGAAAAATTCCCAGTTCTGAAATTCAAGCCAGAGTAAAGGAGGTTGCCAAGCTCTTAGAATTGGAATCTTACCTGAATAAAAAACCGAAGGTTTTATCCGGAGGGCAGAGACAGAGGGTAGCTCTTGGCCGCGCCATTGTTAGAAAACCCCAGGTTTTCCTGTTTGATGAGCCGTTATCCAATTTGGATGCCCAGCTTAGAACCCAGCTGCGGGGGGAATTGATTAAGTTACACCAGAAGTTAAAAACCACTTCAGTTTATGTCACGCATGACCAGGCCGAAGCCATGACCTTGGGGGAAAAGATTGTGGTGTTAAAAGACGGTCTGACCCAGCAAATCGGAACCCCGGCTGAAATCTATAATTCCCCTTCCAA
>Ga0326597_10009164_pt1 | contig 13298 bp, 12 predicted proteins | sample RVTome_12_FD_203789 | JGI IMG/M metagenome (GOLD analysis project Ga0326597, IMG submission 203789) | Soil microbial communities from uranium-contaminated site in the Upper Colorado River Basin, Wyoming, United States - RVT100D185 | ecosystem: Environmental > Terrestrial > Soil > Contaminated >... | reverse complement strand
GCTCACCCTCACGGCCTACCTGTACGCGGCGCACATGGGACTCGTGGCCGACCGCCAGCCCGGCGGGCTCGTGCGCCTGGCCGTGGCCGTCCTCATGCTGGGGGGGGTGCTCCTGGCCCGCCGGCGCTGGCCGCGATCCGCGACCCTGCGGGCTCTGCGCGAGGTGCTGCCGTTCCTCACCTGCGTGCTCGTCTACACGAACCTGCACGACACGATCGGGTTCGTGAACGGGCGCGACGTGCACTGGTATTTGGACGCGCTCGACCGGCAGCTCTTCGGAGCGCAGCCCGTGTTGTGGGCCGAGCGGTTCATCACCCCGGCGCGCACGGAGCTGATGAGCCTCCTCTACCTGAACTTCTTCTGGATTGCGCCGTCGACCTCGCTCCTGCTGCTCGGCCGCCGTGACTGGCCGGGCTTCCGCGCGAGCACCATTGCCGTGATCGCCTGCTTCTATCTCGGCTATGCGCTGTACGTCCTCTTCCCCGCCGCGCCGCCGCGGCTGGTGCTCGTGTACGAGTTCACGCGCACGCTCCAGGGCTACCCGCACCTGTTCTCGAACCTGTCGGCGCGCGCCTTCGAGCTCCTGCCCGTGGACAGCCGCGCCGCCTTCCCTTCGCTGCACGCCGCGGTCTCGCTGGTCGCCCTCGTGTGCGCCTGGCGCCACGTCCGGGCCTGGTTCTGGGCGCTGCTGCCGTTCGTGGTCGGGCTATGGGTCTCGACGGTCTACCTGCGGCATCACTACGCCGTGGACCTGCTGGCGGGCTTCGGCCTGGCGCCGCTGGCGTTGTGGGCGGGGCCCCGGCTGGACCATTGGTGGACGGCACAGCAGCGTGGGCGCGGCTACGTCCCCGCCCGCGGCGCCGCCGGGTCTCCTGGACGCCAGTGAGCCACCGACGGCTTGAACGGACGACCGCAGAGGCGCAGAGGTAGCAGAGCCCGCAGAGAAGGGCCGTCCGTTCTCTGCGTCCTCTGCCCTCTCTGCGTCTCTGCGTTGGAGGCCCCGGCGCTCGGCTCTAGCGGGCGGGCTTGACCGTCGTCGTCCACCCGCGATCGCCCCACAAGAGGGTGAGCACGGAGGCGCCGCTCTTCGCGGGTTCGAGCCGGATCACGAAGTGCTCCGCCGGGCTGGACGGGTTGGCCGCGGCCAGGGGGATGCGCGCCACCTCCATGGCCGCGACCTTCTCGTAGCCGTCCAGCCGCGGCCACAAGGCGTTGGCGACCTCCGGCGGTGCGGCCGCGTAGATCTGCTTGAGCGGCACGCCGGGGTCGGAGTTGAGCACCAACGACCAGTTGCCCTGCGCCGGGGCGTGGACGTACACCGAGTACTTGCCGGCCGGCACGCGCTTGTCGCCGACCACGAGGTCGGTGTCCGCGGTCAGTGTCGTCACCTGGTTCTCGCCCGCGCGCCAGATGCGGTCGGCCGGGAGCTGCGCCGTCAGGGCGTCGAGCGTGCGGCCGCGCAGCGCCGGGCGCCCGTACTCGATGGCCACCTTCTTGCCGTCGAACGTGGCCGTGGCCGTCTCGCGCTGGGCGCGCGGCCGCTCCTGCGCCCGGGCCGCTCCCGCCGCCGCCGAGACCACCATCGCCACCACCGTTGCCGCCGTCTTCACTCGCATGACGCCTCCCGTTTGCCGTTTCATCGGTCGAGGGCCTTCTTCAGCAGGGCCTGCACGACCTGAGGATTGGCTTTGCCCCCGGTCTTCCGGATCACCTGTCCGACGAACCATCCCAGCGTAGCCGTCTTTCCCTTCCTGTAGGTGGCGACCTGGTCCGGGCTCGTGGCCACCACTTCATCCACCGTCGCCTGCAGCCCCGCCTCGTCCGACATCTGGCCGAGGCCCTCGCGCTCCACGATCGCCCGCGGCGCCTCGCCGGTCGCCCACATCTTCTCGAAAACGTCCTTGGCCGTCCGGCCGCTGACCTCGCCCGCGTCCACCAGGCGGACCAGCGCCGCCAGGTGCGCGGCCGGGAGCCTGCTCGACGAGAAAGCGTCGTCCGCATCCTTGAGCTTGCGCAAGACCTCCGTCATCACCCAGTTGGACGACGCCTTGGGGTTGCCGCTCTGCCGCGCCACCGCCTCGTAGTAGTCGGCGATCTCGCGCGAGAAGGTCAGCACGCCCGCGTCGTACTCCGGCAGCGCGTAAGCGGCCACGAAGCGCCGCCGCTTGTCCGCGGGCAGCTCCGGCAGGGAGCGTCGGACCTCCTCCAGCCACGCGGCGCGGACGGTGAGGGGCGGCAGGTCGGGCTCGGGGAAGTAGCGGTAGTCGTGCGCGTCCTCCTTGGAGCGCATGGACGCCGTCTCGGCGCGGTCCGCGTTCCAGAGCCGGGTCTCCTGCACGACCGTCCCGCCCGATTCGATCACGGCCACCTGGCGCGCGACCTCGTGGTCGATGGCCCGCGCCACGTTGCGGAAGGAGTTGAGGTTCTTGATCTCCGCGCGGGTCCCGAAGCGGTCGGCGCCCCGCGGGCGCACGGACACGTTGGCGTCGCAGCGGAGCGACCCCTCCTCCATGTTGCAGTCGGAGACGCCGGCGTACAGGAGCACGGCCTTGAGTGCGGTGAGGTAACCGTGCGCCTCCTCCGAGCTGTGCATGTCCGGGTGGGAGACGATCTCGATCAGGGGCACGCCGCTCCGGTTGTAGTCCACCCCGCTCTTGTCCGCCGACCAGGGGAAGCCTTCGTGCAGGAGCTTGCCCGCGTCCTCCTCCATGTGGATCCGGTGCAGCCTCACGCGCCGCAGGGCGCCGCCGGAAGGGACCTCCAGGTAGCCCTCGGTGGCCAGGGGGCGCTCGTACTGCGAGATCTGGTAGCCCTTCGGCAGGTCCGGGTAGAAGTAGTTCTTGCGCGCGAAGACGGAGGTCTCGGCCACGGAGCAGTGCGTGGCCAGCGCGGCGCGGAGGGCGAGGGTCACCGCCTGGCGGTTCAGCACGGGCAGGGCGCCGGGGAGGCCGAGGCAGACCGGGCACACGTTCGTGTTCGGCTCGTCGCCGAAGCGGTTGCGGCAGCCGCAGAAGATCTTGGTGGCCGTGAGGAGCTGGACGTGCACCTCGAGCCCGATCACGGGCTCGTAGCGCGCGAGGAGGTCCTCGCGTGCGGGCGCGCTGGTGGCCATGAGGGAAACGATTCTACCGCGTTGACAGGGCGAGCCGAAGCCCGCGATCCTGGGGCATGCGTGCCGGACGCCGTGGACCCCCTCCCGCCGATTCGTTCGAGGAGCTGCAGGCCTCCGTGCTGATGTGCCCGCGCTGCCGCGTGGCCCGCCCCGTGCGCGAGCGCCTGCTCCTCCTGCTGCCCGACGGCGAGCTGCACGAGTATCTGTGCTCGGCCTGCGGGGCCTCCGCGGGCACGCGCAAGGTCACGGCGCCCACGCCGACGCTGTACACGTGAACCGGATGCGGCCCCTCCGGCTCCGCGGGGGCTTCCTCGATCGCGCGCGCCGGAGTGAATCCGGTAGCTCACCTCCGCCGTCCGGCCGACGTTCATGAAGACCTGCACGAAGGCCAGGGGCGCGCGGTGCTCGATGCCGAGGTAGCTCGGCGTCCACACCACGTTGTCGGGCGGGACCTCCTCGATCACCTGGAAGCGGTCGTCGGCGGGAGCGTTGGCCACCGTGACCAGCGCGCGGTGCACGCCCTCGCTGAGGGCGGCCAGGCGCTCGCGGGAGAGGCCGCGCGCGACGGTGATGCGGACGAGCGGCATGTCAGCTCCTCCTGCGAAGGGCGGCTAGAATACGCCAGTGCTGAGCCAGGCAGACGCGGCGCGGCTGCTCGAATACAACGTGTGGGCCAATCACCGGCTGATGCGCGCGGCGGCCACGCTTGCTCCGGACGACTTCCGGCGGGACGTTCTCGGGGCCAGCCACGGAGGGGTGCGCGGCACGCTCGCCCACAGCCTGTTCGCGGAGTGGATCTGGCTGGAGCGCTGGAAGGGCGTGTCGCACACGCGCGTGATCGACGAGGGCGAGTTCGCGGACGTGGTCGCCCTGCGCGACCGCTGGACGCTGATCGAGGGGCATCGGGAGGAATGGCTGCGGGGCCTGCGCGACGACAGCCTGGGGCAGACCATCCGCTACAAGACGACCGCGGGCGTGCCCTACGAAGCGCCGCTGTGGCAGCTCGTCCAGCACGTGGTGAACCACTCGACCTATCACCGCGGGCAGGTCACGCTGATGCTGCGTGCGCTGAACGCACGCCCGGTGGCCACCGACCTCGTGCTCTGGGACCGCACGCGCGCGGCGGCGGCTCCGGGCGCGGAGGACTGAGCGGTGCTGCGCCAGGGCGATCTGGGCGCGGCCTGGGCGTGAAGCCGCTCGCGGCGTGAACCTGACCCGCGAAGGGCGGCTGCTCTTCGCCGGCCGCGCCGTGCGCACCTTCTGCTTTGGCTGGCTTTCCCTGGCCCTGGCCCTCTACCTCGCGGCCCGCGGGCTCTCCCCGGCCGCCATCGGCGCCGTCTTCACCGCGACCCTGATCGAAGACGCGGTCCTCACCAGCGCCCTGTCGGCCTTCGCCGTGCGCCTGGGCCGCCGGCGGGTGCTGATTGCGTCGGGCCTGGCCATGGCGGCGGGAGGCACGGCGCTCGCCCTGGCGGAGAGCCCGGTGGTGCTCGTGGTGGCCGCGGTGCTGGCCACGGTCAGCCTCAACGGGCAGGAGGCGGGGCCGTTCTCGCCGCTCGAACAGTCGCTCCTGCCCGGGACCGTGCCCGCGGCGGCTCGCACCCGCCTGTTCGCCTGGTACAACGTGTTCGGGTACGTGCCGGCCGGCCTGGGTGCCCTCGCGGCGGGCGGTTGGCTGGCCGGCGCTTCGAGCCTCGGCCTGTCCGAGGGCGACGCGTACGAGGGCGTGCTGTGGGGTTACGTGGCCGGCGCGGTGGTCCTGACCGTTCTCTACACCCGCCTTCCCGCCACGCTCGACGCGCCCGGCCCAGGTCGCGACGGGGCGAGCGCCGCACCGTGGCTGGGCCTGCACCGCTCCCGGGCCGCCGTGCTGCAGCTCTCCGCGCTGCAGGCCCTCGACTCGTTCGGCGGCGGCTTCGTGGTGCAGAGCCTGCTCGTCTACTGGTTCCACCTCCGCTTCGGCGCTTCGCCGGAGGCGCTGGCCCCCGTCTTCTTCGGGACGAACATGCTCTCCGCCCTTTCCTTCCCCCTGGCCGCGCGCGTGGCGGACCGCGTGGGGTTGCTCAACACGATGGTCTTCACCCACCTGCCCTCGAACGTGCTCCTGCTGCTCGTGCCGCTCGCGCCCTCCCTGCCGACCGCGGCCGCGCTGCTCCTCGCTCGCCACCTGCTGGCGCAGATGGACGTGCCCACTCGGCAGGCGTACGCGATGGCCCTGGTCGCGCCCGACGAGCGGGCCGCGGCGGCGGGCTTCACGGCCAGCGCGCGCTCCCTGGCCCAGGCGCTGGCGCCGGTGCTGACCGGCTTCGCCCTGGCCCGTGCCGCCACCGGCCTGCCGTTCTTCCTGGCCGGAGGGTTGAAGATCGTCTACGATCTCGCCCTCTACTTCCGGTTCCGGCGTCTGGCATTGCCCGCCGGCGACGACGCACCCCCATGATCGACCTGCGCTCCGACACGGTGACCCGTCCCACGCCGGAGATGAGGCGGGCCATGGCCCAGGCCGAGGTGGGCGACGACGTCTACGGCGAAGACCCGACCGTGAACCGGCTGCAGGAGGCCGCCGCCGCCCTGCTCGGCTACGAGGCCGCGCTCTGGGTGCCCTCGGGCGTGATGGGCAACGAGATCGCCATCCGCATCCTGACGCGTCCCGGCCAGGAGGTCCTGTGCGAGGAGCGAAGCCACGTCGTGCAATACGAGCTGGCGGGAATGGCCGCGCTCTCCGGGGTGATGCCGCGGACCGTGCAGGCCCCGGAGGGACGCCTCACCCCCGAGGCCATACGGGCGGCGGTCAAGCCGCGCGCGTACTACCGCTCGGACCTGACGGTGGCGGTACTGGAGAACACGCACAACCTGGCGGGCGGGACCGTGTACACGCCGGACCAGACGCGCGCCGCTCTCGGGGCCTGCCGCGACGCCGGCCTGGCCGTGCACCTCGACGGCGCGCGCTTGTGGAACGCGGCGGTGGCGCTCGGGGTCGAGCCCCGCGTCCTGGCCGACGGCTTCGACACGGTGATGGTCACGCTGTCGAAGGGCCTGTGCGCCCCCGCGGGCTCGCTGCTCCTGGCTTCGCGGGAGAGGATCGAGGTGGCGCGGCGGGTCCGCAAGCAGCTCGGCGGCGGCATGCGGCAGGTGGGCGTGCTCGCCGCGGCCGGCCTCGTCGGGCTGGAGACGATGATCCCGCGCCTCGGCCACGACCACGCGCACGCCGCCCTGATCGCGCGCGCGCTCACGGGGCGGCCCGGGGTGAGCGTCGCACCCGCCGCCACCAACATCGTGGTGGCCACACTTTCGCGGCGGCCGGCCCCCGACGTCGTGGCGCAGCTCGCCGGGCGCGGCGTGCTGGCCTCGGCCATGGACGCGTCCACGCTGCGCCTGGTCACGCATCGCGACGTGAGCCGGGCGGACTGCGAGCAGGCCGCCGGCCGGTTGGCCGAGCTGCTGGGCTGACGTTGAAGCGCGACCTGGCGGCGCTGACGGACAGGCACCACGACCTCGTCGTGATCGGCGGCGGCATCCACGGCGCGGCGGTGGCGTGGGACGCCGCCCAGCGCGGTCTCTCGGTCGCGCTGGTGGAGGCGGCCGACTTCGGCTCCGGAACCTCGTGGAACAGCCTCAAGACCGTGCACGGAGGCTTGCGGCACCTCCAGCGTGCCGACCTTGCCGGCCTGCGCGAGTCCGCGCGGGAGCGCGCCGCGCTCCTCCGCATCGCCCCCCGGCTCGTGCGGCCATTGCCGTTCCTGGTGCCGACCTACGCCGGCCAGCCGCCCTCGCGGGCGGCCCTCTTCGCCGGCCTGCGGCTGAGCGACCTCCTGACGCTCGGCCGCAACGTCGGCCTGCCCCCCGGCCAGGGCGTGCCGAACGGTCGGCTGCTCTCCGCGCGGGAGGTGCTCGCTCGCGTCCCCGTGCTCGACTCCGCGGGCCTGACCGGCGGCGCGGAGTGGACCGACGCGCAGGTGGCGAGCACCGAGCGCCTGCTCCTGGCCTTCCTGCTTGCGGCGGCGGACGCGGGAGCCGCCCTGGCCAACTACGCCGAGGTCACGCGGCTCGAGCGCGCGGACGGCCGCGTGACGGGAGTGGCCGTGCGCGACGCCCTCCGGGGCGACACGCTGGCCGTACGCGGCCGGCTCGTGGTCAACGCGGCGGGTCCCGCCATCGAGGGGGTGCTTTCCCTGGCGGGGCTGCCCCGTACGCCCGTCCCCATGCTCCACGCGGCCAACCTCGTGCTGGACCGGGCGGTCGTGGCCACCCACGCGGTCGGTGCGCGCACGGGCGGCCGCTTCCTGTTCCTCGTGCCCTGGCAGGGACGGTCGATCGTGGGCACCACGTACGCCGCGGGCGCCGTGCCGCCCGTCGCGACGGAGTTCCTGGACGAGGTCCGCCGCGCCTACCCGTGGGCCGGCCTGCAGGAGGGCGACGTGGCGCTCGTGCACCGCGGCCGCGTGCCGGGGTCGGGCGGTGCTCGCGGGCTGCGCACGCGCAGCCGCCTGATCGATCACGAGCAGGAAGACGGCCTGGCCGGGCTCCTTTCCGTGCTCAGCGCCAAGTACACGACGGCGCGCGCGATGGCGGAGCGCGCCGTGGACGCGGCCGTGCGGCGCCTCGCGCGTCCCGCCGCGCCCTGCCGGACGTCGTTCACGCCCCTGTTGCACGCCGGGCCGCTTCACGGCACGCTCCAGGAGCAGGCGCGGCGCGCGGCGGGGGAGGAAGCGGCGGTGCACCTGGAGGACGCCGTGTTCCGCCGGCTCGACCTGGCGACGGCGGGACGGCCCCCGCAGGCGATCGTGGACGAGGTGGCGGCGGCCATGGCCGGCGAGCTGGGCTGGGACGCCGGCCGGCTCCGGTACGAGCGCGACCGGCTGGCGGCGGCGCTCCAGGCCGTGGAGGCCCGATGAGTCCACCTGTCCGTCTGCTGCTGCTGAGCAACTCGACCAACCACGGCCAGCGCTACCTGGACCACGCCATGCCCGCCGTGCGCGCGCGGCTGGGCGCGGCCCGGCGCCTCGCGTTCGTGCCCTTCGCGCTGCGCGACCACGCCGGCTACACGGCGCGCGTGCGGGCGCGCTTCGCGGAAGAGGGCGTCGAGGTCGCCGGGGTCACGCCCGACGAGCCGGGACGCGCGCTGCTGGAGGAGGCGGACGCGGTCTTCGTCGGCGGCGGCAACACCTTCCGGCTGCTCGACCGGCTTCAGCGCTCGGGACTGCTCGACGTGCTGCGCCGCCGCGCGCGCGCGGGGATGCCCTACCTGGGCGCGAGCGCGGGCACGAACGTGGCCGGTCCCAGCCTCAAGACGACGAACGACATGCCGATCGTGCAGCCGGCGAGCTTCGACGCGCTGGCTCTGGTGCCGTTCCAGATCAACCCGCACTACGTGGACCCCGAGGCGGGCTCCACCCACATGGGCGAGACGCGCGAGGAGCGCCTGCGCGAGTTCCTGGAGGAGAACGACGTGCCCGTGCTCGGCTTGCGCGAAGGGAGCTGGCTGGAGGTCGATGGCGGGAAGGGTTGGCTGCGCGGACCTCGCCCCGCGCGGCTGTTCCGCCGCGCCCGCGACCCGGAGGAGCTCGGGCCGGGCGCGGCGCTCGACGAGCTGCTCAGCGGAAGGTGAACTTGCGCGGCACGCGGGTCCGCACCTTGACGCCGTGCTTGACCGCCGGCTCGAATCTCCACCCGCGGACGGCCTTCATGACCGCGTCGTCGAGGAGGCGCGTGGCCGACTGGGTGATCTGCACGTCCGTCGTGTCGCCCGCTTCGGTGACCACCATCTCCACCTCGACCGTGCCGGTCAGCCGCATCTTCCGGGCCACGTCGGGCAGGGCCGGATAGGCGCCCGAGACGTACTGCGGCTGCCGGTCCACCTGGGGGAGGCTCACGAACATGCCCTCGAAGACGGGGACGGACGCGGGCCGCGGCAGCACCGGCCTGGGCGCGCCGGCCGCGATCGTCCGCGCATCGGCGGAAGCGGCCGGCTCCGGGGCACGCTCGAGCCTGGCGTGGATGGCCACCGGCACGCCGGCGCGCGCGTCCACCGCGTGCACCGCCGTGCGGTAGCCCTTCAGCTCGATCTGGACCTCGTGGTGGCCGCTGTTGAGGGGTATGGCTTCCGCGGTCGGCGTGGCGCCGAGGCGCACGCCGTCCACCACGACCAGGGCCGCGGGCGGCTCGGACGTGACGCGCAGCGGCGCGCTCAGCGGCGACATGTTGAGGTTGAAGGTGGGTGGCCTCGCGCCCGGCTGGATCTGGAACGAGAAGTCGATGGGGGCATAGCCCGCGAGCTCCACGCGGATGCCGTGCTCTCCCGGCTGCAGGTCGGCCACGGAAACCGGCGACCGTCCGACCTCGCGGTCGTCGACCCACACGGCCGCGCCCGAGGGCTGCGTCTCCACGAGCGGGTCGGGCACGGGCGCGGCCGCCGGGGCACGTTCCGAGCCGGGCATGGCCGCGGGGGCGGTGCCTACGAGCAGGCCGATCTCGACGCCGAGCGCCACCACCGCCGCGGCGGGAATGACCCAGGTCAGCATCCGACGGCGCCGGCGGGCCGGCGTCGTGTCGATGGCCTGCGTCTCCACCTCGTTCGGGGCCAGCGTCGGCGTCTTCGCCTCGGGGATCGGCTCGGGGACGAGGTCGGCCAGGCTGGCCTCGAGGTCCTCCCCGGCCAGGGCGGAGATGAACTCCATGCCGGTGGGGTAGCGCTCCCTGGGCTGCTTGGACAGCGCGCGTTTGAACGCTTCGTCGAAGTGGGCCGGCAGCTCGGGGTGCACCGACCGGGGTAGCGCGGGCGCCTCGTTGACGACCTTGTAGATGATGGTGGTGATGCTGTCGCCCTGGTACGGCCGCTTGCCGGTGAGCGCCTCGTAGGCGACCACGGCAAAGGAGAACAGGTCCGCCTCGTGGGTGACCTCGGACCCGAGGATCTGCTCGGGGGCCATGTACGAGGGCGAGCCGAAGAACTGGCCGGAGGACGTCATGGCCGAGGTCTCCAGGCGGGCCACGCCGAAATCCATCAGCTTCGGCCGGCCGTCGGGCTGGACCATGATGTTCGCGGGCTTGATGTCGCGGTGCACGACGCCGCAGCGGTGGGCGTAGTCGAGGGCCTCGGCCACGGGGGCGAGCACGCGCAGGCCGGCCACCACGTCGAGAAGGGTGCGATAGCGCAGCAGCTCCGCCAGCGTGATGCCCTCGACGTACTCCATGACGAAGTAGTCCTCGCCCACGTCGAAGATGCTGACGATGTTCGGGTGGGCGAGCCGGCCGGCGGCCTGGGCTTCCCGCCGGAACCGCCGCAGGTACTCCGAGCGCGTCTCCCGCGTGAGGTACTCGGCCTTGACCGTCTTGATGGCCACGTAGCGGCCGACCATGGGGTCGAACCCGCGGTAGACCCGGCCCATGGCGCCGTCGCCGATCTCGGCGTGGGCCTCGTAGCGGCCGAAGGTCTTGACGGCGGGCGGCACGGCCCGCAGCGCTCGCGCCGGGTTCTGCTCGAACGCGTTCAACCCACCCCCCGGGCCGTACGATACACTAACTGCCGAGCCGGTTGGCCCCTGCGATCAGCATATAGCCCGGCGACCACGGGATCAGCACGTCCAGGCGTGAGAACGCCCACACCGCGGGGTATACGGCCGAGTACGCACGAAAAGCGTTCCCGTGGCGCGCCACGTCGGAGCCCGTAACGACTATCCCCTTGCGCGAGTGCCCCTTACCGAGCCGGGCCACCCCCAGATTGATCGCCAGGTCCACCAGCTCCGAGAACGCCCTCGAGTACGTACGGTGCGTGTCCCAGGCGAAACTCCCGGAGCCCTCGAGCAAGCGCCGCAACTCCTCCGCGGTGTAGCCGGGCCGCACGTGGCCGTGCTTCTCGTCCGTGAGGCCGACGCGATCGCGCACACGGCGCAGCACGGTCTCGCGCCGGTGCGGCGTGTTCACGACCAGACGGCCGCCGGGCCGGGTGATCCGGGCCAGCTCGGCCACGAAGGCGCGGTCGTCGGGCACGTGCTCGATCATGTCCACCACGGCCACGCGGTCGAACTCGCGGTCCGGGAACGGGAGGCGATCCCCGGAAACCAGATGCACGTCGCTGGCCACCAGCTCGCGGATGGAGGCCACCGCCTCCTCGGTGAGGTCCGCGGACGCCCAGCGGCCGCCCCCGCGGCGCAACATCAGGCTCACGACGCCGTTGTCCGAGCCGAGGTCCAGGCACCGCCGTCCGTCGGTCGGGCCCAGGAGCGCGGTGATCTCGGCCAGCTTCCGCTGCTTCAGCACGGACCGGCGGAAGAGGGCGACGGCCCAGGGCTCAGGGGTCACGGCGCTCCGCACGGAGGACGACGGGCGATCCCAGCGCCCGCGTGAGCAGGGTGGCGCGCGCCGCGCCCTCCAGGCCGCGGGCGAGCGCCGCGCGGCCCAGCGCGCGATGGAGGGCCATGGGGAAGAAGAACTCGGGCCGGCGTGCCGTCGTCTCGAACCCGTGCGCGGCCAGCGCCTCGCGCACGTCGCGGTCGCGGAACACGGTGAACGGCCGGGTGTCTCCTTCGACCGCCTTCTTCAGCCCGAACAGCGCTTCCGCGGCCGCGTTCACGCTGCGGCCGGTGGGGTAGTCGATCACCACCGCTCGCGCGGCCAGCCGGCACAGCTCGCGCACCAGCGCCGGCCAGTCGCCGACGTGCGGCAGCAGGCGGAAGCACAGGACCACGTCGAAGGCGCGGTCCGGCCACGGCGCGCGCAGCAGGGCGCCCGCCTCGTAGCGGGCGCGGCCGGCCTCGACCCACGCGCGCAGCCCCTCGCCGCAGGCGCCGGGGCTGCCGTACACGGTGACGTCGCAGCCGCTCGCCACCAGCGCGCCGGTGAGCTGGCCGTGGCCGCCGCCGACGTCGAGCACGCGCGCTCGGGGCCAGGGCCGGAGCAGCTCCATCGTGGTGCGGGCCTGGACGTCCAGGAACCACTCACCCACCGGCCCCGCGAAGCGGCGCGCGTAGCCTTCGGACGCGGTCTCGACGTCCGGCGCCCGCGCCGCCTCAGCCGGCATGGGCCAGAAGGCCCTCGAGGCAGCGGATCAGGTCCATGTCCGTCAGGATCCCCACCAGCCGGCCCCCCGACACGACGGGCAGCGCCCCGAACTTCTGGCTCAGCAGCGTGCGCGCCGCTTCGAGCAGGGGAGCGTCCGGGTCCACCGTGATGGGCTCGTTGATCATGATGCGCGAGACCGGCGTGCCTTCCATCACCCGGTTGAAGTCCTCCTCGGACTCGGACAGGGTCGACGGCTCGGCCCGCTTGAGATCGCCCTCGGTCAAGAGGCCGATGAGCTTGTCCGCGAGCACGATCGGGATGCGCCGGATCTTTTGCATGCGCATCACCTCGAGGCCCCGCATCAGGCTCTCTTCCGGGCCGAGCGTCACCGGCTCGCGGGTCATCACGTCGCCGACCTTGAGCTTCTTCGCCGAGGTCGGCACTCCCGACGGAAGCTTCTTGCCGCACTTCGGACACCGGAACTCCATGGCGCCTCCTGGGCGCGCCCATGCTAACCCGGCGTACCGGGCGGGGGCGTGTCGGTGGGGGTCGGCGTGGGGGTGGGATCGGTCTCGGGCGAAAGCTCGGATGGCGTGGTGGGGCTCGCTTCCGGCGCGGGTGTCGCTTCCGGCATGGGGGTCGTTTCCGGCGCTGGCTCCTCCTCGGCCTCCTCGGCGTCGGGCTCGTCCACCTCGACGGGAGGCGGCTCCGCCCCGAGGCCCTGCTGGCCGAGGTATCCCGCGTGCGCCATCAGCCACAGCACGCGGCGCTGTGCGCGGCCGTGGCGCGCGGCGCTCACCGCGGGGTTGATCCGGCGCGGGTTCGGGATCATGGCGGCCAGGCCCGCCGCCTCTTCCGGTCCCAGGTCCGAGCAGGCCTTGCCGTAGTACCGCACGGCCGCGGCCTGGCAGCCGAACACGCCGTCGCCCCACTCGATCACGTTGAGGTACAGCTCGAGGATGCGCCGCTTGGAGAGGTCCTCCTCGAGCCACCGCGCCACCAGCAGCTCGCGCCCCTTCCGCGTGAGGCTCTTGTGCGTGGTGAAGAACAGGTTCTTGGCCAACTGCTGCGTGATGGTGCTGCCGCCGCGGGCGAAGCGCTTCTGGGCGCGGTTGACCTCCACCGATTCCTTGATGGCGTCCCAGTCCACACCGGCGTGCCCGAAGAACTTCTGGTCCTCCGCCGAGAG
>Ga0326597_10009163_pt1 | contig 13298 bp, 11 predicted proteins | sample RVTome_12_FD_203789 | JGI IMG/M metagenome (GOLD analysis project Ga0326597, IMG submission 203789) | Soil microbial communities from uranium-contaminated site in the Upper Colorado River Basin, Wyoming, United States - RVT100D185 | ecosystem: Environmental > Terrestrial > Soil > Contaminated >... | reverse complement strand
GGGGTCCGAAGATTTCCCTTGAACACCCCCCCTCCGGGTGTTCGCTTTCCCGGCGCGCCACGCGTCATCCCCGGAAATACTCGAGATGCTGGGCTCACGGGTGTGACGACGAAGCCGGAACGCAGCACGTCTCGCTCGCCTTGGAAGCCGCCATGAAACGCATGGGCAGGATGTGGCTTCTCCCGATGATGCTCTTCCCCTCCACGTCACTCGCCCTCCAACTCCACTGGAGTTCCGGGGCCGATACCCTGAGCTTCGCCTCGGCGACCCGCTGCGTCCTGATCCTGCGCGCCGATCCGACGGAGGCGGTACTCCCCGGCGAGTGGCGCCTCGCCTGGGTGGCCGACTCCGCCGGGGTCAACGTGGTCGCGATGGATTCGCTCGAGAGCTGCATCGCCGACACCGCCAAGGCGTCGGCGATCGATCCGCCCGCCACCCCCGCCGACAGCGCCGCCAATCAGGTCACGGCGCACTTCTGCTCCACGGGCGAGGCGGCGGCGACCGTGGCCTACTTCATCCTCGACCAGCCCGGCGGCAGCCAGGGCCGGCTCAAGGTCGTCGCCCTCGACCCCACCGACCCCGACTCGAGCCGGGTGATCGAGTCGAACGAGGTGACGTACAATGGTGGCGTGGATGAAAGCTACGGGCCGACGATCCTCCGGGCCACCAGCACGCACGAGACCCGCGAACTCCGCGTCACGGTGGTAGGAAGCGGGCTCGCGTCAGCCAACTCGCTCCGAGTGACCGCTCCGGACCGCCTGTGGAGCGTCCCCCTGGGGATCATCGGGCGGAGCGACTCCACACTGACCGCCGCCGCCGACGTTCCGATGCCGCTGCCCGCGGCGGTCGTCGAGGCGGGCAGTTCGGCGGACATGCTGTCGCTCGCCTCATTCCCCGCGGACCAGATCACCGTCGCGCCCGCGATGCTCCCCGACACGGTCCTGTTCGTAGATCCGGATTCCAACTACTTCCCCAAGGACTTTGCCTTCTACTACACCACGGTGCCCACGTCCGACCCGTCGCATCCATGGAAGGGCCTTTTTCATCTGATCTACACGCGTCAGCATCGGCCCAGCGGCATTGCGACGTCATTCGGCCACGCGTGGTCGGAGAACTTGAGGAACTGGCGGGTGAGCACCGTTGCGTTCTCGCCGAACGCGGGCTGGGACGGCCGATTTGTCTGGGCGCCGTCCATCGTCCAAGTCGGCAACCTCCACTACATGTTCTACACAGGCGTGGACCTGGACTTCAACCAGCGCATCGGTTATGCGACCACCGGTCTGCTAGATACGACGAACACGGTGTGGTCGGCGACTCGAACGTTGGCATATCAGGCGAGCAATACCGGCTGGGCGGACTCTACCGGACAGGGTGCGGGCGGGGCGCAGCAGTTTCGGGATCCGTGGGTCATGCCCGACCCGGACAGCACCGGCCGCTTCCTGCTGTTCAATGTTGGCGAAGACAAGAACTATGGCGCCGACCTGCGCATGGTCGTCGGTGTGGCACGCAATGCACCCGGCACCCTCTCAGCGTGGCGGGATCTTGGCTCCTATCGAGCCACTGACTACGGCCACACCGGAGTGACGTCGGTGGAGTCCCCGTTGGTGGCGCGAGACTCGTCGGGCACGGGCGCATGGCGCATCTACTTTGCGAACGCCTGGTGGACGCAGGCGGACAACGTGACCTACCTCTCGACTTCAGAGCCGGGGACCGCGGTCTGGGACACCACGGCCGGGAAGTGGCCCGACCTGAACAATCTGTACGACTACATGGGGGGCAACTCGAACGCCATCTACTGGCAGGCCACCGAGCACCTGCAGGTCGGCAAGGTCCATCTGTTCGCGGCATGGAATGGCACGGGCATCGGCATCACCCGGATGTACTGGAACGGGAGCGACTTCGTGATCGGCTACCCCGACCTGACGAGTGTTGGGGACGCGACGGACGGCAACGGCGTCCGCTTCTACGCAGCGGACCTGAACCCGGGGGCGCAGTCCATCCGCTTCGTGGTGGAATCCCCGAGTCGGATCACGCCACGCATCGTCGTTTACGACGTGACCGGTCGAAAGCTCAGGACGCTTGCGGAAGGCCAGGAGATCGAGGGCCGGCGGGAGGTGCTGTGGGACCGGCGCGACGCACGCGGCGCGAGCGTCCCCACGGGAATCTACTTTGCGCGATTGACGGGCACGGGTGCGGCTCGCGTGCTGCGCGTGCCGCTGCTGCGATGAGCCTCGCTGGCTGGGACCGTGCACTGCCACCTCCGGCAATTTGAGACCCGGTTGGAACTCCTCGCTGCACCCTGGGTGCCGACGGAAGCCTTGCCGCGGAGTGTGATCGCGCCCATCGCGAGAAAGCTGCTCGCGCTGATCCTCGTGCTCCTCGCCGAAGGTCCACGCCCCGTCCAAGCCCAGGTCGTGGATTCGACGTTCTGGTGTCTCGAGCCGGGGGCGCGGGTGTTCGCCATCGCCCGTGCGGGGAACACGATCTACATCGGCGGCAACTTCGCGCTCGTGGGGCCGGCCAGCGGCGGCGGGGTGCCGATCGACCCGCGCACGGCGACCCCGACGCCGGGCTACCCGAAGGTGGCAGGCAAGGTAAACGTCGTGGTCGCTGACGGCCGCGGCGGGTGGTACATCGGCGGGCTGTTCACCGCCGTGGGCGGCCAGCCGCGGGGAAACCTCGCCCACATCACCGCGGGCGGGACGGTGGCGGCGTGGGCGCCCGGGACAGACGACGAGGTGCACGCCCTCGCGCTCCAAGGCCGGGTGCTCTACGTCGGGGGGAAGTTCACCTCGGTCAGCGGCCAAGGGCGACGGTACATCGCCGCCTTGAGCACCGAGAGCGACGTCCCGCTGCCGTGGAACCCGGACGCGGACAACTGGGTCAGGACCCTGCTCGCGAACGGATCTGTGGTCTATGCCGGAGGCCTGTTCACGTCCATCGGCGGGCAATTCCGCTCGCGCGTGGCGGCGCTGGACTCCGCGTCGGGACAGGCGACCCCATGGGAAGTTGGCGTTGACAACGACGTGCTCGCGCTCGCGCTCCATGACACGACGCTGTTCGTGGGCGGGCGGTTCTTTTCGGTCGGCGGGGTGACCCGTCGCCGGCTCGCCGCCGTGAGCACCGTGAGCGCAGCGCTGCTGCCATGGGACGCGGGGATTGAGCGCCGGCCGGACTTCATCTTCGACGGTGGCCCGCGCGTCTCGGCGTTGCTGATCAGGGACGGCACGCTCTACGTGGCCGGCTCGTTCAAGGTCATCGGCGGGGCGAACCGCCAGGGCCTGGCGGCGCTGGATCTCGCCACGGCGCAGGCGACGAGTTGGGACCCAAAGGCGGTCAGAGCCTTCGTGGCCGGCGCCTACTTCAATTCCGTCGTCGCCTCCGGGGATACGCTGTTCGTCGCCGGCGAGGCCGACAGCTTGGGCGGGGCACCGAGCAGCTACCTGGCCGCGCTGAGCACCCGGACGGGCCAGCGTTACGCCTGGGATCCCCGGCCCAACTGGGAGGTGTCCTCCCTCGCCCTGGCGGGGGGCACGCTCTACGCCGGCGGTGGGTTCACCTCGGTCGGGCCGTGGGTCAAGCGCCACGACCTCGCGGCCTTCGACGCGACCACCGGGCGCGTCACCGACTGGGCCCCGGAGCCCGACTACATCGTTCAGGATATCGTGGTGCGCGGGAACACGGTATACGTCGGGGGGTCGTTCTCGTTCGTGGGCGGGCAGCCGCGGGCTGGAATTGCCGCACTCGATGCCGCGACCGGGCTCACCACGCCGTGGAACCCGCGGGTCAGCGGCACGGTGTACTCGCTGGCCCCGTGGGGCGAGACGATCCTAGCCGGGGGGTGGTTCAGCGCCGTGGGCGGCCAGCCGCGCAGGAACATCGCGGCGATCGACACCGCGACCGGATTCGCCACGCCGTGGAACCCGGACGCGAACGATATCGTCTACACGGTGGTGCCCGGAGACTCCGTGATCTACGCGGGCGGCTGGTTCGGCGCGATCGGCGGGCAGCCGCGCGCCTCCCTCGCCGCGCTCGACCCCGTGAGCGGGTTCGCCACCCCATGGGCGCCGAGCACCGATGGATTCGTGGATGAGATCCTCGTGTTCGGAGGCAGGGTGTACGTGGGGGGGTGGTTTCATCGGGTCGGGGGAGTGGCACGAAGTCACCTCGCGGCGATCGATCCTTCGGGAACGCCGCTCGCCTGGGCGGCGGATGCCAACGATGAAGTGCTGGCGCTCGCGGCGGCCGACAGCACGGTCTATGCTGGGGGTTTCTTCACGGAAATCGGTGGGCGTGTTCGGTACCGTCTCGCCGCGCTCGATGCAGGCACCGGTACGGTGAGGGACTGGGACCCTTCTCCGCAGAATGTCGTCTGGTCGCTCGCCGCCAACGGCGGCGTCGTGTACGCGGGCGGCTTGTTCGTGCGCGTGGGCAATTGGCCCCAGGCGGGATTCGCGGCCTTCCCTCGGCCGAGCACGCCAGGAACTCCGCCAGCGACTTGGTTCATGGCCCAGAGCGCGCCGAACCCGGCCCGGGAAGGCACGCTGATCCGGTACACGCTCCCGGCAGCAGCGAGTGTCCACCTGACGATCTTCGACCTGCAAGGGCGTGCGGTGGCCCGAGTCCTCTCGGGTTCCTATCAGTCGGCCGGCCCGCACCAGGTGCCCGTGTCCACCGCCGGCTGGAAACCGGGCTGCTACCTCTACCGGGTCGAGGCCGGGGGCTTGAGCGCGACCCGGAAGATGGTGGTCCTAAGGTGACGGGCGGCCATCGCCGCCGCCGTGCTCGCGCAACAGCCTCTCGACAGCCCGCGCGACCTTGGGGCTGATCCTGCGGCGGTCGCGCTCGAGGTCCGACACCGTGCCCTCGTCGAGCCCGAGCCGGGCGGCGAGCAGCTCCTGAGTCAGGCCGAGCCGCAGGCGGACAGCCTTGAGCCGGCCGGCAAGGGTGCCGTCCGCGGGCTCCGGGTCGTATCCCAGGAACCGGACGATGCGGCCGTAGTACTTCGGCAGGGGTCGGGCGAGTCCGGCTTCCCAGAGGCCGACAGTTTCCGCCCGGACGCCGAGGGCTTCGGCCACGGTTCGTTGCCCGAGGCCCAGGTCGAGGCGCCTACGCCGGAAGTGGTCGCCGAGCTTCCTGACCTCGACCGGGCAACCCCTTGGAAGGGAACGCGGCCGGGGCCCATTGAGCTGCAATCGGGAAAAGGGCAACGAACCCCTGTCCCTGCGGCTGGCTCGGGCACCCGAAACGCGGGTGCCGGTGCACGCCCACCCAGCTCGCGCACATGAGCGCGCGCGTCTCGGGTCCTGTGCTCGATCGCATCGACCTCCAAGTCGAGGTTCCGGCACTCACCGCCGCCGAGCTGAACGAGGCAGAGCCGGGCGAGGCGAGTGACGCGGTGCGCGAGCGCGTGTGCGCCGCACGCCAGCGCCAGCACGCGCGCGGCGCGCTCAACGCGGCGCTCGCTCCCGCGGCACTGCGCCCCGCCTGCGCGCTGGATCCGATCGCCCGGGCGCTGATCGCGGAAGCGGTGGACCGGGTCGGGCTCTCGGCGCGTGCGGTGCACCGCGCGCTGCGCGTGGCCCGCACCATCGCCGACCTCGCCGGGCACGAGAGCGTCGCAGCGGATGATGTCGCGGAGGCGCTCCAGTACCGCGCCTACGAGGCGCGGCGGTTCGGGGTCCCCGGATGAGCGGCTGCGGCTGACAAACAGCGCGTCCCCCTGCCACGCTGGTAGACCCGATCCACCGAGGGGCTGTCCCCCCCCCGACACCTCCAACGCGGAGCCAACTCGATGGCGGGGCTCGGTTTCCTCGCCTTGACTCCTCAAGTCGAATCATGTGGCACGGGCCATGCCCTGCGCACGCCGCTTTCGCTGCCCGCCCGATCTCTCAAGCCCGTTCGACAGGAGGTCGCCCCATGCGCCGCGTCCATTGGTATCCTTTACTCCTCATGCTGCTCGTTCCGCAGACAGCTTCGGCGCTCCAGCTTCGCTGGGGCTCCGGCGCCACGGAGCTCAGCTTCACCTCCGCGACGCGCTGCACGCTGGTGGTCCAGGCCGACTCCGCCGAGAGCCGGCTGCCGGCGGAGTGGCGCCTGCTCTGGGTGGCGGATAGCCTCGCGATCCAGTTCGTGGCGATGGACTCTCTCGCGGCCTGCCTGCTCCACGAGGCTCAGGTGTCCCGGATCGACGCGCCCGCCACGGCCGCGGACAGCGCTGCCAATCAGGTCACGGCGCACTTCTGCTCCGAAGGCAGTCCTGCGACCATCGCCCAGCAGATCGTCGACCTCCCGGCCAGAGGCCACGGGAAGCTCAAGGTGATTGCGCTCGACTCAGTATCCGGAAGCCTCATCGAGTCGAACGAGGTCCGCTACAACGGAGGGGTTGACGGCGCATATCCGTCAGTGGCGCTCGCCGCGTCCAGTTCCCACGCGACCGATCAGTTCCTCGTCCACGCGGCCGGCATCGGCCTGTCCGAGGTCGTCGAGGCGATCGCTCAGGCACCGGATTCGCTGTGGTCGCTGCCGCTCCAGATCACGGCGCAGAGCGATTCGACGCTGACCGCGGTCGCCCAGGTCGTCGCCTCGATGCCCGCCTCGGTACTGCGGCTGACCAGCGAGAGCGGGACCGTCGCGGTGGCTCCGCTTGCGGCCGACGGGCCGCGCGAGGGGGTCGACCCGGACTTCGAGGCATTGGCCGAGTCCTGCCGCCAGCACCACTGCTACTACTTCGATCCCGATCCAAACGTGTATCCGAAGGACTTCGCGTTCGTCTACGCGATCTCCCCGAACCCCGTGCGCGGGCTCTTCCACCTCTTCTACATCCGCGAGTTCAGGAACGTGCCTGCCACCTCCAGTTCGCGCTCGTTCGGCCATGCGTGGTCGAGCGATCTGCGGAACTGGTCGTCCGACACCTCCGCAGCGGTGTTCTCGGTCTCCGCCAACGAATGGGACGGCGCGCACGTCTGGGCACCTTCCATCGTGCAGGTAGGTCCCAACTACCACATGTTCTACACGGGCGTCGACCAGCCCGACTTCGTTTACGGCAACCGGCGGATCGGCTACGCGACCACCACGGCGATCGACACCGGAAGCGCGACCGTGTGGACGCGACGGAGCGCGCCCACCTACACCGTCAATCACACCAGCTGGGCGCGAAGGGACTCGACGGGTACACGCCGGCAGCAGTTTCGCGACCCCTTCATCATGGCCGACCCGGACAGCGCGGGGCACTACCTCCTGTTCATGGTCGGCCAGAAGCTGGACGACGACTACGCGGTCGGCGTTGCGCGCAATGAGCCCGGCACCCTCGATGTTTGGCGCGACCTCGGCTATTACCGGAGCACCGATTACGACTACAGCGGCAACGGCCATGTGGTCGAGTCGGTGACCGCGTTCCCGGATTCGGCGTATCCGGGCTCGAAGACCTCGGCGCAGGCCACCTGGCGGCTGCTGTTCACGCACGGCATCGACAGCCCGGACGACCAGACGATCCGCTTCACCACCAAGAAGCTGGGGCCCGCGCTCGCGGACACCACACTGGGGCCCGAGAACGATCGAGTCTGGTCGACCCCGGCCACGAATCTCTTCACCTACCTGAATGGCGACTCAACCGCGTGGGGAACGTACGCGACCGAGCACCTGCGGGTCGGCCGGGTCGACTTCCTGGCGACCTTCGACGGCGCCGGGATCCTGGTGAGCCGGATGCTCTGGAACGGCACGAACTTCACCCTGCTCCAGCCGTCGGTCACGGCGGTCGAAGGCGGAAGTCCGGGACCGGAACCCCGCGTGGCGCTGCGGGTGATCGAGGCGCTTCCCGGCGCGGGGCGGTTGGCGTTCGAGATCGAGATGCCGACCAGGGAACGTGTGCGGCTGGGCATCTACGACGTGGCGGGGCGTCGCGTGAGGTCGTTGGTCGACGCCGAGGTCCCGGCCGGCAGGATGCGCGTGCAATGGGACGGGAAGGACCAGCCGGGGAACGCGGCGCGTACCGGGATGTACTTCGCGAGGTTGTCGGGCGAGTTCGGCAGCCGCGTCGTGCGCGCGGCGTTCGTTCGCTGAACGACGAGACCCGTGCACGCGCAGCAGAGAAACGAGTCGACGCCTTCCCGCGCGTTCCTCCTCCCAGCGGCTTTGGCCTTGCTGCTGCTGGTTGGGCCGGTCTCTGCCCAGGTTCCGGACCCGGCGCTGTGGGTCACGGGGCCGGGCAGCAACGTTCTTGCCGTCGCAAGCACCGGGAGCACGCTTTACATTGGGGGCAACTTTCGAACGGTAGGGCCCTCGACGGGAATGGGGGTTCCGGTCGACCTCGAGACCGGTGCTGTGCGGAGCCACTATCCACGCGTCGCGGGAGCGGTGGAAGTCGTGGCCTCGGACGGCGCGGGCGGCTGGTACATCGGCGGGAGGTTTGCCGGTGTCGGCGGGCTACCGCGCTGGAATCTCGCCCACATCCGGACGGACGGGAGCGTCGACTCCTGGGCCCCGGATCCCAATGGCGCCGTCTTCGCACTGGCGCTGCGCGGCAATGTTCTGTATGTAGGCGGCCGGTTCAATCGCATCGCCGGCGAGGCCCGCGGCCATCTGGCGGCTTTCGAAGTTTCCACCGGCCGCCTGACGGACTGGGCACCCGAGGCAAGCGGGGTTGTATACACCATCCTCCCACACGGCGACACGATCTACGTGGGCGGCTTCTTCGGAATCATCGGTGGAGAAGCGCGGGCCTGCATCGCCGCGCTTGACGCGACGACCGGTCGTGCAACCGCGTGGAATCCGGGCGCCGATTCGGGTGTCGGTGCGCTCGCCCTCCATGGTCGCACTCTGTACGTCGGCGGAGCGTTCTACAACATCGGCGGGCGCTTCCGCCGGTTCCTGGCCGAGCTGAGCCTGGACTCGGACAGCGCAAGTACGTGGGGCATGAACGTCGATCAGAGGCCCGCCAACTGGCTCTTCCCGCCCGGGGTGGCGGAGCTCAGGATCGCGGGAGACAGGCTCTACGTTGGGGGCCGCTTCACCACGATTGGCGGCCAGCAGCGAAATGGGCTTGCGGCCATCGATCTCCAAACGCGCTCCGTGACGGCGTGGGATCCACAAGTCATCGCCCTATCCTCGGTCCAGCCCGCTCAGATCGATGACCTGGAGATCCGCGGAACCACGCTCTACGCCTGCGGGCTGTTTCGCAGCCTCGGCGGCCGTGTCATCAGCGGGGACGGCAGTGTCGGGGCGGTCGACACGGAGACCGGCCTGGCCACGGCATGGGACCCGCGGCCCAACGGCGATGTGTCGGCATTGGCGCTCGGTGATGATGCGATCTACGTCGGCGGCAGCTACACGAGTATCGGTCCCGAGTGGGTGTGGCGGAACGGACTGGCCGCGCTCGATCTGACGACGGGCCGGGTGACGTCGTGGGATCCCCATCCAGACGAGCCCTACGTGCTCAGCCTCGCCACCCGCGGCAACACCCTTTACGTGGGCGGAGCGTTCTCGCGGCTCAGCGGACAGGTGCGCTCGAATCTGGCCGCCTTCGACACCCGGGACGGCAGCCTGACCCCGTGGAATCCCGCCGCCAATGGTGGCGTCACCGATCTGGCGGTGGGCGGCAACGTGATCTACGCGGGCGGGCAGTTCACCAGGATCGGCGGCCAGCCCCGCCACTACCTGGCGGCGATCGACTCGGCCACCGGAACCGCGACCCCCTGGGACCCCGATCCGGATGACTTCGTGGAAGCCATCACGGTCGAAGGCAACACGGTCTATGTCGGCGGGTGGTTTGCGCACATGCGCGGGCTGCCGCAGCACCGGGTGGTCGCGGCCATCGATGCGGCGAGCGGTGAGATTCGGGAGTGGCAGGGCGAGCGCGACGGCATCGTCGACGCAATTGCGGTGAAGGACGACACGGTCTACGTCGGTGGACTGTTCCACCACATGGGCGGGCAGCCACGACGGAACCTGGCTGCCATCGACGCGACTACCGGCCTGGCGACGGAGTGGAGCCCGGTACTCGGGCCAGGGATTGGCGGGAACTGGTCCGATGTGCGAGCGCTTCGGCTACAGGACAAGACGCTCTACGTCGGCGGGTTTTTCGGCAGCGTGAACGGCGTGACGCGGAACTACCTCGCGGCGCTCGATGCCACGACGGGCGCGGTCGTTCCGGACTGGGACCCGAACCCGGACGGGTTCATCTGGGCGCTGGCGATGGGGCCGAAGACGGTGTACGCGGGGGGTGGGTACGAGCGGATGAACGGCGTGCCGGTGGGAAGCATCGCCGCGCTCGAGGCGGTTCCCACAAGGACGGCTCGGCCCCCGTCACGGTCGCTGACGGTCATCCCCAACCCGGTGTACTCGAGCGCGACTCTGCGCTTCGCCTTAACCGCTCCCGCCCGGGCAACGCTGTCGGTGTTCGACGTGCAGGGGCGCCGCATGGCGACGCTCCTCGATGGCTCACCGCTGGCACCCGGAGAGCACACGGTTCCGGTCAGTACCAGCGCCTGGCCAGCCGGCTGTTACCTCGCGCGGCTCGAGATCAACGGCGGCGTGACGACCCGCAAGATGGTCGTCCTGCGTCAAGGGCGCTGACAGCGCGAGTGATCAACGGGCGTCGTTCATTCTGAGGAGCGTCCGAAGTCTGCGCTCGAGGTCCCGCGAAGCGGTCTGGCGACCGCGTTCGATCCGGTAGAGCGTCCCGCGGCTCGTCCCGGTCTCTCGGGCCACGAACGTCGCGCTCAACGCGAGTTCGAGCCGCCGGGCACGCATGCGCTCGCCGGAGGTCTCCGGCCGGAGTGCCACGCCCACGGGCATCCTCCTCCGCCACCGGGTCACGTCGAAGTAGCTCACCGACTCCGGTCCCGCCTCGGCGGGCCGCCCCTCGAGTCCGCGTAGCGCCTGATCGACTCGGCCAGTGATCGCCGGAGGGGGCGTTCGTCGACCTGCCTCCCATCGGCAGATCTGCTTCTCGTCCTGCCCGAGCCGGGTGGCGAGTTCGGCCTGCGTCAGGCCAAGGCGGCGGCGGATGGCCCGGAGCCGGCAAGGAAGGCTGTCTGACCCAGGCTCGGGGTCGTAGCCGATGAAGGCGATGATCGCCGCCGTTAGGCGGATTCGCGGCTGTTCCTTCCCCAGCTCCCAGTTGCCCACGGTCATCTCGCTGACGCCGAGCCGCTCGGCCAGGGTTCGTTGCCAGAGACCGAGGTCGAGCCGCCTCTTCCGGATATGGTTCCCGAGGGTCTTGACCACGCGCGGGTAACCCCTTGGCAGAGCGGCAGGTCTGGCGCCTTTGAGCCTCAGGCGGGGAAAAGGCAACGCAACGGTGCCCCTGCGGTGCCCTCACCGCCGTCCCCAGCCGGGGACACCAAACAGAACGACCACCCCCGCGAACCCGAGTGGTCGCTGTTGAGAGAGGCTCACTCCAGATCACCGGTAATAAGTCTTCAGAGCTCCCCAGCTCTTGCGGATGAGCGATGTCGGCTGGTCCGCGCAGACGGGCTCGCACTCCTGGCCGATCAGCGGCTGACCGTTGAACCTGTGGCAGGTCCGATCCGACACTCGGATCACGCGACCGCACGGCAGGTAGCAGCAGATCGCGTGTTTGGGACACGGAATGTGGTCGTGGTCGTCCGGAAACCCCGCCGCGTAGTAGTCGTCGCCGGGCTCGACGCACGGGGGTCCTCCCGGCGTCGCCGCGCCGGGCGGCAGGTGCGCGAGCGAGTCGGCGCCGCCGAGCGACACCGCGTGCGCGTACATCTTGACAGAGTACGGCATGCCGAAGACCGCGAACAGCGGGATGTCCACCAGGGTGAAGACGTCGAAGAAGCTCGTGCCCGGCAGCTCGCCGACGAGATTCGATACGACCTCACCCGTGCTCATCAACCCGGGGTCCTCGCTGAACTTGATCGGCGTGTTGAACCCGCAGGGGTCGAGAACGCCGGTGAGCGTCATCGCGACGATCTCGGTCGGGATCGTGCACTGGCCGCCCCCGGGCCCGGCCACCGGGTCGCCGCGCATGATCGAGGTCGGGCCGCAGACGAAGAACGGAACGGGACCGATCCCGGGAATCATGATCGTGCCCGAGCCTTCGCTGCTGCTGAAGAAGTCGCCGCCCGCGGGGACCGGAGGACTACAGATGTTGGCGGCACGGACCGGCGGCAGCGCCAGGCAAGCGATCCCGGCGAGCGCGAGGAAAGTGGTAGCGATTCGCTTCATGGGAATGCCTCCCTCATGGATGTTGGTGGTGCAGGGATCGTGGAGCGGGGAACGGGGTACACGGGGGAAGACCTGCGAGGCGGCCCGCGGGGGGTTCCCTCGGACGCGAAGCACGGCGGGATCGAGCGAGCAGGCGGGCGGATGCTCGGGATCCGGGCGAACGGGCATGTGAAAGCCGTTCGCAAGGCGGGATTCGAGGAGCACGGCCGGCGACCCATCAGGTGAGCGCTTTCCGGTTCATGGACGCCCCCGCGGGGACTCGCGTGCAGGGCGCGTCCGTATGACTGCGATGATTCTAGTCCCGTTTCACGCCGGTGCGGCAACGAGTTTTTCTCGGGCCCGGAACCCCGTGGCCCCGGCCCGCTTCGCCGTCCCCGACCCCGGCCTGGGGGGGCGGCGGCGCGCCTCGCCGAGTCGCCGCCGGCCGGCCCGACCCGGCGTCCCCGCGGGAGAGATCGAGCCTAGCGGCGACCGCTCGGCCCGGAGCGAGGACTACCCGCCCAGCGCCTGGCGCACGAGCTTCGACACCACGCCGCCCTCGGCGCGGCCCTTGACCTCGGCCATCACGGCACCGATCACCTTGCCCGCGTCCTTGGGTCCGGCGGCGCCGGTGCGCGCGATCGCCGCGCGTACGAGCTTTTCCAGCTCGCCCTCCGCGAGCGGCTGGGGCAGGTAGCGCATCGTCACCGCGATCTCGCGCTCCTCGCTCGCCACGCGCTCGGCCTCGCCGCGCTTGGACAGCTCCTCGATCGCCTCGCGGCGCTGCTTGACGTAGCGCTGCAGCACGGCGTTCTCCTCCTCCCCCGAGAGTGCCGTGTCCTTCGGCTTCTTGGTCTTGGCCTCCATGAGCGCGGCCTTGAGCATGCGCAGCGTGCTCAGGGCGTGGGCGTCCTGCGACTTCATCGCGGCGATCAGGTCGGACTGGATGCGGCTCAAGATGGATGTGTCGGTCATGCGTACTCCCGAGTGGCGGTCCCGGCGGCAACGAAAGCGGACAACGCGTGCTCGAACACCTCGAGGCTGCGCTCGAAACGGGCGGGCTCGTCGCACAGCGCCACGCGCACGCCGCGCGAGTCGCCGAAGAAGCGGCCCGGCGGCAGCGCCAG
>Ga0326597_10009162_pt1 | contig 13300 bp, 6 predicted proteins | sample RVTome_12_FD_203789 | JGI IMG/M metagenome (GOLD analysis project Ga0326597, IMG submission 203789) | Soil microbial communities from uranium-contaminated site in the Upper Colorado River Basin, Wyoming, United States - RVT100D185 | ecosystem: Environmental > Terrestrial > Soil > Contaminated >... | reverse complement strand
AGCGAGCGGGAGAGCACCTGCTCGCTGCGGATGCTCGGGTGCGCGCGAAGGTCGTCCGAGGAGGAGCTCGCGCCTTGGGGGCCGGTCATGCCGGCATCAGGTGACCAGGGAGGCGAAGGGCTGGGAGGCGTCGTAGTCCTTGGTCCGAACGATCCGGTCCATCTCCGCGATCAGGCGCTCCAGCTCCTCGAACGTGTTGTAGAAGTGGGGCGAGACCCGGATGCCGGAGCCGACGCGATAGTCGATGAGGAAATCGCGGGCCTTGAGGGCCCGCGCCACGAGCTTCCCTTCGGGCACGTCGATGGCCACCGTTCCCGCCACCCTCTCGGGATCGCGCGCGACCGCAGTGCGGAACCCACGTGCCTCCGCCATCTCGATGAGCCGCGCGGTCATCCGTTTCGATTTCTCGCGGATGTTCCCGACGCCGACCTGCCGGACGATGTCGAGACCGGCCCGGGCGGCGTGGTACGCGGGGATCGAGGGAGTGCCGTTCATCATCCGCCGGGCGTCCGGGCGCGGCTGGATCTGGCCGGTGTCGAACGCGAACGGCTCCCGGTGACCGATCCAGCCGGTGAAGCGCGGTTGGAGCGACGGCAGCAGGTCCTTGCGCGTGTAGAGGAACGCATTGCCCGGGCCTCCACAGAGCCACTTCAGGCAGCCGCCCACCGCGAAGTCGACGCCCAGAGCCCCCACATCGACGGGAATGATCCCGGCCGACTGGTAGGTGTCGAGCACGACCAGCGCCCCCACCGCGTGCGCGCGCTCGACGATGGGCCGGACGTCCATGACGTACGAGTTGCGGAAGAGAACGTGGGAGAGCGCGACCAGGAGGGTTCCCGAGTCGATCGCGGCCAGCACGCGCTCTTCCCTGATCGTGAGGTCCGGCTCGCCGGGCACCACCTCGACCGAGAACCCGGCCGCTTGGTGGGCGCGATAGAGGTAGAGCAGCGACGGGAAGTCGTATTCGAGGCACACGAGCTTGCGCCGGCCCGGGGTCGGAGCCAGGCACGAGAGCACGACCGCCTCCGCGGTGGTGACGTTCTCGTGCATGCTGACCGTGCCGGGAGGAGCGCCGACGATCTCGCCGATGGCATCGCCGATCCGGACTGGCATCTCCCACCAGGTCTCTTCCCAGGCCCGAATCCCGCGCTTGGCCCAGGTCTCGGCGTACTCGGCGAGGCCCCGCGCGGCCCCCCGGGGCATGGCCCCCAGCGAGTTGCTGATCAGGTACGTGGTCTTCTCGAGGATCGGGAACTCCGCGCGCCAGGCCTCGAGACCCGGGCTACTCGGTGACTGCATAGTCGTCGCCGTAGTACTTGCTCGTGATCCGGGTATGGAAGTGCAGCGCCTTCACGGGCTCGTACTTCGGAGGGCCGAGCCCGGGCAGCACCTCCAGGAGCTCGTCCTCCCACACGTAGACGGCCATGGGCAGGGAGAGCCTCGTCTCGCGCCTCAGGGCGGGGTCCCGGGGCGGGCTCACCCGGTGCGTCGTCGAGGGCAGGAGGTCGTTGGTGATGCGCTGCATGTAGTCGCCCGTGTTCAGGATGATCGTGTCGGGGGGGGCGACGAGACGGACCCACTTCATGCTGCAGCGGTCGAGCACCTGCAGGCCTTCGACTCGCGGCGCGGGCAGGAACGTGAACAGGTCCACGTCTTCGTGACCCAGCAGCCGGCCCGCCCCCGACCGTTCATCCTCCGGCGTGAGCGGTGGGTAATAGTTGAGGCGCTGTCCGAAGTTGGTGCGCGTGAGCTTGGCGTCGTAGAGGTGGGGAGGAGAGCCCAGGTGGGTGAGGATGCTCTGCATCACCGGCTTGATCAGGGTTTCGTGGGCCAGGGAGAGGCGGCGCACCACGGGCTCCAGCTCGGGCCGCGGCCAGAAGTCCGGGACGCGGTACGCTGGGTCCTCACCCAGGTCGAAGGCCCGCCGGCAGAACACCCAGCCCTCGACGAGGTCGGGATGGATGTCGCTCGTTTCCTTGATGGGGAAGTAGCCCTGGTTCACCGAACCGTGGCGCCGGGCCCGGTAACGCATCCGGGTCTCGAGGGACGTGCCCGTGAACAGGTCGAGGGTGGCCGCTTCGGCCTCGGCGAAGAGCCGCGGGTCCACCCCGTGCCCCTCGAGGATCGCAAAGCCGATGCCGCGAAGCGCTTCCCCCAGCTCGTCCGCGAAGGCCCGCCGATCCCCCTCGTGGCCGTGCAGGAAACGGCCGAGGTCGCACGTCTGGATCCGGTAGTCCTCGTCGAAGGCCTCCTGATGGTCGCCCTCGGCCAGGTGGTAGCTCTGCCTCTTCTCGACCTGGTCGTAGCGGACGTATTCCTGGTTCAGGGCGGAGACGCCGTGGGCCTTCCGGTCATCGGACACTGTTCCGTTCCTTGCCCCACAGGATACCGCGGGAGGGGATCAATCCTTGAGCCTTGCGTACTCCGCCTTGGCTTCCTGGAAGACGGGGATGTCGGCGTCCGCGTCCTTCCAGAGGGCCAGGAAGTCCTGATAGGCCCGTCGGCTGTTCGCCTTGTCGCCGGCGAGGGCCGCGGCGCGGGCGAGGCCGAGGTGGGAGAGCGGGTACAGCATGGAAAGGGGATCGACTCCCCGGTGGTCCAGGATCTTCTGGAACTCGCGCGCCGCCTCCGTGCCGGCACCCGTGCGCAGGTAGGCCTGCCCGCGCGTGTATACGTGGAAGAAGCCCGCCCACTGCCCCAGCTCGTAAGGCGCCGATTCCTTGAGCAGCTCGATCGCCTTCGCCGCGTCGCCACGCTGCAGCTCGACCGTCGCTCGCAGGATCGACAGATTGATCTCGTTCCAGGTGGCGATCGGGAACCGACGATCCAGCTCTTCCATGAGCGGCAGGGCTCGATCCGGTGCGCCCGCGACCGCGAACGCATGGGCGGCCGGAAACAGGTTGAAGCCGCCCCGGCTGATCTCGAGGCCCGCCTTCGCCCCCTCGCGCGCCCGCGAGGCGGCGCCGATGACGGCGTGCATCTGGGCCTGGTCGAGGACGCTGCCGGCCGCGGCCTCCTTGAAGCCCGCGCGCAGTGCCATCTCGGAAGCCTGCCCGTAGAGCTCCCGTGCTCGTGCGGCCCGGCCCATGAAGGCGGCCGCCCTTGCCTCGAGCCCCCGGAAGAAGAACTCGTCCGGCCTCCCCCGCGCCCAATCGGCTTCTCGTCGCATCGCCTGCGCGTCACCCTGTATGAAGGCGACGGTGAAGAGCTGGGCGTGGAGGCTGGCCGGCTCGACCTTCTTCCGGAATGCCTCCTCGATGACGGCCTTGGCCTCCTCGAGCCGATGGAGATTCAAGTAGACCGAGGCGAGGTTCCCGTAGGCGAAGCCGTTGGTGGGAGAGAGGCGGAGCTCCTCGCGGTGCTCGGCCACCGCCTTCTCGTACTGGCCGAGGAACGCGTAGAGGATGCCCTGGTAGTCGTAGGGAATGCTGTCCCGGGGATAGGTGCGCTTCCACCGCTCGAGCACCTCGGACTGCTTCGTGGTCTCGCCCGTCAAGAGGCCGTAGTAGCGGGTGGAGATGTAGAGCCGCTCGCGCTCGCTCGTCCGGTCCTTGAGCTCGAAGGCCCGCTTGCCGTGGGCGAAGGCGCGGTCGTACTCGCCGACGTTGCCGTAGAGCGTTCCGAGCTTCGCGTAGGCCATGGCGAAGTTGGGGTCGAGCTCGATCGCGCGCTCGAAATGCGGGACCGCTTCCAGCTCTCCCTTCGTCTGCCGCAGCTCCTCGCCCATCGAGAAGGCCTTCAGGGCCTCGAGCGAAGGTGTGGTAGCCTGCTCGATGGACGTGTCGAAGGTCTGGATCGAGCCCAGGGACTCTCCGAGCTTGCCGCGCAGGCTCGAGGAGGCCTTGCCCAGGGCCTTCAACACCTGCTCCTTGCTCTCGACCTCGATCTGCTCGCGGGCCAACGAGCCGCCGGTGCGGGCATTCAAGGCGTCCAGGGTGATGACGTAGTGGCTGCCTAGGCCGGCGATGGAGCCGGTGAGCAGGGCCTTGATCCCCTCGCGCTCGCAGATCTCCCGCCCCAAGGCACTCGTGACCCGCTCGTCCACGGACCGCCCCATGAGGCCCAGGGCCTGGTGCACGCGGTCGTCGGGGAAGACGTTGATGAAGGGCGACTGCTCGAGCTGGATGGCCAGGGCCTGCTTGAGGGTGCCGTCGAAGACGGGGTCGCCCGCGGTGTTCACGAAGTCCGTGAGAAGGACGAAGTCCCGCTCGGTCAGGGCCTGGGCGCCACGAAAATGCAGAAGGATGGCGGCCGCGGCCACCAATACCACGACCCCCACTGCGGCGAAGCGCGCGGGTTTGGCGGCGAGGACGCGAGAGGCGGAGCGCAGAACACCGCTGCCGGTTCCCAAAGCAGGGGCGGCCGCGGAAGTCGGCGGCGGCCCCTCGCTGGGAGCGACGGCGGTGGCCGCGCTGACGGCGGCGGATCGGCCCGAGTCGCTGTCACGCTTGAGGCGCCGCAGATCGGCCTCGAGATCGGCCGCCGTCTGGTAGCGCAGCCGCGGGTCTTTCTCCAGGGCCTTCAGGATGATCCGCTCCAGCTCGGGGGGAAGCTCGGGGTTGACGCGGAGCGGTGGCACTGGCGGACGATTGAGGATGGCGTCGAAGAGCAGGGCCGAAGTGGAGCCCCCGAAGGCCTGGCGGCCCGTGGTCATCTCGTAGAGCACGAGGCCGAACGAGAAGATGTCGCTGCGGGCATCCAGCTCCTTTGCCTTCGCCTGCTCGGGGGACATGTAGGCGACCGTCCCCACCGTGGCTCCGGGACTCGTGAGGTGCTCTTCGGGGGCGGCCACCGTGGGGAGCGCCGAATCGGCATCCGCGCCCGTGCGCTTCTGGGGGACGAGCTTGGCGAGACCGAAGTCGAGCACCTTGGCCTGTCCGCGGTTGGTGACGAAGATGTTCGCGGGCTTGATGTCCCGGTGCACGATCCCCTTGGCGTGGGCGACCTCCAGGGCCTCGGCGATCTGGATGGCCAGCTCGAGGATCGTTTCCGTCTCCAGGGCCCGACCGGCGATGACGTGCTTGAGGGTCTTCCCCTCCAGCAGCTCCATCACGATGAAGTGCTGGCCCTCGTGCTCGCCGATGTCGTGGATGACGCAGATGTTGGGGTGCGCGAGGGCGGAAGCGGCCCGCGCCTCGCGCTGGAACCGCTCCACGGCCGCCGCGTCCTTCGACAGCTCGCCGGGAAGGAACTTGAGGGCGACCCCCCGGCCCAGCCGGGTGTCCTCCGCCCGATAGACGACGCCCATCCCCCCGCCGCCCAGCTTCTCGAGGACGCGGTAGTGGGACACGACCTGGCCAACCATGTTTGTTTGGGGTGTGCGCCGCAGGTTACGCCGGGGGACGAGGACCGTCAACACGACGCCTTCTTGCGTCCCCGTTCCGGATCGTTCAGGATCTGGCAACCAGGTCAATCGAACAAAGTCATGACCGTAGCCACGGGCACGCGCCTCGGGCCCTACGAGATCCTCGCGCCCATCGGCGCCGGAGGGATGGGCGAAGTCTACAAGGCACGGGACACGCGGCTCGAGCGGACGGTGGCGGTCAAGATCCTGCCCGCGCACCTCTCGGCCGACCCGGACCGGCGGCAGCGCTTCGAGCGGGAAGCGAAAACGGTCTCCAGCCTGCAGCACTCGCACATCTGCGCGCTCTTCGACGTCGGGCGCGAGGCAGACACCGACTACCTGGTCATGGAGTACCTGGAAGGAGAAACCCTCACCGACCGCCTGGCCAAGGGGCCATTGCCCACCGAGCCGCTGTTGCGCTACGGCGTCGAGATCGCAGACGCGCTGGACAAGGCCCACCGGCAGGGCATCGTCCACCGAGACCTGAAGCCTGGCAACGTCATGCTCACGAAGTCGGGGGTCAAGCTCCTCGATTTCGGCCTCGCCAAGGCCATGGCGTCCGTCACCCCACGGTCGAGCCTCACCGCGCTGCCGACGCGGGCCGGCAGTCCGCACCTCACCCAGTCCGGGACGATCCTGGGCACGTTCCAGTACATGGCGCCGGAGCAGCTCGAGGGCAAGGAGGCCGACGTCCGTAGCGACATCTTCGCCTTCGGCGCGGTTCTCTACGAGATGGCCACGGGCAAGAAGGCGTTCGTCGGCGCGAGCCAGGCCTCGCTGATCTCGGCGATCATGACCAGCGAGCCGGCTCCCATCTCCTCGGTTCAGCCCCTGACCCCGCCCGCGCTCGATCGGCTGGTCAAGAGCTGCCTGGCCAAGGACCCCGACGACCGCCTCCAGACCGCCCACGACGTGATGCTGGAGCTGAAATGGATCGCCGAGGCGGGCTCGCAGGCCGGCGTTCCGGCCCAGATCGTCGCGAGGCGGAAGAGCCGCGAGCGCCTCGCCTGGCTCGGCTTCGCCGCCGCCTCGCTGGTCGCGGCCGCCCTCGGCTACGCCACCCTCCAGAGCACGCCCGAGCCGCGGAGGGCGATCCGCTCGTCGATTCTCCCTCCGCCCCGGGCGTCGGTCCGGACCGTGATCCTGTCCCCCGACGGGAGCCGGCTCGTCTACGCCGCCGACACGGCCGATGGGAGGCGACTCTGGGTGCGCTCTCTCGATGCTTTCGAAGTCCTGCCTCTTCCGGGGACGGACAACGCCGTGCTCCCTTTCTGGTCGGCGGACAGCCGGTCCATCGGCTTTTTCGCGGGCGGGAAGCTGAAGAGGATCGAGGCCGGTGGTGGACCGGCCCTCGCCCTCACCGACATGGAGGGCGCGGGTGGGACTTGGAATCGCGACGGCCTGATCCTCGTCTCTGCCCCCTCCGGCCCGATCTACAGCATTCCGGCCGCGGGCGGCACTCGAAGCGACGTGACGAGGCTCGACGAGTCTCGCCACGAGACGAGCCACCGGTATCCCTTCTTCCTCCCCGACGGGCGACACTTCCTCTACATGGCGCTGAACCTCGCGGGGGGACCGGAAGATCCGGCCAACCAGATCCGCGTCGCCTCCCTCGACGGGAAGGACGACCGCGCCTTGATGCGCGCCTACTCGAACACGATCTTTGCCACGGGGTTCCTTCTCTTCTGGCGCGAAGGGAGCGTCTTCGCCCAGGCGTTCGACCCGAAGCACCGCCAGACGGCGGGCGAGCCGGTGATGGTCGCGCAGGAGGTGGGCTCCTACGGCGAGTACTACAACCTCCGGAGCTTCTCCGCCTCCGACAGCGGACTCTTGGCCTACCTCCGCTACACGAACCCGGAGTCGCGACTCACCTGGTTCGATCGCGCCGGCCGGCGGATCGCGGCGGTCGGCGACCCGGCGCTCGGCTTCAACCCACGGATCTCCCCGGATGGCCAGAGAGTGGCGCTCGAGGTCGTCGAGCCCAGCAAGGGAAGGGCGGACCTCTGGACCCTGGACCTCGCGCGGGGAGTGAGGACACGTTTCACGGAGGGCTCCGCGACCAGCACCAATCCGGTCTGGACCCCCGACGGAAGCCACATCGCCTTCGTCTCGGATCGGAAGCATCAGGGCGACCTCTACCTGAAGGCCACGACGGGTACGCCCAGCGAGGAAGCCCTCCTGGAGGCGGAGGGCCAGAGGATCCCGATGGATTTCTCGCCCGACGGAAGGTTCCTGATCTACTGGGACCGCGAGGCTCTGGGGAATCGTCGGGTAGGTCTCTCGGTCCTCCCTCTGGGCGGCGAACGTAAGCCACTGGAGTTCTTGAAGCGGGAGGGCACCAACACCCTGGGGAGCGGCCGCATCGCGCCGGACGGGCGCTCGTTCGCCTACGACCGCGATTCCTCCGGCCGAAGAGATGTCTATGTCGCCTCCTTCCCGAACCCGACCCGTAGAGTGCAGCTCTCGACGGCGGGAGGTGTCGAGCCAAGGTGGAGGCGCGACGGCAAGGAGCTCTTCTACATCTCGGCCGACGGGAGGGTCATGTCGGTCGAGGTCAAGCCCGGCGCGGAGTTGGAAGTGGGCCTGCCCAAGGCGCTGTTCGAGACCCTGCCGCCGGCACTCTTCGCCGGCGACTACTTCTACGACGTCTCCGCCGACGGGCAGCGCTTCCTCATGAACATGCCGGTGGGCGACGCTTCCCAGCCCATCAGCCTGGTCACCGATTGGACGGCGGGAATCAAGAGGTAGCGGCCGTTACCGGGCCTTTTGCTTCGCCCCCAGGATATCGACCGGCCAGTCCTCGCGCCGCTCCACACCGAACTGGACCTGCAGGGCACGGACGCGGCCCTCCCTCTCCAGCTCCGCGAGCGCGCGATCGAGCTCGCGCTTGAGCTCGTCCCGGCCGGGCGGAAGGACGAACGCCTAGCGCTCGAGGGCTATCGGCTCGGGGAGGACGCGCAATCGGCCCTGCGAAGCGCGGGCGGTGGCCACCGCGCCGTACTCGTCGACGATGAGCGCATCGATGTCGCCCTTCTCGAGGGAGGGGACACCCGCCTGTCCCTTGCCGAGAGGCACCGGCTCCACTCCCGCGAGACCCCGCAGGGCTCGGGCCGAGGTGCCGGATCCCGCAGCACCCACTCGCCGCCCCGTGAGATACGCCATCGTCGCGGGCTCGTTCGGCCCGACGCGCACCAGCGCCGCCTGGCAGGTTTCGAAGTAGGGCCTCGTGAAGAGGTAGACCTTCTCCCGCTCCGGCGTCACCCCGGTGGTCGCGGCCACCAGGTCGTGGGCTCCGCTCGTGAGTCCCGGCAGGAGATCGTCGTAGGGGCGCACCATGACGACCGGCTGGAAGCCGGCACGCTCCACAACCAGGCGCGCCAGCTCGATGTCGAAGCCGGTCGGAGACGAAGAACCATCGAGGTAGTGGAACGGAGGAAACGTGGCGTCGGAGGCGATCCGGAGAGCCCGACCTTGTAGGGAGCCGAGCGCCGCCGCCATCAGCAGGAAGAGCCGGATCAAGATGCCCTACCCCCTAAGCCGTCGAGGACCGGGAGCCTCGCTGGATTTCCGCCACACCCCCGGATTCTACAGGGACAAGGTGAACTTCCTGCCGGCGCGTACCAGGAAGGAGCCGTGGGCATCTTGCAGACGCTCTCGCTTGACCGCACACTCTGGCGGCACTGAACCCGCGGTTCGTTTCAACCACGATCCCAGTGGTCTTCTCCGGAGGAGAGCGTGCTCATGTTGCTGCATCGGCGCCACGCCTGGGTAGTCCTGTCGCTCCTCGCCATGCCGGTCCGTGATTTCCCGGCGTGGGGCGCGGGGAAGGACAAGTCGAGCCGCGAGAAAGAGGAGGCCGCCAAGAAGAAGGAGGAAGGGCTGCCCCTCAAGCCGACGCGCAAGATCGAGTTCACAACGGACGAGGCGACTTGGCTTTCCCTGGACGTCTCCCCCGACGGCAGGACCATCCTCTTCGAGCTGCTCGGGCACCTCTACGCGCTTGCGATCGAAGGCGGAGAAGCCAAGCGCATCACGAGCGGGATGCCTTTCGACAGCCAGCCGCGCTACTCCCCGGACGGCAAGACGATCGCCTACGTCAGCGATCGCGGCGGGGCGGACAACGTCTGGATCGCCCGACCGGACGGATCCGAGCCGAAGCAGCTCAGCAAGGACCCGCACAGCCTGTTCGCTTCGCCCGCGTGGACCCCCGACGGTGAGTACGTGATCGCCTCTCGCCAGACCCAGTTGCCGCTCGGAGCGTTCGAACTCTGGATGTACCACGTCAAGGGTGGCGCGGGAGTCCAGATCACCAAGGCCGCGGCCAAGCCGGATGCCCGCCCCGACGAGTGGTGGAACGCGCTGGGGGCGGTGGCTTCCCCGGACGGCAGGTACCTTTACTACACGCACCGGGACAAGTGGTTCAACCCCTACAACGTCACGTATCCCCTCTCGCAGGTCGTGCGCCGCGACCGCGTGACCGGTGACGAAGACACGATCACGGAGGCCGTGGGCAGCGCGATCCGTCCGCTCCTCTCTCCCGACGGTGCCCAGCTCGTGTACGGCACCCGGCACGAGGCCCAGACCGGGCTGCGCCTGCGTGACCTCGGCACCGGCGAAGAACGCTGGCTCCGATACCCGGTCGAGCATGACGACCAGGAGTCGCGCTACACCCGCGACTTCCTCCCCGGCTATGCCTTCACGCCCGACGGGAAGGAGGTCGTGGTGGCGTACGGTGGGAAGATCCACCGCGTCAGCGTGGCCACGGGCGACGCTCGCGACGTGCCCTTCACCGCACAGGTCTCGCGAGACCTGGGTCCCGCGCTGAGCTTCCCCGCCCGCGTGGAGGAGGGCCCGGTGCGGGCCCGCCTGATCCAGGCGCCGGCGCAGTCTCCCGACGGCAAGCGGCTCGCCTTCTCGGCGCTCACCCACCTCTACGTGATGGACATTCCCTTGGGAAAACCCGCGCGCCTCACTTCGATGGAGGCCCGGGAGTTCCAGCCCGTCTGGTCTCCCGACGGCGAGTGGCTGGCGTACGTCTCCTGGTCCGACCAGGGGGGGCACATCTGGAAGGTCCGCGCGGACGGGAAAGAGGAGCCGCAGCGGCTCACGCGCCTTCCGGCCTACTACCGGGACCCGGTCTGGTCGCGGGACGGCTCGCGGATCGTCGCCCTTCGGGCTCCCCGACGGGAGCACCTCGTGCGGAGCGAGGACTTCGGACCGAGCCCGGGCCTCGACCTCGTCTGGATTCCCGCCGAAGGCGGGGAGACCAGCCTGATCGTGCCCGCTCGAGGGGCCGGACAGCCCCACTTCGGCCCGCAGAGCGACCGCGTATACGTGTACACGCCCGGCGGGCTCGTCTCGCTGCGCTTCGATGGTACCGACCGTCGCACCCTCCTCAAGGTGGTGGGCAAGGTCGTCTTCCCCGCACCCGAGATGAAAGACGGCACTCCGGCAGACGACGTTCGTATCAGTCCGGATGGAGCGTGGGCTCTGGCCTCGAAGACCAACCAGGTCTACCTCGTCGCGGTGCCGCGGATGGGCGGCGAGCCGCCCACGGTCAACCTTTCCAGTGCTTCGGTCCCCTTGAAGAAGGTCTCCGATGTGGGCGCGGACTACCTTGCCTGGGCCGATGGCGGGGCCACCCTCACCTGGGCGGTGGGGTCCACCTTCTTCCGCCAGCCGTTGGCCACGGTCACCTTCGAAGAGAAGAAACCGGATGGCCAGGAGACCAAGGATTCGGCCGAGGGGGGGCACAAGGGGTCCGGCCAGGGGAAACCGGCCGAGAAGGCGGAGAAGAAGCCCTTGTACCAGGAGATTCCGGTCGCCCTCGAGCAACCGCGCCATCATCCCACGGGGACGATCGTGCTGCGCGGCGCGCAGGTGGTCACCATGCGCGGCACCGAGGTGATCCCGGACGCCGACATCGTGGTGACCAACAACCGGGTTGCCGCCGTCGGCCGCCGCGAGTCCGCGGCCCTGCCGGCGGGGGCTACGATCGTCGACGTGTCGGGGGGCACGATCGTGCCCGGCTTCGTGGACACGCATCCCCACTGGTTAGAGATCCGTCGAGGGGTGCTGGACATGCAGAACTGGAGCTTCCTGGCCAACCTGGCCTATGGCGTGACCACCGGCCGCGATCCCCAGACGGGCACCAACGACATGTTCGCCTACCAGGACCTGGTGGACATGGGAGAGATGATCGGACCGCGGGCCTTCTCCACCGGTCCGGGAGTCTTCACCGATACCGACTTCCAGTCGCTCGACGAGGTGAAGAGCGTCGTCGCCCGATACAAGAAGCACTACCGGACCCAAAGCCTGAAGTCATACATGATCGGCAACCGGAAGCAGAGGCAGTGGATGGTGGAAGCCTGCAGGGAGCTGGAGGTGATGCCGACCACCGAGGGGGGAATCGACGCCAAGCTGGACCTGACCCACGTCATCGATGGCTTCAGCGGGAACGAGCACAGCCTGCCCCTCGTCCCGCTCTACAAGGACGTTGTGGAGCTGATGGCCAGGGCGGGGATCTTCTACACGCCGACCCTGCTCGTGTCCTACGGTGGGCCTTGGGCGGAGAACTACTGGTACGAAACGACGGAAGTGCACGACGACCCGAAAGTGCGCCGCTTCATACCCCACAACATCCTGGACGAACGAACCAAGCGGCGCCCTTGGTTCCGCTACGACGAGCACATCTTCCCGAAGCTGGCGGCGGCCGACGCCGGGCTCATCCGGGCGGGCGGGCGCGTCTGCATCGGCAGCCACGGGCAGTTGCAGGGAATCGGCTACCACTGGGAGATGTGGTCGCTAGCCACGGGCGGCATGAGCAACCTGGAGGTCCTGCGCTCCGCCACTCTCCGCGGGGCAGAAGCCCTGGGCTACGCGCAGGATCTGGGCAGCATCGAAGTCGGGAAGCTGGCCGACCTGGTGGTCCTGGCCGCGGACCCCCTGCAGGACATTCGCAACACCAACACCGTCCGGTACGTGATGAAGGACGGCGAGCTGTTCGACGGGGACACCCTCGACCAGGTCTGGCCGGTCCAGAAGGCGATTGCGCCGTTTTGGTGGTGGAGCGAAAAGCCGTAGGCAGCCCGTTCTCCGTTTTCCCTGGATCTGCACCACCTTTCTCTAATAGGATCTTGGGCAAGCCCGGTCCTGCGGACGCCTGCCAGGAGGAAGTCACATGCCGCTCTCCCGCCGTTCGTTCCTGAACGCCGCCGTGCCCTTGGAGGCCACGCCGTTCGCGGCTGCCTTCGTCGCCGCCCGTGGCCGGGAGGCCGCCCTGGGCGAGGGTTTGTCGCTCGCCGAAGAGGGGACCCCCGTCAACCTGGCCGAGATCAAGATCGACAGCAACGAGAACCCCCTGGGACCCGGCCGGGCCGCCCTGGAAGCCTTCGTGCGGGCGTTCCCGGACGCCTGCCGCTACCCCACGAACGCCCGGCCGTCCATGGCGGACCTGCGCGAGACGATCGCCCGCCGCCTCTCGGTGCGGCCCGAGAACGTCGCCCTGGGCTCCGGATCCTGGGAGGTCCTGCGCACCGCGGTCCGCCTCTACGTCTCGTCGTCCCGCCACCTGGTTACGGCGTCTCCGTCGTTCGAGGCGCCGGAGCGCATGGCCGAGCAGCTGGGCCTGCCCGTGCGCCGGGTGCCCGTCCAGGCGGACGGCCGCCTCGACCTCGAACGCATGGCCCAGGCTTCTCGCTGGGCCGGGCTCGTCTTCTTCTGCAACCCCAACAACCCGACCGGGGGCGTCCACTCCGCGAAGGCGGTGGCCGACTTCGTGGGCCGCGTCCGCCGCGAGTCGCCGGAGACGGCGATCCTGATCGACGAGGCCTACCACGACTACGTCACCGACCCCGGCTACGCCAGCGGGATGTCCCTGGCCCTCGAGCACCCGAACGTCTTCATCACGCGGACCCTCTCCAAGGCCTACGGGATGGCGGGCCTCCGCGTCGGCTA
>Ga0326597_10009161_pt1 | contig 13301 bp, 13 predicted proteins | sample RVTome_12_FD_203789 | JGI IMG/M metagenome (GOLD analysis project Ga0326597, IMG submission 203789) | Soil microbial communities from uranium-contaminated site in the Upper Colorado River Basin, Wyoming, United States - RVT100D185 | ecosystem: Environmental > Terrestrial > Soil > Contaminated >... | reverse complement strand
AAATACCTCGCCAAAATCCTCGGGAACCTATGATCTCAATTCATTCGATTCCCCTGACGGCAAACGCAGAAAGGATTGACCTTTTCGGCTTCGACCACTACGGCCACCGCGGCGAATCAACCGCTCTCCGGCAGCCGCATCCGGCGATGAGCCCGCGCGACGGCCTTACCCGCCGCCAGCAGCCACGAACTGCTGGCCGGGGAAGAACTGGTTGACGGCTAAACGGGGCGCCGGTCGCCGCCTTTCGCGTGCTGCACGATTGAAGGATTCGCCGCGCCGTCCAAGCCGCTATAATAGCGGCTGCGAATCAATCTTCGGGTACCGGGCAGCTCTGGGGGCCAATGGCAGACGACTTGAGACAACCACTGCGGCCGCGGCGGTTCGGCGAGCGGTTGCGGGCGCGGCGGCCATCGGCGCTGATCCTCGCCAGTGCCGTTGCCGGCCTCATGGCCGTGGCCGCCGGGACATGGCTGGTGGTCACGCCCTATCCCATGGCCGGCGAGCCGGTGGTGAAGGTGAAGATCGCCCCGGCCACCGATCCCATCGAGACAGCCAGCGTCGCCAGCGATCAGGCGGCTCTCGAAGATGAGTCCGTCGAGGATGCGCCGGCCGAGGCGGAAATCACCATAGTCGGCGGTGAGGAAGCTTCTCTGCCCCGCCCCGGCCGCGTCGAGGCCCTCACCCCGGCACCGCAGAAATCGGTGAGCGAGAAGGGACCTTTCGGCCTCCTGCCGCGCATCGGCCGCTCCGGCCAGACGCCGTTTGGCGTCTATGGCCGCAGCGTGGACCCGGCGCTGCTGGCCAGCCGGCAGCCCAAGGTGGCGCTGCTGATCGGCGGCATGGGCCTCAACGCCGGCCTCACCGCGAAGGCCATCGCCGGGCTGCCGGGGGATGTGAGCCTCGCCTTTGCGCCCTATGGCAAGGGCCTGCAGGGCCTCGTCAACAAGGCCCGCGCCGCCGGCCACGAGGTGTTTCTGCAGGTGCCCATGGAGCCCTTCGGCTACCCCTCGGTCAATCCTGGCAAACGCACGCTTTTGACTGCCCCATCCGATGGCGCCAATCGCGACAACCTGATGTGGTTCATGGGCCGCTTTTCCGGCTATGTCGGCATCACCAACTACATGGGTGCCCGCTTTGCCGCCGACGACAAGGCCCTGCGTCCGGTGCTGGCGGAGATGAAGAAGCGCGGCCTGGTGTTCCTCGACGACGGCTCGTTGTCGGGGGGGCTGACCAGGCAACTGGGCCAGGCCATCGGCCTCGACACGGCAAGCTCCAGCCGCGTCATCGATGGCTCGACGAGCTATGACGACATCATCGCCAATCTGAAAGGTCTCGAGGACGAGGCGCGCAGCGGCACCATCGCGCTGGGCACCGGCACCGGCCTGGCCACCACTATCGAGGCGATCGCCGGCTGGGCGCGCGATCTCGATGCCCGCGGTGTGGTGCTGGTGCCCGTCTCCAGCCTGTTTCGCGCCCGCTCCGGATAGAAGACCCATGACGACAGCCGCAACCGATCCCGCCCGCCTGCCCTATCGGCCCTGCGTCGGAGTGGTGCTGTTCAACCGCCAGGGCCTGGTGTGGATCGGCCGCCGCCGCGACAAGGCCAATGACGAGGGCGCCGGGCAATGGTGGCAGATGCCGCAAGGCGGCATTGATGGCGGCGAGAGCCCGGCGGCAGCGGCCTTGCGCGAGTTGAAGGAGGAAACCGGCGTCACCTCGGCGCAGGTGATCGCCGAGGCGCCCGACTGGCTGCGCTACGACCTGCCTGCCCATCTGGTCGGCATCGCCTGGAAGGGCCGCTATCGCGGCCAGAAGCAGAAGTGGTTCGCCTGCCGGTTTGTCGGCGCGGATGCCGAGATCGACATTTCCGGCATCGGCCACAAGGCGGAGTTCGACCGGTGGCGCTGGGTCGACATCGCCCGACTGCCGGACCTGGTTGTGCCGTTCAAGCGCACTGTCTACGAACAGGTGGTGGCCGCGTTTCGCCATCTGGCGCAACCTGCGCCGGGCTAGTGTCCTGCCCCAACCAAACCGACCGGTTTGGTTGGGATAAGCAGGCCACAAGGAGTGTGAGAAATGCGGGCTAGCGCTCAGACGGTACGTTCCTCGGCGCGCCCGAGGAGGCCCTGCGGCCGGAACAGGATCACCGCGACAAGCAGGAACAGCGGGATGGCGCCGCGATACTGCGCCGACAGATAGACCGCCGCGAAGTTGTCGACCACGCCGAGCAGCAAGCCGCCGAGGATGGCGCCGCGCACCTGGTTGAAGCCGCCGACGATGGCGGCGATGAAGGCGGCAAGGCCGATCGGCTCGCCATTGGAGAACTTGGCGAGATAGATGGGGCTGATGAGGATCGAGGCCACGACCGCCAGCCCGGCGTTGATGACAAAGGTATAGAGGATCATGCGGCCGACATCGATGCCGAGGATGCGGGCCACCGCCGGGTTCTGGGCGGTCGCCTGCATGGCCCGTCCAGTGCGGGTGTGGGCAAGAAAGACGTGCAGCGCGATCACCGCCGCCGCCGAGACCGCCAGGACGAACAGATCCTGCACGGAGATGACGGCGCCACCGATACGCAGGTACTCGGTGGGCACCAGCGCGGGAAACGGCTCGGCCTGGGCGCTGTAGAACTCCTTGACGCTCTCCTTGAGGATCAGCGCGCAGGCAATGGTCGCCACCACCAGCGGCAGCACCCCATTGGGGGCGATCGGGTCGACGATCAGTTTCTTGAACAGCACGCCGAGCACCAGGATCGACACGGCAAATCCCACCAGGATCGCCGCCCAAAAGGGCAGGCCGGCCAGCGACACCGCCGCCAGGATGAAAAACGCCGGCAGCATGACGAACTCGCCCTGGGCGAAGTTGATGGTCTGCGAGGTCTGCCATACCAGGGCGAAACCCGTCGCCGCCAGCGCGTAGATCGCCCCGGTCGCCAGACCGCCGATCAGCAGCTGAAGCATCATCGCGGCTGCGCTCCTTCGGGCTGGCAGGGACGGCCGGTGGCGCTCATGCCGCATCTCCGGCAAGCGCGCCGCCCAGGAACAGTTGCTGCAACTGTTGATCGCCAAGGATGGCGCCGGCCCTGTCGGCGATGCGCGTGCGGCCCTGTTCGAGCACGATGCCATAGTCGGACAATTCGAGGGCGGCCCGGGCATTTTGCTCCACCATGAGGATGGACACCCCGGCGGCGCGCAGGCCTTTGAGGATGGCGAAGGTTTCCTGCACCATGATCGGCGACAGGCCGATCGAGGGCTCGTCGATGAGCATCAGGGTCGGCTCGAGAAGCAGCCCGCGGGCGATTTCCAGAAGCTTCTGCTCGCCGCCGGAAAGGGTCGAGGCCTGGGCCTCGGCCTTGCGGCGCAGCACCGGAAAGCGGTCCATGGCCGCATCGAGCCGCCGCGACAGCTCGCGGGTGTCGTTCAACGCCATGCCACCCAGCTCGATGTTGTGGCGAACGTTGAGCTCGGGAAACAGGTTGCGCCCCTGCGGCACCAGGCAGATGCCGAGGTCGAGGAGCCGGCGGGGCGAGAGATTGGTGATGTCGCGGTCCTCGAACACAACCCGCCCGGCGCGCACCGGCAAGAGGCCGAAGACCGCATTGAAGACCGTCGACTTGCCGGCGCCGTTGGGGCCGATGATGGTGGTGATGGCGCCGCGCGCCACATCGAAGGTGGTCTCGTTGAGGATGGTCATCTTGCCGTAACCGGCCACGATGCCTTCGATGCTGAGGATCGCGGCGCGATCCGGACCTGTGCGGGCTTCAGTTTCCAAGGTAGGCCTCGATCACCCTGGGGTCGCGGCGGATCGCCTCGGGAGGACCCTCGGCGATCAATCGGCCCTCCACCAGCACCAGGATGCGCCGGCACAGCGCCATGACGAATTCCATGTTGTGCTCGATCACCACGAAGGTCGCACCCTGCTCCTGGTTGATCGCCCTGAGGCGCTCGCGCAAGAGAGCCAGCATCGACGGATTGACGCCGCTCGCCGGCTCGTCGAGGAGCACCAGATGCGGTCCGGCCATGAAGGCCATGGCGGCATCCAGGAGCTTTTGCTGACCGTAGCTCAAGAGCCCCGCCTTTTCTTCGGCGAGATGGGAAAGGCGGAAGAAATCGATCATCTGCGCGGCCGCCTCGCCAAGCCCCGCGTCGGGCGGCCCGAACAGGCGCGACAGCATCGAGCCGCGGTGCTCCTGGCCGGCGAGGATGAGGTTCTCGCGCACCGAAAGCTCAGGCAGCACCTGCAGGAGCTGGAAGGTGCGGCTGACGCCGAGCCGGTTGAGGTCGCAAGGGCGGAAACCGGCGATCGACTGGCCGCTCACGCGGACCTCGCCGGCGCTGGGCTGCAACTGGCCCAGGATGCAATTGAACAGCGTCGATTTGCCCGAGCCGTTGGGGCCGATGACGCCGAGGATCTCGCCGCTGTTGACGGCGAAGGAAACGCCGTCGACGGCGGCGATGCCGCCAAAGCTCTTGCGCAGGTTGGCGACCTCCAGAACCGGGGTCATCGCGGCGCCTCGGCGGCAGGATCGGCGGCAGCCGATGTCCGATGCAGCAACCGTCCCGCCAGGCCCAGCAGGCCGGAAGGGCAAAACACCATCAGTACAACGACAAGGGCGCCGTAGACGATAAGGTAGAGGCCTTCGGTAAATCGCAGCCATTCAGGCAGCAGCACGGCGATCAACGCGCCGAGGTAGGGGCCGAAAAACGAGCTCGACCCGCCGACGACGACCATGAGGAGCAGGTTGAGCGAAAGGCTCAACGCAAACGGGGACGGGTCGATGTACTGGACCAGCGGCGCATAGAGCGTGCCGGCGACGCCCCCCAGGGTCGAGCCGATGGCAAACGCCATAAGCGTGTAGAGCCGCGTGTCAACACCGAGCGAGAGGGCGCGCATGGCGTTCTCGCGCAGAGCCCGGAAGGCGCGTCCCCAGGGCGAGCGGATCAGCCCCCAGGAGGCGAGTGACACCAGCGCCAGACCGGCGAGGCAGACATAGTAGTAGGCGCGCGGCGATGAGGCCGGCACCCCGAAAAAACTGGGGCGCGGAATGCCGGAGATACCGTAGATGCCACCCGTCAGCCACTCCTCGTTGCGAAAGACCAGAAAGCACAGGGTCGAAAACGCCAGGGTGACGAAGGCGAGGTAATGGTGCTGCACCCGCAAGGCCGGATAGCCGAGCAGCCAGCCGACGGCGAAGCACAACAGGATGGACACGGCGATGGCCAGGCCAAAGGGATAGCCGTGGGTCGTCAGGATCGCGGTGGTATAGGCGCCGATGCCCACGAACGAGCCCTGGGCGAGGGACACCTGACCGGCATAGCCCAGCGTGATGTTGAGGCCCATGGCGGCGATGGTCATCACCGCCCACAGGCTCAAGATGTAGATGCCGTAAGGTTTCAGCCCGTACGGCGCAACCACGAGGAAGGCGAACAGCGCCAGGATGACAAGACGCCCGATCACGCCCGCCCTGGTCTTCATTTCTTGACGACGCCGGCGGGATGCCGGCGGCTGACGGTGAAGCGCTGCACGCGTGTGATCTCCCCTTGGACGGTGCCGGGACACAAGGCAAACGTTAACGCGCCCCGTAGTGGGCACGCAACACGGGGTGCGCCGGGTCGGCTGACTCTGTTAGCGCAGTATGCTTCTAATCGATAGCACCAACAGCCTCGGTATGGTAAGTAACGTCGCCGCAATGGCGGGCGGTGCGGTCCGGAGGGAACCCCTTGGCGCGCCATTCGAAAACAAGAGCCTTCTCGGGAGGGAGCGTCGATGCGTATTCTCAAGCTATGCCTGGTGCTGGCCGCGGTCAGCCTGGGCTTTGCCGCGCAGGCGGCTGAATCCGTCAAGTTGCCGATCGTCATCGAGCTGTCCGGGCCGGGTGCGGTCTCGGGCACCAATTTCCGCGACGGCGCGCTCATGGCGATTGACGAGGTCAACGCCGCCGGCGGCATTCTCGGCCGCCAGATCGAGACCTCGGTCGCCGATACCCAGTCCGATCCGGGCATCTCGCGCGCCCAGGTGCAAAAGGCCATCGACAGCGATCCCTATGCGGTGCTCGGCCCGGTGTTCTCCGGGTCCGTCAAGGTCAACATGCTGCTGACCCAGCAAGCCGAGATTCCCCAGTTCGTGGGCGCCGAGGCGGCCGACATCACCCAGAAGGGCAATCCTTACGTCTTCCGCACCTCCTTCGGCCAGCAGATGAGCATGCCGAAGATCGCCAACTACATCCGCGACGAGATCAAGCCGGCCAATGTGGCCGTGGTGTGGGTCAATAACGATTTCGGCAAGGGCGGGCGCGACAAGTTCGTCGCCGAGATGGCCGCGCGCGGCATCACGGTGGCGGCCGACATCTCCACCGAGCAGGGACAGGCGGACTTTTCCGCCGACGTGGCCAAAGTCAGGGACGCCAAGGCCGACGCCATTTTCGTCTACCTCAACGAGGAGGAAAGCGCCCGCTTCCTGCGCGAGGCGCGCAAGCAGGACGTCAAGGCGCCGTTGATCGGCGAGACGACGCTGCTCGGCCAGAAGGTGATCGAACTGGCCGGCGATGCCGCCAATGGCGTCAAGGGCCATGTCGGCCTCACCGTCGATGCGCCCATCCCGGCGGTAACGGAGTTCCGCGACAAGTTCCAGAAACTCTACAACTATCTGCCGGATCACAACGGCATGAAGGGCTATATGGCGGTCTATGCCATCAAGTACGGCACCGAGAAGATCGGCACATTCGATCGCAAGCTCCTGGCCAAGACCATGCACGGCCTGACCATCGATCCCCAGGACGCGCCGGGGATCCTGATGAAGACGACCTACGACGACAATGGCGATGTGGATCGCATCAGCTTCCTGGCCGAGGTGGTCGAGGGCAAGCAGAAGATCGTCAAGGTCCTGCCGCCGTTGCATCCTTAAGGCGATGCAAGACGTACCGATGCTTGGCGATGACGACGCGCGTATCGCGGTCGAGGCCATCCGCGCCGAACTGGTGCGGCGGGGCAAGGCCGCGGTCATCGCGGTCGCCGATGCCCATGGCGAAACCATCTGCCTGTTGCGCATGGATGGCGCGGCGCTGAGTACGATCGCCGTGGCGGCCAACAAGGCGTTCACCGCGGCCCGCCTGCGCCGGCCCAGCCGGGTCATCGGGCGCAACGTGCGCAATCCGGAAACGGGCTTCGACATTTCCTATTACGGCGATCCGCGCTATGTCGGCTGGGCGGGCGGCCTGCCGGTGATGATCGACGAGAGGGTCGTGGGCGCCGTCGCGGTCAGCGGCCTCGCCGAGGACGAGGACGAGGACTTGGCGCGCGTGGGCATTGCTGCCATCATGGCTCATATCGGGCTAGGTGCGTGATGTCGGTGCCATGTCGCGCCATTGCGAGGACGAGGTGAACGTGGCCCAGGAGCGTTTCCTTCTCGCCGGTGTCATGGGCTGGCCGGTGATGCATTCGCGCTCGCCCCGTGTGCACAACTACTGGCTCGCCCGGCATGGCCTGGCGGGCGCCTACGTGCCCCTCGGGATCAAGCCGGAAGGGCTGCGGGAAGCACTCCGGGCACTGCCGGCGCTGGGTTTTTCCGGCTGCAACCTCACTCTCCCGCACAAGCGGATGGCGATGGAAATGGTCGACAGCGTCGATGAAGCCGCGCGCAGCATCGGGGCGAGCAATTGCATCGTCGTCGGGCCCGAGGGGGGGCTCGAAGGGCGCAACTATGACGGCTTCGGCTTTATCGCCTGCATTCTCGAATCCAGCCCCGACTGGCGCGCCGATGTCGGTCCCATCGTCGTGCTCGGCGCCGGCGGCGGCGCCCGCGCCGTGGTCTGGAGCCTGATCGACCGGGGCGCGCGCGATGTGCGCCTCGTCAACCGCACCCTGGCGCGGGCCGAGGCGCTGGAAGCCGAATTCGGCGGTCCCGTCAAGGCGCTGGCCTGGGGCGAGCGCCACCGCGCCCTGGAAGGTGCCGCGATGCTCATCAATACGACGAGCCAGGGCATGACCGATCAGCCGGCGCTCGACATCAGTCTCGACAGGCTGCCGAAAGCCGCGCTGGTTGCCGATATCATCTATACGCCGCTGGAGACGCCGCTGCTGGCCGCGGCGCGGGCTCGCGGCAATGGGGCGGTCAACGGGCTCGGCATGCTGCTCAACCAGGCGCGCCCGGCCTTTTTCGCCTGGTTCGGGGTGATGCCGGAGGTCACGCCGGAACTGCGCGCCATGATCGAGGCCACGCTTTAGAATTGGCCGGCGGAACCTGGGAGCACATGGACGTGGATCTTTCGCAATTCTCCCTGGCCGGGCGCGTCGCGCTGGTGACGGGTGCCTCGCGCGGGCTGGGGCTGGCCATGGCCACCGGTTTGGCCGATGCCGGCGCCACGGTGGTGCTGAACGGCCGCGTTGCGCAAACCCTCGAGCGGCAGGCCGCGGACCTGTGCGAAGGCGGGCGCAAAGCCGAGACGGCCGCCTTCGATGCCACCGACGAGGAAGCGGCGGCGGCCGCCGTCGAGGCCATCCTGGCGCGTCACGGCCGGCTCGATATTTTCATCGGTAATGCCGGCCTGGTCAGGCGGGCGCCCCTTGAGGAAAGGAACATGGCCGATTGGGACGAGATCGTCGCCACCAACCTGCGCGCCAATTTCGTGCTTGCCAGGCTTGCCGCCGCCCCGATGAAACGGGCGGGCTGGGGCCGCATCATCTTCACCACCTCGTTGACCGGCATTCTGGGGCGGGCGACCATCCATGCCTATGTGGCCTCCAAGGCGGGTCTGGCCGGCCTTGCCCGGTCGCTGGCCGCCGAACTGGGCGAATTCGGCATCACCTGCAACACCATCTCGCCCGGCTATTTCGCCACCGAGCTCAACACCGCCATGCTGGCCGACCGGGCCTTCGTCGACAAGGTCAACGCCCGGGTGCCGTTGCGCCGGTGGGGCAAGCCTGCGGAAGTGGGCGGCGTCGCGGTGTTTCTTGCCTCGGCGGCGGGCTCATATGTGAACGGCCAGCAGATCGCTGTCGATGGCGGCTATTCGACCACCATGTAAACCTTTGCTTTGCCCTTATTCAGGCCTGAGCGCCTCGATGGTAATCGCGGCGGGCGGGCCGGCTCAGGCCGCGAACCGGCAAGGTTGCGCCAGGCCGCAAGAGCCGGGCGCGCGCTGCGGCAGCAGGTCAAGCTTGAGCCCGCAGCGCAGGTCATCGACGATCGCCTGGCGCTCGGCCTCGTTCTCGGCCAGAAGATGCACGTGGATCTCGTTGGCGAGCCCGGCCAGGTCGCCGTCAACAGCAGTGCGCGCCAGGCTGAAGGCATGCTGCTTGGGAAAACGCCCCACCGCCAGCGCCCGGCAGCGGCCGTCGGCAGCGCGCGCCACCGACATATAGACCGCGCCGGGCAGCGGCGGGCAGGCATCGGCGTCATAGACCGTGTGGATGTAGCGGCGCCTCGAGGCACCGCGCCAGTAGACGAAGCGGGCGGCGAAATCGCAATCCAGAACAAGGGCTTCAGGCATAGCGGGGCTCCAGTCTTGTGTAGAACAAAACTAGAACAATTTTATCGCTCCGTCAAGGGACAATCTGTCGTCAGCTGCATTTGGAATAGCCGCAGGCCAGGCAGGTGGCGCAGCCCTCCTGGTAGGTGAGGGCGGCTTGCCCGCATTTCTGGCACTGGCCGAGGGCTGACCCCGAGTTCACCGCCACGGCGCGGCGGTGCTCCAGATGGGGCTCCTCGCCGGCGGCGGGCCGGTGCAAAAAACCGGTATCGATCATGTGGCGCTCGATCACCCCGCCGATGGCCGCCAGCAGGCTGGGCACGTAGCGGCCCTCCATCCACTGGCCGCCGCGCGGATCGAACACGGCTTTGAGTTCCTCGACCACGAAGGAGACATCGCCGCCGCGGCGGAACACCGCCGAGATCATGCGGGTGAGCGCCACCGTCCAGGCATAGTGCTCCATGTTCTTGGAGTTGATGAAGATCTCGAAGGGGCGGCGGCGACCGTCCTGCACGATATCGTTGATGGTGATGTAGATGGCGTGATCGGAATCGGGCCATTTCAGCTTGTAGGTAAAGCCGGGCAGGATGGGGTGACGCTCCAGCGGCTGCTTCATGTAGACAACGCCGGCTTCGCGTTCCACCGCGGCGGCGGGCGCCGGCGGGGCCTCCAGCGGCAGCGCCAGCTCGGCTTCGGCGCCGGCGCCGGAAACGGCCTCCAGCACCGCCCCGGTCACCGCATTGGGCCGGTAGGTGGTACAGCCCTTGAGGTCCATGGCATAGGCATCCTCGTAGATGGCGCGGAAGGCCTCGAAGGTGATGTCGGCGGGGCAGTTGATGGTCTTGGAGATGGATGAATCGACATGGGCCTGGACGGCGGCCTGCATGCGCAAATGGTCGCCGGGCGCCAGATCCCGGGTGGTGACGAAGCCCTCGGGCAGCGCTTCGTCGGCGCCGAAGCGGGCGCCAAAGGCCCGCACGGCGTAATCCTCCACCGTCTCGGTGCGCTGGCTGCCGTCGACATCGAGGATCTTGCGCTCGAACCGGAAGGAAAAGATCGGCTCGATGCCGCTGGAGATGTTGCCGGCGAACAGCGAGATGGTGCCGGTGGGAGCAATCGAGGTCAACAGCCCGTTGCGCAGGCCATGGCGGGCGATCTTCCTGGTGATGGCGGCGGGCAGCCGGGCGATGCCGGCGGTGGCCAGCAGCCTGTCGCGATCATAGAGCGGAAAGGCGCCCTTTTCCCGGGCCAGCTCGATGCTCGCCTCATAGGCGGCCTGTTCGATCGCCTGCATCCACTCCCCCGCCGCCGTGACGGCAGCGTCGCTGCCATAGACAAGACCCAGCATGGCAAGCGCATCGCCAAGTCCGGTGAGGCCGAGGCCGATGCGGCGCTTGGCGCGCGCCTCGTGGGCTTGCGCGGCCAGCGGATAGCGCGAGATGTCGATGATGTTGTCGAGCAGGCGCACCGCGGTGGTCACCGTTGCAGCCAGGCCGGCGGTATCGAGGCGGGCCCGGGGGGTGAAGGCATCGGCGACGAAACGGGTCAGGTTGAGCGAGCCGAGCAGGCAGGCGCCATAGGGCGGCAGCGGCTGCTCGCCGCACGGGTTGGTGGCGCGGATGGTCTCGCAATAGGCGAGGTTGTTGCGGGCGTTGATGCGGTCGATGAAGATGACGCCTGGTTCGGCCACGTCATAGGTGGCGCGCATGATGCGCGCCCACAGCTCGCGCGCCTTGACGGTCTTGCAGGTCTTGCCGGCGAACACCAGCGGCCAGTCGCCGTCGGCTGCGACGGCGGCCATGAAGGCATCGCTCACCAGCACCGACAGGTTGAACATGCGCAGGCGGGAGGGATCGCGCTTGGCGTCGATGAAGGCCTCGATGTCGGGATGGTCGCAGGCCAGCGTCGCCATCATGGCGCCGCGGCGCGAGCCGGCCGACATGATGGTGCGGCACATGGCGTCCCACACATCCATGAAGCTCAAGGGGCCCGAGGCATCGGCCCCCACCCCCTTCACCGGGGCGCCGCGCGGCCTCAGCGTCGAGAAGTCGTGGCCGATGCCGCCGCCCTGCTGCAGGGTAAGCGCGGCCTCCTTCAGGTTGTCGAAGATGCCGGCCATGGAATCATCGATCGCCCCCATGACGAAGCAGTTGAACAGCGTCACGTTGCGCCCGCTGCCGGCCCCGGCGAGGATGCGCCCGGCCGGCAGGAAATGATAGTCGGCAAGGATCGCCTCGAAGGCCCGAGCCCAGCGCTTCTGTTCACCCGGCGCCTCGGCCGACGCGGCAGCCTTTGCCACCCGCTGCCAGGTCGCGGCGACGGTGGCCTCGATGGGCGCGCCGCTGGCGTCCTTCAGCCTGTATTTCATGTCCCAGATCTGGTGGGCGATGGGATCGAGATCGCTGCCGGGGTTGCGGGTCATGGCCACATGATGTCCAAGAGTTGGCGACGCTATGGAACATAGCGTGAACGCAGCTTCATGTCCACAGTTTGCAGCACAGAACTTAACGCGAAGTGGCGGCGCGGCCTTCGGCGACCAGGCGGGCGGTGGCGGTTTCCACCGCCTCCTCAAGCCGGCGCGAAAAAGTCTTGCGGTCGAGACCGGCGGCGATGGGGGGCAGGAATTCCACGATGATGGTGCCGGCAAAGCGCAGGAAACGCCGGCGCGGCCAGTAGAGGCCGGAATTCAGCGCAAAGGGCACGCACGGCACGCCGAGCTTCAGGTACAAGGCCGCCGCACCGGGCTTGTAGTCGGGCTCGGCATCGGGCGGGCGCCTGGTGCCTTCGGGAAAGATGATCACCTGGCGGCCCAGGGCGACGGCCGCCTGGCCCTGGCGGATGAGGTTTTTGAGCGCCTGCGCCCCGGCCCCGCGATCGACCGCGATCATGCGGAACTTGAGCGCGAACCAGCCGAACACCGGGATCCAGGTCAGTTCCCGCTTCAGCACCATGGCCGGGTCGTCGACCAGCGCCAGGAGCCCGAAGGTCTCCCACAGCGACTGGTGCTTGCCGGCCACCAGAACCGCGCCCGTCGGGATATTTTCCCTGCCGCGCACCTCTACGGTAATGCCGGCCAAGACCTTCAGCCACCACTGGCTGGCCCGCGCCCAGGTCTGCAGCGCCCGGATCGACCATTTGCGCGGGGTTGCGTAAAAACCTGCCCCGAACACCAGGAAGGCGACGAGGTTGACATAGAACATGAGGTTGAAGGCAAGCGAGCGCAGGACCAGCATGGTGCATCTCAACTCATTTCGCGCAGGATGCGCAACACCGAAAACCGGGCCGTCACCAGCGAGATCAGGGTGGCAATGAGCGGCACCAGCGCCACCACCAGGTAGACGAGGCGCGAGGTTTCGCCCGAACCGAAGACCAGGCCGCGGCTGGCTTCGGCAAGATCGAGAGGCGCGCCGATGCCGCCGAAGACGGCGACGGCCACGAAGGTGCCCAGCCCGGCGAGGGTGCCGGCAAGGCCGGCCCTGAGGCCGGTGACGAGGAAGCGGCGCTCCACCTGGCGGGCGATGAAGGCATCGCGCGCGCCCACCAGGTGCAGGACCTCGACGATGTCGCGGTTGGCATCGAGCGCGGCCCGGGTGGTGTTGACCACCAGCAGCACGGCGGCCGCGCCGGTGAGCGCCAGGATGGCGATGCCGATCCACTGGAAGGCCGCCGCCAGCCGTGTCAGTTCGCCCTGCCAGCGGCGGTGGGTGTCGAGGCTGGCGGCGGGCACCTCGGCGGCGATGGCGGCCGCGAGGGCGGCGAAATCGGGCGGCGCGGCGCGCTCGATGGCCACCGTGACGAGGCGCGGTATGGGCAGGTCGTCGAGCGCCGCGCCGGT
>Ga0326597_10009159_pt1 | contig 13302 bp, 12 predicted proteins | sample RVTome_12_FD_203789 | JGI IMG/M metagenome (GOLD analysis project Ga0326597, IMG submission 203789) | Soil microbial communities from uranium-contaminated site in the Upper Colorado River Basin, Wyoming, United States - RVT100D185 | ecosystem: Environmental > Terrestrial > Soil > Contaminated >... | reverse complement strand
GGCGTGCCGCAGCAGCCGAGCGAGATCAGCACCACGATCAGCAGCGACGACGCCGGCGCGGCGCCCCGCTTCGCGATATCCGATTTCATCGCGCTGTCGAAGGACGCCGAGACGGTGGACGCGGCGAAGACGATCGCGCGCGTGCTGTGGGACGATTTGAACTTCGAGCGCGAGTTCGGGCTCATTCCGCGCGACACGTACATCACGATTCCCCCCGCGACGTCGATGTACGACGTCCCGCTCGACCGGTGGCGCGAGCTGAACGCCGACGGCGTGATCATCGGCAGCGTGCAGAAGACCGACACCGGCGTGCGCGTCGAGGTGCGGTTGTTCAACGTCCGGAGCGGCCAGCAGGCGTTCGCGCGCGAGTACATCGGGTCGATTGCGAACCGGCGCCTGTACGCCCACACGATTGCCGACGAGATCCACGAGCAGCAGCGCGCGCTGCGCGGCGTGGCCCGCACGCGCCTGACGTTCAACTCCGACCGCGACGGCGAGCGCATGACGGGCACGACCGAGAACCGGCAGGCGAAGGAGATCTACATCTCCGACTACGACGGGGAGAATCAGCGCCGCGTCACGGTCGGCTTCTCGCTCAACATCACGTCGGTCTGGTCGCCCGACAGCCGGTCGATTGCCTATACGTCGTACCGCCGCGGCCTGCCGAATATCTTCGTGTCGCACATCTTCGAGGGCACGCCGCCCGAGGAGCTGACCAAGGACGCCGGCAACAACTTCACGCCGATCTGGTCACCCGACGGCACCCGCATCGCGTTCAGCTCGACGCGCGACGGAAACATGGAGATCTACGTCATGAACCGCGACGGCTCCAGCGTGCGGCGGCTCACCAACCATCCCGGCGCCGACATCACGCCGACGTGGTCCCCCTCGGGCACGCAGATCGCCTTCACGTCGGACCGGTCCGGGGGGCCGGCCATCTATATCATGGGCGCCGACGGCCTCGCGCTGCAGCGCCTGACCTCCGAAGCGTATGCGGACCGTCCGACCTGGTCGCCGGCGCCGTACAACGAGATCGCGTACGCCGCCCGTACCGGGCCCGGCAACGACATCAAGGTGATGGATCTCGCGACGCGCCAGGTCCGGCAGCTGACCTTCGGCGAGGGCACCAATGAGAGCCCTTCGTTCTCGCCGAACGGGCGCCACATGGCCTTCATGTCGACCCGGGCGGGCAAGATGCAGATTTTCTCGATCGCCCGCGACGGCAGGAACCTGCGGCAGCTGACCCGGGCGGGCAACAACTTTCAGCCGAACTGGAGCTTGCGATGATGCCTATGGCGGTCGTACGAGCCGCACGGGTCCTGATCCTGATCGCGACGGCGGCGGCGCTCGCCTGCGGCGGCAATCCGCCCCCGGTCGCGCGACCCACGCCTCCCCCGCCCGCACCCAGTACGGCGGCGGCGCTGCCGCGCCCGCCGGCGCCGCCCGAGCCGGTCGCCGAGCCGACCATCGTGCCGCCGGAGCCGGTGCGCGACGATCGCATCGCCTCGGGGTCGCTCGACGACCTCAACCGCAACTCGCCGCTGAAGCCGGTGTTCTTCGACTACGACAGCAGCGAGCTGACGGCAGCCGGCCAGGCGGCTCTCGACGAGAACCTCGCGCTGTTGAGGCGCTATGCCACCTGGACGGTGACCATCGAAGGCCATTGCGACGAACGCGGCACGGCCGAGTACAATCTAGCGTTGGGGGAGCGCCGGGCCGTCGCCGCCCGCGCCTACCTCCTGTCGCTCGGTATCTCGGCTGCCCGGCTGCGCACGGTCAGCTACGGCAAGGAGTTTCCGTTCGACCCGGGCCACGATGAGCGCGCGTACGCCAAGAACCGGCGCGCGCACTTCGTCATCACGGCGCAGTGACAGGCTTCACCATGAAGTACGCATCTCTCTCGATCCTCGCCCTCTCGCTCCTGTCCGCCGCCCCGCTCTCGGCCGCCGACCGGGAGACGCGCCAGATGATGGCCGACCTCCGGATCCTGCAGGTGCAGGCGCAGGAGCTGCAGAACCTCATCGCGGCGATGAACCAGGCGATGACCGATGCGCTCAAGGGCGTGAACGCGCGAATCAACGATCAGACGGACAGCAGCCGGAAGGCCTTCGCGGATCAGAAGCTGACGATCGACGGGCTGGTCAACGACCTGCGGGTGGTCCGGGAGAAGGTGGACGACAACAACGTGCGCGTGGGCTCGCTCACCCAGGAAGTCGACGCCCTGCGCGAGACGGTTCAGCAGCTCAACGTGCCGCCGCCCCCCGTCGCGGCGATGCCGGTCGATGCGACGGCCGGCGCCACACCGGTCGACGGTCCACCGGCCGATCCTCTTCCCGCGCCGCCGCCGCCCGCGCCGTCGGGCGCGGCCGCCGTCGGCATGTCGCCGCAGCGGCTCTGGGACGGCGCGTGGGCCGACTACGCGAGCGGGCAGTACGATCTCGCCATCCTCGGCTTCGAGTCCTACGTCAAGAGCTTCCCGCGATCGGTGCGGACCGCCGAGGCGCAGGTCTACATCGGCCACGCGTACTACCAGGACGGCAACTACGAGAAGGCCGTCGAGGCGTACGACATGGCCATCCGAACGTATCCGACCAGCGACGTGCTGCCGGACGCCTACGTCCGGAAGGGCGAATCGCTGAAGAACCTCAAGGACCCCGACCGCGCCCGCGAGGCGTTCGAATACGTCATCAAGACGTATCCCGACAGCGTCGCCGCGATTTCGGCGAAGCAGAAGCTCCAGGGCCTCCAGCCGTAGCGTTCCCGCACGTGGACGCGCGCAGGTCGACCGCGAAGGGAACGAATCGTTTTCACTTCCCGAAGGGACACGTATGGGCAGCGTGAACAAGGTGATTCTGGTCGGCAACCTCGGCCGCGACGCCGAGCTGCGCTACACGCCGGGGGGCGCCGCGGTGGCGACGATCAACATGGCGACCACCGAGGTCTGGAACGACAAGGCGGGGCAGCGGCAGGAAAAAACCGAGTGGCACCGGGTGGTGCTCTGGGGCAAGTCGGCCGAGTCGCTGTCCGAGTATCTGACCAAGGGCAAGCAGATCTACGTCGAGGGCCGGCTCCAGACGCGCCAGTGGGACGACAAGGACGGCAACAAGCGGTACACGACGGAGATCCGCGGCGACCGGATCGTCCTGCTCGGCGGCGGCGGCGGCCGCGGCGCCGGCGGCGCCCCGAACCGCGGCGACGAGGTCGGTCACGCCGCCCCGGCGGAGTCGGCGGAGCCGCTCACCGACGACGACATCCCGTTCTGAGCCGCTGGCGTCAGGACCGGTTGCTCCGCCCGTAGCGGTCTTCCAGCCTCACCACGTCGTGCAGCTCGGGCGTCGACACTTCGAAGATATCGCTGTCTTCGATGGCGGTCATGCGGTGCACGGTCTTCGGCGTGATGTGCACGCGCTCGCCCGGGCGCATTTCCCGCGCGACCATCTCCCCGCCCTCCTGGATCTCGAACAGCAGCAGTCCCGAGTGCAGGTAGATCGTCTCGTCCTTGACGTTGTGATACTGCAGGCTGAGAGCGTGGCCGGCGTTCACGTGAATCAGCTTCCCGACGTAGCGCTCCGTCTTCGCCCAGTGCAGCTCGTACCCCCACGGTTTCTCGACACGCGTGATGTCAGCGCTCAACGGCCCCTCTCTTCTCCGCTCTCACTCCCGGGTCAGCGTCAGGCCGCCGAGCGCAGCCATCAGCTCGTGCTCGATCTCGGCGGCGGTCGGCAGGCGCAGGATCCGCCTCGCCAGCGCCTGCAGGTCCTCGGTACGGACTTCACCGAGCACCTGCTTGGCGACGGCAATCGCGCCCGGCGTCATGCTGAAGTCGGTCAACCGCAGTCCGACGAGCAGCGTGAGGATCGCCGGGTCCGACGCCATCTCGCCGCAGAGCGACACCGGGATCCGGCGTCTGGTCGCCGCCCGCCGCACCATCAGGATCATCCGCAGGATGGCGGGATGCAGCGGCTCGTACAGCCGGGACACGCGCTCGTCGGCGCGATCGACCGCGAGGCAGTACTGAATCAGATCGTTGGTGCCGATGGTGAAGAAATCGACTTCCCGCGCGAGCAGGTCGGCGGTGTAGGCGGCGGCGGGGATCTCGATCATCACGCCCACCGGCACGCGCGGCACTCTCTCGCCGCGCCGCTCGAGCTCCGCCGACGCCTCCCCGACCATGCGGCGGGCCTCGCGCAGCTCCTCGACGCCCGACACGAACGGAAACATGATCCGCAGCGTGCCGTGCCGCGCCGCGCGCAGCAGCGCGCGCAGCTGGACCTGGAACAGCTCCGGCCGGGTCAGGCTGAGGCGCAGGCCGCGCAGCCCCTGCCGGCTGCCCCGCTGTTCGTCGGCCATCCAGCCGCCGGCCAGCGGGGAGCGGTGCGCGAGCTGATCCTCGTCGACGTCGAAGGTGCGCACCGTCACCGCCCCCGGAGCCATGCCCTGGAGCATCGCGCGGTAGATCTCGTATTGCTCGTCCTCCCCGACGGCGCCCGTCTCGCCCGCCAGCAGGAACTCCGACCGGTACAGCCCGATGCCCTCGGCCCCCGCGTAGCGCGCGGCGGCGAGGTCGTCGGGGAACTCGATGTTCGCCTCGAGATGGATGCGAACGCCGTCCGCGGTGACCGCCGGGCGGTGCCGCTCCGATTCGGCCTCCGCCGCCGGCTGATGGTCGACGGCGCTGCGCGCCACGCGCGCCAGCACCTCCTCGTCGGGATCGATGATGACCTCGTTGGCCGCCCCGTCGATGACGACGAGCTGGCCGGGGCGAATCAGGGCGCTGGCGTTGTGCAGGCCGACCACGGCCGGCAGCTCCAGCGACCGCGCCAGGATGGCGGTGTGGTACGTCCGGCTGCCGGCGTCGGTGGCGAACCCGCGCACCCGGGTCCAGTCGACCTGCGCGGCGAGCGACGGCGTGAGCTCGTCGGCGATGAGCACCGACGCCTCGTCCACCTCGCTCAGCAGCTCGCGCGGCGTGGTGACCCGCTGGCGCAGGTTCATCATGAGGCGGCCGACCAGGTCGGCGACGTCGCCCTTGCGCTCACGCAGGTAGGGATCGGCCACCTCGTCGAAGTCCGCGCTGAACTCATCGAACACCTGCTGCACCGCCCACTCGGCATTGACGCGCTGCTCGCGGACGATCTGCGCCGCGCGCGGCACGAGCATCGGATCGTCGAGCATCAGCAGCTGCGCGTCGAAGAGCGAGGCCACGTCCGGCCCGCGGCGCCGCGCCACGCGCGCGCGGATTTCCAGGAGCTGCTCCCGCGCCCGCACCCGGCTCGTCTCGAGGCGCCCCAGCTCGCGATCGAGGCGCGCCGGCGCGGTGGTCTGATACCGCAGGACCTGGGCGCGCTGGATGAGGATGACGGCCCGGCCGCAGACGATGCCTGGGGATACGCCGATGCCGGTCAGGCGCTGCATGCGTCTTCTCCAAATCCGGTCTCGACCAGTTGCGTCAGCGCCGCCACCGCGCCCTCTTCGTCGGCGCCGTCGGCGGTAATCGTGATCGTGGAGCCGCGGGCCGCCGCCAGCAGGAGGAGACCCAGGATGCTCTTCCCGTCCATTTCGCGCCCCTGCCGCGCGACGCGGATGCGCGCCTCGAAGCGCGTCGCCAGATGGACGAAGCGCGCCGCGGCCCGCGCGTGCATGCCCAGCTGGTTGACGACCGTCACGCTGCGGGAGGTCATGGCGCGCCGTCTCCCCTGGTGGCCTGGCTCCTACCTAGACACCGGTCTTCTCGCCGCGCAGCAGGTCGGAGGCGACCCAGATGGCGTTCTTGCCATGATCGCGCATCTCGCGCGCCACGGCGAGCAGGTCGAGCGAGCTGCGCAGCGAGGCCAGCTTGATCAGCATCGGCAGGTTGACGCCGGTAATCACCTCGAGGCGGTCCGTCTCGAGGAAGGTCATGCCGAGATTGGACGGGGTGCCGCCGAACATGTCCGTCAGCAGCAGGACGCCGGCCTCGCCGCGCACGCGCTCGATCGCCTGCGCGATGTCCTCGCGCGCGTCGTTCACCTCGTCGTGCCAGCCGATCGAGACGGCGGTGAACTGCGGGAGATCGCCGACGATCATCTCGGCGGCGTTCACCAGCTCGGTCGCGAGCTGCCCGTGCGTGACGACGACCACTCCGATCACGGTTCGAACTCCTCGCGCCTAGCCATGGCCGATGTCCCGGTGCCGCACCCGCAGGCGCACGCCGCCGACGTGGGCCAGCCCGCGGCGGAGGCGCTCGGCGATGACCACCGAGCGGTGCCGGCCGCCGGTGCAGCCGATCGCCACCGTCAGATAGCTCTTGCCCTCCGCCACGTAGTGCGGCAGCACGTACCGCAGATACGCCTCGAGGCGATCGATGAATTCCCGCGTCGACGCGTCGCGCTCCATGAACGCCGCGACCGCGCGATCGCGGCCCGTCCGGCGCCGCAGCGCCGGCACGAAGTGCGGGTTCGGCAGGCAGCGCGCGTCGAACATGAGATCGGCGTCGACCGGCACGCCGTGCTTGTACCCGAAGCTGAGCACCGTCACGACCAGCCGCGCCTGGACGCGGTTGCGCGACAGCCCCATGAAGAACTGCCGCAGCTCGTGGACCGTCATGTCCGACGTGTCGACGATCTCGTCGGCCATCGCCCGGATCGTGGCCATCCGCTCCCGTTCCTCGCGGATGCCCTCGGTCGCCGACCGGTTGGGCGCGAGGGGGTGCGGCCGCCGCGTTTCGCTGAAGCGCCGCACGAGGGCCGCGTTGCTGGCCTCGAGAAAGATCAGCACCGGATTGAGCCCGGCCATCGTGCGGAGGCGCTTGTAGATCTTGGGGAACGACGAGAGAAAGCTCCCTTCGCGGACGTCCACCACGAGGGCGACCTTCTCGATGTCGCCGCCGCGAACGGACAGTTTCGCCAGCGTCGGAATGAGCGTCGTCGGCAGGTTGTCGACGCAGAAATAACCGAGATCCTCGAGCGCCCGGATCGCCTGCGACTTCCCGGAGCCCGACAGGCCGGTGAGCACGATGAACGGCTGCCCCGCCTTCTTGGCGCCCGCTCCCCTCGACAGGCTCGACGCGGCGCCCTGCGGCCGCCCTCTGGCCGACGGGTGGGCCCTCCCCCGCCGAGCGGGCGACGAGCCGCGGCTGCGCCCGACGCGCGGCGCCCTCACCCGGTTCCTCCCGGCTCCAGCTCCTCTTCATCGTCGAGCTCCTCCGGCGCGTCGCCTGCCGGCGCGGCGGCGGTTTGGCGCAGCGTGCGCTCGAGGCGCTCGGCGAGCTCGCGGGCGGGGTGGCGGCCGCGCGAGCGCAGCAGCTGGTTGCGTCCCGCCACCTCCACCAGGATGGCGATATTGCGGCCCGGCGCCACCGGCATGCGAATGAGCGGCACCTTCAGTCCCAGGATCTCGTAGAACTCGTCGTCCAGGCCCAGCCGCTCGTACTCGCGAGTCGGCACCCAGCGCTCGAGCTGGACGACCAGCTCCACCCGCTTCGACGATCGCGTGGACGCGATGCCGAACAGCTCCTTCACGTTGATCACCCCCAGCCCGCGCAGCTCCATGTGATGGCGGGTCAGCTCGGGACACGAGCCGATGAGGATGGTCTCGGCGCGGCGCCGGACGTCGACCGTGTCGTCGGCGACCAGGCGGTGCCCGCGCACGATGAGATCGAGGGCGCACTCGCTTTTGCCGATGCCGCTCTCGCCGGTGATGAGCACCCCGAGCCCGAGGATGTCCATGAGGACTGCGTGCAGCACGGTGCGCTCGGCGAGGCTGTCTTCGAGGAGCGAGCCGAGCTTCGCGATGGCCGTCGGCGTCGGGAGTGGCGTCTGCAGCAGCGGCAGGTGGGCGCGATCGGCTTCGACCACCAGCTCGTGCGGCGGCGCGAAGCCTCCCGTGATGAGGATGCACGGGAAGTCGTGGGTGAACGCCTGCCGCATGGCGTCGACGCGCTGCGCCAGCTCGAGGCTCTCGAGGTAGCGGATCTCGCTCTCGCCGAGGATCAGCACGCGTCCGGGCTTCAGGTATTCGTGAAACCCGGCCAGCGCGAGACCGGTCTTCTGGACGTGCGGGCTGGTTATCAGCCGGTCGAGGCCGTCGTTGCCGGCCAGGAGCTCGAGCGTGAGGCCCAGGGCCTCGGTCCGGCCGCGCAGCAGCGAGACCACGGTGACGCCGGCACTCGAGGGCATGAGACGATCACGCTTCGGTTTCCACCAGCGTGAGCTCGCCGTCCGTGCGACGAAACAGCACGCTGATGCCCGCCGTCTCGGCGTCGCGGAAGACGACGAGGCCTTCGCCGTTCGCGTCGATTTCGCGCGCGGCGTCGGCAATCGACATCGCCTTGATGGGCTGCCGCGAGGCCCGCAGGATGCGCGGCATCCGCGCCCGGACGCGCGCGGGGGCGGGCGCCGCGGCGCCCGCGCCGGCGGCCGCGGCGGGCGCGCCCCTGACCGCCCGGCGCTTCCATTCCTGCCACTTGCCTTTGACCTTCTTGGCCTGCTGCGCGATCTTGTCGACCGCCAGGCTGAGCGAGGTTTCCCAGCGGCTGGACTCGCCCACCGCGTGCAGGAACTTCTCGCCGCGCGCGTGCAGCGTGACGTCCGCGCGGCGGCCGCGCTTCTCGTGCGTCAGCACGACCTGCGCCGACACGGCGCTGTCGTTCAGCATCCGCTCGAGCCGCGCGAGCTTGCGCTCCACCATCCGGCGCAGCACCGGAGTAATCTCGACGTGACGGCCTGTGAGAACGAGGCGCATGGTGAGCATCGGCTAGTAGAGAACCTTCCGCTGATTGGAGGTGGCGATCTTCAACTCTTCCCGGTACTTGGCGATGGTGCGCCGGGCGAGCACGAGCCCCTCCCGCTGGAGGATGCTGACGATCTTCGAGTCGCTGAGCGGCTTGCGCGGGTCCTCGTTCTCGATGATCTTCCGGATGCGCTGCTTGATCGTCACCGACGACACGCTCTCGCCGTACGAGCTGCTGATGCCGCTGTGGAAGAAGTACTTCATCTCGAACACGCCCTGCGGCGTGTGCATGTACTTGTTGGTGACGACGCGGCTGACGGTCGACTCGTGCATGCCGATGTCGTTGGCCACGTCGCGCAGCACCAGCGGCCGCAGGTGCTCGATGCCGTGATCGAGAAAGTCCTTCTGGAAATTGATGATGCTGTTCGCCACCTTGTGGATCGTCTTCTGTCGCTGCTCGACCGACTTGATCAGCCACAGCGCCGACCGGAACTTGTCCTTCACGTAGGCGCGCGTCTCGTCGCTGTTGTCCGCCGCCCCCTTGTCGAGCAGCCGTCGGTACACGGGACTGATGCGCATCTGGGGCAGTCCGTCCTCGTTCAGCACTGCCACATACTGATCCTCGACCTTCACCACGTACACGTCGGGAATGACGTACTGCGACTGCGTCGGATTGTAGCGGCTGCCCGGCTTCGGGTCGAGGTGGCGGATGACCTCGATGTGCTCCTTGAGATCGTCGATGCTGAGGCCGAGCTTGCGGGCAATCTCGGGGACCTGGTGGTTCTGCAGCAGCCGCAGGTGCTCGGTGACGATCTTCTCCGTCGGCGTGCCTTCCAGCCCCAGGTGGCGGAGCTGCAGCAGCAGGCACTCCTGGAGATCCCGCGCCGCCACCCCCGTCGGGTCGAAGCCCTGCACCAGGCGCAGCGCCCGCTCCACCTCCGCGATCGGCCACGGTCCCATGCCCGACAGCTCGTCGAACGACGCCACGAGGTAGCCGTCGTCATTGAGATTGCCGATGATGGCGCCCCCGATCTCGCGCATCAGCGCGTCGTCGGTCTGCATCGACAGCTGCCAGAGCAGGTGGTCCGACAGCGAGCTCGCCGTCGACAGCGTGTTCTCGATGGGCGGCAGCTCCTTGACCTCCTGCGGGGCCCGGGGCCGGTACCCGTCGTCCAGGTAGTCGCCAAAGAAATACTCGTAGTCCTGATCGTCCCAGGTGTCGGTCTTGTTGATCGGCTGCTCGGGTTCCGCCTTCTCCTGGGTCGCCGCCGCCTCGGCCGGCTGAAGCTCCTCGGTCGGAACCTCTTCGAGCATCGGATTCTCGACCATTTCCTGATTCAGCAGGTCCGAGAGCTCCAGCGTCGACATCGGCAGCAGCTTGATCGCCTGCTGCAGCGATGGGGTGAGGATCAGCTTCTGAACGAGCTTCGTGTGAAGTTTCTGCTGAATGCCCATTGAGACGTTTGAGTCAGTTAAGTCTTATCGTATGAGTAGCTTGAGAGAATAATAAACCCGAGAAACCGGCAGGACCACTGCGCGGCCTACAGGGCTGATGCAATTCCCAGGCCTTATTTTAGTCCAAGCGGAACTCGGTCCCCAGATAAATCCGACGGACCTCCTCGTCGGCCGCCAGGGTATCGGGGGTTCCACTCCTGAAGATGACCCCGCCGTGGACGATGTAGGCGCGGTTGGTGATGCGCAGGGTCTCGCGGACGTTGTGATCGGTGATCAGCACGCCGATGCCGCGGTCCCGCAGGTGAAAGATGATCTTCTGGATGTCGGAGACCGCAATGGGGTCAATGCCGGCGAACGGCTCGTCGAGCAGGATGAACTTCGGCGAGATGACGAGCGCCCGCGTAATCTCGGCGCGCCGGCGTTCGCCGCCCGACAGCGTGTAGGCTGGGGCCTGGGCGAGCGGCGTCAGGTTCAGCTCCGCGAGCAGTTCGCGCAGTCGCGCCCGCCGCGCCGCCGCATCCAGATCCATCGTCTCGAGAATCGCGAGGATGTTCTGTTCGACCGTCAGCCCCCGGAAGATGGACGGCTCCTGCGGCAGATAGCCAATCCCCTTCCGCGCCCTGACGTACATCGGATCGCCGGTGACGTCCCGGCCATCGAGCTCGACGCGCCCCGAATCGGGCGCCGTCAGGCCCACCGTCATGTAGAACGTCGTGGTCTTGCCGGCGCCGTTCGGTCCCAGCAGGCCGACGACCTCACCGGAGGCGACCTCCAGGTTCACGCCCCGCACGACCGTGCGGCCGCCGTACGATTTGGTGAGATCGAAGGTCCGAAGCGTGGCCATACCGGAAAGCGCTACCGGCGAAGGCGAGGAGGCATGCGGAGGACGACCGTCGACGCGCGGTTCCGGCTCCCCGTCATGGGCAACTCGAGCCGCCCCGCGTCCGCGTACGAATCTGCTCGTTGCCGTCGACCACGACCCGCTCCGCCGCCTTGAAGAAGGTGACCGTCCTTCCAATCGTGTCGCGGCCGCATTCGTCGACAATCGTGACGGGCGCCCCGGTGACGACGTAGCGTTCGTCGGCGCTGAAGTAGGTCATGCGGGCGCCTGTCGTCTTCCGCCGCTGCTCGGTCAGCGTCACGCCGTCGTAGGCCTCGGCGCGTTCGAGCTCGTCGCCCGACGGCTTCAGGTAGAGCTCGATCTTGTCGGCTCGGAGGTCCCCCTGGGGGCCGTTCACGTACGCCTCGCCGAGGTACGAGGCGCGCCGCTGCGCCTCGTCGTAGGTGAACGCCTTGGCCTTCGCCGAGGCGACCGATCGCACTTTCGTTCCGTCCTTGCCGTCCTGCAGCAGGACGGCGGTCGTCACGACCGGCTCGCCGGCCGCGCTCAAGTCCCCCGTCTCGTCGTCGACGACGATCGTGGTCCCCTTGATCGTGGTCTCAGCCTGCCAGAGCTGCGCGTGACCCGTGTACGTCGCGCGCGATGACGCGCTGTCGTAGCTCAGCGCGTCGGCGGTGACGGTCACCGGCTGATCCTGCTTCAGCATCGACGGCAGCTTCGTCTCGGCGGGCTTGTCCACCTGCGTTCGGCCGTCGCCTCCCCCGCCGGGGCGCAGCACGCTCGTCACCGCGCCGGAGGCGTCGATCCGCGGCCCGTCGAACGCGAGCACGATCAGGTTGCCGTCGATCGAGATCGCGGCGTCCTTCACGTTGGGCCGGACCAGCCCGGGCTCGGCTCCGCTCAATTCCACGACGCCCCTCTCGAGCGCATAGCGCGCTCGCGGCGCCGTCGCCACCACCGTGCCGTCCTCGAAGCGGACGTTGCGGTCGAACGTCGCCTCGTCGATGGCGCTCGAGCCGGGCGTCAACGCCACGTCAAGCCTCTCCGACGTGGCCGTCCGATTCAGCCCCTCTCCGCGTTCGGTGAATCGGACCCGGCCCGTGAAGCGGGCGGTCGTCAGGCCTCGGCCCGCCTCTCCCGCCGCCGCGAGCGTCTCCGCTCGAATTTCGCGCGCGACGCCGCCCGCGCCGGGCATGATCAGCTCGACGTCGTCGCGGCCGCTCAGCGCCGTCGGCGTCGCTCCGTCGGGCGCGAGCGCCACATCGACCGCGGCGGCGCGGATCCGGCGCCCTCCGCCCTCCCCGGCCAGACGAACGACCGCGTCGCCGGTGACCGTCGCGCGCTGGAGCGTCTCCCCGTCCGCGCCGTACGTCAGGTCGATGTCGCGGCCGGTCATCGACTCCAGCCCGTCGGCGCGTCCGGCGCCGCCGGTGATGCGGGAGTGGCCTCGCAGCTCCACCCGTTCGAGCCGTTCATCCTCCGCCCCGAGGTGCGCCACGCCGGCATCGGCCTCGATCGTCTGGCCTCCCCGCGACGCCTTCATCCCGCGCTCGAACCGGACCAGCTGGTCCCGCCGATTCAGCTCGGCCAGGCCCGACGAGACGTCCAGGCCGCCGCCGTCCTTGCCGCTCGCGACGTGGACGACGGCCTGCTCCAGGATCGTCAGCACGTCGCGGTTCTTGTCGTACGTCAGGCCGACGCCCGACCCCGTCAGCCGCGCACGGGAGAACTCGACGGGACCCGGCGCGCGCACGACTCCGTCCTTTTCCAGATAGGTCGCACGCTCGGCGCGGACGTCCATGCCGTCGCTGACGGTGAGCCGGACGTCGCCGACGAGCTCGAGGTTCGATTCCGCGTCGGCGACCAGGGCTTGCCCGGCCGTCACGGTGAAGATGCGGCCGCCGGCCCGCTCCGTGATGATCTTGACGCCGAGCAGCTTCGAGGAACCGTCCGCGTAGCTGAGCAGCCTGTCGTACTCGATCCGGACTTCCTCTTTGTCGCGGTTGACGCGGAAGGTGCGCCCGCCGGCGCTCTCTAGGACGGCCTTGGGGTCGGTCGACGTGATGGGCGCGGCGTCCGGGATGTCCGCCCGCCTCTGGAACGCGAGCGCCACGACGATCGCGAACGCCACGGCGGCGGCGGCGATGACGAGGCGCGTGGTGCGCTGCCAGTTGGACATAGCGTCAGCGGCAATCCTCGTGTCTAGGAGCCTGTCCGAGTAATAGCATGGGTCGCGTTCCGAGCGCCGCGCCGGCAGATGCAAGGCGCCGCGACGCAGGCAATGCGGCACATTGCTG
>Ga0326597_10009158_pt1 | contig 13304 bp, 12 predicted proteins | sample RVTome_12_FD_203789 | JGI IMG/M metagenome (GOLD analysis project Ga0326597, IMG submission 203789) | Soil microbial communities from uranium-contaminated site in the Upper Colorado River Basin, Wyoming, United States - RVT100D185 | ecosystem: Environmental > Terrestrial > Soil > Contaminated >... | reverse complement strand
CGCCCGCGATCCGCTCACGTTCGTCGCGGTCCCGGTGATGCTCGCACTCGTGGCCCTCGTCGCGAGCCTCGTCCCCGCTCTTCGGGCGAGCCGCGTAGACCCGCTCGCAGCCCTCAGGCATCAGTAGACTCGTTCTGCATGGGCGAGCCGGCGGAGCTCGCCAGGGAGTCATTGCACCGAGAGGATCGCCTCCCGGATGCGGTCGGCGAGGTCCGAGGCGATCGAGGATCGTTCGGACAGCTCCCATTTCAGCCGATCGACCCAGAGGGCGGGGTTGGGGCCGGCCCGAAAGAGGTACGCGTCGACCTCGATACGGTCTTCCTTCTCGTCAACGCTCCCCGCGATGACGTAGTCGGCCCCGAGGGACCGCGCCGCGTCTTCGATTCCCTCCCGGTCGAGCTCGAATCCGAGGGTTTTCTCCCGTGGAACGATGTACGCCCGGCCGGTATCCGCCACCGCCTCGGCCACGGCGGCCGTCAGATCGGAGGAGACGATCTCGAGCTCGGGCTCGCCGCTCAGGTTGCGAAACGGAAGGACGGCGAGCCCGGGCTTCTCCTCGGGAGATTGGACGCGGAGCGAGATTCGCGGCCGTCCCACGTGAGCGACCACCGCGAGCGCGGCCGCGAGCACCAGAAGCCCGAGCACCACCGCGCGGCCCGACATATAATTTCGCATCCGAGGAGCAACACACTTCATGAAAAGCCTGGTCCTGGTCAAGCACGTTCCCGACGGCAACTCCGTTTTCCGCCTCAACCCGGCGGGAACGTGGGTGGACGAGACCAACCTCTCGTTCACCGTCAACGACTTCGACCGGTACGCTCTCGAGGAGCTTCTCAAGCTCAAGGACGCGGGGAAGGTCGAGGAGGTCGTCGCGCTGACCGTCGGACCCGCCGACGCCGCCGCGGCCCTTCGCACCTGTCTCGCCACCGGCGCGGACCGCGCCATTCATGTCAAGGACGAGGCTCTCGCCGGCTCGGACCCTTTCGTCGTCGCGCGCGCGATTCATGCCGCGATCGCCTCCGAAGGATTCACGCTCATCCTCGGGGGGCTCCAGGCCGACGATGACAACCACACCCAGGTCGGCGGGCTCGTCGCCGGGCTCCTCGACTGGCCGTTCGCCTCGGCGGCCGTCGGCCTCTCGCTCCTTTCTGCCTCGACTCTCCGCGTCGACCGCGAGCTCGAGAACAACGAGGTCCAGGTGGTCGACCTCACGCTCCCCGCGGTCGTTACCGTCCAGACCGGGATGAATACACCCCGCTACGCGAGCCTCAAAGGCATCATGGCCGCGAAGAAGAAGCCCGTCGCAACCCTCTCGCTCTCCGATCTGGGGCTCAATCCCGCAGACGTCGGAGCGAAGCTCCGAACGGTGAGCCTGGCGCCTCCCCCCAAGGGGAAGGGCGCCGAGATCCTGACCGGGTCGCCGGACGAGGTGGCGAAGGCGCTCGTGGGCCGCATCCGCGAGAAGACGGGAGTCCTCTAGTGGCGAAAGTCCTGGTTCTGGCAGAGCACGATGGAAAGAATCTGAAGGAGATCTCGTTCGAGCTCCTCGGAATGGCGCACAAGATCGCGGGAGGAGCGGGTGAAGTAAAAGCCGTCCTCCTGGGAGAGGATGTCTCGGAGCTCGCCTCGAGGCTCGCGGAGCGCGGCGCGAGCGAGGTGATTTATGTGGAGGGCGCTTCGGTGCGCCACTACACCGGGGACGGTTATCGCCGTGCTCTGGTTCCCGTCGTCACCGAAGAATCGCCGGACCTGATCCTCCTCGGGCACACTCCGAACGGATGGGACCTGGCGCCGCTCCTCGCGGCCCGCTTTTCCGCTCCCGCCGCGACCGGCTGCTCGAAGATCGTCCTCGAGATCGGCAAGGGGCGCTTCACCCGCAAGGCGTTCAACGGGAAGTTCGTCCACGAGATCGAGATCGCAAGCGCCCGGCCGATGGTCGCGACCGTCGAGAAGGGCGCCTCGATTCCCGTCGAAGGCGGAAGCGCCGGAACGGTGCGCCCCGTCGCGGCGGCCGTAGCCGAGAGCGACATGCGCGCTCGGCACGTCGAGATCAAGAAAGCGGAGGCCGGCGGGCTCGATCTGAGCCAGGCTTCGATCATCGTTTCGGCCGGCCGCGGCATCGGCGCTGCCGAGAAGCTGGACGTGATCCGCGCCCTCGCCGAGGCCCTCGGCGGCCAACTCGGCGCCTCTCGCGCGGTGACCGACGCTGGCTGGCTCCCCCACGAGCACCAGATCGGATCGAGCGGGACCTCGGTGAGCCCCAAGCTCTACGTCGCCTGCGGGATCTCGGGTGCGATTCAGCACGTCGTCGGAATGAAGAGCTCGGGCTACATCGTCGCCATCAACAAGGACGCCGACGCGCCCATCTTCGGAGTCGCGGACGTGGGCGTCGTGGGAGACCTCTTCGAGATCGTGCCCGCTCTGACGAGAGCAGTCAAGGAGGCCAAGCACTAGACTGCTTTTTCGTCCAGCACGTCCTCATCGGAAAGCTCGCTCTTGGTCTTCTTTTTTTCCAGCTCGTCGCCGACCCGAAAATCGGGGTCCATGACGCGCGCCTGCTCGTACAAGCGCTGGGCGCGGTGCTGCATCCCCACTTTCTCGTAGAGCTTTGCCAGAGATACCAGGTAGCGCGGCTCCCAGGGCTTGAGGTTCTGGGCGATCTTCAGATTCTGCTCTGCGTCCTGCCGCCACCGCGGGTTCTCGGAAAGGGCCTTGCCTAGAAAATGGAAGCGCTCGGCGTCGTTGTCCTCCGAGAGCTCGATCGAGGAGCGGCAGAGCTCGATGGCGCGCCAGAAATCCTGCTCCTTGTAGGCCCGCTTCGCCTGGATGAAGAGGCTCTTGGCTTCCTCGGGGTTCTTGGGACGACCCCGGGCCTCCGGCTCCGAGGGCGCGGGCGCAGTGGGCGCGGGCTCGGTTTTCGCACTGGGGATCGTCTCCCAGCTCTGCCTCTTCTCCTCGTATTGCTCTTCTCGATCCACCATTCGATCGTAGACCTTCGTCGACGTTTTGGAGGACAGAGTGACGAAAGCTTCCTTCAGCCGCGCCCGGACGGACGCGAGCTTCTCCTGGAAATCGCCCGTGAGGAAATGCTGGTACTTCGCCGCATCGAAACGGCGGCACAGAGTCTGATAGGCGCGGTCGATCTCCGGGTAGCTCGCGTTCCTGCCGAGCCCGAGCACCTGCCAGTGGTTCTGGCACTGCATGTCGTTGAAGACCGAAATGAGCTCGGCCTCGAGCGGATCCAGGATCGCCGGCTCCGGAGCCGTGGGAGAACCGGGAGCAGGCTCGGTCTCGGCCTGAGATTCGGGCGTGTCTTCCTTCTGCCGCAGCGCGACGATCCCCGCCTGGTGGAGCGCCAGGAGAAGCCGCAGGGTTCGATCCTCCGAGAGCGGCGAAGCGAAAAGAATATCTCCGACGGTGTTCCGTTCATCGACTAGATCGAGCACCTCCGCATCGTCGCTCGAGAGTTTCATATGCGCGGCAAGGGCCAGAGCATCCCGGGTCTGAGCCAGAACGTAGTCGTCTATCAATATTTTTTCCCGGTAGAGGTCGATCTCGGTGAGGTGGAACGCCGCTTCGAGGAACACATCCCCGATGGAAATCGGCGAGAGCGTCACCGCTTCGACCGGAATCGCCGTAGAGAACGCCAGACGCTCCGATTTCGAGATCAGCATCGCGCTCGCGATCCGGATGATCTGGCGGCAAACGTACGTCTCGATCTGGCCGCTCTTCAGATAGCCGAGCTCGACGAGAATGCGCCCGAGCTTCCGGCCCGAGCGGATGAAACGAGTGGCCTCCTCGAGCTGCGCCCGGGTGACTCCTCCCTCGGCCACCATGATCTCACCGAGGCGCTCTTCCACGAGCTCGGACTTGGCGCCGACCAGATACCCGCGCTCGAAGAACACCAGCCTCTTCGTGCCGGCGGTCTGCGAGATGAGGGCGCCGTCTTTTTCCTTCTCGTAGGCGCCGCGTAGGGCGCGAGCGGCGCGTTTGTTGAAGCGTACCGGGGTATCGTTCATCGGCAAAAAGAGGGATTCCCGAGCGGACGGAATCCCGTCATTGCCATAAGCAAACGAGAGGCCATTTCGCCTGCCGAGACAAGCCATTTCATCGCAATAAGTTATCGAGCCAGGTTAGTCCGCGCTTCCGTTTGCCCTGTGGACGATCCCCTACGGACGCGGGGAGCTTTCTCTATAATGAACGACGCCATGAGCCGCACCGTATCTCTCCTCTTGCTCTCCCTCCTGCTCGCGGGGACGAGCCCCGCCCAGAGCGGGCTCGAACTGATGGACGTCGACATCCTGTTCGTGGGCGCTCACCCCGACGACGACACCGGAATCCTCGCCACCTTCGCCCGCTATCTCCTGGACGAGGACTTTCGCGGGACCGTGGTGACGGCGACCGGCGGGGACGGCGGCGGCAACGCCATCGGAACGGAAGCCGGCCCGTCTCTCGCCCTCATCCGCAAGGAAGAAGAGCGCCGCGCTCTCGCGCTCGTGGGGGTCGACTCGCCGTCCTTCCTCGCGCTTCCCGACTTCTACTTCACCCTCTCCGCGGAGGAGACCGAGCGAAAGTGGGGGAAGTCCTTCGTTTGCGACGTCGTGCGCCACGTGAGGCTCGAGCGCCCTGAGGTCATCGTGACCATGTGGCCCGGTCCGGGCACGCACGGGCAACACCAGATGGCGGCGCGGGCGGCGACCATCGCCTTCGAGAAAGCCGGCGATCCCGCTTTCTGCCCTGAGCTGACCGAGCGGGAATTCCTTCAACCATTCACGCCGCTGAAGCTCTACTACTACGACCGCGGAGGACCGACCGCAGTCGAGATCCCGACCGCCGACTACTCACCGTCGCTCTACAGGAGCTATGCGGAGATCAAGGCGCTAGCCGTCTCCATGTACCGCTCGCAGGAGTTCGATCGGCTGGCAAAGATACCCGTCGAGAACCCGAGCCCGGAACGTTTCCTTCTCATCCGCTCGAGAGTCCCCGTTTCCCTTCCCGAGTCCCACCTGATCTCGGGCGCCTCGCCTCCGGGCGTCCAGCTCCGGGTCGAGCCCGAGGCTTTTCGCACCGGGGTCGGCGTCGCCGTTGGCGTCGAAGTGACGCTCATGAACGGTGGGGACGCGTCGCTCGAAGACCTCGAGATCTCGCTCGAGCCTCCCCCGGAATGGAGCCTCGACGGAGGCGCGTCCTTCGACTCGCTCGCCCCGGGCAAGAGCGCGACGGCTCGGTTTCGAGTGTCGCCGACGGCGAAAGCGGTTCTCGATCGCAATCAGCGGCTGGTCGCCGCCTATCGCGCCCTCGAGGGCGAGCGGCCCGTCCGCGGAGAGAACTTCACCTGGCTCCAGGCTGGCGCGCCGGTCGAGGCTCGATTCTCGCCTCTCTTCGACGTCGCCGACTACCGGAAGTTCGCGCGCGAGACCCGCACGGATTGGGTCATCGAGACGCTCCCTACGAGAGTGCCCCTGGCCATCGGGCGGACGAACGAAGTCAAAGTGGAAGCGTCCAATGCCTCCGAGTCCGAGGCGCGGGTGACGCTTTCGCTCGAGCCGCCACCGGGAATCGTCCTGGAGGAGGCGGTAGAGCTGACGCTCGAGGCGAAGAGCCGCGCGGAAGCGTCCCTTCGCCTCCGTGTCGACGAGCGGGTCCTTCCCCCGTCGCGTCACTCGGCGAAGGTCGTAATGAAGATGCGGGCCGGCGCTCTCGGGCTCGTGAGCCAGGACGTCTCCGAAGTCTATGCCCTTCCGACGCTCGCCATTCCCCGCGCCACGACGCCTCCACGGATCGACGGAGAGCTGTCCGACCTGCAAGCTTACGCGCGCGGCGAGATCTCTCACGAGGATCTCTGGTGGCGACGGAAACCCGATGGCCCCGCCGATTCGAGCGCCGTCTTCTACCTCGCCTACGACACGGCGAATCTCTACGCTGGAGTCGAAGTCCGGGACGACGTCGTGGTGTGCAACATCGCGCCCGACGACATCAAGGCTCAACTTCGATCGGACGCCGTCGGCATCACCGTCGATCCCTCGGGCGCGAGCCGGGACACCTCGACCGTCCTCCAGGCGGCCGCCTTTCCCTGCACCACTGAAGGCTTCGCCGCGCGCGGATTTCGCGACGCCGACGCCGACCAGGGGCTCATGGAAGAGACCGCGCCGGGGATGGAGGTCGCGTCTCGGAGGCTCGAGCACGGCTACGTCGTCGAAGCGAAGATCCCCTGGGCGGTCATGCCGCATCAACCCCGGGCGGGCGACGAGATCGGCCTCAATATCGTCGTCTACGACGGGGATGCCAAAGATGCCCGCGTGGGAGCGAACGTGAGCGAGAGCGGCATCGCCTGGGCTGCCTTCGAGTGGGGCGGAAAGCAAGCGCTTCCCTATCTCTGGCCCCGCGTCGTTCTCGAGCGGTAGCCGAATTCCATGAGTTACACTGAAATCGTGAAGAGGGCCTCGATCGCCTCGATTCTTGTCGCCGTCTCCGCGGCCTGCGGCGGCGGCGGCAGCCTGCCTACGGGCCCGTCTCCCGTGACCGCCGAGGTGGAGTTCCAGTACGTGTTGACGGAAGGGCAAGCGTCTTCTCTCGCGGCGGAGCTCCCCTGCGCCGGAAAGGTGCGACTCCACCCGAGCTTCTGGGGTTTCGCTCGGGTCACCATGATCCCCCTGGGCTCGGGCTCCTGGGGCGCGCGCTTCGAGGAAGTCCCCGTGGGCCGCCATTCGGTGCGACTCACGGCGCCCGAGGCTTGCGCCGGAGGCGACCTCTTCGCGAACGGTGTCCGGCTCTCGGTCTCGAGCTTCGCGGTTTCTACCGACGGCAGTGTCACACCTTGATTCCGCGACCCTCTCGGTCGTCATTCCTACACAGAATCGACGCCGGCTGATCTCGCGCGCCATCGATTCGGTGCGGGCGCAGACCCGGCCGCCGGGCGAGCTCATCGTCGTGGACGATGGCTCGACTGATGACACCGCCCGATTCGTCGCAGAGACCTACCCCGACGTCCGGGTGCTGAGGCAAATGAACCTCGGCGTGAGCGCGGCGAGAAACGCGGGGATTCGCGCGGCCGAAGGCGAGCTCATCGCGTTTCTGGACTCGGACGACGAATGGCTGCCGAAGAAGCTCGAGCGGCAGCTCCAGGCGATGGACGCGAGCCCCGGAGCTCTTCTCTGCCACACGAACGAGATCTGGATCCGCAACGGCCGCCGGGTGAACCCGATGAAGAAGCACCAGAAATTCGGAGGGCGGATCTTCGAAAAGGCGCTCCCCCTTTGCGTCATCTCGCCTTCGTCGGTTCTCGTGGAGCGGCGTCTCTTCGACGAGGTCGGGCTCTTCGACGAGAGCCTTCCCGCCTGCGAGGACTATGACCTCTGGCTGCGAGTGTGCGCCCGCTTTTCCGTGCTCTTCGTCCACGAGCCCCTGATCGTGAAGTATGGGGGCCACGAGGACCAGCTCTCCCGGCGCCACTGGGGAATGGATCGCTTCCGGATCCAGGCTCTCCGGAAGATCCTGGAGGAGCGCGATCTTCCGGACGATTACCGCCGCGCGGCCGAATACATGCTCGCGCAGAAGCTCGAGATATTCGCCCACGGCGCCAGGAAGCGGGAGCCTTCAGCCCGAGCGGAGGGCGAGCGCAGCGAGTCCCGGAGCGAGAGCGCTGGGGGTGGGGCCCCAGCGCACTGATTGATGGGAAGGATCCGCTTCGTAGCCGCGCTCGATCCAGAGGCGGAGCCTCTCGTCCGGCGCTATCGCATGGAGCCGTGCGCGGGCGCCTTTCGCTGGTACCGCTCCGACGAGGCAGCCCTGGTGATCTCGGGGATCGGAAAGCTCGCCGCCGCCGCCGCCACCTCCTATCTCCACGCGAGAACGGGCGAGGAGCCGTTCGGGGTCTGGATCAACGTCGGGACCGCGGGCCACCGCGAACGCCGGCGCGGCGACATCCTCATCGCCCACACCGTGACCGATGCCGCCTCCGGCGATCGCCTCCATCCGACGAGGCTCGACGGCCCGGATATGGAGGCCGTCGAGGTAAGGACCGTGGAACGTCCGGAGCTCGATTTCGATTCGGACGCCGCCTACGACATGGAGGCCTACGGCTTCATCGCCATGGCACTTCGCTTCTCGACGTCGGAGCTGGTGCAATCGATCAAGGTCGTGAGCGACAACCGCGAGACGACGACCGCGGCGTGGACGGCGGCCGCGGTGCGAGATCTGGTCGAGAGCCGCGTCGACGTCGTGGCGCGGGCCGCGGATCGTTTCCGCGAGATCGCGAACGATCTCGAGCCCCTGCGCCGCGAGCGGGCGGACTCGCTCGCGCTGGTTTCAGCCTACGAGCGTCGAGTCCACTTCACCACCTCCGAAGCCCGCAGGTTGCGGCGTCTTCTTCAGCGATGGGCGGCCCTCGATCCGAGAGCCGATCGTGGACCGGAGAGCGCCGAAGCCAATAGCGCTTCCGAGGTGCTGGACCAGCTGGAGCGTCGCCTCCAGGTGCTCGCTATGGAGCGGTCGGTTTGACTCCTTTCGAGTGGCTGGTCGCAGAGGTCGTCGTCGTCGTCGGCTCGGTGCTCCAGGGAGCCGTGGGTTTCGGTCTGGGCCTTCTCGGGGCCCCGGTCCTGGTAATCCTCGATCCCTCGCTGGTGCCGGGGCCGCTCCTCGCGGCTGCGCTTTTTCTCTCGATCCTGGTCGCGCTCCGGGAGCATCGGGCCGTCGACCTCCGCGGAGTGGGCTGGGCTCTCGTCGGCCGCGTGCCGGGAACGATTCTCGGAGCCGCCGTGGTCGCGGCGATCCCGCGTAAAGAGACCTCGCTCCTGGTCGGCGCCATGGTGCTGGTCGCCGTCGGCCTGGTGGGCGCGGGCGCGAGAGTCGCGAGGACCCGCCCCGCGCTCTTCGGGGCCGGGACGCTTTCGGGCTTCATGGCGACGACCTCCTCGATCGGAGGGCCCCCAATCGCTCTTCTCTACCAGGACTCCCATGGCCATCGGATCCGAGGAACGCTCTCGGGTTTCTTTCTCGTGGGACTCGTGATCTCGCTCGGAGCGCTCTCTCTCGTGGGCCGCTTCGGCCGCTCCGAGATCCTCTCGTCCATTCTGCTCTTTCCCGCGGTGATCGTGGGGTTCCTGCTCTCGGCGAGAATCGCAGCGGTGCTCGATCGCGGACACACTCGGAAAGCGATTCTCGCCGCCTCCGCTCTCGCCGGTCTCGCGGTGGTCATCGAAGCGCTGGTCAGAAGGACGTGATCGACACCATTTACGTGGAAGAAGAGGCCGCGAGCCATCCGCGGGTCCGAGACGTTCTCGCCAGGTATTCCCGGGCGCTCGTCGTTCCCATAGGCGGCTACGGCGAGGTCTTCAATCGCGGCCACCAGAGCTTTCGGCTGCAGAAGCGCAAGCCTTCGCTCATCCTCGCGGCGAAGCGCGGGAACCTCGTGCTCGAAGCGCCCTACGGTATCGGTTCCGACCGCAATTTCTACTTCTCCCATGTTCTCAATTGCCTCTACGACTGCCGGTACTGCTTTCTCCAGGGGATGTACCGTTCGGCCCACTACGTGCTTTTCGTGAATTACGAGCACTTCCAGGAAACGATCCTGAGGACCGCGGACCTGTCCCCCGGAGAGGACGTCTACTTTTTTTCCGGCTACGACGGCGACAGCCTGGCGCTCGAGTCGATCACGGGATTCGCCGACGCTTTCCTTCCATTCTTCGCGCGAAACCAAAGGCTCGTCCTCGAGCTCAGGACCAAGAGCGTCGCGATCCGCCCGCTGCTGGCCCGGGAGGCTTTTCCGAACTGCGTCGTCGCGTTCAGCTTCACCCCCGAGGCCTTCTCGAAGGCTCTCGAGCACGGAGTGCCCCCGGTCGAGCAGAGGATCGCCGCCGCGGCGAAACTCGCGGAGCGCGGCTGGCCCATCGGCCTGCGATTCGATCCCATCCTCTACCGACCGGGTTACGAGACGCTCTATCGCGAGCTCTTCGAAAAGGTCTTCGCCTCGCTTCCCCTCGACTCGATTCACTCCGTTGGGTTCGGCGCCTTCCGCCTTCCTCGCGATTACTTCACGCGCATGGCGCGGCTATACCCGGAGGAGAGGCTCTTCGCTTTTCCCCTCGAGGAACGCTCGGGAATGGTCTCCTACGTCTCGGCGGTCGAAGAGGAACTGATGGGCTTCTGCCGGGAAAGCCTCCGAGAGCGTGTCCCCGAACAAAAACTCTTCGCGTACTGAAAACCCGTTCCGAAACTGGGACGCGAGTTGTCTGCACGCGTACAGTTTCTTTACGCCACGATCTCCCGGCTCGGACTTTTCCTTCGTGTTTACAGCAACTTAGGCCGACCTGTCGCTGGCACGAGAACTGCACCTCCGGCCGACATCGTGACCTCAAGGGAAGTTCTGGTGGGCATCGGACTCGTCGTCCTCTTGGCGATCCCGGCACTCGCCGACCTGCCTTGCCAACCGGCGTTTGTCCCACCCGTTCCCCTGACGGTGGGCGCCTTCCTCGATCAACTGCTCCGGTCCCTGCTTCAGAACGGGATCGCCGTCCTCTTCGTCGCGGCTGTCGCGGTCGTGGGTCTTCCGTGGATGATGGCGGGGCTCGCGATGGCGCTGGTTTCGATTCCGCGCAGGAAGTCGTAACCCCGTTAACCGCGCGGGCCGAGCATCTTCTTCGGGTCCACCCAGGCGTCGTAGTCGGAGGCACTCACGTAGCCGAGAGCGAGCGCGGCGTCGCGAAGCGTGGTCCCTCCGGTGTGCGCCTTCTTCGCGATCTGGGCGGCCTTGTCGTACCCGATGTGCGGCGCGAGCGCCGTGACCAGCATCAACGAGCTTCTCACGTGCTCCGCGATGCGCTCCCGGTTCGGCTCGGTCCCCTCGACGCAGTTCTCACGGAAGCTCTCGCACCCGTCGGCGAGAAGACGCGCGCTCTGGAGAAACGCGTCGATGATCATGGGCCGGAACACGTTCAGCTCGAAATTTCCCGAAGCGCCTCCGAAGTTGATGGCGACGTCGTTTCCGAAGACGCGCGCCCCCGCCATGGTGAGCGCCTCGGACTGCGTGGGGTTGACCTTCCCCGGCATGATCGAGCTTCCCGGCTCGTTCTCCGGGAGCAGCAGCTCTCCCAGGCCGGCGCGGGGCCCCGAGCCGAGCCAGCGGACGTCGTTGGCGATCTTCGTGAGGGACGCGGCGACGGTCTTGAGCGCTCCGTGAGCGAACACCAGGGCGTCACAGGACGCAAGAGCCTCGAACTTGTTCGGGGCGGAGGCGAAGGGATAGCCCGTCAGCTTCGCGAGCTTCTTCACCACGCGCTCGCCGAACTCCGGGTGGGTGTTGAGCCCCGTCCCTACGGCCGTCCCCCCGATGGCGAGCTCCAGGAGATGCGGGAGCGACTGCTCCACGTGGGCGATCCCGTTGTCGAGCTGAGAGACGTATCCCGAGAACTCCTGTCCGAGGGTCAGGGGAGTCGCGTCCTGGAGATGCGTCCTTCCGATCTTGACGATGTCCGCGAACTCTCCAGCCTTCGAGGCGAGAGCCTCCCGGAGGCGCCTGAGCGAGGGCAGGAGACGCTCGCGGAGAGCCTCGACCGCGGCCACGTGCATCGCCGTCGGGAAGACGTCGTTCGACGACTGGCCCCGGTTCACGTCGTCGTTCGGGTGGACGAGCCTTCCGGGACCGCGTTTCCCGCCGAGAATCTCGCTGGCGCGGTTCGCGAGCACCTCGTTGACGTTCATGTGGGTCTGGGTTCCGCTTCCCGTTTGCCAGACCACGAGAGGGAACTCGTCGGGGTGCTTTCCCTCGAGCACCTCGTCCGCCGCCTGGAGGATAGCTGCGGCTTTGCCGGCATCGAGAAGACCCAATTCGCGGTTCACGGACAGAGCCGCCTTCTTGACCAGCACCAGCGACCGAATCAAGGCTTCCGGCATGCGCTCCGTCGAGATGCGGAAGTTCCGCCGCGAGCGCTCGGTTGAAGCTCCCCAGAGCCTTTCCGAGGGAACCTCGATCTCTCCCATGCTGTCCCGCTCGATTCGGCTCACGCTCACCAATATACCAATCCCCGGAGTTAGCCCCGATACGAAATTTGGGTGGGCCGACGATTGCGCCGCTTTCCGGGTATCGCCGTTCTCACCAGGCCCGCGCGACCGAGCATTCGGATCGGGGTTAGAATCTCTCCGAGGTGACTCGACATGAAGCACGGGCTGTACCTCTGGCTCAGCGCCCTCCTGGCCGTCGGCTGCGCCGAAGCACCTCCGGACGAGGTCGCCGAATCTCGACCCAGCGATGAAGTTCCGTACGCCCCGAGCGTCACCCCGGCGAACCTCGGGATCGCCGGCTACGCCAAGGTCCTTTGCTCCGCGGTCTTCGTCTCCGGCCGAAAGCTCGACGACGCCCGAAACGTGAGCGGCTATTTCCTCGTCCCCGAGAAGGATTTCGAGCACATCACCGATATCTCCGTGGACCACGATCGAAAAGCGGTTCGAGTCACGCTTCGCGACCTCTTGACCCGGGAGGCGCGCTACTTCGGCGATCAGGGCTGCGTCATCATTCCCGAGGGCGAGGAGGGTGTCTTCTTCCAGCCTACCGCCGTCACCACGACTCTTCCCGATCCCTCGACCCAGGACTGGCCGATGGGAGACGTTCTTCCGTCGGGCCTCCCCGAGGGGGTCGACAAGGACAAGCTCGACGCCGCGGTTGCGCTCGCCTTCACGGACCCGAAGAGCCTCACCGCCGCCTTCGTCGTCCTTTACAAAGGTCAGATCGTGGCCGAACGCTACGGCGAGGACGCCCATCGCGATATGCAGCTCGAGAGCTGGTCAATGGGAAAGAGCATCACCGCCACCCTCATCGGGCTCCTGATCCAGGAAGGCGCGCTCTCGCTCGACCAGCCCGCGCCCGTTCCCGCGTGGCAGGGAGAGGGCGACCCGAGAAAAGCCATCACCGTCGGGAATCTCCTCAACATGTCGAGCGGGCTCCACTTCACCGCCCCAAGGGATCCGGACTACAGCGAGGACAAGGGCTATCCCGATCACATGTTCATCTATACCGGGGCGGTGGACGCCTTCGAGTTTTCCTACGGGAAGCCGCTCCAGTTCCCTCCGGGAACCGTTGGCCGCTATCGCAACTCGGATCCGCTGACCCTCGGTTATCTGGTGAAGACGATCGTGACCGAGCGCGGCGAAAACTACCTAACCTTTCCGCAGCGAGCGCTCTTCGATCGCATCGGGATCCGCAAGCAAGTCCTCGAGACCGACCCTTACGGAAACTTCCTTCTCACCGGCTACGACTACGGGACCGCCCGCAACTGGGCCCGGCTCGGACTTCTCTACCTTCGCGACGGCGT
>Ga0326597_10009157_pt1 | contig 13304 bp, 6 predicted proteins | sample RVTome_12_FD_203789 | JGI IMG/M metagenome (GOLD analysis project Ga0326597, IMG submission 203789) | Soil microbial communities from uranium-contaminated site in the Upper Colorado River Basin, Wyoming, United States - RVT100D185 | ecosystem: Environmental > Terrestrial > Soil > Contaminated >... | reverse complement strand
TCGCTGAAGACGAAGCCGCCGTCCGCCAGAGCGGCGACACCGAGCGGCAAGGCACCGGCTTCGGGCTGCCATGTCCCAAGAGCGGCGCCGTCGGCGGCGAGGAGGCGCAGGGAGCCGGTCTCGGGCTCGCTAGCGAGGATGCGGCCGTCGGCGAGGACGGCGAGATAGGGCTTCGCGGCTACGTCTTGGCTCGTCCAGTCCATCGCGAAGGCGACGGGCGCCGCGAAGCCGGCGTCGAAGCGCTGAATGCGGCCGTTCCAGGTATCGGCGACCAGGAAGCGTCCCTCGGCGTCGCGGGCGAGGCCGACGGGCTCGGCGAACTGGCTCAAGGCAGCGCCGCCGTCGCCAAAGGCGCCGAGCGGCGAGCCGTCGCGGCTGAAGTGGACGAGGCGCTTGTTGCCCGTGTCGGTCACCCAGAGGCTGCCGTCGGCGGCGAAGACGATGTCGCGCGGTCCGAAGAGGTCGAGCGGCCCGACCTCGGGCCCGGCCGCGGGCCGCCCCCAGGTAGCGACGAGCTCGAGGGCGGGCGAGAGCTTGACGATGCGGTGGTTCCAGGTGTCGGCGATATAGACGAACCCCTCCTCATCGACGGCGACGGACCAGGGCTCGCTCAGCGCCGTGGCGCCGCCGAGGCTCCGGCCGGCGGCGGCGAGAAAACGGCCCTCGGCGTCGAACTTTTGGACGCGGCCGTTGCGCGTGTCGGCGACCCAGATGCTGCCCTCGCCGTCGACGAAGAGGCCCGCCGGCTGCTGGAGCTCGCCTTCGCCGCCGCCGGGCCGGCCGATGACGATGCGGCCGTCGGCTAGGATCAGCGGCTCGGGCGCCGGCGCCGCCGGCGGCCGGGCGGCGTCGAAGCCGGCGAGGTCGGTCGGGAAGAAGGCGACGGCGTCCGTGGAGCCGGAGGTCGCGTTGGTGAGCGGCCGGCGGTTGATGAAGAAGTCGCCGAGACCGCGCAGGCCGTCCGCGCTCGTCAGCGTAGAAGCGGCGGAGGAGAAGGTCAGGCCCCTGTAGGTCTCCGCGAACCACCAGCGATGCTTGTAGGGCGACTGGTCGTAGCCGGAGGGGTCGATGCTCGCGAGATGGCTGCCGGAGATCAGGAGGACGGCGCCGGCCGGCGGCTCGTAGTCGGGGCTGGCCACGGAGATGAAGCTCACGGAGTTGTACTCGCGCAGGTACCAGGCCCAGGGCCAGGCGAAGCCGTCGGCGTTGTCGACGACGATCGGCAGGTTCCGGCCGAGGCCGCTCTCCGCCGCGAGCGTGTCGATCCGGTCGCGCAGGGCGGGGACGTCGGGCGCGGTCTGCGTGTAGACGAGGAGCTCGGTCGGCGTGTCGTCGTTCGTGAAGGAGGCGGTGACGCCGGCGCGCACGGTGAGCGCGAAGAGGGCGGCGACGGCGATCGTCAGGCCGACGCGGCCGAACTCCTGGCCGCCGCGGAACGCCGAGGCGAGGAGCCAGGCGAGGAGGCCGGCGAGCAGGGCCCAGCCGAGGAGCGGCAGGAGCGTGCCGCCGCCCTCGACGAGCAGGAGGACGGCGAGGCCGGTGAGCGCGGCGGTCGCCGCGGCGGCTAGCCAGCGCCGCTCCCGGAACTCGAGCGCGTCGAGGGCCCCGGCGAGCGCTACGGCGGCGACGAGGGCGAGAGGCAGGGCGATGTGGGACTCGAGCCAGGGCATCTTCTCGCCGGCGAGCGTCAGGCCGATGAAGATGCCGGCGGTCCAGAAGAGGAGCCAGCGGCGCAGGGAGTCGCCGCGCAGGGCGAGCCAGAGGGCGCCGCCGAGCGCGAGGACGAGGGGTAGGAACTCGTAGAGGGGGGTGAGGAGGGCGTAGTAGTAGACGGGCTGGCTGCCGCGCCGGACGTCCTGCTGGTCGAGCCAGTAGTCGAGCGAGCCCCAGATGCCGGAGAAAACGCCGCCCTCGGCCTCCCAGAAGGCGCCGGTCCAGGGCGGCGGCTGGTTCGTGAAGAAGGTGGTGAAGAGGAGGATGAAGGGGACGAAGAAGGCGGCGGCGGCGATCAGCCAGACCTTCGGCCGCCAGAGCAGGCCGACGTAGGCGCCGGCGGCGATGAGGGCGATCAGCGTCATGTGGACGACGGAGAGCGAGAGCTCGAGGTGGACGGGAAAGTCGGTCGCAAAGACGGTGCGCGGCATCGTCTCGGCGTCGGAAAGGTAGCCGTCGCTGCCGACGACGGCGGCGAGCTGCGGCAGGGTCAGCGTGCCGAGGACGATGAGGACGTCGCCGACCGGCGGCAGGCGGTCGCGGCCGAAGGGGCGTCGCCCGAGCAGGGGCCAGGCGGCGGCGATCAGCCAGGCGAAGGGCAGGAGGGCGAGGCTGCGAAGGTGGGTGCGCCAGGAGACGGTCTCGTCCTTGCCACCGCGGGTGAGCTCTACAGCGAGCATGAGGTTGATGAAGACGAGGAGGATCGCCGCCGTGATGAAGGCGACTTCCTTCGTAGCGAAGCTCAGGGCGAGAAGGGCGGCGAGGCTATAGAGGTAAAGCGGCCTCTGCTCCTCCAGATAGCGCCAGATGCAGATCACCATGGCGAAGGTCCAGACGAGCATGAAGAGCTCGTTGCGGTCGAAGCGGCTGAAATAAAGGATCGTCGGCGAGAAGGCGAGGAGGACGGCGGCGATGATCACGGCCTTGATGCCGATCTGGCGGCGCAAGAGGTAGGGCATGCCGACGAGGACGGTGCCGAAGAGGGCGGCCGGGATGCGGGCGGAGAAATCGCTGGCGCCGAAGAGGAAGAAGACGAGGGCGCCGACGTGGAAGAGGAAGGGGCCGTGCATCAGCGGGTCGTGGCGGTAGCCATCGCCCTCCGAGAAGTTGTAGGTGAACTGGGCATGGAGGCTCTCGTCGTGGTGGAGGGCCCTGGCGCCGAGGTCCCAGAAGCGAAGCACGGCGGCGACGGCCATGATCGCGCCGACGGCGAGGACCTCGCGGTTGGCGAGGACCCAGTCGATAACGCGCACCTTCGCCACGGCGTAGGAGCGCCGCGTTTCAATGGCGAGCTCAGCCACGGTCGTCGCTCCTCACGGCGCCGACGCCTCCTGAGGCGCCGCCAGCTTCGGGACGCGGTAGACCGTCGTCTCGCCGGAACGGAAGGCGACGGGGAGCGCGCTGAACTTGGCGAGGCCCTCGACCGGGTACTTGCCGCGCTCGAGGCTGCCGACGAAGACGTAGGCCACGTCATATTCTCGCAGAATCGTCAGGGCTTCGGCCAGCGCGCCGGTCGTGAAGGCGCGGTCGACGTCGCTCTCGCGTTGGGCGAGGAGGCCGCCGCTGCGGCCCCACTGGACCTCGTGGCCGGCCCAGCCGATGACGGTCGGGATGCCGGAGCGGGCGGACACGCGCGCCGCCGCCGAGTACTGGCCGCCGGTGGCCTCGACGAGGACCTCGCCCTGGCCGGCGCGGCGGCGCAGCCAGTCGATGGCGGCGAAGTCGTCGCGGGCGCCGTCGCGGGCGAAGGCGAGGCCGTCTAACGTCCGGCCCGACCGCGCGAGGCCGTCGGTGCGCGAGAGCGTCGCGCCGAGGGGGTAGAGCAGCGCGGCGGCTAGAAGAATCGCTGCGACGCCCAGCCAGGCGCCGCGCAGGAGCGCGGCCCCGCCGCGGGCGCGCGACGCCGCCGGCCGGGCCAGCGCGAGGAGGCCGTAGGCGCCGCTGACGCCGAGGAGGAGCCATGCTTGATAACTGAGCTTGAAGACCGTGTTCAGCCGCGAGCCGAAGACGTCCTGGATGAAAAAGAGCTCGGCACCGAGGATCAGGAGGAATGCGGTCGCCGTGGCGGCGAGGACGGGGACGAGCGCCGGCTCCTCCGCCGCCGGCGCCTCAAGGGCGCGCCAGAGGGCGAGCGAGGTCACAGCGAAAGCGGCGGCGAAGAAGGCGGCCGTGAGCCAGTTGGCACCGCGGTCGGCGAAGGCGGCGTCGACCGCGCCGGCGCCGGCGTTGACGACGCTGACCAGCAGCCAGAGGGCGAGGAGGAGGAGCGGCAGGACTGTGGCGGCGGCGAGCCGCGCCGGGGCCCGCGCTGCCGGGTCGGCGCCGAGGCGGAGGAGTGGCAGCGGCAGGGCGAGCGCGACGAGCGGCGCCCAGAAGAGGACGGAGTGCAAGGGCTTCGTCGCCTCGTCGGTGACGGCGGCGAGGCCGGCGGCCTGGCTCGAGAAGCCGAGGTAGAAGGGCAGGTAGGCGAGGAGGGCGAGGAGGAGGAGCGGCAGGGTGAAGGCGGCGGTCGCGGCCAGGGCCCGGACTACCGCCCGCGCCGCTTCGCGGCCGGGGCCGCCGAGCGTGCCGCTGGCGTTGCGGGCGAGCGCGAGGAGGACGATGAGGAAGCCGAAGGTCGGCAGGTCCCACGTGTTGAGGAAGCTGAAGCCGCCGACGAAGACGGCGAAGAGGAGAAGCAGCAGCGGCTGACGGCGCCAGAAGCCGAGGTCGAGCCGGGCGGGGCTGCGCCAGAGCGTGAGGCCGAGGGCGGCGCCGGTGAGGACGTAGGGGATCGACATGACGTGGGGGTGGAGGTCGCCGAGGAGGAAGCTGAAGAAGGGGAACTCGGTGATCGAGTTCGCGTCGGGGGAGATCCGGGTCGCCCGCCACCACCACCAGAAGCTCGACTCCTCGTCCGGATAGGCGATGCAGGCGCCGAGGCCGCTGAGGATGCAGCTGCCGCTCTGGCGCGCACTTTCGATATTGGCGATGTCGAGGGACTGGATCAGGCCGCCGCTATAGCCGTTGGCGACGGCGAACTCGAAGGCGCCCTCGAGGTTGCCGAGGAGGACGACGAGGAGCGCGGCGGCGCCGCCGGTGACGAGGGCGGCCCGGAAGCTCGCGCGCCGCGCCAGGCTCGCGAGGTCGAAGCCGAGGCCGAAGGCAGCGGCGGCGGCGAGGGCGGCCGTGCTGACGACGCCGAGGTTGAAGGCGACGGCGGTCGGCGCCGCCGCGAGCTTGGCGACCATCGCCTGGAGGACGTAGCCGAAGTAGTAGTAGCTGACGTCGAAGCCGGCGAGCCAGGCGTCCCCGGGCGGGTAGTAGGCGCTGCGGCTGGCGGCGTTGAGGAGCATGAAGTCCATCGGCTTCTCGGTGCCGGCGATCTCGGGGATGAAGGACCGCAAGTGGCCGCCGCCGAAGAGGACGAGCGCGAAGACGACCTCGACGGCGACGATCAGGCCGAGGCACCCCCGGAGGGCGGCGGCGAGGGCGCCGCCCTGGCGCCTGATCAAGATCAGGTCGACGGCGACGAGGCAGAGGAGGACGAGGACGACGCTGCCGGGGCGGTTGGGGAGGACGTGGAGGGAGAGCGCGAGCCAGAAGACGTAGCCGCCGAGGAGGAGGCCGAGCGGCTTGGCGAAGGCGTAGCCGGCGCCGGGCAGGCGCCGAAAGACGACGAGCGCGATCGGCAGGGCGATGAGGCCGACGCCTTCGAGGACGAGCCACCAGGCGAAAGTCTCGACGATCATCGCGAGCGAGGGCCGGCCGGCGGCTCGCCGATCCGGGCCGTCAGCGGCGCACTAGGCACGATCTCGGCGGGCGGCGGCAAGCCGGCTACTCGAACAGGGCATCGACGAAGGCCTCCGGGTCGAAGGGGCTGAGGTCGTCCTCGCCCTCGCCGGTGCCGACGAAGCGCACCGGCAGGCCGAGGTCGTCGGCGATCGCGAAGACGATGCCGCCCTTCGCCGTCCCGTCCAGCTTCGTGAGGGCGATGGCCGTTACGTCTACCGCCTCGGCGAAGGCCTTGGCCTGGATGAGGGCGTTCTGGCCGGTGGTGGCGTCGAGGACGAGGAGCACCTCGTGGGGCGCCGTCGGGTCCTTGCGCTCGATGACGCGGCGGACCTTGCGCAGCTCCTCCATGAGGTTGAACTTCGTGTGGAGACGGCCGGCGGTGTCGATGATCACCACGGCAGCGTCGCGGCTCTGGGCGGCGCCGATCGCGTCGAAGGCGACGGCGCTGGGGTCGGCGCCCTCGCGGTGCGCGACGACCTGGGCACCGACGCGGTCGGCCCAGGTCTTGAGCTGGTCGATGGCGGCGGCGCGGAACGTATCGCCGGCGGCGACGACGACCCGCTCGCCTTCGCGGCCGTAGAGATGGGCGAGCTTGGCGATGCTCGTCGTCTTGCCGCTGCCGTTGACGCCAACGACGAGGATCACGCCCGGCTGCGGCGGCGGCGGCGCGCCATCGTCGTTCCAGAGGCGGCCCCGCGGCGGGACGGCGGCGAGGAGCGCGACGAGCGCCTCCTTGAGGAGGCGGCGCACGTCGTGGGCATCGCGCAGGTGCTCCTTCTGGACGCGCTCTTTGACCTGGTCGAGGATCTTCTCGGCCGTCTTGAGGCCGACGTCGGCGCCGAGGAGCACCTCCTCGAGCTCGAGCCAGAGCTCCTCGTCGATCGTGCCGCGGTCGAGGATGCCGGCGACGCGGCCGAACCAGCCGCGGCGGGTGCGCGCCGCCGCGGCCTCCGACTTCGCCTCGGCCCTGGCCTTCTCCTCCGCGATCTGCTCCGGGTCTTCGGCCTCTTTGGGGCGGCGGCGGAAAAGGGGCACGCTTACTCCTCTAGCGGCGGGTGGTGCGGCCACCGGGCAGCCGTAGCGATCATAGCAGGAGGACGGCTCGGCTCAGCTCTGAGGGCGGTCGCCGAGGCGCAGGGAGAGCACCTTCGAGGTGCTGTCGGCGCCCATGGAGATGCCGTAGATGTCGCCGGCGGCCTCGATCGTGCGCGGGTTGTGGGTGACGACGATGAACTGGGTCTTCTCGGCGAGCTCGCGCAGGGCATCGACGAAGCGGCCGACGTTCGCCTCGTCCAGGGCGGCGTCGACCTCGTCGAGGACGCAGATCGGCGACGGGTTGGCCTCGAGGAGGGAGAGGAGGAGCGCGAGGGCCGTGAGGGCGCGCTCGCCGCCGGAGAGCATGGCGAGGGCGTTGACGCGCTTGCCGGGTGGCTGGGCGCTGATCTCGATGCCGGTGTTGGCGAAATCGTCGGGCTGGGTGAGGACGAGCGCCGCCTTGCCGCCGCCGAAGAAGGCCTCGAAGTAGCGCTGGAACTCGCGGTCGACGACGGCGAAGGTCGTCTTCAGCCGCTCGCGGATGTTGGTCTCGAGCTCGCCGGTGGCCGAGAGGAGGGTGACCTCCGAGCCCTGGAGGTCCTCTACCTGACCGCTGAGGAACTCGTAGCGCTCCTTGCTCTCGTCGTAGTCGGTCGGCGCCTGCTCGTTGACCGGGCCGAGGCCCCGGATCTCGCGCCGCAGGTCGGCGATGCGCGCGCGCACGGCCTCGGTGTCGACGGCGGCGCCGCCGCGGACCGGCGGCAGGCCGCCTTGCGTATCGCCGGGGCCGGCACTGAGGGGCAGGACCCTGTCGCCCTCCGCCTGAAAGCCCTCGCCGGCCAGGTGCTCGCTGAGGGCGTCGATCTCCTCGCTGCGCAGCTTGACGGCGGCCTCGGCCTCGAGCTGGCTGCGCTCGCTGGCGAGGAGGCGGCCGTGGGCGGCGGCGAGCTGCTCGCGCATGCTCCGCTCGCGGCTCACGAGGTGGCTGAACTCACCCTCGGCGGGCTCCATCTCGGCGCTGAGCGCGGCGAGCTCCTGACGGGCGGCTTCGAGCTCGGTCGCGGCGGCCGCGCCGGATTCTTCTCGGGCCTTGATCTCGGCCTCGAGCACGCGGGCCTGCTCCTCCCGCCCCGCGATCTGGGCCTCGGCGCGGGCGATCGCTGCCGCCATCGTCTCCGCTTGGTGCAGGCTCGCCCGCGCCTCGCCTTCGAGCTCCGCCTCGGCGGCGGCGGCTTCGGTGAGCGCGTCGATGGCGGCGGCGCGGCGGGCGGTCAGGCTGATCAGGGCCTCGCGCTCCTGCTCGAGCGCCGCCGCGACGCGGGCCGCTTCCGCGGCGCCGGCTTCGACGTCGCGCCGCAGCGCCTCGCGCTGGGCACCGCCGTCGCGCCGGCTCTCGCCCTGGCGCAGCTCCTGCCAGAGGATGCGCGCCTCGCTGCGCAGGAGGATGAGGCGGCCGCGGTTCTCGATCAGGCTGTTCTGGGCGACGGCCCGCTCCTCTCGCAGCGCCTGGAGGCGGCGCTCGGCCGTCGCGAGGGCGGCAGCGGCGCCTTCGTAGGAGTCGCGCTCGCGCTGGAGACGGGCGCCGGCCGCCTCCAGGCCGGCCTCGACGACCTCGATCTCCGCCGGGAGCTCGTCCAGCTCGCGCTGGCGGCTGAAGGACTCGGTCGCCGCCTGCGACTGGCCGCCGCTGATCGCGCCGCTGGGCCGGAGGAGGACGCCGTCCATGGTGACGACGGCGCCGAGGCCGCGGCGCAGGACTTGCTGCGCAAGGGCGACCGTCTCGACGACGATCGTGCGGCCGAGGAGCGCGTCGACGAGGGGTCGGAAGCGGTTCTCGCAGCGCACGAGGCGGGCGGCGACGCCGACAACGCCGCGCTCGCGCAGGATGTTCAGGGGCGGCGTCGCTCGCAGCAGGTCCAGGGGGTAGATTACGGCGCGGCCGGCCTGGCGCTCCTCGAGCATCTCGAGGGCGGCGAGGGCGGCGCCGGCGTCCTGGAAGACGAGGGCTTCAAGGTTCTCGGCGAGGGCGGCCTCGATCGCCCGCTCGAGACCGGGGGGTACGCGCACGACGTCGCGGACGAGGCCGAGGAGGCCCTCCACGGCGTGACGCGGTCCCCGGTCCTCGGATGCCTCGCCGAGGAGGAAGCTGGGGCCGGCGTCGAGGCCGGCGGCTGTGCGCTGGAGGCGGAGGAGGAGCTCGTGCCGCGCTTTGAGCTGGGCGAGTCTGGCGGCGAGGTCGCCGGTCTCTGCTTCGAGCCGTTGGGCGGCGGCGCGGCTGCTTTCGCTCATCACGGCGAGGCCGCTGCGCTCCTGCGCGAGCTCGCCGGCCTCGGCGGCGAGCGCGCGCTGGCCGGCCTCGATCTGGCGGAAGTCGCGGCCGATCGCGCCGAGGCCGGCGAGGATCTCGCGCTTCTGCGCCTCGCGGCGCAGCCCCTCGCCCTGGGCGCGGCCGTCCTCGTCGCCGATGCGGAGGAGGGCGGCTTCCGCCTCGGCGACGGCCCGCTGGGTCCGCTCGATGCCGTACTCGCCCTCGGCGATGCGGCGGCGGAGGCTGCCCTGCTCCTGGTCGAGGACGCCGAGCTCCTGGCGGCGGCTGGCGATGATCCCCTTGCCGCCCTCGATCTCGGGCAGGATGCTCCGCTCCCGCTCGCGCAGGGCGGCGAGCGAGCGCTGGAGGTCGACGCGTTCGCTGCGCAGTGACTGAGCTTCTTCCTGAAGCTCGCGGCGGCGACGCGTCTGGGCCGCGAGCCGCTCCTCGTCGAAGGCGAGGCGCTGCTCGAGGGCGTGGCTGCGGTCTTCGAGGTCGCGGCGGCGGTCGCGACGCGCCTCGAGCTCCCGCTCCTGCTCCTCGATCGCGGCGTTGAGGGCCGCGAGGCCGTCCTCGCAGGCTTTGGACTCCTGCTGAACCGTTCGCTGATCTTGAGTGCGCTGGTCGAGGTTGGCGCGGGCGGCGGTCAGCGCCTCCTGGGCGTCGAGCCAGAGCTGGCCGTAGAGGGCGCGCAGGGTGTCGGCGAGCTCGGCGGCGAGCTCGCCGTGGCGGGCGGCGTGCTGGGCCTGCCGCTCGAGCTGGCGCAGGCGGGGCGCGATCTCCTCGATCAGGAGATTTACGCGCTCGAGGTTCTCGCGCGTGGCCGCGAGGCGGTCGCGCGCCTCGTCCAGGCGGCTGCGGAGGAGACGGACGTCGGCGGCCTCTTCGAGGAGGCGGCGGCGCTCCTCGGGCCGCATGAGCAAGACCTCCTCTACGAGGCCCTGACCCATGAAGGCGTAGCTGTTCTGGCCGACCTGGGCGCGGGCGAAGAGGTCGACGACATCGCGGAGGCGGACTTTGCTCTTGTTGATCAGGTATTCGCTCTCGCCGCTGCGGTAGGCGCGGCGGCTGACGACGACCTCGCTGTAGTCGACCGGCAGCCAGGACTCGGCGTTGTCGAGGGTGATCGAGACCTCGGCCATGCCGACGGCCGCCTTCTGGCTCGATCCGGAGAAGATCACGTCCTCGAGGCGGCGGGCGCGGACGTTGCGGGCGGTCTGCTCGCCGAGGACCCAGCGGATCGACTCGGCGACGTTGCTCTTGCCGGAGCCGTTGGGCCCGACGACGGCGGTCATGCCGGGCCCGAACTCGAAGGCCGTGCGGCTCTGGAAGCTCTTGAAGCCCTGGAGCTCGAGGCGTTTGAGGTACACGGCTAGGCCTTCTCCTCGGCGTCGGCTTCGGCCGACCAGCCCGCGAGGGCCTCGGCGGCGGCGGTGCGCTCCGCCTCCTGCTTGCTGGGGCCGACGCCGCTGGCGAGCACCCTGCCCTGGATCGAGACCTCGACCGTAAAGACCTTGCGGTGCTCCGGGCCCTCTGAGAGGATCGTCCGGTAGCTCGGCGCCCGCTGCCAGCGCGCCTGAACGAGCTCCTGGAGGCGGGACTTCGGGTCGATCGGCGTCGGCCGGCCGCGGAGGTCGATCTCGTCGCCGATCGCGGTGAGGATGAAGCGGCGGGCGGCGACGAGACCGCGGTCGATAACGATGGCGCCGACGACCGCCTCGAAGAGGCTGGCGAGGTTGGCGGCGCGCTCGCGGCCGCCGGCCGCTTCTTCGCCGCGGCCGAGGAGGAAGAAAGCACCGAGGCCGAGCTGGCCGGCGAAGGCGGCGAGGGTGTCGCGGCGGACCAGGTAACCCCGCCACTCCGTCAGCTCGCCCTCGTCGCACTGAGGGCAGTCACGGAAGAGGCGCTCGGCGACGACGTAGCCGAGGACGGCATCGCCGAGGAACTCGAGCCGCTCGTTGGACTCGAGCTCCCGGGCCGGGTTCTCGTTGAGATAGGAGCGGTGGACGAAGGCCCTCTCGAGGAGCGCGCCGCTGCGAAAGCTGACGCCAAGCTTGGCTTCGACTTCCTGGGCCGGGAACATCTAACTGACCGCCGGCCGCGCTCGCGGCCCCAAGCAGCAACGGCCACGCGAATGGGCGGTGGCCGGGATGCGGACTCTCCTCGGGGCTGGACGGGTCAGCCTGCAGCCTCCTTCTAGCGGACGAGTCTTCGTGCTGGCGCCGGCCGCGCGACGCCTCTTAGCCGGGTCGATCATAGGCAGCGGCTCTTTGAAGTGTCAAGGAACAATGGTACTATCCGCTTATTCAGTAGAACAGATAAAGAGATGGCCAGCGAAGACTTGATCGACCACCTGCAAGGGCGTCTCTCGCCGGCGGCGGCGCGGGCGCTGGCGCTTTGCGAGCAGCTCTGCCGCGAAGGCGGCTTCGCCCTCTTCCTCGTCGGCGGCGCCCTGCGCGACCTCCTCCAGGGACGCGATCACGTCGACCTCGATCTGGCGCTGGAGGGCGAGGCGGCGCCGATCGCGACGACGCTGGCCGCAGCCCTCAACGGTCGCGCCGTCCTCCACCGCCGCTTCGGCACGGCCGCCGTCTCCGGCAGCGGCTTTCACCTCGACCTGGCGGCGACGCGGCGCGAGCACTACGCCCTGCCCGGCGCCCTGCCGACGGTGGAGCGGGCAGACCTGCGCCAGGACCTCGCCCGCCGCGATTTCAGCCTGAACGCGCTGGCGCTGCGCCTCACCGACCCGGCGGGCGAGCTTGTCGACCTCTTCGGCGGCCGCGCTGACCTCGAGGCGGGCCTCGTGCGCGTCCTCCACGCGGCGAGCTTTCAGGACGACGCGACCCGGACACTGCGAGCCGTACGCTACGCCGCTCGCCTCGGCTTCCGCCTCGAGGAGACGACCGAGACCTGGCTGCGACGCGACCTCTCCTTCCTCGACGCGATCAGCGGCCCTCGCCTGCGCCGCGAGCTCTCCTTTCTGCTCGAGGAGGAATCGGCCGTGACCGGCGCCGCCCTCGCCGCCTACCTCGGCATCCTCCAGGCGATCCACCCCCGCCTCCGCTTCCACGCCGCGAGCGCCGACGCCTGGCGGGCGGCGCTCGCCGGGCCCGCGCCCGCGCCCCGGGACGAGCTCGGCTTCTGCCTCCTCAGCGACGCGCGGGATGCGGCGGACGTCGCCTCGCTGGTCGAGCGCCTCCACCTGAGAGGGCGGATCGAGCGGGCGCTGAGCGACCTCGTGCGCCTGCATGGCCTTTCCGCTAAGCTGGCGAGGCCGGCGGCGCCTTCGGCGGCGGTTGAGCTGCTCGATGGCAAGGCGGCGGCGGCGGTCTGGGCGCTCGCCGTCCTCGACCAGAACGGACCGGGGGAGACCTGCCGCATGTACCTCGAGACCTGGCGACGGATCCACCCTTCGCTGACCGGCGCCGACCTCCTGGCGCTCGGCTACGCGCCCGGCGCGCCGCTCGGCGAGGCGCTGCGGGCCCTGCGCCGCGCTCGCCTCGACGGCGAAGCGTCGACGCGGGCGGAGGAGGTCGCCTACCTGCGGGGGCGAGGAAGCGGCCGATGAGCCGGCGCGGCCGGCCCCAGAAGCCGCTGGCAGAGTGGAATTTTCGCACCTTCCCGGTGCTCTTCGCCTTCGCGCTCGGTGCCCTGCTCGCGACGCTTCTCTATCCGGTCGCGCTGATCGTCTTCATCCTCTCGCTGTTCGGCGTCTCGTTCGGCGTCGCCCACATGCTCAGCCGCTGGCTCCGCGAGCGCACGGTCAGGCAGCGGGAGGCCCAGGCGGACGAGGCGGAGCGGGAGCGCCGCGCTCTGGCGACGCGGGCGGCCCGGGAGCGCGAGGCGGAGGGCGCGGCACCGGATCGGCGGCGAAGGCGGCGCCGCGGCTAAGGGGCTAGAGCTACTCAGCACGCTCTTTTCGTCAGCCCGGGCCTGCGAAGGGTCTTGGCAAGAACGCGGCGTCCTGTCAGTTGGCCAGATTCTTCGCTACGCTCAGAATGACTAGCGGCTCGCTCAACCTGACGCAGACTGCCTAACGCTCCTTAGGCCGCACCGAAGCGCTGGAGGAGGGCGGCGATGTGCTGCGTGCCGAGGCGAAAATCCTCGCGGCGGATGTGCTCGTCGGGGGCGTGGTCGCGGCCGCCGACGTAGTTGATCCCGGCCATGACGCTGGCGAGGCCGAGGTCGTGGACGAAGTGGTACATCGGGCCGGTGGCGGGCATATTCGGCACGACGAAGGCCTCGCGGCCGTAGACATCGCGCGCCGCCGCCTGGGCGACGCCGACGAAGGCGTCGTCGATCGGCGTGCGCGCCGCCCGCTCGGTCGAGAACTGGCGAATGACGACGTCCGCGCAGTCGTGGCTGTCGAGGTGGCGGCGCAGCTTGCGGAGGATGTCCTCCGGGTCCTGGTCGACGACGAGGCGGAAGTCGAGCTTCGCGGCGGCGCGCGCCGGCAGGATCGTCTTCGCGCCGG
>Ga0326597_10009156_pt1 | contig 13306 bp, 13 predicted proteins | sample RVTome_12_FD_203789 | JGI IMG/M metagenome (GOLD analysis project Ga0326597, IMG submission 203789) | Soil microbial communities from uranium-contaminated site in the Upper Colorado River Basin, Wyoming, United States - RVT100D185 | ecosystem: Environmental > Terrestrial > Soil > Contaminated >... | reverse complement strand
AGATCGCGGCCGCCGGCCGTGCAGCGGGCGACGCGCCGCTGGTAACGGTCAATATCGAGCGTGGTGCAGGCGATGACCCTGCCGGCGATCAGTGATTTCAGGTGATCGAGCGCCCGGCGTCCGCACGCGTAGATCCGCCCGCCTTCATCGCGACACTCCTGGTGGAGTTCGGGAGCGTCGATGCCGTGCAACCGGATCTCGCCATGGCCGCCACGCAGGGAATCGCCATCGATGGCGCGGTAACTGCTCGTGTCCGTTTCGCCCGGGCCCCAGCGGTTGAGGGCATAGAGGCTTAGGCCTGCCAGCACCAGGACGAAGACGATGTCGGCGGGGCGTTTCAACCCCGACGCCCTGGGGGGCGGGCGCCTCATTTGCGGCGCGCGGCCTCCCAGCGGCGGGCGGCCTCATCGTCGCTGTCGCGCGCCTCGACCCAGGCCTTGCCCCCTTCGCCTTCCTCGAACTTCCAGAACGGCGCCCTGGTCTTGAGGAAATCCATCATGAAGCGGGCGGCTTCGAAAGCGGCCTCGCGATGCGACGATTGGGCGAGAACCAGCACGATGTCCTCGCCCGGCTGCATGCGTCCGTAACGATGGATGATGAGGCTGGCGGTGATCGGCCAGCGCTGGCGCGCCTCCTGGTCGACGGCCTCGAGCTGGCGTTCGGTCATGCCGGGATAGTGTTCGAGCGTCATGGCGGCGATGGCCTTGTTGCCGGACACCTCCCTGACGGTGCCGATGAACATGACGGTTGCCGCCGCGCTGTCGTGGGACTTGCGGAAGGCGCCAAGCTCGGCGCTGGCATCGAAAGGCTCGTGTTGAACCCGGATCATGGCCTTGTTCTACTGGCTGGTATCGGTTGCGGGCTTCTTCTTGCCGAACAGGCCCTTGAGAAGCGACTTGCCCTCATCGCCCAAGGCCTTGCCGGCCTTGTCGCCGATGGCTTCCTCGACCTTGACCTTGGCCTTGTCCTCTATCTTGGTGGCTTGCGCCTTGAGGTCAAGATCCTTGCCGATCCCGGTCATGTTACGCAGCGCGTCATAGGCGGCCTGTGGGTCCTTCAGCATGCCCTTGATGTCGGGATAGATCCTGGGGTTGCCCCACGGCCCTTCGACCACGATCGGAACCGGCAGGCCGGTCGTCGTTTCGGCACCGCCCTGACCCTCCAGCGTGGCGACCAGCCTGGGCTCGACCTTGTAGTCGAGACGCCGGCGCAGCAGATCGACGCTGCCCGTCGCGCTCATCCTGATCAACGGTCCGAGCAGCTTGAGATCGTTGCCCGTGGCCACCCCGTCCTCAATGGTGTAGTTCGCCTCCAGCAGGGCGAAATCGGTATCCTTGCTTTCGGCCTTGTCCCAGCCCGTGAGGATGCCGGTCTGCACGTTGCGGATCATCGAGGCGATGTTGATGCCGCGCACGGCACCGCTGGTGAAGCGCAAGCCGGCGGCCCCCCTGAGGGTGGACACAAGCTCGCGGTGGCTCTTGCCACGGGCTGCCAGCGCCAGGGTCAGGCTGGTCTTGCCGGCGAGACGCTCGAACTGGGCGAAATCCTTGAGCAGCCGGTAACCGTCGAGGCTGTCGGCATTCAGTGTGCCTTGCACAACCGCATCGCCTCCGGCGCTGCTGAGCACGATCCGGCCCGCCGCCTTGCCGTCGTAGAACGCCATCTCGCTCAAGCGGGCATCGAGTCTGCCGTCTTTCAGGGTGGCATCGATGCGGGTCTTGCCGGTCTTGATACCGCGCAAAGAGATCGCGCTGGCAGCCAACGCCAGCCTGGCATCGACGGCTGCCAGGCCCGCCAGGTCGATGGGCGCGGCCGACCAGGCCTCGATGCCTTCGGCCGTGGCCGGCGATTGCGGCGCCGGCGGATCCAGATAGGCGTCGACGTCGAGGCGGTCGAGGCCGAGCGAGGCGGTGACCGAGGGCCGCGTGCCGCCGGTGTCGATGCCGAGGCTGCCTTGCCCATTCATGCCGTCAAGGACGATGGTCGCCTCCTTGAGGCTGATGCTGGAGCCGGCGAGATCGAACGCGCCCTTGACGGCGAAGGCCTGAAGACCCCCACCCGGCGCCAGCGGCTTGCCGGTCCATTCGGCAAGATCGCGCAGTGACGGGATTTTCATCTCCATGGTGCCGGCAAGGCTGACCCCGCCGTCGAGGCGGGCGAGGCCGTTGATGGTAAAATCGATGAGCGCCCCGTTAACCGCCAGATCGATGGGCGAGCCTTCGCCCGACAGCCGCTGCGGCGACTTGGCGAAGAAGGCGAGCTTGAGGCGCTGGCCCTTCCAGGTGACATGGCCTTCGAGATTGACCGGACCCTGCGGGTCGGGCGCGGTGATGGTGAGGTCGACATGCTCGATCGCCATTGCCGTGGCGCTGCGCTGGTCGAGATAGCGGATTTCGCCGTCCTCGATCACGATGGGCGCAAGGGCGATGCCGGCGACCTCGACGGCGCCGCCTCCTTCATCGCTTCTGGCCGCGCTGCCGGGCGTGGCAAAACTCCAGTTGGCCCTGCCATCGCTGTCGACGACCAGGCCGATGCGCGGGCGCACCAAGATCACCTCGCGGACTTCCAGGCGGCGCTGAACGAGCGGCTCCAAGCCGATGCGCAGCCTCAGCCTGTCCATGGAGACAAAACGCCCCTCGTACATGCCCTGGGGGTTGGCGAGCACCACATCGTCGATCTCGACGGCCAGTTCCGGCCACAGCGCAAGCCGTGGCGCCCCGCCAATGACAAGCCGGCGGCCGGTTGCCTGCTCCACGGCCTCCGACAGCTTGCCGCCGATGAAGGCCGGCGACAGCACGAAAGGCAGCGCGACCGCCGCGACCACCGCAATCACGGCCAGGGCGGCAATCACATACAAGAACCGTTTCACCGATCACTCCCGAACATGAAGGCACAAGCATTGCGTTGCCCTGATCGGGCCCTGCAACGCTGGCAATCCTGCGGCAAAAGCATGGCACGCCCGGGGCATATGTCGGCCATCATAGCGCCGGCGGCTGATTCGCGCAGGCCGTCAGGCGGTCACGTCCCGCTCGGGCTCGGCGTCTTGAGCTGCTGCCAGGTGTTCTGCTGTGCCAGCATGCGTTGGAGATAGGCCATGTTGGCCTCCACCATATCGGGCGGCAAATCGCGGCTGGCCATGTCGCGGGCCTCGTCGAAGCGGCCCTGCAGGCCGAGCGCCAAAGCAAGGTTCTGGCGCAGTTGTGGCTCGTCGGTGCCGCCGGGCAGCGCCATGGCCTGGCGGAGCGTTTGCTCGGCGGAATCGAGCTTGCCCTCCAGCATGTAGGCCATGCCCATATTGTTGTAGATCGAGATCTCGCCCGGCCGCATGGACAGTGCCGTCTGATAATGCTGGCGCGCCTCGGAATACTTGCCTTGCTGAGCGAGCGCCGAGCCCAGTACCGAGTGGGTTTTCCAGTCCGCCTTGCCCGCGTCGGCTACCGCCTGCAGTACCCGCTCGGCATCGGCTGCGCGGCCATTGGAGGCCAGTTGCTTGCCGTAATAGATCTCGATCTCCACATTGCCCGGATTGCGCCGGACCACCTCACTGAGCACTTTCAACGCCTGTTCGTTCTGGTCGAGCGCCTGAAGCTGACGGGCATAGGCGACGCCGAGACTGGCATTGCCGGGATCGGCATCCCATCGCTTGCCGGCAAGCGCGGTTTCCTTGATGGAGGGCTGCGAGAGGCTTGCCGTGCTGATGCTGTCGAAGGACTGGTCGCTCAACGTGCGCGACTGGCAGGCACCGAGGCCGGCCGTGACCGCCGCGGCCAAGGCGATGCGCGCCCAGAAACGGCTGTCAAGGCGCTTGGCGATGCTCTCAGGCGTCATCTGAAACTCCAACCCGACAGTGGCCACAAGCGGCCCCCGGTGGTGCGATCCAGACAGATGGTATCCATCTGTCTGGACAAATCGCCCCACCAGATCAATAGCTTGTGGGCTGACTTTTCCAAACAGATGGGTGCCATCTGTTTGGGTCAGACCACTAGTGTCCCAGCGCCGATCATCGAAGACAGTCGTCAACAAAGCATTAACCAAAAGGGGACAGCGGCCCGGCCAGGCTGGGGATGGCGGGCATCGGCGGGGTCGGATCAGTCCAGACCCATCATCGCCGCAAGTTCGGCCGACGACATCACGAGGCAATAGATCATGTTGATGATTTCGAGCTCTTTGTCGTGCAGCTCGTCGCTGCCGGCCGCGCAGCAGTCCTCGACCACCACCACGGTGAAGCTTTCATCCGCCAGGCTTCTCACCGTCGAGGAAACGCACTGGTCGGTGAAGATGCCGCAACACACCACGTTGCGGATGCCGAGATTGGCGAGGATGAGGCGCAGGTTGGTACCGGTGAGGGCCGAATCGGTGGTCTTGGTCACCACGATCTCGTCGCCCTGCGGGGCCAGTTCGGGCACCAGTTGCGAGGGAACTTCGTCCTTGGGCAGCAGCAGGTTGTTCCAGCCCGGCTTCTTCTGGCTCAAGGAGCGGTCGCGCCCGTTTCTGGTCTGACAGGCGATGCGGGCGAACAGGCACTCGATACCGTTGCGGCGAAAGCGGACAAGAAGTTGGGCGGCGCGTGGGATGACGGAGCTGTTGATGGGGGCGTGAAATGGCGTCCAGGCATCGTAGATCTCCTGTTCGCCAGGCGTCAGTCCTGCCCGGTCGGGCCGCGCCAGATAGGTGTTCTGGATGTCGATGACCAGCAGCGCGGTCTCGTGCGGCCTGAGATCGAGGTCCTCGGGTTCGGGGGCGCCAAGGTAATAGATGGAGCGATAGGCCGTCTTCCAGCTCATGGATCTCTCTCGCACTCAGTATCGGAAGGCGAACAGGCCGCGCCTTTCGTAGACGGCGGCGGCCTCCTCGATGAAGCAGGCCAGGCGCTCGGCCTTGTAGGTGGCGCGCAAGTCTGCGGCTATGGCGGCGAGATCGGCGGCACTGGTTGCCCGGCCCGGGCGCAAGATCTCGTAGACCCGCATGACGACGTCCTGCGGCAGGTCCGCCATTTCGGCGGCCCGCTCCAGGTTCTCGGCCAGCTTTGCCCGTCCTGCCGCCCGTGCGATGTCGGCCTGCAGCCGCAGCATTTCCGGCGTGATGGTGAGGTCCGGCATGGTCGCCTCGCCTGCCATGATCGCCTTGAGGTTGATGTCGGCGATCCCCTTGCCGCGCCGTCCGCGCACCAGGTCGGGGCGCTGTTCGGCAAGCGGATAATCATCGACGCCCACTTTCGGCTTGTCGCTCACCGGGTGCCTCCGGCAAATTCCACCGCGATTTCCTCGGGCACCGCCCCGTCGCGCGTCAATCCCGTCTCGATGGCGTAGATGAGGGCGACGCGAGCATGGAAGCGCGCCCCCAGCGCCTCGCCGTTGGTGGGCACCACCACGGGTTCCGGCATGTCGCCCGCCGCATAGGCGGCGGCATTGCGGCCGAGCCCGCAATAGTGATCGAGGGTGGTGATCGGGGCGTTGGAAAAGAGCTCCAGATTGTTATGGGGCAGGCGGGCCTTGTGGTGGATGACGGCCGTACCCTTGGCCTGGATGCCGATGCCGATGCCCGAGCCGGCAAGCCGCGCAGCCGCAAGGCCGAGAAAGGAGGTATCGCCGGTGTGGTGCATCCTGACGATGCGGGCGCGCTTGCCCGTTTGCCCGATGCCGGCAATGATGGCCTCGATGACGCGGCTCAAAGGATGTCCGGCCAGGGTGCGGAAGAGTTTCAGGCCGAAGGCCGGCGACAGGCCGATCACCACCTCGTCGGGATCGTTCCCGGGCCGGGCCGGTCCCATCGAGCGGTAGGCGATGCGCCGGGTTTCGGCGGCCTCGTAGGTGGCTTCGGCTCTGAGAACCTCGTCGCGGTCGAGCACATCGCGGATGGCCGAGATTTCGGCCCGCCGCTCGACGCTGAGGCGGTAGCCGCTGCCCGGCCCGCCATAGTCGTTGGGGTCGTTGACGGCGGAGATCACCCGGTTGTTCCTGACGATGGCCGAGGTCTGGAGATAATCGCCCGACACCCTGAGCTTGACGAGGGCGAGGAGATTTTCCGCCTCCTCGTGAAACCCGCGGGCCGCCAGCGCCTTGATGACATCGACGACGGTGATGCCACGCTCCTTGATCGTCTCGGAAATGCCCGCCACCTGGCGCGGCATGAAGCTCTCTGTTTCGCGCGAGCCCGAGGCGGCGATCACCGAGGCCTTCATTGCCTCGTCCACATGGGCCAGCTCCAGTTCTTCGAACACCGCCGATAGCGCTTCGACACCACGCCGGCGGGCATCGAGAACCCGGCTCTCCTCCACCGGGGTCACTCCGCCATCCGCCTCGAAATCCCGTTGCAGCACCAGGTAGTCCTCCATCTCCTCGCCGTTGAACAGCGAAGGGTTGAAGGAGTTGTCGTATTTCAGTATCGAGCCGAAACCGGAACAGATGAGATCCGATCCGCCGATCAGATAAGGCAGGATCTTGGCACCGATGCGGATTTCCGATTCCGACGAGCGGGCATCGTTGCCGCTGGCGCATTCCAGATCGAGCCACACGGCGATGAGGTTTTCCGCCATCAGTTCGCGTACCCCGCCCGGCATGGTGGCGGCCAGCGGCGCGCCGTCGATACCGCCGTTCTGGGTGCCCTGGGCGCCCATGGCGCGCTGCATGCACAGGCACCGCGCCTCGAGATAGAGCAGCGACTTGGCCTCGTGGAAGCCCATGAGGAGCTCCGAGGCCGCCCCCGAGGTACAGCGCATCTTGATGCCGCGCGAGGCATAGGCCGCCGTCAGCCAGGCCTTCGACCACGGCGTGTCGTCGCCGTCGATGAAGGCCTTTTCGGTGCCGTAGACCGAGACCGTCTCGGCATAGGAAGTAAAGCCCGCCATGCCGATCTGCAGTTCTTCGGCCTCTTCGCTTGAACACTGAAACAGCGTTCCCGCCCGACCGACCGTGGCGCCGACGCAGCAGGCAAGGGCGTTCGACCAGGCATTGCGCGAGACCCGCATGGTGGTCTCGATCTCGTCGAACCCGAAGGCAACCGCGGTCGCGGCATCGGCGGCCAGTTGCAGGGGATCGTCCTTGGCGTTGGTGACATGGCCCTGGTTGCCGGGGGTGCGCCTGGCCCGCATCTTGGAATAGGCAAAGGCGATCTCCATGGCCGACAGGTGGGCCACCACGTTGGCCAGCTTGGCCGGGCTCATGCCGCGCGCCAGGCGGGTCAGTTCCTGGCGCGGCACATTCATGTCCACCAGCTTGCGCGCCGCCTCGATGGAGGGCATGGCCATCGCCTCTTCCACCGCGTCAGGGTCGAGGTGATGGCGGGCGATGAACAGGTCGATCATGTCGAAATCGGCCTCGGCCACCCCGTCGAGCTCGACGATACAGCCGCCGACGACCCTCGCACCCGGCTTGGGATCGCGGGCACCGGCCATGGCGGAAAAGCCGTTGGCGGGGTCCTCGACGGCGAAACTGTCAAGGCGCAGCGGCCGCTCGTCCCAGTCGGAAAAGCGCTTCCAGCGGTTGGGCGTGGCGCGGCCGGCGTCTGTCATGGCTCCTCCCGGATCGGCGGCAGGGAGCTTGTGGGCGCCTGCACCAAAGGTCAAGAGGCGGGGAGAAGGCTAGCTCCGCAAGCTGCCGCCGGTCGCCTTTTCCACGGCTGTCACGATCCTGGTCGACACCGCCTCGATGTCCTGGTCGGTGAGGGTCTTTTCGCGCGGCTGCAACACCACTTCGATGGCCAGCGACTTCTTGCCCGCCCCCAGCGCCCCGCCGGAGAACACGTCGAACACCGAGACCTCGGTGATCAGTGCCTTGTCGGCGCCGCGCGCGGCGCGCACCACCTTGTCGGCGGAGACCTCGTCGGCCACCACGAAGGCGAAGTCGCGCTTGACCGGCAACAGTTGGGCGGCATCGAGCGGCGGCCTTGTGGCGCTCTTGCCCTTGGGCTCGGGTATGTGATCGAGCACGATGTCGAAGGCGACCACCGGCCCCTTCACGTCCATCTGATCGAGGACGCCCGGGTGGACTTCGCCGAACCAGCCGAGCTGGTTCCTGGGGCCGAGCTGAATGGTGCCCGAGCGGCCCGGGTGGAACCACATCGGTCCGCCCTGCACCACCTGCAGGCTTTGCACCGGCGCACCGGCGGCGGCAAGAACCGCCATGGCGTCGGCCTTGGCATCGAAGAGATCGACGTTGCGCGCCGCGCCCGACCAGTGGCGGGCATGCACGGCGCCGCGCCGGATGCCGGTCGCCCTGAGGGTTTCGTCCTCGGGGCGATCGCCATGATAGCACTGGCCGACCTCGAACAGGCCGAGATCGGCAAACCCGCGGGCCATGTTGCGCCCGGCCGCCGCGATGAGATTGGGCAACAGCGACGGGCGCATGTCGGAAAGCTCCGAGGAGATTGGATTGGCGAGCTTGACCGAAGGATGGCCGCCGCCGAACAGCCCGGCCTGGGCCGCGGTCAGGAACGACCAGGTGACCGCTTCGTTGAGGCCGCGCTCGGCCAGGCGCCGGCGCGCCGCCACCATGCGGCGCTGAAGGGTATTGAGCACCGGACGCGCCACCGCATGCAGGCGCGGCATGGCGACGGGCTCGATGGTATCGAGGCCGACGATACGGCAGACTTCCTCCACCAGATCGGGCTCACCGCCCACATCGAGCCGCCAGGTCGGCACGGCGCAGGAAAGACCTTGCGGCGTTTCGGTGACGACGAAGCCGAGGGATTGCAGAATGCGCTTCTGTTCGGCAAGCGGCACGTCGATACCGCCGAGATCGCGAACCCGGTCTTTGCGCAGGGTGTAGCTGCGCGACACGTCCGGGGCCTTGCCGGCGATCACCAGGTCGGAAGTCTCGCCGCCGCAGATGGCGAGAATCATGGCGGTGGCGATCTCGGCGCCGGTGGTAACGAAGGCCGGGTCGACGCCGCGCTCGAAGCGGTAGCGGGCATCGGACTGGAGGGAGAGCTTGCGGCCGGTGGCGGCGGTGCGCAGGGGATCGAACAGGGCGGCCTCAAGGAAGCACTCGGTGGTGTCGGGCGTGCAGCCGGAGGCCTCGCCGCCCATGACGCCGCCGAGACCCTCGGAACCGTTGTCGTCGGCGATCACCGTCATGGTGGCATCGAGCGTGTAGGTCTTGCCGTCCAGCGCCTCCAGCGTTTCGCCGGCTTTGGCGAGGCGGGGGCGGATATCGCCCTTCACCTTGCCGGCATCGAAGACGTGCAAGGGGCGGCCATAGCCGAAGGTGATGTAGTTGGTGATGTCGACCAGTGCCGAGATCGGCCTGAGGCCGATGGCCCTGAGGCGCCGTTGCAGCCAGTCGGGCGACGGGCCGTTGGTGATCCCGCGGAAATGCCGGCCGACGAACAACGGGCAGGGGGTATTGGCCGGGTCGTCGAAGGTCAGCTTGACGTCGATGGGTGAGGTGTAGCTGCCCTTGACCGGCTCGACATCGAGCGGCTTGAGCCGCCCCAGCCCCTTGGCGGCGAGATCGCGGGCGATGCCGTAGACCCCCAGCGCGTCGGGCCGGTTGGGCGTCACCTTCACATAGAGCATCGGGTCGTCCATCCCCAGCGCCGTGGCGGCGGGGGTGCCGATCGAAAAATCGCCGTCAAGCTCGATGATGCCGGTGTGCTCGTCGGACAGTTGCAATTCGCGCTCGGAACACAGCATACCGCGCGATTCGACGCCGCGAATGGTGCCCACTTCGAGATCGAGCCCGGTGCCCGGAATGTGGGTCCCGGCGGGCGCAAAGATGCCGATGAGGCCGGTCCTGGCATTGGGTGCTCCGCACACCACCTGCACCAGGCCCGATACCGTCTCCACGTCGCACACCCGCAAGCGGTCGGCATTGGGATGCTGGCGGGCTTCGGCGACCCGCGCCACGGTGAAGCCCTTGAGCCTGGCCACCGGATCGGAGACGTCCTCCACTTCGAGGCCGACGCCGTTCAGCCCATCGACGATCTCGGGAAGGCTGGCCTCGGTGTCGAGGTGCTCCTTCAGCCAGGCGAGAGTGAATTTCACGTCAGGCCTCCCGCCAGTGTCGGCACTTGCAGGGCGGCAAAGCCGTAATGGCGCAGCCACCTCAGATCGGCCTCGAAGAAGGCGCGCAGGTCCGGGATGCCGTATTTCAGCATGGCGATGCGGTCGAGCCCCATGCCGAAGGCCCAGCCCTGGTAACGTTCGGGATCATGTCCGCCGGCGGCGATGACATTGGGATGGACCATGCCCGAACCGAGGATTTCCAGCCACGAGGTGCCGACCCCGATCTTCACCTGGCCCCCGTCCCACGAGCAGTTGATGTCGATCTCCATGGACGGTTCGGTGAAGGGAAAGTGCGAGGCGCGAAAGCGCATCTTGACGTCGTCGATCTCGAAGAAGGCCTTGCAGAACTCGATCAGCGCCCATTTGAGGTGGCCGAGATGGCTGACCTCGTCGATCACCAGCCCCTCGATCTGGTGGAACATCGGGGTGTGGGTCTGGTCGCTATCATTGCGATAGGTGCGCCCCGGCGCGATGATGCGGATGGGCGGCTTGGAGGCCTCCATGGTGCGGATCTGCACCGGCGAGGTGTGGGTCCTCAGCACCATGCGCGAGCCGTCGGCGCGGGGCGGGAAGTAGAAGGTATCGTGCTCCTGTCTTGCGGGATGCTCGTCGGGGATGTTGAGGGCGCCGAAATTGTACCAGTCGGTCTCGATGTGGGGGCCCTCGGCCACCGAAAAGCCGAGATCGCCCCAGATCTGCACCACCTCGTCCCACACCTGGCTGACCGGGTGGATGGTGCCGTGGCGGGCCGGGCGGGCCGGCAGGGTGACATCGACGGTCTCTGATTGGAGGCGGGCGCGAAGGCCAGTCTGCTTGAGGTCGTCGCGGCGCCGCGCCAGGGCATCGGCGATGCGGTCCTTCAGGGCATTGAGCGCCTGGCCGGCGGCCTTGCGTGTCTCGGGGTCCATGGACCCCAGCGTCGTCATGCGCTCCGAGACCCGGCCCTTCTTGCCCAGCGCGTCGATGCGGACCGCCTCCAGCCCGGCCTCGTCGCCGGCCGCGGCGACAGCTTCAAGGATGTCGCGTTCCAGATCGCCCAGTTTGCCTGTTTCACTCATTGTCGTTCAAACCTGTTTTCTTCACATGTCGGCGCCGGACGCAAAAAGCCGGGCGCGGCGGATGGGATCGGTCCCCTGAGGGTGATCCGTTCGCTGGGCCCGGCGATAGAGCGGCAAGCCGACAAGGAACTGGTCTAGATGGCCGCCCGGGCCTTTTCGACCAGCGTCTTGAACGCCTCGGGCTCCTTCACGGCGAGATCGGCGAGGACCTTGCGGTCGATCTCGATCCCGGCCTTGCCGAGCCCTTCGATAAATCGTCCATAGGTAACGCCAAGCTCGCGCGCCGCGGCATTGATGCGCTGGATCCACAAGGAGCGAAAGGTGCGCTTCTTGCGGCGCCGGTCGCGATAGGCGTACTGGCCGGCCTTTTCCACCGCCTGCACGGCGGCACGGTAGGTGTTCTTGCGGCGGCCGTAATAGCCGGCGGCCTTCTTGATGACTTTCTTGTGACGGGCATGGGCCGTCACACCACGTGTGACACGGGACATGAGGATCGCTCCTTTAAGCGCCTTAGGGGATCAACGATAGGGCAGATAGGCGCGGACCAGATTGGCATCACCGGGCTCGAGGATGGTGGTGCCGCGCTGGTTGCGGATCTGCTTGTTGGTGCGCTTGATCATGCCGTGTTGCTTGCCCGCCTGGGCGGCACGGACCTTGCCTGTGGCGGTGAAGCTGAATCGCTTCTTGGCCGAGGACTTCGACTTCATCTTGGGCATTTTGCTATCCTTTCAAGCATCGAGAGCCGCCACGGCATGCCCTTTATGCGGCCGGGCGGCTCAAACAGGCGGGTTTATAGGCGGGCGGCGGCGAGAATGCAACGGCAGAATCGCCGCGCACGCCTCCTCGGCGAGCCGCACCTCGATACCACCAAGGCCGGAACTGTCGTCCCTGCGGCCGCCCTCGCGATCGTCGTGACCGGTACCGCCATTGCCATGGCCGTCGCCATCGTCACTGCCATGATCGTCACCACCGTCCGCCGAGACGCTGGCGATGCCGGGGCCGGCAGCCACACCCGCCAGAACCATCCATCCGCGCAATTGTCTGCGGGCCATCGCAAGGTCTCCTCTTGCGAAGTCCGGTGGCAGCGACCAGGGGCGAACCGGCCTGACAGGAGCACTTCGGCCGCCGTCAACGTTTTGTCAGACTCCCAGTGCTTCGGCCTTGCGGGTTTCCTTGCCTGCCTGGCTCGTCGGCTCGGGCAACTTCAGCCAGGCGCTGAAGTCGATTCCGGTGAGCCGGCTCAGAAGTTCAATATCCGGCGCGAAAAAATCCATGAGGCGGGCTTCCTCGTCATGCCCGAGGCTGCTCGCATAGGGGCGCGAATTCCATACATGGCGCTGTGGCATCGTGCGATCAGGCAGTTTGAGGAAGTCCATGAGGCTCGCCCAGGTGCGCGGCGGTTCGGCAAGTGTGGCCTCGCTGCGCAGTAACAGCACCTGCTCGCGCTCAAACAGTTCAAGCAGCCTTTCGATCTGACGGCCGTACAAGCCGCGTTGCAGATAGGCGAAGTGATGCCGTTGCCTGAATATCAGGCGGCTGCGCAATTCACCCGCGATGGCCTCGGAAAACGACCGTGTTTCGCGGCCCTTGGTCACGTTCATGTTCCAATGGGAGAACGCGCGCGCTGCTGGATTGCGCAGCGTGATAATCAGTTTGAGAGCGGGGTTGTAGCGCCGCAGCCTGACCAGCGCATGCGGATAGAACAGATAGCTCGACGAGGATTCGCCGATGCAGGTGTGATGGGCGGCCGGGTGGAACCGGCGTTCGTATCCCCATCTGGCGAGCGGCGAAAATGCCAGCGGCGAGTAGATGAAATAGTCATGCTTGACTTTCGGCAACATGTACACCGATCGGTGTTTTCCGAGCATAGCCTTGATGGCGGTGGTGCCGCATTTCTGGGCGCCAGCAATGGCGAAATCGACCAGCGGGCTGGAATGTCCGGGCATTGGCGGTGCATTGTCTGACATCATTGGCTGGATAGGGCTTGCTGGTCTGGAGCAAATAATGGAATGCCCCTGCGGCCGTCAGGACCGCGGTAGTGATAAACTCAACCGTAGCGCCGACACCGGCCTGACGGCAAGCATTAATCCGACCCTGGGGGCAATGGGCCGCCGCTAACCCGCATTTCTCACAATAGGCGGTGCCATGCACGGCTCGGAATCCAGATTAACGCTCAGGCGATCTGGAGGAGCTTGAGGAGGTAATTTGGATTCCGGCTTGCTGATTTTCTTTTGGTTTTGACGCT
>Ga0326597_10009155_pt1 | contig 13306 bp, 11 predicted proteins | sample RVTome_12_FD_203789 | JGI IMG/M metagenome (GOLD analysis project Ga0326597, IMG submission 203789) | Soil microbial communities from uranium-contaminated site in the Upper Colorado River Basin, Wyoming, United States - RVT100D185 | ecosystem: Environmental > Terrestrial > Soil > Contaminated >... | reverse complement strand
CAGCGACGCGATGTCGCTCTGGTTGAGCGCCGGTGAGGACGACAGCTCGGCTTTGACGGTGTCCGGCGTCCCGGCAATCTCCAGCGTCACGTCGTACCCGGCGATGTTCGTGCGCGCCGATATATCGAGGTCGGGCACGATCGTCCGGGGATCGGTGAAATCGATCGATCCACGCTCGACCTGATAGGTGCGGCCTCCGAGGAACAACACGCCGCCCTCCCGGATGGTCGCTCGCCCGACGACCGAGGGGCGGGCGGCGGTGCCGACGAGGCGCACGTCGAGGCCGATCTCCATCCGCCCGTAGTTGTTGTCGACGATGAAGTCCTGCTGGGACGCCACGGCGACTTCCAGCTCGAGGCGGTCGAGCAGTCCCGGGGACGTGCCGCCCGGCGCCTGAAGGGCGCGCAGCCGGGCCGTGCTCACGAGTCCCGCCGCCAGGCTGAGCGGCTCACGGTAGGCGCCGCGCTGAATCGTCACCCGCCCGGTCAGTCTGGGGCGATCGCCGAGCGAGAGCGTCAAGTCCGAGTCCACCTCCGTGCGCATCCCCTCCGGCACGTTCAGCGCGATGCCCGATCCGCGGAACGTGAGCGCGCCGCCGGTCAAGCCGAGCTCCCGATGCTCCACCGCGCCGGCCACCGTAAAGGGGCCGCCGTTCATCGCGCCGCGGACGTCGACCAGCTGCAGGCGATCGCCGTCCAGCACGATGCGGCCCCGCAGCTCGGACAGGGCGACCTGCGGGTCGGCCATCCGCAGCTCGCCGTTTCGGACGTCCACCGAGCCATCCGCGAGCGGCGCGCCCAGCGACCCGGATAACGCCAGCGAGACGTCGGCCAGTCCGGCGCTCGTCGTACCCGGCACGAACGCCCCGATCATCCGAAGGTCGATCTGACCGCCGACTCGCAGGTCGAGTCGTTGATCGCCCGTCAGCCCGGCGGATCCCCCGACGTCGATCCGATTGCCCGACAGCTCCCATGTCCAGTCCGCGACACGGACCGTACCGCCGGCGATCTCGACCCGGGTCGGGCGCGCCTGCGCGAGCGGCATCCCTCCGACGGTCGCGCGCAGATCGCTGAGCGAGATGTGACCGCTCACGCCATCCAGCGATGCCGAGTCGGCGCGGAGGTCGACCTGGACGCTCGCCAGGCCCGTAAGCGTCTCCCCGATGTCCTCGCCGGCAAACGGCGCGAGCGCCCTTTCGCTGAGGCCCTCGATCCGGCCGACGAGCCGGGCCGGTTCCCTCCCTTCCGGCAGGCCGGCGGTCACCGCCGCCGGCAGCCACTGCGCGATCAGGCCGAGCGGAAGGGCCAGCCGGAAGGTGGCGACCGCGTCTTCCCAGCTCGCGCTCAGCCGCTCGACGTCGAGGACGCCGCCGGCCATCGTCGCGGCGACGGTCCCACCGGTCATGGCGGGGTAGCCGGGCCACGAAACGGTTGCGTCCTGCACGTCGACCCGGGCGGCGAGATCGGGTCGATCGAGCGCGCCCTTCACGGACACCTGGCTGGAAATCGCGCCGCTCATGGCGGCGTCCGCCGGCAGGCCGGCGAGGGCCATCCATCGCCCGACGTCCCGGAGGTCGCCGCGCAGCGACAGATCGAGCGAGGAGGCGGCCGATCCGACCTCCCCGGAGGCCTCGAGAGACATCGTGCCTGTCTGCAGACGGAAATCGCGGACCGAGAGCCCCGTGCCGTCGTACCGGATCGACGCAGGCTGGAGAAGCTGCAGCCGCGCGTCGCCCGAAAAGATGTCGAGCTGCTCGAGGGCGGCCTGAGCGGTCGCGCCCGAGAGATCCTCGAGCGTGCCGGCAGCCGAGACGCTGGCGCTCAGTTGTCCTCCGAGCCGACCCGGCATGCTCTCGCCCGTCGCCCCCTCGAAGAGGGCACTCAGGTCGGTTTCCCTGGCGGCCGCCTTCAGCGTGAACGCGTACGGGGCGCCAACGTCCATGGCAGCGTCGAGCGATACGGCGAGATCGGGCACTCGAGCTTCGATCGACGCGCTCTTGCCAGCGATCGCGACGTTTGCCAGCGCCTGTCCCAGGACGAGCTCGTTCCAGGTCAGATTCGACAGCGAGATGCGACCCGCCCCTGCCGGCTGGTCGATCGTGCCGCGCCCTTCGAACTCGGCGTCGAGCACGGCGGTGAGTTGAGGCGCATCGGCGCCGCCGCCCTGCCGCACCGAGATGGCGTCGGCGCGCCCCGTGACGGCGTACGCGCCGGTCGCCAGGTCGTACTGGGCCGAGGCGTTCAGCCGGCCACCGGGCTCCGGCTGCTGAACTTCGACGTTGGAGGCGGTGACCGCGCCGTCAACGTACGCGAGCTCGGCCGACAGCCGCCCGATGGGCTGATCGAGGATGCCGAGGCCGGCGCCGGTGATTGTCCCTCGGACAGTCGGACTCGAGCTGGTGCCGGAGAACTCGAAGCGCCCCGCAAGGGTTCCCGACGGTTTGAGGTCGGATTGGGCTGCGTCGGCGAGGATCGCAGGGTCGTTCAGCTCGACGTTCGCTGTTCCCTCGAAGATGCCGCTTGCGACATCGAGCGAGCCCGCGGCCGTCACCCGATTGTCACCAAGCGAGCCGCGAACCCGCTCGAGGGTGACGCGCTCCCGATCGATCGCGAACGACGCGTCGATCTCGAGTGGTCCCGCCCGCGCCGTCAGAAGATCGGCGAGCGTGGCGGTGCCCGCCAGCGAGGGTGAGCCCAGGGTGCCGCCCACGCGCACTCGTGCGTCGAAGCGGCCCGCGCGCGGCTCGACCCAGCCCGGCAGCGCGATGTCCAGGCTCTTCAGGAGCGGAAGCGCCGCCGAGACGTCCCGGCTCGTCACGTCGAGCGCGCCGCGAACAACTGACGCGGTCAGATCGACATCGTCCAGCCGGCCTTCGAGATCGCCCACCACTCGGACCGCGCCGCTCACGTCAAAATCGTGCCGCAGCGTCCATTCGCCGCCGGCCAACGCCAGCGACGCGTCGCCGGCGAGGCGGGCGGTCTGCGCTTCGCCGCGCACCGCATCGCTGCGGAGCCTGGCCGTGACCTCCATCCCGTGCCAGGCCTCGCTCGTATTCCAGATCGCATCGGCGCGCCCAGACAGCCGGCCGCCGATCGACACGGGCAGGGCGGGGCCCGCGAGCGAGGCCGCCGAAAACGCGTTCCACTCGGCCCTGGCCTCCAGCGTGCCGGTGTCGAACGCGAAGCGGCCGCTCGCGTCGAGGGTCCCATCGTCGAGACCGATCGCCGCCTCGTCGACGATCGCCGCGTCGCTGGTGACGGTGGCGCGAAGCCGCAGGTGTGTCGTGTCGAGGTGGCTCCATGACACGCCCTCGCCGTCGAGCGAGATTTTGGCGACCGGGGCGGTCAGCGGCCCTTCGACGGCCGCGCGAACAGCGACCGTTCCGCGTCCGCCCGGATCGATCTGCAGCGTGGAGAAGATCTCCGGGAGGGCGAGGCTGCCGGAAAGCGTGAGGTCTGCCGTCGGCGTTTCCTGCAGCAGCGCGTCGAGCCGGCCCTCGAGCACGAGATGCCCGAGCGGCGATGAGTAGGTCAGGCCGCTCAGCGACAGCGACGCGCCGTCGTAGGTCAGCAGCCCTTCGAGCGTCCCCTCGATGGAGACATCCGTTGTTCGGACCGACGGTCCCCGAGAGACGGACAGGCGACCTGAGACGCCATCGTTCGCGTCGGGCTCGAGGGTCAGCGCGATCCCCTCGGCGTCGGCGGCCAGCCCCGAGGCGGCGTCGCGATAGGCCATGCTGGCCTCGCGGACGATCACGCGCCCGAGCGCGACGGGCGCCGAGGCGCCCCCGGTTCCCGCCGCTCCCTCGGTGCCCGCGCCGCCTTGCGCCGGCAGGTTGAACGATCCGTCCTCCTGACGCACCAGCAAGAGCCGCAGGCCATCCGCCTCGAGATCGTCGATGCGCGCGCGACCGAACAGCGTGCCCCACGACACGTTCACGCGCAGGTTGTCGGCCTCGAGAAACGGCGCGTCTGGGGTCGCGATCGCCGCCGCTCTGATCCCACGCAGGCTCACGTCGAGTGTCAGCAGGTTGTACGACAGGTTCGCGACGGTCGCGTCGATGCCCGACTGCGCGCGCAACTGCTGGAGCCCGAAAGCGAGGAGTCGGCTTCGGACGATTGGCAGATGGGCGACTGAGAGCAGGGCCGCCACCGCCACGGCAGCCCACGCGGCGATTGTCGCGGCGCGCGCGATCTTCATGAATGCAGTCGCAGACGCGGAGAGCCCGTGATCGTGCGGACCTTGTGATTCTACCTAGTACGAGCGACGGCCCGGCGATCGTTTCGCCGGCTCGGTCTATTGGCACCGTGCTTGCAAACTCGAGTAGGCGCGTGATCGAGCCCGCTAAGTGCCCGGTTGGGCCGTCAACGCTGAGGTGGAGGCAGATATGAATTCAGACATTTCGATCGCCAATCGCTACAGGCGCACCGTCAATCTCGCCGAAGCGTTCCTGTGCGGAGCGCTCGCCGGCGCCGCTCTTGGCATCGCTTTCGCGCCCGCGCCGGGCAGCGAGACGCGCGCTCGCCTCAGGGCCCGGGCTCGCAAGGGTCGCGACCAGGCCTCCGAGATCATCGAGCAGGGCAGGACCGCCCTGGAGCGGCAGAAGCGGCGCGCGGAAGCGCTTGTCGACCGGTCGCGTACGCACGTGAGGGACCAGGTGCGTCACGTGTCGAAAGCCGTCGACGAAGGGCGCGCGGCGGCTTCCGATGTCCGCGCCCGCGGGCAGCGCGCGCTGGAGAACATCCGGCGGGAAGGCACGGAGGCGGTCGCCGACGTCAAGTCGGCTTACAATGAGGCCCGCTCCCGGACCGCCGGTTCCGGAAGTGAGAAGTGAAGGCGTGAGACATGAGTGAGGTGTCGAACGGGCGCGGCCTGCTGCCGGCCGTGTGTGTTGGCGCACTCCTCGGCGGCGCCGTGGCGTTCCTCTGCTTCACCAGGCCGGGTCGGCGGCTGATCGAGCGCGTGGACAATTCCCTGGACCTCGCGTGCGAGCAGATGCGGCGCATGCGAGCCACGGCGGAAAAAGTCCGACGGGCGATCGACGAAGCGCGCCGGACGTTCGGGGTCGTGGAGGAGATGACCGACCCGTTCGCGAACGAACGCGTGGATCGAGTCCTTCACTGAGCGGGGCCCGGGTGCTGTTCTGCTCTGGAAAGACCGGTGTCAATGAGCCGGTGGTTTCATCGGGCGCCCGCGCGTTTGGCCGGCGCCCGCTCATCGAAGCCATCCGGGCGCGGGCTGTTGCACCGCAGTCACGGCCGAGCGACAGCAACGGCTCCGCGCCGTCGAGCCATATCGTCTAGCCTTCGATCTGAATCCACCGCTTGATCGCGGCTCGTGGGGCAGACCGAGAAACGCCACTGGTACGCGGGCCATCCGAATAAGCCTCTTTTCTTTCCGTGGCTTGACAAGCTGTCGGCAACAATCCTAAACTCCTCTGAGTTTCAGTAATCAAAATTTATGTTTGGACCGATTGAAGGATTGGTTTGGCTTTGGCTGAACCTCCTGTCGCCACAACCAGCACCACAACCAGCGGCGGCAGAGCAGGCCGGTGCACCCTCTTCGGCGCCGCAGACGGGCCCGGTGTCTGGCTACATGGATTTCCACTACAACCAGCCGACCGACGGCACGCCAGGAATCCTCGATTTTCACCGGTTCGTGCTGTTGTTCAGCCACAGCTTCTCGGACCGGCTGCGGTTTGTCAGCGAGCTCGAGCTGGAGCATGGAGTGGTTGAAGGGCTCGAAGAAGGTGGCGAGCTCGAGCTGGAGCAGGCCTACGTCGATTTTCTCGTGAGGCCGTCCCTGAATTTCCGCGCTGGCATGATGCTCGTCCCCGTCGGCATCATCAACGAGCGTCACGAACCGCCGGTGTTTCACGGCGTCGAGCGCCCGTTTGTCGATACGGTCATCGTGCCGACGACGTGGTTCGATGTCGGAGCCGGCATCCACGGCAGTTTCGGACGGGGCTTCCGGTACCGCGCATACGCGATGGCGCCGCTCGACGCTCGGGAGTTCAGCGCGGAGGAGGGGCTGCGCGGCGGAGCACAACATGGCAGCGAAGCGCAGGTGCGGAACGTCGCCTTCACGGGACGGCTCGAGTACGTCGGAGCGAGAGGACTGCAGACCGGCGTGAGCTTCTGGCGGGGCGACACCGGCTTCAACCTGCCGCGTATCGACACAAAGGCCGGTCTCTTTGAATTGGACGCGCGGTTCTCGCGGGGCCGCCTGGAGACGCGCGGTCAGTTCGCCCGCGTCTTCATCGACGGCGCCGGGGCGCTGAACGACGCGATGGGGCGCCTGACGGGGATCGACCCGAATATTGCCGAGCAGTTGATCGGATCCTACGTCGAGGTGGCCTATCGCGTGCTGCCGGCCTCGGTCCCGCACGAGGCAGCCGTGTTCGTTCGCTACGAGAATTTCGACACGCAGTTCAAGATGCCCGACGGCTCGGTGAAACTGCCGCAATTCGATCGCGACGCGTGGGTGGTGGGCGCGACGTACTGGGTCGATCCCGACGTCGCAATCAAGCTCGATTATTCCCACGTGCGCAGTGGAAGCGCGATCGTGCCGCCACCGCGGTCGATCAACGTGGGCCTGGGGTGGTGGTTTTGAGGGCCACATCGCTCATGGTCGTCCTGCTCGTGTCCGGCGCGGCGGCTGGTCACGGACAGTCCGCCCCACCACCAAGGGTCATTCACATCGTCGCGGAGCGATTCCTGTTCACGCCGTCGGAGATTACCGTCGAGGAAGGAAGCGTGGTTGAGCTGCGCATCACGAGCGAAGACACGGATCATGGCTTCCGCCTGCGCGGCCTGGGCGACGTGAATCTCACCGTTCCCAAACGCGGACGCGGCGACGTGCGGGTCACCATCGAGGCCAACGAGCCTGGCAATTACGTGTTCGAGTGCTCGCACGTGTGCGGGGCGGGCCACGGGTTCATGCGCGGCGCGCTTCGCGTGAAAGCGCGTCGGTCATCCGGCGGAACAAGATAACCATGGCGACAGTGCGTGTCGGCCGCAGCCTTATCGGGGTCGCGGCAGCCCTTGTCATCCTGGTCGTGGCGGAACGGTCTCTGCCGGCTCAAGGGAGCGCGCCGAAGTTCGGCGATCCGCTCCCGGGCATCATCCCGGCCGACTTCGAGCGCTTCCGTGTGGGCTTGGACGACTTCATGGAAGTCGAAACCGCAGAGGAAGGCCTGGGTCCGGCGTTCAATGCCGGGAGCTGCGCCGTTTGCCACAGCGTGCCGGCCATTGGCGGGACGAGCCTCGTGTCCGAGGTGCGTGCGGCGCATCGTGACGAGCAGGGGCAGATTCATCCGCTGACTGGCGCCGACGGCAATCCGCTCGATACGCTTTTCCATCTGTTCTCGACTCCGCCGCACGCGTGTCAACCCGTGCTGCCGCCGGGAGCAAACGTCATCGCGCGCCGCGTCCCGATCCCCCTGTTCGGCGCGGGCCTCGTCGAGGCGATCGACGATCACACGCTGCTCGCCCTGGAAGATCCAAACGACAGCAACGCGGACGGCATCAGCGGCCGAGCCGCGCGCGTCATCGATATTGGCACTGGCCAGGTGCGCGTGGGACGCTTCGGCTGGAAGGCCCAGCACGCCACGCTCCGGACGTTCAGCGCCGACGCCTACCGTAACGAGATGGGAATCACGAACGAGCTGTTTCCCGGGGAGCTGGCGACGGGCGTCTCCGCCGCGCACATGAAGCTCTGCGACCCTTTTCCGGATCCGGAGGATGTCGTCGATCCGAGAACCGGCCTGGCCGCCATCGACAACTTCGAGGCCTTTCTGAAATTCCTGGCGCCGCCGCCTCGGGGCGCCATCAATCAGACGGTTCGAAACGGCGAGCAGGTATTCACCGCAATCGGCTGCGGGCTGTGCCACACGCCCGTGCTGGAGACCGGACTCGACCGCCATCCGCTGTTCTTTCGGAAGCCCGTCCCGTTGTTTTCAGATCTGCTGCTGCACGACATTGGGACAGGAGACGGCATTCCACAGGCGGAGGCGCGACCGACCGAAATCAGAACCCCCGCGCTCTGGGGCCTTCGCGTCCGCCGTCCGCTGCTTCACGACAGCAGCGCCGCGACTCCTGAAGAAGCGATCGGCCGCCATCGCGGAGAGGCGGAACTCGTCCGCCGGTTCTTCGATCAGCTGGCCCCAGCCCAGCGGGCGATGCTTCTCGCGTTCCTCGATTCGCTGTGATTCGAGTTGGACCGGAAGTGGGACGCGGCGCTGCGACGCCCGACTTCGAGGGGCTGCTCGGGCTCAACACCGTATGCCGAAGAGTTCCGCGGGCGTCGGCGCGGGTGCCGGACCGCCGCGGCGCGACGCCGGATCAGAGCGAGGCCCCCTCCACCAGAAGCTTTGATGCGGCACGCATGCCCATCGTGATCCGGCGGCCATCCTTCTGTACCACCACCGCATCGGCCGCCTTGTCGCGTCGCTCGACCTGGATCGCCTCGCCCGGTTTCAGCGCGCTCTCCTCGAGAAACCGGAGAAAGTGCGGATCCTGGTCGGTCACCCGCGTGACGCGGACCGGAGTCCCCAGCGGACAGGACAGCAGATCCAGGTACTCGGGCCGCTGGACTCCTCCTTCGGGGCCGGGGATCGGGTCCCCGTGGGGATCGACCGTCGGGCGGCCGAGCATCACATCCATCCGTTCGATGAGGGCGTCGGACACGGCATGCTCGAGCTGCTCGGCCTCGTCGTGAACCTCGGCCCAGCTCATGCCGCACACCTGTACGAGAAAGACCTCGATGAGGCGATGCCGGCGAAGGACGCGCGCTGCCAGCCTGTACCCCGGGACCGTCAGCCGGACGCCCGAATAGGGCTCGTAACCCACCAGCCCCGAGTCGGATAGGGCCTTGACCATGGTCGTCGAGGTGCTGGGGGAAACACCCAGCGCGGCCGCCAGGCGGCCCATCGGCACCAATTCCCCAGGCGCCAGCGTCAGTTGCGCCTGGAGGATGGCCTTCAGGTAATTTTCGACGGTCGATGTGGGGGACATGCCCAGAATTTCTATCAGCTTACATCTTGACTTGACCCATGACAATGATATATTTTGAGTTATCAAAAAAATGAATTTGGATAAGGTCACTAGGCGGTCGTTGATTCGTGCAACGGTGGCGTCGCTCGCGGGCGGCGTCGTGACAAGCCGCGGCGGCCAGGGCGGTGAGCCGCTACGTGGCCAGGCGCACGTCGAACACGAGGACCATGCGCTGGGGACGGTGGGAAAGGTCGACACGTCGATCTTCGATCCGTCCGCCTTCCTGCGGACCTGGAACTTCTCGAACCTGCCGCCAGAGGAACGCTCGGCGCTGTATCGCGAGACTCCGCGTCCTCGCGGCGGCCTGCTCCGGGAGTACGACTTCTATTCGGTGGACCGGGACGTCGAGATCGCGCCGGGCGTGTATTTCCCGGCGTGGACCTACAACGGACAGGTGCCAGGCCCGACGATCCGCGCCACGGCCGGCGATCGGGTCAGGGTCAACTTCGTGAACCAGTCCTCTCACCCGCACTCGATTCACTTCCACGGCTGGCATCCGCCGGAGATGGACGGCTCGCTGCCGCCGCAGCAGGTGTCTCCCGGCGAGCGCTTCGTGTACGAGTTCGACGCCGAGCCCTTCGGGCTCCATCTGTACCACTGCCACACGGTCCCGCTGAAGCGGCACATTCACAAGGGGCTCTACGGCGCGTTCCTGATCGACCCCCCCGAAGGGCGGCCGCCGGCCGACGAGCTGGTGATGGTGATGAACGGGTTCGATACGAATTTCGACGCGGAGAACGAGGTCTACGCCGTCAACACCGTCGCGAACTTCTACATGCAGGAGCCGATCAGGGTCCAGGTCGGACGGCTCGTCCGGATCTATCTGGTGAACCTCACCGAGTTCGATCTCATCAACAGCCTGCACCTTCACGGCATGTTCTTCGACGTGTTCCGCACCGGCACGCGCCTGGCGGCCTCCGAGCACACCGACACGGTGATGCTGTGTCAGGGCGAGCGCGCCATTCTCGAAACGACGTTCCGGTACCCCGGCGACTTCATGTTCCACGCGCACCAGACCGAGTTCGCGGAGCTGGGCTGGATGGGCCTCTTCAGGGCGGAGGCGGGGCGTGACAGCTGAGACCGCCGGAGGCGGGCGGATGATGGCGTCGCAGCGCGCATGGATCGTGGCGCTGGTGCCGTTGGCGCTGCTTGCGGCGCTCGTCGCCGTCATAGTGTGGTGGGGTCCGGCGGACGCGCTGCGCGGCGACGCCTATCCCCCGGTCGAGCGTCTGACGTTCGAGCGGGTGGTGCTCGATCCGGACGGCATCCGCGCGACGGTCATGAACGACGGCGCCGACGGCGTGAAGGTGGCGCAGGTCCAGGTGGACGACGCCTACTGGGCGTTCACGGCCGACCGGGGCACCAATCTCGGCCATCTGGGCCGCACGACGCTGTCGATCCCGTATCCGTGGGTGCACGGAGAGACGCACGTGATCCGGATTGTCACGTCGACAGGCGTGACGTTCGATCACGAGATCGCGGTTGCCGTCCCGACGCCTGAAGCCAGCGCTCGCGCGCTCTGGGTCTTCACCCTCATGGGGGTGTACGTCGGCGTCCTGCCGGTCGCCATTGGGCTGCTCTGGTTTCCCCTCGTGGCGCAGCTGGGCCGCCGGGGGCTCGATTTCCTGATGGCGCTGACGATCGGGCTGCTCCTGTTCCTGCTGGTCGACGCGGTCCACGACGGCCTCGAGCTGGCCGGCCTGATGCCCGGCTCCTTTCAGGGGGCCGCGCTCTTCGCGTTCGGCGCGCTCGGCGCGTACCTGGGACTCGAGACCCTCGGCTCATGGCTCCGGAACCGCCGCGCGCGCAGCCGTCAGGAGCAACGCGGGGGATGGGTGCTGGCGCTCCTGGTCGCCGTCGGCATCGGCCTGCACAACTTCGGCGAAGGGCTCGCGATTGGCGCGGCGTTCTCGCTCGGCGAAGCCGCTCTCGGCACGTTGCTGATTGTGGGGTTCACGCTCCACAACACGACCGAGGGCCTCGCGATCGTCGCGCCGCTGGCACGCGAGCGCGTTCGCGTCGTCGACTTGCTGAAACTCGGCCTCGTCGGCGGCGTGCCGACCATTGCCGGGGCGTGGATCGGCGGGCTCGTCTACGTGCCGATATGGTCGGTGCTCTTTCTCGCCATCGGCGCGGGCGCGATCGCGCAGGTCGTCGTCCAGATCGGCAAGCAGATGGCCGGCGATCTGCCGGTGGGGCGGTACTTCGCCACGGCGCACGTGACGGGCGGCCTGCTCGCGGGCTTCGCCGTGATGTACGCGACCGGCATGCTGGTGGGTTGATATGCGAAGAATCTCGACATCGATCGCCCGCGCCTCGTCAGCCGTTCGGGCGGTCGTGGTCGTCGCCTCGATGGCTGTCGTCGGCCTCGCGGCCTTCATTCCGCTGACGGCCAATCCTCGGACGGTCCCGCGCGAGATCACCCTCGTCGCGCGTCAGATGGCCTTCTACCTGGAGGGCTCGGACGAGCCGAATCCGACCTTGAGGCTCAGCCCCGGCGAGGAGGTCCGCCTCGTGCTGCGGAACGAAGAAGCGGGCGTGATGCACGACTTCGTGGCGTCGTCGCTGCGAGCCGCGATCGCGCCGCTTCGACGGGGCGCCACCGGGAGCATCGAGTTCCGGGTACCCGACCAGCCGGGCCGCTACCAGTATCAGTGCACCCCGCATGCCCGGATGATGACCGGCACGATCGTGGTCGGCGACTAGAAATCCCTTGGGCCGGCTTGACAGCGAACCTTCGCCATCGATCGCGGTCAGGGCTTGGGAGCGTTTTCAGCGGGCGCGGCCGTCGGTAGGGCGTCCGGCGGTAAGGCGTCCGGCGACTGGCTGGTCGTCGGGACGACGGGATAACCCAGGAGCTCGCGCAGCTTGAGCTGAATCGTGCGCAGCGTGTCCATGACGCTCGCATCGCCCCGCGCCAGCGCGGAAGTGACCGCATCGCGTCTCTGATGCACGCCCTCGAGCGCCGATCGCATCTCCTCGCCCGGTGCGCGGGCCGCCTCGGTTCGAACATCGTCGAAGAAGGTCGACGACAGCGTCTGCGCCTGACCGTAGTTCAAGGCCGCGACCGCCTCGGTCACGTTCAGCAACTGGCCGAGCAGGCGCCCCGCGCGAACACGGGCTTCGAGATTGGCGACCTGCGCGCGGAGGGCGGCGACCTCGCTTTCGAGCGCCATGCGGCGCTGTTGCTCGGGCCAGTAGCCTGCCACGTACGCCGCGGCCCCGACGACGATGACCGCGGCAGCCAGGAAACGTTTCATGTCGGGCTCCTTCGGACGCCAGGTTGCGCCATGGCTCATTCAGCATAGCATTGCGGCTGACGCGAAATTGAGAATCGGCTGTGGCGAATCGCCGTCCGGCGACTAACAATTGCGGGTCAGCGGGAGGCGAAGGAGGGTGCGCTTGTCGGCGTGCGCCATTCGGGCCTGGATGTACTCGGGATGTTCGAAGCCCAGCTCGTTGGCGATCTGCCTGACGTGCGCCTCCTCGGCCGACGAGATGGATTCGTCGACCGCCGACACCGCGAAGAGGCAGTCGAGCAGGTCGCGGCGCTGGTCGGCGGTCGCGATCTCGCGGAACTCGCGGGTGACGAGAAAGTTCTCGGTCCCGCCGAAGAGGCGGTTCTGGCTCTTGGCGATCTGAACGACCAGGATGGCGTGCTCCTCCGGCAGGTGGCCGCGCTGCCTGACGATCTCGATCATCTTCCCGGTTTCAGCGCTGCTGATGTCGAGTTCCGCGCTGGCCACCCGGCTCAGCACATAGGCGAACGCCGCCAGGTCCCGCGCGCGGGCCGGGTCCAGCCGTTCCAACTCCGCCACGATCCGGCGCACGGTGTCCGTATCGCCGAAATTGGAATGTGGCCTGCGCTTGCTGGCCAACGGATTCGGCTTCGCCATCGTTTCTTGGGTTCCGGCTTCTGACATCGGTCTTGTTCGTAGGCCCAGCCGGGGCGTCCGCCCGGTCTGTCGTAGCCCTCGGCGCTCAGCGCTCTCGCGACTGGAGCTTCGCCAGCAGGCGCAGGATCTCCAGGTACAGCCAGACCAGCGTGACGAGCAGCCCGAACGCGCCATACCACTCCATGTACTTCGGCGCCCCGCGCTCGGCGCCCTTCTCGATGAAGTCGAAATCGAGCACGAGGTTGAGCGCCGCGATCACCACGACGAACACGCTGAAGAGGATGCCGAACGTCCCGCTGGAATGAATGAGCGGAACGCTGACGCCGAAGAACCCCACAACGAAGCTGAGCAAGTACA
>Ga0326597_10009154_pt1 | contig 13308 bp, 7 predicted proteins | sample RVTome_12_FD_203789 | JGI IMG/M metagenome (GOLD analysis project Ga0326597, IMG submission 203789) | Soil microbial communities from uranium-contaminated site in the Upper Colorado River Basin, Wyoming, United States - RVT100D185 | ecosystem: Environmental > Terrestrial > Soil > Contaminated >... | reverse complement strand
CCGCGCAGGCGAGGTGCATGTCACCGCCCTCGATCTGGAGCAGCGCGGCTGGCTGCGGGCGCGTGGCGACGAAGTAGACGCCGAGGCCGAGCCCCACGAAGGTGCCGATCGCGAAGTCGTTCTCGATGATCTCGCCGTCGTTGCCGCCGTCATCCACGACCGCGAAGGCCACTCCCGCCACCGTGCCGGCCAGGGCGCCATGGACCGTGGAACGGAAGATCTCGACCGCCGGGTTCTCCAGGCTCCGGCGGCTGACGCTCACGCCGGCGAGCGCGGGGAGGGCGAGGCCCATGATGGCCACCACGCAGCCACACACGATCGAGCAGGGTCTACGCATGACGATCTCCCGTGGGGAAGGACGATGCGTGGGAAGGAACGCGGCGAGAGGCCAGCACAGACGACCCGCGCGTCCGCAGCCGGCGCGTCCGATGACGTCCCGGCGGTAGCGGGGCCGGCGTGAGTGCGGTCCCACGAGCATGGCTGCGCTCGCGCAGGTGCCGCGCGAGACCCGTCGCTCCACTTGCCCGCGAGCCGGGCCGGGGATCGCCATCTGCCGGGCGCGGCAGGCCACATGCCAGATCGGCAGTCTTCCCACCTCGCAACGGCTCGTCGCACACCCGCGATCGCGATGCCTTGCGGGAAGTTAGCGCATCGCCCGACGAAACGACCGGACTGGAACGACTCATGCTGGCCCGCTTGCGGACCGCCTCGGCCGGTCCTGCGATCGATGTCATCAAACCCTACGAACATGAGGAGGAATCGAGCCATGCACCCCCAGCGCATCCACCTGCCCTGGCCCGCCCTCGCGACCGCCGCGCTCCTTTTCGGTCTGGCCACCGGCCCGTCGCCAGCCACGGCGCAACCACCCCTCCTGGACCCGGTGACGCATCCCAAGTTCCAGAACGAGCTGCCGCGCCCGACGAAAATCGATGCCGGGAAGGGCCAGCATTTCGAGATGGAGATGAACGAGACCGTGCAATGGCTGGGCCTCGTGGACGTCGACAACGCTGACGCCCGGCTCATGACCACGGTGTGGGGCTACGGTCCGGCCGGGTCGGCGGTCACCTATCCGGGCCCCACGATCGTGGCGTCGAAGAACACTCCGATCACCGTCACCTGGAACAACAGCCTGCCCCCCTACAATCACGGCTTCCCCGGACTGGGCGGCCACCTGCTGCCGGTCGACCCGACCCTGCACCTGGCGCATCCGGTCGCAGGCGGCATTCCCACCGTGACGCATCTGCACGGCGGGCACACGGAGTCGGCCAGCGACGGACTGCCCGAGGCGTGGTTCACCCAGGGGTTCGCAGAGACCGGCCCGCAGTTCGTCAAGCAGCGCTACACCTACGACAACGATCAGGAGGCGGCAACCCTGTGGTACCACGATCACGCTCTGGGCATCACGCGTCTCAACGTCTACGCCGGGCTCGCCGGATTCTACCTGCTGCGCGACCCGAACGAGATGCGTCTGTTGAGGACGAACGTCCTGCCCCAGGGGCCGTACGAGAGGGAGATCGTCATCCAGGATCGCATGTTCGCGAAGGACGGCCAGCTCTTCTATCCCTCCGAAGACCCCGAGATCGAGCCCGGCTTCGATCCCCTGCCGTTGGGTCCCAGCGCGATCGCGGAATTCTTCGGGGACTTCATCGTCGTCAATGGCACGGCCTGGCCGCGATTGACGGTCGAGCCGCGCAAGTATCGGCTGCGCCTGCTCAACGGCTCCGACTCGCGCTTCTACGTGCTGGAGTTTCGGAACGATGCGTTCGGCGGCACGGATCAACCCTTCTTGCAGATCGGCACCGATGACGGACTGCTGCCGATGCCCGTCCCGCTCGATCGGCTGAAGCTCGGCCCGGGCGAGCGCGCCGATGTCGTCTTCGACTTCTCGCGCTTCGGTGACGGGACGGAACTGTTCATGAGAAACTTCGGCCCCGACGAGCCCTTCAAGGGCCTGGACGAGGACGGGAACCCGAGCGACGGCGAAGGCGGCGCGCTCCCGCCCGCGGATCCCATGACCACGGGTCAGATCATGAAATTCGTGGTCGAGGTGCCGGACTACCAACTGGTGGGCGGCATTCCCCCGAGCGGCCCGAATGCGGCGGACGCGACGGTGGACGTTGGCACGCGCCTGCGCCCGCCGATCCAGCCGCTCAAGCAGAAGGGAGCGACCCGGCAGCTCGTGCTGTTCGAGGGCCTGGACCGCTACGGCCGTCTCCAGCCGCTGCTCGGCACGCTGGCGGACGGCTCGCTGTCCTGGTTCCAGTCCATCACCGAGAACCCCATGCTGGACGACGTGGAGGTGTGGGAGATTTACAACGCCACGCCGGACGCGCATCCCATCCACCTGCATCTCGTCGCCTTCCAGATCCTGAACCGGGAGAGCTTCGACGGCACGGTCGCCGAGAAGCCCCAGCCGCAGCACGACGGTGGCGAGGGCGTGGGCGGAATCCTCACGGTGAACGCGCTGGGCGGCGACGCGCAGGGACCGGAGCCCAACGAGAACGGCTGGAAGGACACCGCCGTCATGCTGCCGGGCCAGGTCACCCGCCTGATCGCCAAGTTCGACCGCGCGGGGCGCTACGTGTGGCACTGCCACATCCTGTCGCACGAGGATCACGAGATGATGCGCCCGTACGAGGTGCGCTCGCGGGCCGCGATCGCCTTGCCGGCCGAGCCCGTCGCTCAGGATGCGACGCCCCGGCTGCGGGCGCGCGGCACCGAGCTGATGCTCACGCTCGGACGCGCGGCGCCGGTCGGTGTCAAGGTCTTCAACGTGCTCGGCCAGGAGGTTCGCGACCTGGGCCGCGCCAGCTACGACGCCGGCGCCCACGCGATCCGCTGGGACGGCCGCGACGTCCGCGGGCACGAGGTGCCGAGCGGCGTGTACTTCTATCAGGTGAGGCTGCCGGAGACCTGGCTGGTCGCCAAGGCGATCCTTCTCCGCTAGAGAACGGCGCGATCCCCCCTGCGCCGAGACCGAAGGGCGAACACCGCGACCACCCCCGGCAACGAGGGTGGTCGCGGGTCACGCCATCGGCGCTTGCCCCCGCCGGAGCACGATCACCGTCATGTCGTCCGCCTGATGATCGAGGCTCGAGTGACGTGACACCTCGTCGAAGATCCGCTGGCCGATCGCACCCGCACTCAGGTTCCGCGCGTCTCGCACCAGATCGCGCAGGCGCTCCTCGCCGAACATCTCTCCCGCGGGCGAGCACGCCTCGGTCACGCCGTCGGTGTACAGCACCAGCACGTCACCGGGGGCAAGCGCGACCCGCGCCTTCTGGTAGCGGGCGTCGGGGATCGCCCCGAGGAGCGGACCGCCCTCCGACAGTTCCTCGACGGCTCCCCCCGCCCGCATGAGCAGCGGCGGATTGTGGCCGCCGTTGATGTAGACCAGGTCGCGCATCGAGGGCTCCAGCACCCCGAGGAAGAAGGTCACGAACCGTTTGGACTCGGTGCTGTCGAGGAGCTGGCGATTCATGGCCGCCATCCATTCACAGGGGTCCTCGCGTGGCCGCATCGCTTGGCTCCGCAGGCAGGCCTGGATATTGGACATGAGGAGCGCCGCCGGGATGCCCTTGCCCGAAACGTCGGCCAACACCAGAGCCAGCGGCCCCGCGCTCCCCCACGGCAGCACGTCGTAGTAGTCGCCCGAAACCTCGAGGCTCGGCACGTTGGCGGCGAAGAGATCGAACCCCTCGAGCCGGGGCAGCTCCTGCGGGAACAGCATGAGCTGGATCTCGCGCGCCATCTCGAGCTCGCGCCGGATGCGCGCCGCTTCGCGCGCCTCGCGGTTCAGCCGTTCGATGTTCTCGGTCATCGAGTTGAACGATCCGGCGAGGAACCCGAACTCCTCCTGCGCCATCTGCGGCGCGCGATAGGAGAGATTGCCGCGCGAGACCTCCCCCATCGCCGCCACCAGCTCCGCGAGCGGTCGGCTCACGCGCGCCGACAGCAGACGGCTCACGTAGACGGCAAGAATGGTGACGACCGCCATCCCCGCGAGCAGCCAGGCGCTCTGCCGCCGCACCAGCTGCGAGATGAAGGGAGCGAACGGAACTTGTTCCACGTGGGCGACGGAGCGCCGCCAGCGCGCGGTGACCCCGCTGTCGGTGGAGGCGCTGACCACCAGGACGCGCGGCGCGTCGGCCTCCCCCGGCGCGCCCGCCCAGGTCGCGAAGCTCTCGACGAAGCCGATGCGTCGTTGCACCGGCTGCGCGGCCGTCGCGAGAAAGCGCTCCAGCGCTGCGGCGGGGACTTTGGGCTCGTCGGCGCGCGCTTCGCCGGAGTCGTGCGACCCCGGCCCGGCGTCGGTTTCCGCGCGTTCACGTTCCGCGATCAGCCTCCACGCGCCCGCGTCTCTGCGGTAGAGCCGAAGCGCGCGGACCGTCACCGAGGCCGGGATCGCTTCCTGGTCGACGAGGCGGTCGAGAATGCAATCGAGCGCGGTCGAGCCTGCCGCGGGCCCGCATTGGGCGGCGGCGGCCCGCAGGGCGCCGGCGTTGGCGAGCGCCAGATCGTCGAGGTAATGGCGCGCGAAGAACGCGAGGTCCCGCTTGACCGCTTCGGTGCCGGTCTCGGTCCACAGGCGCTCGAACAGCGAGCGCAGGCCCTGGCCGGTCGCGAAGAGCGACGCGATCGAGACCGCGCCCAGGGTCAGAGCGACCAGGACGATGCCGAGGAACAGGCTGCGCTCGAACCGGGTGCGGGCGCGCGGACGGGGCGAAGGAGTCGCCATGGCTCCTGGCGCGATCGACGCGGCTACGGCTGCAGGCTCGACCGGACCAGGTCGAGCGCCCCGGTGAACAGGCGGCCGGGCAGCTGGCCCGGCCTGAACGCGGGAGATTCCATCCGGATGGAAAGCAGGCTCCCCTTGCCGCGGAACAATGCCATCATCTCCTTGGGCAGGACCCCCGCGAGCTTCACGTCCTCGCCACCCGATCGCCCGCTCGGAGGTCGCGGAACCAGGGCGACCTCCAGTTGGATGGTGTACTCCTCGCCGGGCTCGAGGATCCCGAGGTCCACGACGTGCAGCACGGTGAAGCGCCTGAAGCGATCGAGCGAGGCATAGTAGCTCTTCTGCGTGGCGATCTCCCGCGCGTTCTCGGTCAGCACGTACTCCTCGTACCATCGGCTGTAGCTCAGCGTCCGGCGCACCACCTCCCTCACCACCATGCGGTGGCCGAATCGCTCCTTCTTACGGACCTCGGTCGAGACCACGCAGTCCACGCTCAAACCCCGCTCCTCGAGGGCGTCGTCGAGCCGCACCTCCCGCAGCGACTGGATGGGGATCGCGAAGCCGATGAACAGGCTGCCGCCCTCCTCGTGAGAGTTCAGCGAGTCGAGGCCCTGCCCGCGGCACGGGGGGACCGCGGCCACGAGCAGCAGCGCGAGCACGGCCCAGTGGAGCGCGGATGCGCGCCGCCCGGTCGGCGGCCAGGCCTGCGGAGACCGGGCGGAGCCGGGGGCCCCGCGCCTCGCGACCCTCGCGCCATTCATCGCGTGGCCCCTCCGAAGAAGTCGAACTGGAACCGCCAGATGCGGTCGCCTGCTTCGTCCAGTGGCCGCGCCCAGGTCACCGACGCACTGGTCGGGAAGAAGACCGCGCGGCCCTGCCCGATGAACAGGCCGGCGCCCAGCGCCAGGTCCTGGCGGAGCCGCGGGATCCCCTGCCGCTCGTCGCGCCGCCACGCGTGCCCCGCGTCGAACCCGGCGAAGAGCCTGAGCTGCACTTCCTGCTCCGGAAGGCCGATCGGCACCAGGGAGAGCCGGGTGCGGGCGAGCAGGCTGCGATCGCCGCTGAAACGCGCGTCGGCGAAACCCGGCAAGGTGCCCTTGCCCCCGACGTCAAACGACTCCTGCAAGGGCAGGCGACCGGTCGCGAGCCCCGCGCGCAGGCGCTGGTCGAGGTACAGGCGCCGGTGCAGGCGGAAGGACGGGGCGACGTTGATCTCCCAGCGCACGAAATCGCGATCGCCGCCGAGCGCCCCGCCCGCCGCGCGGACCTCGCCCTCCACGAACACGCGCTCCCACGTCCGCGGGCGAGTCCGCCGATAGCGGTACGCCAGGGTGGTGGCGTGCAGGCGGCCACTCGCGACTCCGGCGAACGGATTCGGGCCGAAGTGGTCCCGCCCGAACAGGCTGGAGGTTTCGGCGTTGCGCAGCGGCGACTCGCGCACGAAGGCGAGCGTGAGTTCGGTCTCGTGCCCCGGGAAGCGCTCGAAGGTGGGTCGCCATCCGGCCGTCCATCCGCGCGTGTGGATGTAGCGCACGTGGTCTTCGCCCCACAGCATCGCGCTGGCGGTCGCCTCGGCGGTGTTGGAAAGCTCCTCGTGGTAGAAGGGCGTCGGCTGGTCGCGGTAGGTCACGAGCGGGATCCAAGGCGCCCGTCCGCTCACCGCGACAAGGTGGTGCCAGCGCTCGTCCGCCAGGCCATAGTCCCAGGCCCACCGGGCTCCCAACGTCGCGTCCGACCGCGAGTCGACCTGGCTCAGGTGCAGCGTGAATCCCGCGCGCGGTGCAGGCGCCGGCGCGGCGCTCTCCGAAGCGTCGGGCTCCGCCGCCGCCACCGTCCGGTCCGCTCCGCGCCCCGCCTCCCAGTAGAGCTCCGTCGTTCCCTTGACCCGCGGCCCCGTGACCTTGCTCCAGTAGAACGGCAAGGGAACGGGCGGCATCCGCCGCCGGGCCACGCTCGGCTGGAGCCACACCTCGGGCCGGAAGAGATTCGCCCCCAGGGTTCCCGGCCCCGCCGTCCCGGGCGCGATCTCGAAACCGAGCCCGCCGGGCCGTTCCCGCCTTGCACGCAGGGTGCCGAGCTGCGCGGCGCGCTCGAGCGTGACCTCTTCGGTCCCGCCCTGCCTGCGGGCCACCCGGAGGTTGGTCTGGTCGCCGGGCCGCAAGCCGGCGTAGACCCGATCGAATCCCTCGAGCGTGACGAGGGGCTCTCCGGCGATGCTCAAGATGCGATCCCCGGGGCGAAGCGCCGCTTTCTCCGCCGGCGAGCCGGGCTCGACGCGGCGGATGAACAATCCCCCGGAATCGGCGCCGGTCACCGAGAGCGACTCCGCTTCGATCAGGAGCGGGCTCATCTCCTCGAGCCGGAGCCCCGCCCACGGCCGGGCCGGCGACTGCGCCACATAGCGGACCGTTCGACTCGTGCCATCGCCAACGAAGCGAAGCGTGATGTCGTCGCCCACGCGAAGCGGCTCGGTCCTCTGGCGAAGCTCGCGGGGCGATCGGACGCTGTCGTCGTTCACGGCCACGATCGCCACGCCGCTTTGGAACCCCGCGCCGGCAAAGCCCGGCACCCCCCGTTGCGCCCAGACCACCACCGGCAGGCTGTCGGGCGCGGTCGAGCCGCGCGGCATCTGCGCGCGGATGTCCGGGCGGTCCACGAGCGGCGCCACCTCGAAGCCGAGGTCGCCGCGCGGCAACTCCTCCAGGGTCACCGACACCGCGTGCGTCTCCTGGCCGCGGCGAACCGTGAGCGGGAGCGAAGACGACGGTGGGTGTCTTCGGAGAATCGCGTCGAGGCCTCGCGGCGAGTAGATCGGCCGGCCGTCGGCGGAGACGATCAGATCCCCGACGCCGAGGCGCGCGCGTTCGGCCGGAGAGCCGGCGTCGAGCCCCACGATCGCGACCCCGGCATCGGTCGAGCTCAGGGAGAGCCGCATCCGGTCCGAGGACGAGAGGGAGGCGACCAGGGCCCCGAGGTAGCGTGGCGGTGTTTGGAGGCCGCCAGCTGCGCCGGCGGCGGCAGGGGACCCCAGCACGACGAGCGGAATCGCCGCGTGCGCCACCAGCAGAGTCCGCAGGACCGTCGCGCGGCCGCGACCCATCGATGATCCCTTCGCGTGCCGGGTCTCTTCGCCGCCGGAGCCTGCGTGGGCGGGTGGCCGCTTCCGCTCCGGCGCGCGGAGGCGACCGTGTCGACCCGGGAGTCTACACCCGGACCCAAGCGACGGCATGGCGTCCGGATTCGCGTTGACCGCGGCGCGTGGCGTTGGCCGCTGCCCGAGCCGCGCGGGCGACGGATCGGCGGAACCGAAGCTCGGAACCGGAGTCTGGAGATGTGGAGAGCAAGACTACGTGACCGCTTTTGACACGACGATCTGTCGGCTTTCTCAGACGGCTCGTTCCGACGGCTCCTGGGCGTGCCTGCGCGCGTGGTCCTCGACCGTCAGGACCCGCGGGACCTGACCACAAGGGCATCGCTCCACGCGCAGGCGGAGATCAGCGCCTACCTGAACCATGGGCGCCGGCTCCTGATCCCGGGCTTCACCTACGAGACGTTCGGTGATGCGGACGCCGCGCTGATCGATCCCACGAGTTTGCAGAACGGCGCGCGCGAGAAGATCCAGACGGCCCTTCTCGGGGGCCCTGTGGTCTTCGACAAGGCTTCGCGTTGGCCCCTGACGGTTCGGTCCACGGCCGCGCCCGAGGGGGAGTAGAACTGCCGGGCCCCGGGCCTAACGAGCCAAACTCGGTGTGTAGCCACGGCCGCAAGAGGACCACCGGCAAAGAGTTTGGCCGTCTCGCCCCCCCCCGGAAGACGGCTACTCCTTCCCGGCCCCTCCGAAGGCGTTGGGCCGCGCTTGAATGAGTGGCGCCGCCCCCCAGGCCCGCGGGCGTATGATCGGGGCCGGTGCGGCGGGCTCCCCTTTCCTCGATACCCTGCCGTGGCTGTCCCGCCCAGCCCCGCAGTACTTGGAGGCCGTCATGCAAGCCCGGTGGTCGTCGCTCGTATTTGCGACGTGCGGCTGCGTCGCGATCGCATTCGGCTTGAACCCCTCGTCGGCCCTGGCGATCGGTGTGAGCTTCCTCCCCAGGATCGACTACCCGGCCGGGACCAATCCCTGGTCCGTGGCAATCGGAGATCTCAACGGCGACGGGTGGCAGGACCTCGTCGTCGCGAACACGGGCTCCGCCACGGTTTCGGTGCGCCTTGGAAACGGCGACGGCACCTTCGGCCCGAAGACCGATTTCGTGACCACGCCCTCTCCGCTCGCGGTCGCGATCGGCGATCTCAATGGGGATTCCAAGCCCGATGTCGTGACGGCAAACTACGTCGGCTCCAACACCGTTTCGGTGCTGCTCGGGAACGGCGATGGCACACTAGGAGCCAAGACGGATTTCGTGACCGGAAACCTGCCCTCCCACTTGGCCATCGCGGACCTCAACGGAGACTCGCGTCCGGACCTCGTCACCACCAGCTACGAAACCACTGGTATCGTGTCCGTGATGCTCAGCACCGGAGGCGGGATCTTCGCGCCTCCGGCTCATTATGCGGTGGGAAGCCGTCCGCTGTGGGTGGCGGTCGCGGACCTCAACGCCGACGGCAGCCTGGACTTGGCCGTGGCAAACTCCAGCTCGGGCAGCGTGTCCATCCTCCTCGGAAACGGTGACGGCACGTTCGGCTCCAGCAAGCAAATCGGGGCGGCGGCCGGAGCCCGATCGGTTGCGATCGCCGACTTCAATGCGGATGGGAAGCCCGATCTGGCGGTGGCAAACCAGACCGCCGCCACGGTGACGATCCATCTGGGAAACGGCGCGGGAGATTTCGCCCTCACGTCCACGTACGCGACGGGGGCCGACCCGCGGTCCATCGCGATCAGCGACCTCACCGCCGACGGGTGGCCCGACCTAGTCGTCTCGAACTACTCACCCAACACGGTCACGGTGTATCTCGGGCAAGGGAACGGCATGTTCGCAGCCGGCACCACGTCTTCCACGGGAACGAACCCGGTGACCGTGGCCACCGGGCGATTCAACGGAGATGACAGGCCGGACCTGGTGACGGCAAACGGCTCGGGCACGATGTCAGTGCTGCTCAACTCCAGCGGGAGTCCTTCGAGCGTCTCGATGGCAACGAGCCCGAATCCCTCCTTGGAGGGCGAGACGGTGACCTTGACCGCCAAGGTCTCGCCGGCCACAGCGACGGGTTCGGTGTCGTTCTTCGACGGCTCCACTTCGCTCGGCACTTCGCCGCTGGTCGCCGACTCGTCCTCCCTGACGGTCGGAACCCTGGTCAAGGGGAGTCATCCGCTCCAGGCGATTTACAGCGGGGACGTCTTCTTCGCCCCGAGCGTGTCACCGACGGTCACGCAGCTCGTGAATCGCCCGCCGCCGACGCTCGTCGGCGTCCGCGACGTGCCGAACGACCAGGGCGGGCGCGTCTTCGTCACCTGGCGCTACCCGGTGGACCAGCCGGGAGCGACGATCATCACGCGTTACCGGATCTGGCGGCGCGTGCCGCCCGCGCAGGCCATGATGGCCGGGCCACGGTCCGGCGAGGGCGCCCTGTCGGCGGCCGACCCGATCGGCGCGGTCCGAATGCTGTGGCGGCAGTCGCCCGCGGGTCGGGCGGAAGAGACCTTCTGGGAGGCGATCGCGGAACTCCCCGCGGCGAATCTCATCAGCTACGGCTACACCGCAGCCACCACGCAGGATTCGATGGCGGGCAGCAACCCCTACACCGCCTTCTTCGTGCAGGCCCTGACCAGCAGCAGCAACCCGTTCGATTTCTACAACTCGGCGCCCGACAGCGGTTACTCGGTGGACAACCTCGCGCCCCCCGTGCCGGCGCCCTTCGTCGCGACGTACCTGGGGAACGCGAACAGCCTGCATTGGGGCACGAGCCGCGCGCCCGACTTGCGCGAGTTCCGCCTCCACCGCGGCACCTCGCCGGACTTCACGCCCGGGCCGGGGAATCTCGTGGTCGCCACGCGCGACACCGGCTACGTGGACGCCCCGGGAGCCGTCTACTACAAGCTCGCCGCGCTGGACCTGCACGGCAACCTGAGCCGCTACGCGCTGGTTTCGCCGGAAGCGCCGACCGCGGCGCTTGCCTCGCTGGTGCGGGTCGAGGCCGGCGCGGAGCGGATCCGGCTCACTTGGTACGCGGCGGGAAATCCCGGCCTGGCGGCCACGGTGTATCGCCGGGCGCTGGTCGGCGATTGGGTGGCGCTCGCGTCGCTGGTGGCGGACGGGAGCGGATTCCTGAGCTACGACGACACCGCGGTCGCGAGCGGCACGCGCTACGGCTACCGACTGGGCATCATGGACGGCGGGGTCGAGGCGTTCGCCGGAGAGACCTGGGTGACCGCGGAGCGCCCGGCATTCGCCCTGCTCGGCGCGCGGCCCAATCCGGCGCGCGCGGGAGCATTCAGCGTGGCATTCGTGCTCGCGGACGACGGACCAGCGGTGCTCGAGGTGCTCGATGTCGGTGGCCGGCGGCTCGTCGGGCGGGAGGTCGGAGCGCTCGGCCCGGGTCCTCATGCGCTGAACCTGGGCGCGGACCGCCGGCTGCCGCCGGGGATCTACCTGGTGCGGCTCCGCCAGGGTGGAATCGAGCGCGTGGTGCGGGCGGCGGTGATCGACTGAGACGACATGCGGAGGCCGGGCGAGCCAGCACCGTGATGCGCTGCACCAACGGCACGCGACTCGCCGGCGGCCGTGTGTTCCGTGGTGGACGATTGGCCGGGGGTTTACAGCCGATCCGTCGCAGGTCCATGTGCCGGGAGCAGGACTCGAACCTGCACGGGGTTTCCCCCAGCGGATTTTAAGTCCGCTGCGTCTACCATTCCGCCATCCCGGCATTCACAGTCGACTCCACACGTCTACCGTCGCCTGGCCGCCGCATGCCCGGCGCAACAAGACGAACGCCCGGGTCCGATGTCTTTGGGACCCGGGCGCTGCGCGCGCGGAGGAGTCGGGCCGCGCGCTAGTGCTCGGGGTGCCCGGGCGGGGCTAACGCGTCCACCACCTTCACCACGGGGTACCTCGCGAGGAAGCCCTGCACCGCCCAGCCGAACACCCCGAGGAAACCAAGCGCTACCCCGACCTCGGGCAGTCCCACCCAGCGCGTCGTGGGGTTGAGCGAGGGCATCACCAGGATGTGCCGCTCGAGCCACAGGCCGGCCAGGATCACCAGGCTGAAGAACGAAAGCCAGAACGTGTTCCGCTTGGTCCGCATGTTCATGAGCCCGAGGAACGGCACCAGGAACACCATCGCGAACACGGTGAATCCGAGAATGCGCCACGGGGCCTCGAATCGCAGGAACACCCACCAAGTCTCCTCGGGGAGATTCCCATACCAGATCACCAGGTACTGGGCCCAGAATTCGTACACCCAGAAGGTGCAGAACCCGAAGGCGATCTTGCCGATGTCCTGCATGTGGTCCGGGTTGAGATAGGCTTCGAGCTTGTAGCGGATGCGCAGTTGGGCGGTCAGCAGCGCGGTCGTCGCGATCCCGCTCAGGAACGCGGCCATGAAGAACCACCAGCCGAACAGGGTGCTGGTCCAGCTCGGCGTCAGCGACATGACGAAGTCCCACGCCAACAGGGTGAACACGACCGCGTAGAGCACCACGATCTGCGGCGCCAGGTGGGCGAGGCGGTTGCGCTGCCAGGCCGCCTCCTGCTCGTCGCCGCGCCAGCCGTCGCAGAGCTTCTCGTATTCTGGCTTGAGGCGCGGGTCGACGTGGTTCTTGAGCAGGTAGCAATCGGTGCGCAGCGAGATCCGCACCAGCTTGCGCGACAACCACCACAGCAGCCCGAGTCCGACCAAGGTGCGCACGTACAGGAACGGCACGTTGAGGTAGGCGGCCTGGCGGGGCTCGACGTGCTTGGCCCACGGCAGGTAGGTCCAGATCCCGCCGATCAGCAGAATCAACATGAGCCCGATCCCGTAGGGCAGGAACGCCGAGAGCGATTCGGCGATCCGCATCACGGGCCCGCCCCAGCGCCCGTTGGCGAGCCGGATCGCGCACGCCAACACCACGGCGCCCTGGGCGATCCCGAGGAAGTAGAGCGTGTTGATCGCCCACGCCCCCCACGCGCGCTGGGGCTGGGTGGCGAACAGGAATGCCAGCGAGGCGATGCCGATCACCATGCACAGGAGCCACACCCGGCGCCGCCCGGCGCTGGGAACCACCGGCAGCTTGCCGGCGATGTCGCGGAGGATTTCGTCGCGGCTCATCGGGGGTTGGTCTTCTGCATGTGGCGGATGTAGTTGACGATGTTCCACGCCTCCTCGGCCGTGACCTGGGCGCCGTAGACCGGCATCACCGCGCCGCCGTAGCGGATGGTGGCCCAGATGAACCCGTCGGAGCGCGCGCGAACCGAGGCGCCGAGCAGGTCGGGCGGCGGAATGAACTCGACCGACACCGGACCGTTCCCGGCCAGCGTCGTGCCGTGGCAGGGCGTGCAGGTGAACAGGAACTTGCGCTCGCCACGCGCGATCGAGGAGTCGTCGGCGGCGACCGGGTTGCGCAGCGTGCGGCCCAGCAGCTCGCGGTCCGTGACGAT
>Ga0326597_10009152_pt1 | contig 13310 bp, 13 predicted proteins | sample RVTome_12_FD_203789 | JGI IMG/M metagenome (GOLD analysis project Ga0326597, IMG submission 203789) | Soil microbial communities from uranium-contaminated site in the Upper Colorado River Basin, Wyoming, United States - RVT100D185 | ecosystem: Environmental > Terrestrial > Soil > Contaminated >... | reverse complement strand
GTCCACATCGGCACCTTCCTTCTTCGAATCGGTGCCAGACAAGGAATCACAGCCGATCCCAGCCCCGCAAGCCAAAATCCGCTAATCGATTCCGCTGACTCACAAAGTCCCCGGACGGACACTAAGAGGTGGAAGAGACAAATTCGATTCGATCCGCCGATGCAGGCTTCGACAATCTTACTGCGCTATGACTGCCCTCGCTTGATTGATTTCGTCTTCGTCTTGACGATGAGATCGTCGCCCAAAGAAACAAGTCGATTTCCCGCGCGCATCAAGACGAGGGATTGATAGGCGATGCAAAGAACACACTACACTCTTTGACTTGGCACAATTGGAGCCATTCGGTGGCTACGACGATTTGCTCAATCCTGTATGCATTGCGGCACAAGTGCTGAAATTGACGTTCCGGATATCATGCTGGACCGATCGAAAGATTCCCAGTCGGGAGCTGGCAACGTAATGGTTGACACTTCAAGCGACCGGATGTGGAACGCCATCCGGGCATGGACGATGAACCTCGAAGACTATCCTGGCTGGAAGGAGTGGAGGCGCAATCGGATCGGGCACACTCTCTATTTCGAGGAAGCTTTTGCGACGGCCTTGCAAAAGTACGAAGCCGAGTTCCAGTTCTCCGAAGAGGTCGAAAAGGAGCATACCATTATTATCCAGTACATTGGACTGGTGGAGGCTGTCGAGTCGCTGAAGGATTGCGAATACTATTTCCGTCGGTACCCATTTCGCGGACTTCCGGTTTCCCGACACAGACACATAACCAACGTCTGCGAAATGTTTTTCGGACGTTTCTATGAAATGAAAGAGCGCATAAAGAAGTATTTTGAAGCAGTATCGGCAGTGGAACCAATGCATCGTCTCAAAATTGGTGCTTTTATAAAGAAATTCGATAAGATATTCGAACACGAGCTGCGGGAACGCAACCTTGCACATCACCACCGTCGCTTCGAGGATATAGCGACAAACCATGTCTTATTGACGCACCTGATTTCTGCAGCCGACGCTGATAAGGGCTGGGAACGCGAGCACCTCACCGCGTATCGGAAGCTCTCGAACGAGTGGGTACAGCGGGTGCGGCGTCGCGGCGCGCAGATGGACGATTTTCTCGAAGCGATCGCCGCGGCAACCCTAGCCACCTGTAGCTTCCTATCGGCGCTGCTCCCAGATGAGCCGAAGTCGTCCTCTCTGGATCGCCCCGATTAGACTGGCATCCAGCCAGGCAGGGTGGGATGTCGTATCCTGACTTTCGTGCCTACCTTGAACGCCTTCGAGGAACAACGGATCAAGAAATCAACATCCATTGGCCGGTTATCGCCATCGATGGCATCAGTGCGCTGGATCACTCGACAAAAGCTGGACTCCAACTTGCCGATGCAATAGCAGCCGGTTTCGCCGCAGGCGTGGAGCCAGACCGATACGGCAACTGTGAATGCCGATACGCCGAGATCCTAAAGCCGATCGTGTACAACCGTGGCGGCAACTATCTTAGCTACGGTAGCAAGTTCGTGCCGAACCCGGCCGACATGCAATTGACCGATCAACAGCAGCGGATGGTCCAACTGTTCCAGCGAGGAAATGAATAGTGCGCAGCCCCCCGGCCCATGATTGCGATTTCTCGCCCGCAGTCTTTCGAGTGCTCTGGGTGGTTCCGGCGCATGACTGCCCAACTCTAATATATGTGAATCTACATTGTAGATCAACCGGTTAGCTAAGTGCTTGATCGGATTCGCGGATTTCGTCGGAGCCTGTAGAGGCGCATTGCCTTATGCTTAAGCTTACCGCCCTGCCCCGACGCAGATGTCGATGAGCGTCTGGGCGACGGCGGGGGCGGCGATGTCGTCGCCGCTGCGCGTCAGGCGCTCGGCCTGGTGCAGCCGGTCGAGGGCTGCCTCGATGTCGCCGCGCGACCAGCGCTCGAGCTGCCGCGTCACCGCCTCGCGGCGCTTGAAGAAGATCGGCGGCCTGGCCTGCTCGACGACGGCGCGGGCCGGCTGGCCCGCGTCGGTTTCGGCGCGCATTGCGTGCAGCGCCAGGAAATGGCGGATGGCGGCGGAGACGAGCTGGGCGGGCTGGCTGCCGGCGGCGAACAGGCGCTGCACCGCCCTGTCGAGGCTTGCCGCCTCGCCGAGGCCCGCGGCGTCGAGCGCCTGGTCGAGCTCCAGCGCCGAGACGTCGCCGACGATCGCCGCGACATCCTCCAGCGCCACCCGGCCGCCCGGCCCGGCGTAGAGGGTAAGCTTTTCCAGCTCCATGCGCGAGGCGCCGCGGTCGCCGCCGAGATGGGCTGCAAGAAAGGCGCGGGCGTCGGCGTCGATGCGGATGTCGCGCGCGCCAAGCGTCTCGTCGATCAGCGTCTCCAGATCGCGCTCGGTGTCGGCGTAGCAGGGCACGGCGGCAAAGGAGGCGGTCTGCTCGAAGAGCTTGCGCAGGGCGGAGGCGGGCGCGAGGTTGCCGGCCTCGACGACGAGGAGCACGTCGCCGGCGATGCGGCCGGCAAGCCCGGCGAGCGTCGCCGAAACATCGTGCGGCTCGGGCCTCACCCGCACGGCCCGCCTGCCGCCGAACAGCGCCATCGAGGTCGCCTCGTCGGCAAGCCGCGCCGGATCGGCATGGATGTCGGCGGCGTCGATGCGCGCCACCGCGAAGGGATCGTCCGAGCCTTGCGTGAACGCGGCGGCGGCGGCCCGCGCCCGCTCGGCCACCAGGCCCGCGTCGGGACCGTAGACGAGAATGGCGCGGGTCTCCGCCGGCGGCTTGCGGACGAAGCCGTCGGCGCGGGCGGGCTTGACGATGGTCATGGCGTGTCTCCCGCGGCGGGCAATCGCTTCAGGCCGACCCGCCCCCCCTCCGGCTCCCCCCTTGCAGGGGGGAGGGGATTGGGGTCGGCGCAAGAGCTTCTCTCCCTCCCCCTGCCGGGGGGAGAAGAGGAATATGCTGTCGGCCGCTCATTGCAGAAGACGAGTTAGCCGCGGGCGGCGAAATAGGCGGCGACGCGGGTCTTGACGGTCTCGGCGACGACCCTGGCGGCGCGGTCCTCCGCGTCGCGCTCGGCGCGCTGATTGGCGAACAGCTGGGTGGTGCGGTCGAACGCCGCCCGCGACAGGGCCGAGCCGCCATAGAGCACCTGGCCCGTTTCCACCTCGATCAGGGTGAAATTGGCGCGCAGCTCGTAGGTCTTGGTCACCGCCTCGCCGCTCGGCTGGAAGACGGCGTCCTCGATATGGTGGGTCAGCGTAACGACGAGCTTGTAGGGCGCATCGGTCGCCTCTCCGCCGGAGAAGGCATAGACGAGCTCGTTGCGCACGCGCTGGCCGACCCGCTCGTCGATCGGCGCGACATTGACGCGCGACAATTCCTCGATCACCGGGGAGGCGCCGTCGTCGAGGCTGGCATACATCGGCCGGAAGCAGCCGGCCAGCGGGAGGGTTAGCGCGATCACCGCGATCAGCCGGATGCGGGCGTCAGGCAACCACATTGACGATCCTCAGCGGCACCACGATGATTTTCCTGACCGGCCTGTCGCCGATGGCGCGCGCCACGTTGGCCAGCGCCAGCGCCGCCTTCTCGATCTCTTCTTTCGCCGCATCGCGCGAGATTGTCAATTCGTCGCGGCGCTTGCCGTTGACCTGGACGGCGATGGTGACGGTGTCCTCGGCGAGCAACGCCTTGTCGGCGGAGGGCCAGGGCTGCTCGGCGACGAGCGTTTCGTGGCCGAGCGCGCGCCAGCATTCCTCGGCCAGATGCGGCATCATCGGCGCGACCGTCTGGATCAGGATGTCGAACGATTCGCGCAGCACCGCGGCCATGTCGGGGCCGACGGCGGCCTTGCCGCGCGCCTCGGCGAGCGCGGCGGCGAGCGTGTTGGTCAGCTCGTAGACGGCGGCCACCGCGCGGTTGAAGCGCAGCCGCCGCAGATCCGTGTCGACGGCGTCAAGCGCCTTGTGCGTGGCGCGGCGCAGCGCCAGCGCCTCGGCGGCGAGCGATGCGGGAACGGAGGTGCCCGGGGGCGCGATGACGCCCTCGCCCTCGCCGACGAGCCGCCACAGCCGCTGCATGAAGCGCCAGGCGCCGTTGACGCCTTCCTCGGTCCAGGTGACGTCGCGCTCGGGCGGCGAATCCGACAGCATGAACCAGCGCGCCGTGTCCGCCCCGTAGGCGTCGATGATGTCGGAGGGATCGACGGTGTTGCGCCGCGACTTCGACATTTTCTCCGTCGGGCCGATTTCGACTTCTTCGCCGCCGTCGATCAGCGCCGCGGAGCGCACGCCGCCCTCCTCGCGCACCCGCACCTCGGCCGGGCTCGCCCAGGCGCCGTCCTTCTTGCGATAGGTCTCGTGCACCACCATGCCCTGGGTGAACAGGCCGGCGAACGGCTCGTCCGTCGCGATATGGCCGGTCGCCCGCATGGCGCGGGTGAAGAAGCGCGAATAGAGGAGGTGCAGGATGGCGTGCTCGATGCCGCCGATATATTGATCGACCGGCAGCCAGGCGTCGGCCGCCGCGCGGTCGGTGGGCGTCTCGGCATGGGGCGCGGTGAAGCGGACGAAATACCAGGACGAATCGACGAAGGTGTCCATGGTGTCGGTCTCGCGCACGGCCTGCTTGCCGCAGGACGGGCAGGCTGCGTTCTTCCAGGTCGGGTGGCGGTCGAGGGGATTGCCCGGCTTGTCGAACGTCACGTCGTCGGGCAGCGTCACCGGCAGGTCGGCCTCCTTGACCGGCACCGCGCCGCAGTCCGGGCAATGGACGATGGGGATCGGGCAGCCCCAATAGCGCTGGCGCGAGATGCCCCAGTCGCGCAAGCGATAGTTGGTCTGGCGGGCGCCTTGCGGACGGCCGGCGAGCGTGCGGCCCTCCAGCCGCTTCGAGGCCGCCTCGATCGCCTCCGGCACGGCGAGCCCGTTAAGAAAATCGGAGTTGAACAGCGTCCCGTCCTCGACATAGGCCTCATCGGCGATGGCGAAGGTCGCGGGATCCGCGCCGGGGGGCAGCACGACGGGGATCACCTCGAGGCCGTGGGCGCGGACGAAATCGAGGTCGCGCTGGTCGTGGGCCGGGCAGCCGAAAATGGCGCCGGTGCCGTAATCCATCAGGATGAAGTTGGCGACATAGACCGGCAGCAGCTTGCCGTCGATGAAGGGGTGCCTGACCCTGATGCCGGTGTCGAAGCCCTTCTTCTCGGCGGTCTCGAGCGCCGCCACGCCGGTGCCGTGGCGCCGGCACTCGGCGATGAATTCGCCAAGCGCGGGGTCGGTACTGGCCGCGGCGGCGGACAGCGGATGGTCCGGCGCGAGCGCCATGAAGCTCGCGCCGTAGAGCGTGTCGGGCCGGGTCGTGTAGATTTCGAGCTCCTCGTGGCCGGCCGGCGCCGTGCCGGGGTCAGTCTCGAAGCGGACCAGGAGGCCCTCCGACCTGCCGATCCAGTTGCGCTGCATCAGGCGCACCTTCTCCGGCCAGCGGTCGAGCGTATCCAGCGCCTGCAACAGGTCGTCGGAATAGGCCGAGATCTTGAAGAACCACTGGGTCAGCTCGCGGCTCTCCACCGGCGCGCCGGAGCGCCAGCCGCGGCCGTCGATCACCTGCTCGTTGGCGAGCACCGTCCGGTCGACCGGGTCCCAGTTGACCTTGGAGCGCTTGCGGTCGACGAGGCCGGCGGCAAGAAAGTCGAGGAACAGCTTCTGCTGGTGCCGGTAGTAGGCGGGATCGCAGGTGGCGAACTCGCGGCTCCAGTCGAGCGACAGGCCCATGGACTTGAGCTGGGCGCGCATCGCCTCGATGTTGGAATAGGTCCATTTCGCCGGGTGCACCTTCTCGGCCATGGCGGCGTTTTCGGCCGGCATGCCGAAGGCGTCCCAGCCCATCGGGTGCAGCACATTGTGGCCCTTGGCGCGCATATAGCGGGCGACCACGTCGCCCATCGCGTAGTTGCGCACATGGCCCATATGGATGCGGCCGGACGGATAGGGGAACATCTCCAGCACGTAATATTTCGGCCGCGGGTCGTCGTTGCGGGTGCGGAAGATGTCGCGCTCCGCCCACAGCTTCTGCCAGCGGGCTTCCGCTTCGCCGGCATTGTAGCGTTCTAACGCCATGGAGAGTTCCGTCGATGGGGCCGGTCGGCGCCGCTCGGGCGCCGGTCTTGTACTCAAGCGGCTATGGAGCAAAAAGGCTTGGGCGCGTCAACTGTTGGCGGAGGGGGCTACCCTGGGGGTGTCTCGGTTTGGAAAATGGCCGCCGTGGGCTAGGAGGGGGCGTGTGGGGCCGGGCTCGCGATGTCCGCTGTCGGAGCGGGAGCGGACATCGCAACGGGGATGGCAAGGGGGTAACGCTAGGATGGGGGTGACCCAGGGTGGACATTAAGGGGGTACGACCCTACGTATTGTCGTTTGATTCATGAACAAATCGAAAACATGGTCCAGCAGTACCGACATAATCACTATGTTCCTGAGTGGTACCAGCGACGGTTTCTTCTCCCGGGCCAACACAAGCATTGGTATCTCGACCTCAAGCCCGAACAGCGACGGAGCGGTAACACAACTTACACTCGTCGCGATCTTCTGCATTGGGGGCCGGATTGCTGTTTCGCGCAGGACGGCCTCTACACAACCGAATGGGGCAACATTCGGAACACCGAGATCGAGCAGTTCTTTTTTGGAAAGCTAGACCAGGAGGGAAAGAAGGCCGTCGAGTATTTTGGCGATTTTGAGCACCCGTCGGTCAACAGCGACCTCTTTCACTCATTCGTCCAGTACATGAGTGTCCAAAAGCTCAGGACGCCAAAGGGCCTGGGCTGCCTGCGCCAGATCGCCAAAGTGCAAAACAGAAATCTCAGCCTTATCCTCCTCCAGCAGGTTCAGAACATGTTCTGCGCCATTTGGACTGAATGCGTCTGGCAGATCGCCGATGCGACCGATTCCCCAACCAAGTTCATCATCTCGGACCACCCGGTCACGGCATACAACCGGGACTGCCCTCCCATGTCCCGGCGGTGCTTAGGGTTTCTGGACCCGGACATTAGGCTCGTTGCAACCCACACCTACTTCCCCCTGTCGCTAGAACGCATCTTGATCCTGACAAACCTTTCGTGGGTCAGGAACCCATACCAGAGAGAGACGGCAGTTCGTCCGAACCCAGAGCTTTTCCGCGGAGCCATCTTCAATTTTTTGGCCATTCAGACAGAGCGGATGCTTTCCGAGGAGGAGGTTTTGGAAATCAACTGGGTAACCAAGAAACGCGCGTTCCGCTATGTCGCGGCTGCTGAAAAGGAATGGCTCTACCCTGAATTGCGTCTCAAGAACCCACACTGGCGCAAGCTGGGAGACGGCTATCTGTTCATGCCTGAGCCACGCCATATTCATATGGGTGGTGAAATCATCATCGGTTACAAAGGGGGCAGATCGGACGCCTTCAGCGAGTACGGGCACAAGCCCTGGGACCCAGACTACAAGAACTCGGAACGTGACCGTCGAGACGGTGACGCTCTCGACCGTTTCCAAGCTGAATGGGCTGCGATGTTGGGGCCGCAATATCGCGGCATTTCCTATGACTTCTACAGCAATGATCGCCCACCGCCGCGCGCCGAGAGCGATGAGATGCACAAGCATCACCTGGAGGTTGATGCACGCTATCGCCAGCGTCCCGGCGAAAGACACCGCAGGCGAAGACTCATGCGCAGCTAGAGTTCGCCTGATCTAAGTTGATACGGACTTGCTTGCCGCCGCAGTATTCCGGCCGCCTTCCGCTGGAACAAGGCCCTCATCGCGCTCTACGCCCGCCTTACGGCGTGCGGAAAAGCGCACAACGCCGCCCTCGTCGCCTGCGCCAGAAAGCTCCTCATCTACGCCAATGCCGTCGTCCAGCGCGGAACCCCATGGACCGAAAGACCCTGCCTCACTTAATGGTAGCTACGAATTTGCGAAATTCCGCTCGGAACTCGCTGCTTCGTCAGGTTTCGGGCAAACCGGGACACGGCCCGCTACCTTAGGCCGGCGACATCATGCATGGGAGGACGCATGGACGGGAGACGGGCGCGGGATAGCGCGGCGGCTCGATGCGGCGCGGGAGCGTATCGCGGCGACATCCGCCGGGCTCGGCAATTTCATATCCGAGGCCGGCTTGACCGCGCCGCCTCGGTTCGGCTTATTGTGGCTCCCGCAAGGACTTGAGCGTCGTTCAACAGGGGGATTTGCCATGACCGCGTACAACGTCGTTCGAAATCGCGTCAAGCCGGGACGTGAACAGGACTTCGAACAGGCCTATCGCAATGTCCAGCGAGAGTTTTCCGGCATGCGAAAACTCGCCTTGATCAAGACCGGCGAGCGCAGCTACTGCATCATCGGTGAATGGGACAGCATGGACTCGATTGTCGCGGCCCGTCCGGAAATGATCAAAACGCTGGATACCATCCGAGACATGCTTGAAGACCTCGGCGGAGGACTCGGGGTGACCGATCCCGTGTCGGGCGAGGCGGTCGTGGAAATCGGCGGGGGGAAGTAGCACCTCGGCCAGGCTGGGCAAAGGCGTAACCGGATCGGCGCTAGGCGCCGTCCGGGCACAGGCTCCGCACGCGCCGCGCCGGCTGTTTCGTCCGGTCAGAGCGCGATGGGTTCGCATCGAGTCGCTACACCCCTCCTCGTCATTGCCGGGCCGGCGCGAAGCGCCGCGACCCGGCAATCCATGCGGCGAATCTTCAAGTTCAGGCGGTCCTGATGTGTCCGCTGCGCCTCATCATGGACCACCCCCCGGGTATCGCCTTTGGCGATCCCGAGGGCAGGCTTGTCAAGCCCGGTGGTGACGAATGGAAAAGGGTGGATTCGGCCTGAAATCGTCACGCTCCAGGGCAAACCGGGACACGGCCCGCCCTACCCTCGCCGTGCGACATCATGTATGGCTTGGCCGCATGGACGAGAGACGGGCGCGGGACGAAGCGGCGGCGCGGCTTGCGGCGGTGCAAGAGCGCATCGCGCACGCCGCGCGCGAGGCCGGCCGCGACCCGGCGGGCGTGACGCTGATCGCCGTGTCGAAGACCGTCCCGGCCGACGCGATTCTTCCGGTCATCGAAGCGGGGCAGCTCGTGTTCGGCGAGAACCGGGTGCAGGAGGCCAAGGCCAAGTGGCCCGACTTGCGCGCCCGGCACCCGTCCGTGAAGCTGCATCTCGTCGGCCCGCTGCAATCCAACAAGGTCAAGGACGCGGTCGGCCTCGCCGACGCGATCCACACGATCGACCGGGAAAAGATCGCCCGCATGATCGCCGAGGAGCAGGCGCCCGCGGGGCGCGCCCTCGAGCTGTTCGTCGAGGTCAACACCGGGGGCGAGCCGCAGAAGGCGGGCGTCGACCCGCTTGAGGCAGCCGCGTTCGTCGCCCGCTGCCGCGAGGAGTTCGGCCTGACCATCGCCGGGCTGATGTGCATCCCGCCCCTCGACGATCAGCCGGCGCCGCACTTCGCGCTCCTTGCGAAGATCGCCGGCGAGGCCGGCGTCGCGGGCCTCAGCATGGGCATGAGCGCCGACTTCGAAATCGCCATCGCCCATGGCGCGACGCATGTCCGCGTCGGCACCGCCATCTTCGGCGAGCGGGGCTAACCTCCACTTCATTGCCGGGCGCTTGTCCTGGACGACGAGGGGGGCAGCGTCGAAGCGACCAACTCTCCCATCGTCACCCGCGGGCTTGACCCGCGGGTCCATTCCATTTGCCCTGCACCTTGCCGACTCGTAACGGGATGGGTTGCCGGGTCGAGCCCGGCAACGACGATAATGGGTGCCCGGAGCACCGCCGTAAGACCTAGCCGATGCGCAGCACGGCGCCGGGCGAAAGGCGGGCGAGCAGGCGGCGCATGTCGCGCTCGCCAACCGCGATGCAGCCCTGGGTCGGCGCGTAGCCGGGCCGGGCGAGATGCAGAAAGATGGCGCTGCCGCGCCCCTTGACGACGGGATCGTCATTGTAGGCGATCTCGACGCAGATGTCGTAGAGACGGTCGTCGCGCCACATATGATCATGGGGGCGCTCGTGCCGCGATGAGGCCGGCAGGCGGACCAGGCGGTTATAGCGCGCGCTCGACGGGTCCTCGCACCAGCCGAGATCGGGCGTCAGCGGCACGGTGGCAAGCGCGGTTGCCGGCCTCGGCCCCCGGTCGGGGCGGAAGAAAACGCGACGAAGCGCGAAGCGGCCCATCGGCGTCGCCCCGTCGCCCTCGCGCTTGTCCGCCGCGATGCCGGCGCGCCCGAAGGCGCAACGGTAGAGCGCGCCGCCGAGCGACAGCACGCCGCGTCGCGCCGCGCGCGAGAGAAAGACGGCGCGGATTTCGCCTGAAAATTCGTCCCTGGCCGTCATCGCCGGTCGATGCCCGATCACAAAGCCGACATGCGTTTGGCGCATTCTATTGGAACTCTTGACGTGGCTGTTCTACATGTTGACAGGCGGCGCGCAACGACAAAGGCGGCGGAGGACGGCATATGAGCGCGATCCGAAAGATCCTCATCATCGACGACGACGACGATTTGCGCGAATCCCTGGTCGAGCAGTTCGAGCTGCACGAGGAATTCGAGACCGCCGACGTCGCCACCGCCACCGAGGGCCTGCAATTCGTCAAGAAGGACCATGCCGACCTGGTGCTGCTCGATGTCGGGCTGCCCGATCTCGACGGGCGCGAGGCGTGCAAGCTGATGCGCCGCGGCGGCTTCAAGAGCCCGGTCATCATGCTGACCGCCCAGGACTCGGATTCCGACACCATCCTGGGGCTGGAATCCGGCGCCAACGACTATGTCACCAAGCCGTTCCGCTTCTCCGTTCTGCTCGCCCGCATCCGCGCCCAGCTGCGCCAGCACGAGCAAAGCGAGGACGCCGTCTTCGCCATCGGCCGCTACACGTTCCGCCCCAGCGCCAAGCTGCTCGTCGACGAGGCCGACCGCAAGGTGCGGCTGACCGAGAAGGAGACCGCGATCCTCAAATATCTCTATCGCACCGGCGAGAAGGTGGTGACCCGCGACGTGCTGCTGCACGAGGTGTGGGGCTATCATGCCGGCGTCACCACGCATACGCTGGAGACCCACATCTACCGCCTGCGGCAGAAGATCGAACGCGACCCGTCCAACGCCGAGCTGCTGGTCACCGAGGCCGGCGGCTACAAGCTGGTGCCGTAGCGGGCCGACAGGGGCCTTCCATGACGCTGCAAAACAATGTCGACTGGCTGCGCGACCTGCCGCTGTTTCAGTTCTTCAGCGAGGAGCAGCTTCAGCTCATGGCCTTCAACTGCCGGCACCGCAACTTCGAGGACGGCCAGATGCTGTTCGAGAAGGACGATCGGGCGTTGAGCGCCTTCGTCGTCGTTTCCGGCTCGGTCGAACTCATCGACGAGGGCAAGAAACTATACGGCGACAGCCCGTTCGGCCCCGGCACGGTGATCGGCGAGGCCGCCATGATCGTCCTGTCGAAGCGCCCGGCGAGCGCCCGGGCGGTGGGCGACGTGGAGGCCATGGAGATCCCCCGTTCGGTATTCCTCCGCCTGCTCGAGGAATATCCGGAGATCGCCGAAAAGATCCGCCGCGTCATGGCCCAGCGGCTTTCCGCCTTCGTCACCGACCTGAAGGGGGTCGAGTTGGGCTCTAGCGAAGAGACGCCTTGAGCGAGATGAGATGACGGTGACCGGGGCCGTGGAAGAGCGAGCGCCGATAGCAAAATCCCCTTCTCCCCCTTGGCGGGGGAGAAAGCAAAATCAAGGCGTTAGCCGAAGTGCAACGAGGCTAACCCTTGAATTTTGCAAGAGGGGGGGCAGGCGGCACCCCCTCCTGGAAAATCTAACGCTTGGCGCCGCTGACGCGCCGCCAAGATATTGATTTTCCGTCCTCCCCCGCAAGGGGGGAGGAGGGATATTTGTGCGTCGACCTGAAATGATCATAGCTTCAGCCGTGCGACGACCGGGGCGTGGTCGGAGGGCCGCGGCCAGCCGCGCGCCTCCTTGACCACCTCGGCGGCGACCACGCGGCCGGCGAGGGCGGGGCTCGCCCAGATATGGTCGAGACGCCGGCCGCGGTCGGACGCCGCCCAGTCCCGCGCCCGGTAGCTCCACCAGGTGTAGAGCCGCTGGTCCGGCGGGATCTCGGCGCGCACCACATCGACCCACGCGCCCGCCGCCTGGACCGCATTCAGATTCTCCACCTCGACCGGCGTGTGGCTGACGACGCGCAGAAGCTGCCTGTGCGACCAGACGTCGGTCTCGAGCGGCGCGATATTGAGATCGCCGACGAGGAGCGCCGCGCCGTCGCCGCGCCGCCGCCGCGACCAGGCGCGCATCTCGGCGAGAAAGTCGAGCTTGTGGGCGAACTTGACGTTGGCTTGCGGGTCCGGGATGTCGCCGCCCGCCGGCACGTAGAAATTGTGCAGCGTCAGGCCGGCGAGATCGGCGCCCGCCTCCACCCCGAAGCTGACGGCGAGGTGGCGGGCATCCTGCTTGCCGCAAAAGGACAGGGTTTCGACTTCGGCGAAGGGCCGGCGCGACAGGGTGGCGACCCCGTGATAAGCCTTCTGGCCGTTGACGGCGATATGGGCGTAGCCGGCCTCGCGCAGGGCGGCGATCGGAAAATGCTCGTTCGGGCACTTGATCTCCTGCAGGCAGAGAATGTCGGGCCGCCGCTCCTTCAGGAAGCGGACGATCTGCGGCAGGCGCAGGCGAACCGAATTGATGTTCCAGGTGGCGATGGCGACGGTCATTGACCCTTGGGGACGCGCGGCGCGGGAATAGGGACGGGCCATCCATCTGTGCCGGCATAAGCGGCGAAATTCAAGCCCCGCGGCGCGCAAAAAAGACGCCCGGCTTCGGGAGAAGCCGGGCGCCCAAACCGCTTGCGCGGTGCGCCGGGAGGGAAAACCGGCGCAGCAGATCCGTCAGCCGGCTAGACGGGGGGCACTACCGATGAAACGCTGACGGTCCGCTCTGAAGATTCAAATAGTCGCGCTTTGGCCCCATTTCAATAGGTCAAACGCTCACCTCACGGACATTTGTAGAACGCTCCGGCGGAGGGCTAGCGCTCGTCCGTGTTGAAAATGAGATTGTCGTTTATCCAGAAGAGCTTAGGGTCCAAATTGAGGCCCAGGACGAGGTCGAAGACGGCAACCTGCGTGGTCAGGCCCTGGGCGTCGACGACGGTCCATTGCTTGAGGGTCAAGGTCGGACCGCTGAAAATCAGGGTGAGCTCGCCCGGCGTCGTCCCGGAGCTTGCCTCGACGGTCACCGCGATGTCGCCGTCGCGGTCCTCGAAACCGACGATCCGCGTGTCCTTGATGAGATCGACCTTCTCGTCG
>Ga0326597_10009151_pt1 | contig 13311 bp, 9 predicted proteins | sample RVTome_12_FD_203789 | JGI IMG/M metagenome (GOLD analysis project Ga0326597, IMG submission 203789) | Soil microbial communities from uranium-contaminated site in the Upper Colorado River Basin, Wyoming, United States - RVT100D185 | ecosystem: Environmental > Terrestrial > Soil > Contaminated >... | reverse complement strand
CCGGACCCTGGTTCCGGCGCTATTCTCTTGCGTCCCCCGCCGTTGGGAGCGAAACGCGTCGCACGGCCTTGGCGCACATCCTGCGAAACAAGCCGGTTCCCGCGGCCGCTTTCCATCGCGTCTGCTTCGTGCGCCTCCGAAGGGGCTCACGTCCGATGCAGGAATGGAATTCGGCGCTATGGGGTCCGCTGGCGGAGAGGGCCCGCGGCGCCGAGCCGGAAGCGGCGTTCGTGGAATCTCGATGCGGGCGCAAGGGCCGCGGGGGCGAAATTGGCGGCCGGCGCCGGGGCTTCGAGCCTCCGGCGCCGGTTCACCTTGCGGACTACCTGACGAGGATCACGCGCCCGGCGGCCTCGCCGCGCGTCGTGTGGAGTACGTACCGATAGATGCCGCTCGCGGCGCGGCGTCCCTCGTCCGTCGTTCCGTCCCAGACGAACGTGTGAAGCCCCGCGGCGAACGAGTCATCCGCGAGCGTGCGCACGCGGCGACCCTGCGTGTCGTAGACGACGAGCCGGCCGCTCGTCGCGCGGTCCACGCGGAAGGCGAGCCGCGTGGTGTTCCCGAACGGGTTCGGCGCGCTCGGCATCAGCTCGAGGCCGGCGCTCGTGATCCCGTCTCCGACGCCCGTCGTCGAGGACGGGAAGGGAGCGATCTGCCCGCGGATCTCGCCGCCGCCGAAGTTCCCCGTGTGGACGTTGACGTAGGTGAGGCCGGCCGTGACGTTCGCTTCGTTGGCTGCGCCGAAGTTCCAGACGCCGAGCTTCCGCGCACCGAGCGCGAGCGGCTGGATCACGCCGGCGTTGACGCCGGGTGGGGCGAAGCCGTGGATGTGCGCGGCCGTCTCGGCGCTCGACAGCCCGGCGTAACGAACGTCGTAGCTCAGAGCGTCGGCCGTCAGGTCATACGCGATGAGAGCCACTCCCCCTCCCGTCGAGGCGTTCGCCGGCACTTCCTGAGCGCCGCTCATCGGAACGATGATCGGGGCGACCTGGCCGCGGATCTCGCCGCCGCCGAAGTTCACCGTGTGAATGTTGACGTAGGTCCGGCCGGAGAGGATCGCCTCCTCCTGCGCTTCGAGATAGTTCCAGACGCCGGTCTTCGGGCTGCCCGCGGGGAGCGCTTGCAGCACGCCGGCATTCGTCCCATGAAGCGCGACGCCGTGGAAGTGCGCCGCCGTCTCGGCCGAGCCGAGCCCGCCGAACGCGACGTGGTACTTGAGCGTATTCGCGGCCGTGTCGACGACGAACACGCCCCACCCCGTCCCGGCGCTCCCGCTCGCGGGGACTTCCTGCGCGCCGTCGAGAAGCGCGTTGTGCGACACGATCTGCCCGCGGATCTCGCCGCCGCCGAAGTTCACCGTGTGGATGTTGGCGTACATGCGTCCCGCGACGATGTCCGTCTCGTTGGCCTCGAGGTAGTTCCAGACGCCGATCTTCGGGCTCCCGGCCGGCAGCGCGTGCAGCACGCCCGCGTTCACTCCCGGATCGGCGGCGCCGTGAATGTGCGCCGCCGTCTCGGCGGACGAGAGGCCGGTGAAGGAGATGTGGTAGGTCACCGTGTTGGCGTCGGTGTCGATCGTGAACACGCCGCTTCCGAACGCGGTGGATGCGTTCGTCGGGACTTCCTGCATGGACGTGAGAACCGCTGAGTAGTTCAGCACAGCCGACTCGACGCGGGTCGCGCCGGCGCCGCAGGCGAGCGCGGCGGCGAGCAGCGCGGCTGCCGCGACGCGTCCTGTCCCGCGCTTCGAGTGATTCGAATGTCCTCGCTCTACGTTCATGATGCCTCCTCCTTGGTCAGTCATTGCTCGGCTCGACCCTTCGGCGTGAAACGACAAGACGATCAATTGAAGCGAACAGCGGACGCTCCGCCCGGCCGAAGCCGGGACGGGTGCGGTGCGATAAGAAGAGACTCGAGGAGTCCGCCGAAATACGCTCTCCTCCGGTTTGAAAGCCTGCGGATTCAAGAGTCGCGTGTCCGGAGCGTTCGTGCCGCGACTCTTAACTTGCGGACGGGTCGTCGAACGCGATTCCATGGTTGGATAGTCGTTGATGAAAGGAGGTCATCCGCCCATGGCCATCACCTGCCCCGTCGATCTGGACCGGCAGCGGCTTCGCGAAGAGATCCAACTCATCTACGCGCGCGTCGCCACCGATCCTTCCGGCGAGTTCCACTTCCACAGAGGCCCTGAGTACGCTGCCGCCTGGCTGCACTACGACCCCGCCGCGCTCGCGGCGCTTCCCGACGAATCGACCGCGCCGTTCGCCGGCGTCACCAATCCGCTCCGCATGGGGCCGCTCGGGGAGGGGACCAGCGTCGTGGACATCGGATGCGGCGCCGGAATGGACCTGCTCCTGGCGGCCCGGCAGGTCGGCCGACGGGGCCGTGCGATCGGCATCGACATGACCGAAGAGATGGCCGAGATCGCGCTGCGATCCGCGCGGGCCGCCGGACTCGACAACGTCGAAGTACGGATCGGCGACGCGCTCTCGCTCCCGCTGGATGACGAATCCGTGGACGCGGTCATCTCGAACGGCGTCCTGAACCTGACGCCGGACAAGTCGGTCGCGTACCGCGAGGTGCTCCGGGTGCTGCGCCCCGGCGGGCGCTTCCTGTACGGCGACATCACGGTCGCGAACGAGCTGTCGGAGTCGGACCGGAGCAACATCGATCTCTGGACCGGCTGAATCGCGGGCGCTCTCCCGGAGGGAGAGCTGGTGCAGATCCTCACGAACATCGGCTTCACAGGAATCGAGATCCACGAGAAGTTCGACCCCTTCCGCGGCACGAGCAAGGAACGGACGGCGGTGAAGTACGGCGTTCAGGGCGTGAACGTCTTCGCACGAAAGCCCGAGCGCGCCGGCTAGCCGACGCGGGAACCTGCATCGAAACTGAAGCGGCCGGACCGGCTCGCGTGAACCGGTCCGGCCTTCTTCATCAGACGCCGCACTTCGCGGAGTCTCGAACTTCCGCTACCGCAGCCTGATCAGCTTCGCCTCGAGCGTGCCCTCTGCGGACTGCGCCCGGACGAAGTAGATGCCGCTCCCCACCGACCTTCCGGTGCGATCGCGGCCGTCCCAGGAGAAGAGCTGCTCCCCGGCCGGAAGCGGACCGTCGTGGAGCGAGCTCACGAGACGCCCGACAATGTCGAAGACCGCCACCCGAACCTCCGGCTGCGCGGCCGCGAGCGTGAGACGGACGCCGGTCGCGCCGTAGAACGGGTTCGGCATGACCGACAGCATGGAAACCGGCGGGGCGATCTCGCCCGCGGGCTCCCAGTCGGGCACGTCCACAGCCGACTCCTCGACCACGGCGGCGATGCCGATCGCGCCGAGCGGCTCGATCTCGCCGTCTCCGTCGAGGTCTCCCAGGATGACGATCTCGCGCAGATCCATCGGCTGGAACTCGCGGAGCGTCGCGTCCAGGACCACTTCGGCGGAATCCATCGGCGCGACCACGAGCGTGCCGATGACCGGTTCGCCGGGCGGGAGCCCGTTCAGGCTCACCACTGCGTCGTCCGGGAGTCCGTCGCGGTCGAGGTCAGCCACGCGGTAGTCGAGGCTGAGCGGATCCGGCCCGGAGTTGTGGATGACGAACCGAACCTGCGTCGGATCACCGAGCAAGAGCGCCGCGATCTGCGGATCCGCGACGAAGTGCCACCAGTTCCACTTCCGGATCCTGCCGCGCGTGACGCAGCACTCGCCGGTTCTCACGTTCTGCGTGGTCACCTGGTAGCAGGTCGTCTGTCCCGGTCCCATCGGCGGGAGAGCGATGTTGATCGGGATGTTGACGCACGCCGGACCCGCCGGGACCGTCACCGTGCCCGAGTACGGCGAGAAGACCGTCGGACCGTTCACGCTGCATCCCGGACCGGCCGGGAGCCCTGCGATCGACCAGGTGTAGGTCTGAGGCGTCGGCGCGTAGTTGCAAAGCGTGAGCGTGGTGTTCACGCTCGAGAACGACGCGGTGAGAATCGTCGGCACGCGGCACGTCTCGTTGCAGTACGCGAGATCCGTGCGGAGCGCGAAGATCTGGTCCGGCGTCAGGCAGCACCGGTAGAGCTGCACGTCGTCGATCGCGCCGGCGAACGGGATCCCCACGATGAAGCCGGGGCACTGGTCGCCGATCGTGAGCCCGGCGTTGTTGCTCAAGTTCCCCGCCTCCACCGCGGCGCCGACGAACGTGTCCACCGTGCCGTCGACGATGAGCCTCGCCGTGTTCAGGGCGGGGTTCAGCGGATTGCGGCAGACCGTCACGGCGACTTGGTGCCACTGCCCGTCGTTGATCGGCGGATGCGTCGAGACGTGCGTCACGTACGGACCCACGCCGTCGTTGTACTGGAACCGGAACACGCCCTGATACAGGTAGAGCGCATAGCCGGTCGGAGTCAGGAACGGAATCTGGCGCTTGTCCACGATCGTGTGGATCTGCGAATCGGTCGCCGATGTGCGAACCCAGGCGACGATGGAGAAGCTCCCCGTTCCGAAGTCATGCTGCGGATAGTCGAGCATCGAGATCCGCTGCGTGCCCGGGCTGCCCGGGAAGTTGAGGGCGCAGCCGAGCCCGAAGCGGCCCGGCACCCAGTTCGGACCGCCGACGATCACCCCGTCGTTGTTCGCGATCACTTCGTTCGCGACCGTCCCGGCACATTCATCGAGCGGGTACCAGGCCGTGAGGCACTTCGGCAGCGGGACGCACCCCTGCCCGACGTCGCAGCGCCGGTTGCCGAAGCTCACCGCGAAGTCCTGGTCGCATCCGATGTCGAGATGGTGCACGCCGCCCGACGGATACGTTTGGATCCAGCCGGGCTGTGGCGTTTCGGTGATCTGATACGGGCCGATCGGCAGGCACGGGAAGAACGCGACGCCGGCGGCGTTCGTGGTCGCCGACTGGTTCGACGGACCGCTGATGTTGATCTGCCAGCCGGGCAGTCCGGACTCGCCGCCGTCCTGGACGCCGTTGCCGTTCGCGTCGTTGAACTTGAAGACGGTGAGGCTCGGGCAGTGCGAGGGGTTGATGGAGAGGCTCGCCGACAGGAGAAGACCCGCGACGGCGCAGCCCTGGTCGCGCTGATAGACGTAGAGGACGTTCGCGCCCGTGCTCACGGGGACGTTCGCCTGGAAATAGCACGTCTCGGTGGCGTAGGATCCCGCGCTGAATCCGGGGTCGAGGGGGACGCCGTTGAGGTAGATGCCGACCGGGTTCGGGCCGCCCCAGAGGACGTCGCCGAGCCCGTCGTCGACCGCCCAGCAGATGCGGATGTCGGCGACGGGACTGCACGTGGTCTGGACGTTGAAGCGGACGGCGTAGAGCATCGAGTTCGACGAGCCGAAACAGCTTCCGGGCTGCCGCTCCCAGTCGATCCAGCGCGCGAGCGGATCGCTCGAGAGGCTGGGGAGCCAGGGACCGGCGGCCGTGATGACCTGAGCGGGCGGACCCCCCGCGGCCGCGGCGAAATCGGCCGCGCTGAAGGGCGCGTTCCTGAAGGGAGTGCCGCACGGCGGGATGTTGACCGGGTCGTACCTGAAGCTGTCGTCGAGCCCCGCGCAGACGCCCGGCACTCCTCCGACTTGTCCCGTTCGGATGGTGATGTTTTCCACGGCGTCCGCGTGGGACGCGGCGACGAGCAGTACGGCCGCGAGCAGGAACTTCCAGAGAGAACGGCGCGCTTGCATGACTCCCCCTCCTGGTGGGGTGAGCGGTTGTGGTGTGCGGGAGGTGGGCATGCAGAAGCCGGACGGGAACCCCCTCACCGCACGGAGCATGAGCTTCCGGTCTCGCGAGGATGTTCCGGGCGGCGCCCATCCGGGGGGGCGGCGGCGGCGCCGGTCTCCCTTTGAGGATCGTAAGTTTAGCACATTGGAAAGATAGAATCAAGCTTCATTTGTCACAGGCGTGCGTGACCAATCGCACACTTGAATGCCCAATGGACCTACAACTCTGAAACGATGACGGGCGGGGCGGCTTGGACCCCGTCCCGCGTGCACGACTCCCGAACGGAGGAACGATCGATGGGCCGCCGGCTGCTCCTCGACACTTCGAGCCTCATGTACCGCTCGTTCTTCGCCCTGCCTTCATCGATCCGGGACACGGACGGAAGGCCCGTGAACGCCGTCCACGGGTATCTGGACATGACCGCGCGCCTCGTCGCGGGGCTCGATCCCGGCCGGGTGACGCACGTCTTCGACCACACGATCGTGCCGGCGGAACGCGCGCGCGCCTTCCCGGCGTACAAGGCGCATCGCCCCCCGGAGCCGGAGGGCTTGCCGGAGCAGTTCGACCTCCTCGAAGAGGTGCTCGAGGCGTTCGGCGCCGAGCGCGCCGAAGCGCCGGGCTGGGAGGCCGACGATGCGATCGGCACGCTCTCGGCTGCCCCGGGCTCAGGAGACGAAGTCGAGATCGTGACGGGCGACCGCGACCTCCTCCAGCTCGTCCGCGACGCGCCGCCCGCCGTTCGCGTGCTGTTCACCGTTCGCGGCGTCTCCGAGATCGCGCGGTTCGACGAGGCCGCGGTCGAGGCGAAGTACGGCATCCCGGCCAGCCGGTACGTGGACTTCGCGACGCTTCGCGGCGACCCGTCGGACGGGCTTCCCGGCGTCCCGGGCATCGGCGAGAAGACCGCGCGTCTTCTCGTCTGTGCGTACGGGAGCCTGGAAGATCTCGTCGCCGCGGCGGAAAGCCTCCCGAAGCGCGCCGCCACAGGGCTCGTCGCCTCGCGCGAGTATCTCGCGGCGATGCGGCTCGTCGTTCCCGTGCGCCGCGACGTCGAGGTCGCGATCGGGCGCGGCGAGCCGGACGTCGATCGACTCCTGGCGCTTGCGGGAGCGCGCCGGCTGAAGGGGCCGGTGAAGCGGCTCGCGAAGGCGCTCGGATGGGCGTTGCCGGAAGGAGCGTAGGACGAAGGGCCGCCGGTAGCGCGAGCGGCCGGTGGGCGAGATGCGTCGCGCCGTGTCGGCGGCTACTCGAGCGGGAAGTCGTTCCCTTCGGGAACAGGGTGGCCGAGCAGCCGGCAGAGCGCGATGACCTGGCCTTGGTGCTGGTAGATGTGCGTGACCGTGCGGACGAAGACGAGCGCGGGCATGACGCGGCGCTTCTTCCCTTGCCACGTCAGCACCTCGCACGGCACGTTGAGTTCCGTATCCGTGACCCCGCGAAGATACGTCTCGGCGGCGCGGGCCGTCCGGCCGCGATACTCCTGGAACGCATCGATCGTCGGGTACGCGTCGATGTCGTCATCGACGAGCATCTTCCCTTGGAGCACGCCGATCCAGTATTCCTGCGCACCGATGAGGTGGTGCAGCTGAAGCCTTACCGTCGCGTAGCCGAAGCCGGGGAGCGCGCGATCGAGCGCCTCGGCGTCGAGCCGCCGGCAGTGCTCGATCAGCATGCCGAGGTTTCGTTGCGAGCGTTCGTGCAGATCGAGGAGCGCGGCTCTCGTGTACATGCCGTCCTCGCCGGCCGGTCTCCCGGGCGCGCGATCCGTCACTTCGGAATCGCCGACGTGAGGACCGCGTGGCCCGCGGCGGTGATGAGCACATCGTCTTCGATCCGCACACCGCCCACGACGCGCCAGCGCTCCACGACTTCCCAAGCGACCGAGTCCTTGAACCGCAATCGGCGTCCGGCGTCGTCGAGGATCGCCGGAACGAAGTAGAGCCCGGGTTCGACCGTCATGAGGAATCCTTCCTCGAGCGGAAGGTCGACGCGGACCTTCGCGCCGCAGCACGAACGTCCCTCCGGCCGGCCGGGCGCCCTGCCGCCGACGTCACGCACCCGGAGCCCGAGCATGTGGCCGATGCCGTGCGGGAAGAAGAGCGCGACGGCGCCGCTCTCACAGAGCGCGTCCACGGATCCCTTGAGGATCCCGAGGCCGACGAGGCCCGTCGCGAAGACGGATGCCGCGGCGCGATGCACGTCGTGCCACTCGACGCCGGGGCGGCAGCGGCCGATGGCTTCGGTCTCGGCGGCGAGCACGAGATCGTAGATCGCCTGCTGCTCGGGGGAGAAGCGCCGGCCCGCGGGGAAAGTGCGCGTGACATCCGCGCTGTACTCGTGCACCTCGGCGCCCGTGTCGATCAGAACGACGTCGTCCTGCCCGACGGTGCGATCGCCCGGCTCGAAGTGCAGCACGGCAGCATGCGCGCCCGCCCCGACGATCGTTCCGAAGCCGAAGCCGCACGCGCCCTGGCGGAGCATCTCGGCCTCGAGCTCGATCTGGATGCCGCGCTCGGTCGCCCCCGGCCGGATCGCTTCCGTCGCCCGCGCGAATCCGGCGGCGGTGGCCCGCACCGCGCGCTCGACGAGCGCGATCTCCGAGGCGTCCTTCGGGCGGCGCGCGCGATCGAGCGCCTCCCGCACGCGTTCGTCGAGCGCCGGATCGGAACCGAGAGCGGAGAGTGGCGCGCCCGCGCGATTGCCGAGCACCGCGAGCGGCTTCCCCGCGCGTGCGCGAAGCCATTCGTTGAAGCGGGCGACGTCCTCGCCCGGCGGCACTTCGGGCTCGCCTTCCCACAGGCGCTCGATCTCGTCGGCGGGCCTGACGAAGTGGAACCAACCGCGGCCCGCCTCGTAGGCGATCACTCCCCCGGGTCGCCGCGCCCCGGAGAGCCAGTAGTACTCGGGATGTGGCAGGAAGGGATACGTCTGATCGAGACCGCCGGGTTTGCCGATCGGCTCGCCGGCGCCCACCAAAACGATCGGGGCGTCCGCCCCCAGGCCCTCGGCAAATCGCCGCTGCCGGGCGCGGATCGCCCCGTCGTCGAAGATCGGCATGCTCTACCGATACTGCTGCTTGATGTTCCCCCAGGTCGTCGGCTTGGTCTGCGTCACGCCTCCGCCGACCCATGCCCCTTCGCAGAACGTTCCGCTTCCCGTCAATGGCGACGGCAGCGTGCCAACCTGCATGCCCGACGCGATGTCGAAGACGTAGAAGTTCGGCTGCGTCGTATTGGGGCCGTCGGTCACGTAGTACGCGAGACCGTTGTTGACGGCGAGACCGTCGATATCCGTCTCACCGGCCGGATAGGGGGCCCGCATGGTCACGGACTGCGCGACCGTGTTGATCTCGTACAGTCCGCGCGCGGTGCTCGGAGTATCCGAGAGCCCGTACAGGATCCCCGTCGTCGCGTCCACATCGAGACCGCCGAAGTCGTACGTGCTCGGATAGACGTAGACCTGTGTCGCCTGGAGCGTCCCGGGGTTGATCTCGTAGATCGCCTCGGTCGAGATGTTGCGGCTTCCGAGAATCCTGCCGTCGCGGAACCCGAGCCCGACGAAGTTGATCGTCGCCGAATTGAACATCATGGTGCCGAGGTTGACCGGTGTGAGGCCGCTCAGGCTGAAGGGAGAACTGAACAGCGTCGAACCGTTGTTCCAGTAGAGCGTGTTCGAGGAGGCGTCGTACGCCATGCCCCACGGTTTGGCCATCGATGTCGAGGCCGAGTAGATCGGAGTCGCGACCGCCGTCGTGACATCCACGTGCCAGATCGTTGCCGTGCCCGACTGGTCGTTGCCGACGATCAGCTGGGCCTGCGCGCTCGCCGCGCAGAGAATGAGGACCGTCGTGAGCAGTATCGTGCGCATGCCATTCTCCTCCCGCCGTTGCGATCCTGGACTTCGGACTCTCGCCAAGACGATGCGATGCTGCTGGCTCTTCACTGCGACCGGAAGAACGACAGGTTCCGAGTGCGGCGTAGCGTAGCCGAATCGCGGCCACAAGTCAATGGAATTCTCCGGTTTTGTGACTTCGTATCGTGCGTTGCGCCGGTTCCCGGCAGCGGACTCGCTTGATTGCGGATCAAAGGAGATCATTAGGCACTTTACCGGCGCCGGCCTAACGCCTTCTGAACTCGGAAAACTGCCCCGGCTTACGCCGATCCGTTGAGTTCCTCCCACCACCCCACGAGCCGAGTGTTCTACTGTTAGCAGGACCCCAGGGGCGCCCCACCCTCTCTCTCCGACACCGACAACCAGAGCCGACATGGGAGGGATCCACGTGATGCTTCGACGAACGCTCGTTCTCATGACCGTCGTGCTCCTCGCCGCCGCCGGATGCAACGAAGAGAGCGCGGATGGTCCGACGAACCCGGCATCCACGCTCGACATCAGCGGTGACCGCGACCGCGGCGACGACGATGCCTGCTTCTTCACAGCGGACTTTTGGACGCACGAATTCGACGCCGCCCTCGACGACACCGAGGCCCGGCGGAGGTTCGACGACGCCACTCTCGCCGCGCTCCTCGCCATCGCCGCGTTGCGAAGCGACATCGACTTCGACCGCGGCGACGACGACCTCTCGTTCGAGGACGCGGGCTTCTTCCTCGACCCGAACGTAGACGCGCGCTGCGACAGGGCGATGCGGCAACATTTGGCGCTCCTTCTGAACTTCGCCGTGAACGGTGGGGACGGCACGATCCGCGTGGATGCCGACGGCCGCGGCGGCGCCGAGACGGACCTCGACGACGCGATCGACCGCGTCGAGACGGCGATCCTCGCCGGCCGCTGCGAGGGGGCCCTGGAGATCGCCGCCCGAGTCAACGGCATGGGCTGCGATGACGACGATGACGTGTGCTTCCGCGGAGTCGGCTTCTGGAAGCACCAGTTCAACGCCGCCCTCGGGCAGACCCGCGGCCACCAGCACGTCGACGGCGAGACGCTCGGGGCCCTTCTCATCGCCGTCGCCGGACTCACCGATCTCGATTTCGGGCAGGGCGATGGAGAGATCTCGTTCAGCGACGCGGACGCGGTCCTCGATCTCCACGGGAGGCAGTCCGAGTGCGCCCGGGCCGAGCAGCATTACTTCGCGCTCCTCTTGAACGTCGCGTTCAACGACGACATCTCCATCCGCGTGGACACCGGCGGACGCGACGGCGCCGATGCCGACCTCGATGACGCGCTCGGCGAGATCGAGGAGAGCATCCTCGAAGGGGAATGCCTGCGCGCGAAGGGGATGGCGGAGCGGATCAACTCGATCGGCTGCGACGACGAGTGCGATGACGACGATCATGATGACGATGACGACGATGATGAGGATGACGAGGACGGGGACGACTGAGACCTAGGGCGGATCGACTCGACTGCGAGGCGAGCCGGGAGCGGGGCCGATGACCGGCCCCGCTCGCTCGCCGGGCACGATGCTCGCCCGGGTGATCTCGAGCACCCGACCGTCGGGGACGATGTCGAGCGGCAGCTGGCGCCGCTCAGGACGCGGCCGTGAGCCCCGACAGCACGTCGCTCCCCTCCGGCCGGCCGGACTCGATCCGCACCTCGCGGAAGAACCGGTGTCGCGCGGCGTCGATCATCGGCGCCTCGAGCGGCCAGACGAGCGTCGCGGCCATGCGACGCGGAGCGAACGGTTCGTGGTCGAGCAGTGGGTGGACGTCGGGGGTCATGCGTATCAGACACGACGAGAACCCGCGCAGCGCCACCTCCGAGAACATGCGCCGGGCCCGCTCCATCTCACCGAGCCTGACGAGAACCGAGCCCGCGAGGATTCGGGGGAAGACCCCGAGCCAGTCATCCCTCTCGACCGTCTCGACGAGCGCGCGAGCCGCATCGAGACGCCCCTCTCGCACGGCGAGCCACGCCTCGAACGCGTCGAGCATCGATCGATCGGCTCCGTCCGCCGCGGCGTCGCTCAGCGCCCGGCGCGCTCCGGCAGGATCGCCGCGCAAGGCGAGCACCCAGCATTGCAACGCGTGAGCTCCGGTGACGAAGAGCTTCGACGAGCTCAGCTCCCGCACGCGGCGCGCGGTCGCCACGCACTCGTCGAACCGGCCCGTTTGAAAAAGCAGATTCGCGAGCCACATCGTCGAGAAAGCCTCCTGTGGATCGATCTCGATGATCCGCCGGAAGATGCGTTCCGCCCCCGCGAGGTCCGCGGAGGAGTAGAGCGCGACGGCGAGGTTGTTCAGGGCGGGCGTGAACTTCGGGTTCGCCTGGATCGCCTTGATCAAAGCGGCCTTCTCGCCGTCGACGTCTCCCGCCATGCGCCGAACGAGCGCTTCCGCCTTGTACGCTTCCGGGAGCTTCGGATCCAGCTCGACCGCGCGCCGTGCGGCATCCAGCCCCTTCCGGATGAGCGTCTCGGCATCCAAAGGGCTCCCCCAATGGACAAGCTGCCCGTAGGAGTCTGCCATCCCCGCCCACGCGAGTGCGTACTCGGGATCGACGTCGATCGCCTGCTGGAAGAGATCGAGCGCCGCGCGAATGGTCTCCTTCTCGTAGCGGGAGTACTGCTCGCGCCCTTTGAGGTAGAGATCGTAGGCGCGCACGTCGTTCGGCTTCACGCGGCGCAGGCTCTCGGAGACCGCCGGCGTCAGCGCGATGCTCAATGCCGCGGCGATGGACGATGCGATCTCCTCCTGCACCGCGAACACGTCTTCGAGGGTACGGTCGTAGCGCTCGGCCCAGAGCTGGAATCCGTCGGCCGCGTTGATGAGCTGCACGGTGATCCTCACGCGGTCGCCCGCGCGGCGGACGCTCCCCACGAGCACGGCGCCGACGTTGAGCTCGGATGCCACCTTCGGGATGTCCGGCGCGTCGCCGCGATACCGGGAGACGGCGTTTCGCGAAGCGACCCTCAGTCCCTTGATCTTCGACAGGTCGGTGAGGATGTCCTCGGTGATGCCGGTGCAGAAGTACTCGCTGTCGGAGTCCTTCGCGAGGTTCTCGAAGTAGAGCACGGCGAGCGAGGGGGTTGCCGCGACCGGCGCCGGACCGGCGCCGCGGACCGCCGACAGATCGCGCAGGATCGCGTTCAGCTCGAGCCGCAGGTCCCCGATGTCCCGCGGGCGGGCTGCGAGATCCTTCGTGAGGCATCTCCGGATCAGCTCACGCAGCCGCTCCGGCGTGGACGCGGGGATCGCGCTCCATTCCGGCTCCCGCTCGAGGATCCGCGCGATCACGTCGGACACCGTCTCGCCGGCGAACGTCGGCTGCCCGGTCAGGCACTCCATGAGAAGGCAGCCGAACGCCCAGACGTCGGCGCGCCGATCGACCTCGTGTCCCCGCGCCTGCTCCGGGCTCATGTACGGCGCCGTTCCGAGGATCATCCCCGCGCCGGTCGCCACGGCCCCCATCGTCGGGGAGTCGAGAAGATCGGACGAAGAGGCGCTCACCGCTCCATCCGATTTCGCGAGCCCGAAGTCGAGAACCTTGACGGCACCCGATGGCGTCACCATGACGTTTCCGGGCTTCAGGTCGCGATGAATGACGCCGCGCCCGTGCGCGGCCTCGATCGCCGAGGCGACCTGGACCGCGATCTCGAGCGCCTCGCGCACGGGAAGCGCTCCGCGGGCGATCCGCTGGGTG
>Ga0326597_10009150_pt1 | contig 13311 bp, 13 predicted proteins | sample RVTome_12_FD_203789 | JGI IMG/M metagenome (GOLD analysis project Ga0326597, IMG submission 203789) | Soil microbial communities from uranium-contaminated site in the Upper Colorado River Basin, Wyoming, United States - RVT100D185 | ecosystem: Environmental > Terrestrial > Soil > Contaminated >... | reverse complement strand
CGGCAGCCGCCCCGGTCGCCTCACCGGACGACGTCGATCGGCCTCTTCGGCCTTGCCGGAGGGGCTGTCTCTGGATCGGCGGCGAATCAGAGACATCGCAGGCCGCGGGAGGTTTGGGCCGTTCGGCCCTGGCCGGTACCCCGGGAGCAGCTGATGATTCCTCCAAGGAGCGTTGGCATGATGGACGGCAACCACCCGCTTTTGACCGCGGCGAGCCACACGTGCGCTTCCCGCGTGATCAGACGGAGCTTCCGACATGACCGATGATCGGCTGCCACCGGTCACGCTGGTGGCGACATACCCACCGCGACAGTGCGGGATCGCGACGTACACCCGTGACCTGCGCGACGCGCTCACCCGCCTGGCACCGAATGAGGCCGATGCACCCGCGGTGGTCGCGCTTGACCGGGGTTCTGGCGATCCCGCGGCCTATCCGCCCGAGGTGATTCGCCGCCTCCCACGGGCCGACATCGCCGCGTATCGCAGGGTGGCACAAGAGCTGAATGACCGCGGGACGAGGGTCGTTTCGGTACAGCATGAGTTCGGCATCTTCGGGGGCCCGGCCGGCCGTCATGTACTGGAGCTGACCGATGCGTTGCGCACCCCGGTGGTGACGACGCTGCACACCGTCCTCAGCCAGCCGACCCCGTTGCCGCGCACGATCGTGGACGTGCTCATTCGACGTTCCGCGCGCGTGGTGGTCCTGAGCAGGCGGGCACGGCGGTTGCTCATCGAGCGTTATGGCGCTCCGCCGGATCGGGTCGTGGTGGTGCCACACGGGGTGCCGCCCCTGGCCGCCATGAACCGGACCCAGGCTCGACAGCGGCTCGGCCTTCCGGATGCGCCGCTGATCCTGTCGTTTGGCCTGCTGGGCCCCGGGAAGCGCCTGGAGCTGGTGGTCGAATCGCTTCCGGCGATCCTCCGCAGGGTTCCCAACGTTCGGTTCGTGATCCTGGGAGCCACGCACCCGGAGGTCCGGCGCCGCTACGGCGAGCGCTACCGGGAGTCGCTCGTGGGGCTCGCTCGACGGCGTGGAGTGGCCAGACATGTCGAGCTGATCGATCGTTTCGCGGATCTCGACGAGCTGGGCGCTTGGCTTCAGGCCACCGACGTCTTCGTTACGCCATATGCGAACGCCGAGCAGGCGGCCTCCGGGACGCTGGCGTATGCGGTCGCGGCCGGTCGCGCTTGCGTGTCAACGCCGTACGAATATGCATGCGAGCTGCTTGCCGATGATCGCGGCGCGCTCGTTCCTTTCAATGACCCCGGCGCCCTTTCCGAGGAGATCAGTCAGCTGTTGGTGGATGACGATCGGCGTCACGCGATGGGTGAGCGCGCCCGCCGGTATGGAGAGCAGATGAGCTGGGACGCCGTAGCCAGGCACTACCGGGCGATCCTGACCGCGGCTGCCGAGCCGCGCGCAGCCGCATCGGTGTTCGATCGGGCTCGCCCCACCGAGGCCCGCCACCCCGAGGCCCGCCCCGCGACCCTGGCAGCGCTCCCGAGCGTCGTGCGCGTCCACCGTCGAGCGCTCGACGAGGGCCGCTGGATCTGGCAGCACGCCACCGGCCGCCTTCCGGACGTGCGACATGGCAGCTGCACGGACGACGTCGCGCGCGCGGTCATGGTCGACCTGCTGCAGGGCGAGGAGCTCGGGGCCTGGACGTCGGAGGTGTCCGACTCCGTGCGGGCCGGGCTTCGCTACCTGGAGGAGGCGTTTGAGCCCAGACTCGGCAGGTTCCGGAACCAACGCCACAAATCCGGGCGCTGGCTCGAGTCGGTTGGCAGCGAGGACGCCCACGGTCGGGCGCTGCAGGCGCTGGCTGCGCTCGGAAGCCAGCCTCGCGACGGCGAGGTCGCAAGCCGCGGTCGCGCCCTGTTCGAGGCCGCGGTCCACCCCGTGGTCGAGTTCCGCCATCTCCGGCCCATCTGCTACGCCACCCTGGCCTCCACTAGTTGGCAGCCGGACGCTCGTCCACCAGCCGCCCACGGCATCCTGGAGCTGCTGGCCGATCGGCTCGCCCATTGGACGGCTCTCCGCTCACAGGCCGACGCGCTGATCTGGCCGTGGCCCGAGCCCGTCGTGACGTATGACAACGGCGTCGTGCCGCAGGCGCTGATGGCGGCTGGGACCATGCTCGGCCGCGATCGGCTCATCGCCCGCGGCATCAGGCTCCTCCGCTGGTTGCTTGCGGCGCAGACCTCACCGGAGGGCTTCTTGGCGCCGATCGGGAACCTCGGTTTCTGGCCGCGCGGCGGAATGCCGGCACGGATTGACCAGCAACCGATCGAGGCGCTCTCGTTGCTGGAGGCGTCTCGCATTGCGCTGCTCGCCAGTAAGGATCGGCGGTGGGCGGCCGAGATGGAGCGTGCCTACGCGTGGTTCACCGGCCGGAACGTGGCCGGCATATCGGTGGCGATCCCCGAGGTGGGAGCATGCCACGACGGGCTGGGGCTTGATGGTCCGAGCGCCAACTGCGGCGCGGAATCGACCCTGGCATGGCTTCAGGCGGTGGAACGGATCCGCGAGCTGCGTCGGGCGTCGGGCCGGCTCGAGGTCGGTGCGGGGCTGGAGAGCGCAGTCGGAGTCGCCGGCTAGGTGGTCGCCTCGCGGCGGGGTGTCAGTCAGGGACGGTCGCCACGCGGCCGCCGTCCCGGTGGGGGCGATGCCTTCACGTGGGCGAGCACATCGCGGAGACGGGCAGTGGCCACTGCCACCGAGGTGTCTGCCGCCCCGTAGTAGACGCGCAGCTCGTCAGTGGCCGGGTCATGGATCCAGCCGCAGGGAAAGACCACCCCTCCCACATCGCCGACCCGCTCGTATGGCTCGGTGGGTCCCATCACCCACTCGTCGCTCCGGTGGAGTACGCGGTGGGGGTCCTCGAGGTCGAGCAGGACCAGGCCAACCCGGTACACGCTCCCCGAGGCGGTCCGGTGGACACCGTGGTACATCAACAACCAGCCGTCTGGCGTCTCGAGGGGGGGCGGCCCAAGCCCGATCTTCTGCGCGTCCCACCACGGCCCATCGCGGGGCTCCAGGAGGACCGATACCTCTCCCCAGTGCCGCAGGTCAGGGGAGTAGCTCATCCAGATGTTCGTGCTGCCGTGGACCGGCGTCGGCCGGTGAATCATCACCCACCGCCACCCGTGGCGGCTGTTGAAGCGACGCGGGAACAAGGCAGCGTCCTTGTCCTCCGGGTGCAACGTGGCCCCCAGGCGACGGAACGTCCGGAAGTCGGTGGTCGTGGCCAGGGACACCAGCGGTCCGCGACGACTGTAGGCGGTGTAGGCGACTGCGTAGGCCTCCAGCTCGTCGAGCCACGTGATTCGGGGGTCCTCGATGCCCCACACCTCCTCCGGATGGCGGTCGGGCGCCGAGCGGAGGCTCGGTTCGCTGTCGATGCGCCAGTCGCCGATTCCGTCGTGGCTGCGGGCCACGGTCAGGTGGCTGATGCCGCGCAGGTCCTCCACCCGGAGCAGGAGCAACGTCTCACCTTCGAACCGGACGGCCCCGGGGTTGAAGACGGTGTTGGCCGAGTACGGTAGGTCCGCGATGGTGATGATCGGGTTGGCCGATGCGCGCTGGAAGAGGCCGGCGGGGAGCATCGGCCCCGAGTCTAGCCCACTGATGGCGCGCCCAACTCCTCGTGTGCCGCCGAGCCGCCGCGTTCGGGTACCTCCTTGACATCCTCGCCCCGCACCTGGTCGAGCCAGGCGATGAAGCGCGAACGGACCGCTGTCTCGCGACCGGGCGTCATGGTGGCCGTCACGGCAGATAGCATCCAGCTCCGCGGTCGCGCCGAAGAGAGCCATTCGGCACTGGTCAGGCCGGCCGGGAGTCGCGAGGCTGTCGTCGCGGGAGTCTCTCCCGCTGTCGCCCCCCGCCGCTCGCCGGCAACGGCAGCGGTTGGCGCGAAACGGCCGCCAGACTCTGGCGGCCGTCTTTCGTTGGTATTTCCATCCCATGTGAAATGGCCGCGCCGCTTGGTCTCGGGGGGCGCGCCTATAATCGGCCCCGTCCCCGGCCGCCTTTGGCGGTCGCGCGCGTTCCGGCGTAGCTCAGTGGTAGAGCGGGCGGCTGTTAACCGCTTGGTCGTAGGTTCGAGTCCTACCGCCGGAGCCACTCACTTCCCCTCGTCCGACCGGTCCATTGCGGTAGCGGCCAGGGTCAGGCTCGTGCCGTCGCCGGCGGCAGGACGGCGGCGTCCGGGGCTGTCGTGGCCGTGCGTGCTGGCGCCACGGCGAGGAAGTCCGCGACCGCTCTCAGAGTCTCGGCCGGTCGCTCGGACTGCGGGTTGTGGCCGGCCCGCTCGATGATTCGAAGCCGCGCGTTCGGGATGCCGGCGCTGAGGAGAGCCTGGCTCTCGGGCGGGAAGAGGAAGTCATCGTGCCCGGCGATGACGAGGGTCGGCGCCAGAATCTCTCCCAGCCGGTCCATCACGCTCCAGCCCCGCATCATGTGCCCGCCGAAGATCAGCGCCTCGGGCCGCATGCTCGCCCGCCACCCGCCCTTGAGCATCTCGCGGGCGAGCCGCAGGAGACTGAACCGGTGGTCGTACGCAGGCAGGAGCCGAATTGACGCGCGGACGAAGTCCTTCGGGTCGATCCGTCCGTCGTAGAAGCGGCGAGCGACGGCCACCGTCTTTGGGCTGAACCCCCGACCGGCGAGGACTTCCGCCGCGTTCTCCTGCGACCATCGCGCGTCGCCTGCCGTGTCCAGCAGGACGAGGTGCGACACGCGCTCCGGGTAGCGGAGGGCGTACTCGAGGGCGACCTGGCCGCCGAACGAATGCCCGAGCACGGCCCACCGTTCGAACCCGAGTTCCTCCCGGAGCGCATCCGCGTCCGCAGTGAGGTTCTCCCAGGTCATCGACGTGACCGGTGCGCCGGTCGACCGCCCGTTGCAGCGGTGATCGTAGAAGACGACCGTATGCCGATCGGCGAGCTCTCGGAATGGCGTCAGCGACACGTGGTCGAGCCCTGGCCCGCCGTGCATGAGCAGCAGCGGGTCGCCGTGTCCGACGACCTCTACGTAGAGGGACACATCTCGGATCTTCATCGTTGTCATCGGTCAGCTCCCTCGAGGACGCGAGTTTCCAGCCACAGAACTGCCCGGATTCCTCCACCCTCAGTGAAGACCGGCGGGCGGCCGTCCACAAGTGCCATAGCGCCTATTACTGCTGACGGCCGCATCGGGGGCGCCACCTCTCCTGTCGCCAAGGCACCTTCGCCGCCGCTCGTCTTGCGGATCAACCGACGCTTGACTCTGGCTTTCGAGCCGAACGGCACTAGCCACGGCAGTAGCACTGGGGAGACGCTGACGCCACACATAGTTGACGGTAGGCATCGAGGGTCGAGATGACGCGGGATCCACTCTCAACGCCACCCGCCTCGGTCACCGCACGGGTGCGCATCTTCATCCCGCGGGAGCGTGAGGTGGTCTTCGACTACTTCGCCGACCTCCGAAATGAGCCGCAGTACAACCGGCAGGTCTCCGGCATTCGCAAGACCTCACCCGGCCCGATCGGGCAGGACACCACCTTCGAGGGAACGCATGTCGGCCTCGGGCGCGTCACCTGGCGACTCTCGGAGTACGAACGGCCGAAGCACGTCGTCATCGAGGGTGGCGTCGGTCAAGGCGCGTACAGGTGGACGAGCGACTTCGAGCCCGCTGAGGGCGGCACGCGGATGACTGGCACGATGGAGTGGCAACCGGCTTCTCGCTGGCGGTACCTCCGACCACTGCTCGGGGCCATCCTGCATCTAAACGCGCGCCGCTCGTTCCGCCGGATGGCCGAGGTGCTCAAGCGAGACGGACTGACCGCATGAACCCGCCCTTTCGGGCGTTCGGTCACCCAGGCGGAGATCTTCGACCGGCGAGCCTAGCCGCGACATGAACGACGACGAGCCATTGCGCGCTGCTCGACTGGATGGCACCGGGCGCGCTCCAGGAGCGCGACGCTCAACCACTCGCGCGAGCGGGTAGAGTGGGGGAGCGAGATTTCGCGCGCCTCTTCGCCTCGAGAACGCAGTAAGTGGCCGGCTCCGGCCCGCCGGAGCCACTCCTACCGACTCGCGCCCCGGTTCACCGATGAATTCCGCCGCGCGCTGCGGTCTATCGGTCCATGAGGCAAGATCGGTCTCATGAATGACGGCACGCCCGACTGGGGCGCGATTCAGGTCAGGGGAGCGCGCGAGAACAACCTGCGCGACATCAGCCTCGACATCCCGAAGCGGCGGCTCACCGTGTTCACCGGGGTGTCTGGCTCGGGGAAGAGCTCCCTCGTGTTCGAGACGATCGCGGCCGAGTCGCGGCGCCTGATCAACGAGACGTACACGGCCTTCCTCCAGGGCTTCATGGGCACGCCGTCGCGCCCGGACGTCGACTCGCTCGACAACCTGACGGCTGCGATCATCGTGGACCAGGAGCCGATGGGCGCCAACGCGCGCTCGACCGTTGGCACCGCCACCGATGCCTACGACATGCTCCGCGTCATCTTCAGCCGCCTCGGCGAGCCGCATATCGGTCCGTCCAGCGCGTTCAGCTTCAACGTCCCGGCCGGCACGATCAGCGGCGAGATCACGCTGGAGAAGGGCCGTTCGGAGGCCGAGCAGCGCGAGATCACGATCACCGGCGGCATGTGCCCCGAGTGCGAGGGCCTGGGTCGCGTCTCGACCGTCGACACCGACGCGCTCGTCGACCGAGACAAATCCCTCAAGGACGGCGCCATCACCTTCCCGAATTTCCAGCCCGGCACCTGGTATCACCGCATCTTCGTCGACTCCGGCTTCTTCGACCCGGACAAGAAGCTGCGCGACTTCAGCGATGCGGAGTGGCAGCGCCTTCTCTACGGCCCGGAGGCAAAGGTCAAGACCGAGCTCATTACCCTCAGGTACGAGGGGCTCGTGGACAGGATCCGGCGCCTGTACCTCGTCAAGGACGCGGACTCGCTTCAGCCGAGCCTCCGCGCCGCCGTCGAGCGCATCGCGACCTTTGCCCCGTGCCCCTCCTGCGATGGCACCCGGCTGAACCCGCTCGCGCGCTCGTCGCTCATCAAGGGCAGGAACATCGCCGACTGCGCGGCGATGCAGATCAGCGACCTCGCCATCTTCGTGCGGCGCCTGGATGAGCCGTCGGTCGCACCGATCGTGAGTGGGCTGCGCGAGACGCTCGACTCGATGGTCCACATCGGCCTCGGCTATCTGAGCCTCAATCGCGAGTCGTCCACCCTGTCCGGCGGCGAGGCACAGCGCACGAAGATGGTCCGACACCTCGGCTCTGCCTTGACCGATATGACCTACGTCTTCGATGAGCCGACCGTCGGCCTTCACGCCCACGACGTCCAGCAGATGAACGGACTGCTCGAGCGCCTGCGGGACAAGGGAAACACCGTCCTCGTGGTCGAGCATGAGCCGGAGGTGATCCGGATCGCGGACCACGTCGTCGATATGGGCCCCGGCGCCGGATCGCATGGCGGCGAGATCGTGTACGAGGGTCCGGTTGCCGGTCTCAGCGCGTCCGACACGCTCACCGCGCGGCACCTGGACGTCGCGCAGACCGTGAAGGAGGCACCGCGGACGCGGATCGGGTCGATTCCGATCCGCCACGCCCAGCTCCACAACCTCAAGGACGTTTCGATCGACGTGCCGACCGGCGTGCTTTTGGCGGTCACCGGCGTGGCGGGGTCGGGGAAGAGCTCGCTCATCCACGGCTGCCTGGGCCGCACCGATCCTGCGGTCACCGTCATCGATCAGGCCGCGATCCGCGGCTCGCGCCGGTCGAACCCTGCCACCTACACGGGCATCCTCGAGCCGATCCGCAAGGCATTCGCATCGGCCAATGGCGTGAAGCCCGCCCTGTTCAGCGCGAATTCGGAGGGCGCCTGCCCGGAGTGCAAGGGGCTCGGCCTGATCTACACCGATCTGGCCTTCATGGCGGGCGTCGTCAGCGTGTGCGAGGTGTGCGAGGGTCGCCGCTTCACCGATGAGGTCCTCGGCTATCGGCTGCGCGGAAAGAACATCGCCGAGGTGCTCGACATGTCCGTCGAGGAAGCCGCGGCCTTCTTCACTGAGAAGCCGGTGCGCGACATGCTCGATCGCTTGGCCGATGTCGGCCTCGGCTACATCTCGTTGGGACAGATGCTCAACACGCTGTCGGGTGGGGAACGCCAGCGCTTGAAGCTGGCGATCGAGATGTCGGGCGATACCCCGGTCTACGTGCTCGACGAGCCGACCTCCGGGCTCCACATGCACGACGTCGACAACCTCATCGGCCTCCTGGATCGGCTTGTGGACGCTGGGCGGACGGTGATCGTGATCGAGCACAACCTCGACGTGGTGGCGCGCGCCGACTGGGTAATCGATCTCGGCCCGGGTGCCGGCCACGATGGTGGGCGGGTGATTTTCGAGGGCACCCCCGGCGATCTGGCGCGCGCGGAAGGCTCACTGACCGGCGAGCACCTGCGACGCCGGCTCGAAGTGGCCGCTCCCGTCTGAGCGGCTCGCCGAGCAGTTCGAGGGCCGCTCCGCGGCGGCCTCGTAGAATCGGCTCCGTGCGCCGGATCTTGCTGTGGGCTGCCCGCAACGGTTGGCTGCGCGCGCATGTTCCTCGCCTGCCGGGCATGCGTCGCGCCGTGCGGCGCTTCATGCCGGGCGAGACGATGGCCGAGGCGCTGACTGCGGCCGAGACCCTGGAGGGTCAAGGCATCCCGGCGGTCTACACTCGGCTGGGCGAGAACCTCACCCAGATGGCACAGGCCGACGCAGTCGCTGCCCATTACCAGGCCCTGATCGAGGAGATCGCCCGGCGCCAGATGGCGGGGCAGATCTCGCCCAAGCTCACCCAGCTGGGGCTGGACCTCGATCCAGAGGCGACCTATCGCCATTGCGAGTCGCTCGCCAGGCGCGCTCACGCAACCGGGAGCCGATTCTGGATCGACATGGAGGACAGCTCGTACGTCGACCGCACGCTGGACCTGTATGTGAGGCTCCTGGGCGCCCAGCCAGGGGTGGGCATCTGCCTCCAGGCCTACCTGCACCGGACGCCCGCCGACATCGAGCGCCTCCGGTCGCTGGGTCCGGCCATCCGATTGGTGAAGGGCGCCTACGACGAGCCGCCGGAGCTGGCGCTGCGCGCCAAGCGGGACGTGAACGCGGCCTACCGCGAGCTGTCGCTGGCCATGCTCCCCGACGCGGCCGCCGGACGGCTGACCCTGGGCCTGGGGACCCATGACGTGGAGCTGGTGGAGGACATCGCACGGGCGGGGGCGGACGCCGGACACGGCCGGGACGCATTCGAGGTCCAGATGCTGTACGGCATCCGGGCCGACCAGCAGCGTCGGCTCCGAGCGGACGGATACCGGGTGAGGGTCCTCATCGCCTACGGCGAATACTGGTATCCCTGGTACGTGCGGCGCCTCGCCGAGCGGCCGGCCAACGTGTGGTTCGCCCTTCGCCAGCTCCTGCCCTGGTAACGATGCGGAACCCGACCCCAGGCCATGGGCGTCCTTCGTTCATGAGACAGCTTCCGGCGGTCTGTGCCCTGGCTGCGGTCCTGGCCGTGGTGGCCTGCATGCCGGCACGTCCGGGCACGCCCGTCACCTCCGGGGAGGCCGTGGACCTGGTCCTGCAGCAGAACCCGCTGTTCGCCGCAATCGGCCCTCGCGACTCGGAGCTCATCGGTCAGGCCGCCTGGTATGAGGTCATGGAAGCCGCAGAGGGTTGGCAGGTGGAGATCCGAATCGGGTGGGGCGACTGCCCGGCAGGCTGCATCAACGAGCATCGCTGGACCTACCTCGTCTCGAGCACCGTGGACGTGGATCTGATTGAGGAGTCGGGAGACCCGCTTCCGGCCGATTCAGGCATCTCCGGGATGGTCACCGCGGGCCCGACATGCCCGGTGGTCACCGATCCGCCGGATCCTTCCTGCGTCGATCGTCGCGTGGAAGGGGCCGTCCTGGTGGTGACCACCCTGGCCGGGGTGGAGGTGGATCGGACGACGAGCGATGCCGATGGCCGGTTCGCGCTGAGCCTTCCCCCCGGTACGTACCGGCTCGAGCCGCAGCCGGTGGAAGGGCTGATGGGCACGGCCGAGCCGGTGGAGTTCACCGTCGAGCCCGGGGCTCCGGCCCTGGACCTCGTGATCGGCTACGACACCGGGATTCGCTGACGCTAGCGGTCGGGCTCCGGGAAGTCGGGGTCAATCGGGGCCGTGTTGCCCTCGTGGTCGAAGGTCGGGACCAAGACCCACATGAAGAAGGTCATGGCTCCGGCGAACACCAGCATCATGGTCGCGCCGGCCAGCTCGCCGCTCAGGACCAGGTAGGCGGCGCCGGCCACCAGGATCACGATCGGGAACGCAAGGTAGCGCGCGAGGCCCATGTGGAGTCGATGATACGCGCGGTGGTCAGACGATCCAGCCGCAGTCCGTGCGGCGAAGTGCCACCGAGCCGGGCGGTCGGGTGCCGGCATCCGGGTCGGCGGCGCGCACCAGGGCGCGGGCGCTGACCGCGTCATCGGCCCGCTCCAGGGTCGATCGGCGCACCGCGGGATCGACCACCGGGGGGCCGGTCTCGGCGGCCTCCGGCAGCGCCGACGGCGATGGGGCCGAGGCTCGGACGCGCTCCTCTCGCGCGGTGACGACGGTCTGGTCCGGGAAGGCCAACCACAGGCCTCGCATGCGTGCCACGAAGTGCTCGGCCATGCCCGGCACGAGCATGTCCACCTGGGCCTGGCGGCTCCGACGGTATCCGCGCGGCCGCTCGTCGGCACGGACCCGGTCCACAAACGGGCTGGCCAGCAGCTCCTCGAGGGCGGCCCGCACCCTGTCCGGGGCGCTGACCTGCCACCGGCCGCCCTGGAAAGTGGCGGAGCCGACCACCGCCTCCCCCTGCGGCCCGGATTGGACCAGGTCGTAGGTGATGACGTCCTCGGTGCGGGGGTCGCTGCTGCGGGACAGCACGGGCCGAGGATAGCAGTGGCACCCGGCCGGCCCGGGGTCGATTCGGCGCCGATCGGCTCGGCTAGAATCGCCCAGGCTCGAGCGAGGAGAGCGTGTGAATCTGACCGAGGCGCAGTCGTACCGGGAGATGGTTGCCGCCCAACGCGACGAGCAGATCGATACCTGGGCGGCCGATCTGTTCATGGACTTCGCCAAGCGGCGCGGGGTGGGAACGGCGATCGCCGCCTTCAGCCGGGCGGCCGGTCTCGACGCCCGGGGGTTCCAGCGCGTCTTCCTGGTGGGTGGCGGCCCTGACCACGTCGTCGGCATCGACACCGCCGGGGAGCTGGCGGCGCCGATCTTCGAGCTCCCGAAGGCCGTCGCGGGCCTTCGCCGAACCGATCCGGACGCGCGAGCCAAGCTTGTCGACTTCCTCGTCGACCATCGCGAGGTGATGTCCTACACCCCCTGAGCGGGAGGAGCTACTCCTCCCGGGTGGCGCGGACGATGGCGATCGCGTTCTCGAGCTTGAGCTTGGTGATGGTCAGGTACTTGGCCAGGTTGTCGCGGTTGGTGGGAGGGATCTGGTTGATCATCTCGTGCTGGCGCAGCAGATCGGCCAGCTCGTCGACGACCGTGGCCAGGCGGCCCTTGAGGTCCATCAGCGCGTCGTCCGTGTTGCGGACGGCCACGGCCACCCCGGCCGCGGTGCGGGCACGGCGCTTGGGCCGATCCGACGCCGCCCTCGGCTCGCGGGTACCGGTCAGGCGCCGAAGCTTGGCCAGCGTCAGCTCCCCGTCCGCCACCCGCTTCGCCAGCTTGCGCCGGGTCTTCTCATCGGTGACCTTCATCAGCTCGTAGGCATGGCTGATGGTGTCTTTGCGCACCGACACCAGCTCCCGGATCTCGGGCGGCGCGTCGGCCAGCCGGAGCCGATTCTCGACGTAGCCCTTGTCCTTGCCGATCTTGGCCGCCAGCTGCCGGACCGAGTAGCCGAGGGCCAGCATCTTTCGGTACATGGCTGCTTCCTCCAGCGGCGACACGTCCTCGCGCTGGAGGTTCTCGATGATGGAGACCTCGAGCGCGGTCTCCTCGTCGTACTCGAGGACGATGGCCGGGACGGCGTTCAGGCCGGCCATCCGCGCGGCTCGCCAGCGGCGCTCGCCGGCGATGAGCTCGAACTGGGACCCGGCGGGTCGGACCAGGATGGGCTGCAGCACGCCGTGCTCGCGGATCGAATCGGCCAGCTCGGCCAGCGAGTCCTCCTCATACGAGAGGCGCGGCTGGGCGGGGTTGGGGAGGACCCGATTGGCGGGGACCTCCCGGATCTGGGCCCCGGTCGCCCGCGAACCGATGAGCGAGACGATGCCCGGGGTCAGCTCGGTCGCGGCCGCCTCGTCGAAGAGGCGGGCGATGTTGTCCTTGAAGACCGGCGGCCTAGCCAAGTTCGATCACCTCCCGCGCCAGGTCTCGGAAGGCATGCGCGGCCGCCGAGCTGGGCGCGTACTCGGTCACCGGGCGACCGGTCAGCGGCGCCTCCCCGAGCTTCACTGTGTTCTTGATCATCGTGTTGAAGACGCGCTGGTCGCCCAGCTCGCGGAGGTTCTCGAGCATCTCGCGAGCGAGGATCGTCCGGCCGTCATAGAACGTCGGCAGCAGGCCGAGGATCTCCAGGTCATGGTTGAGCTTGACCCGAATGGTGTTGATAACTTTGATCAGCGCGGTGAGCCCCTTGATCGCGTAGAACTGGGTCTGGACCGGGATGATGACCCGCGAGGAGGAGACCAATGCATTGATCGTCAGCAGCCCGAGAGTCGGGGGGCTGTCGACCAGGATCACGTCGAACTGCCGGTCCGCGGACCCGGAGATCGCATCGCGCAACACCATTTCGCGGCCGATCGCGGTGAACAGCTCGACCTCGGTCGAGGCCAGCTCCAGCGTCGACGGGGCGACGGACAGCCCGGCCACCGCGGTCTCGCGAATGACCTCATCCAGCGATACTCGATCCTCGTTGAGCACATCGGCCATGGATCGGTGAACGTCGGCCAACGAGATCCCGAGGCCCACGGTCAGGTTCGCCTGGGGGTCCATGTCGATGCACAGGACGCGATACCCCAACTCGGCCAGAGCGCCCCCCAGGTTGATGGTGCAGGTCGTCTTGCCCACACCGCCTTTCTGATTGGCCAACGAGATGACTTTGGTCAAGGCGACACCTTCCGCGGTCTGAATTCGGGCTGCTGAATCGCGGATGCGATCTGGTGCGAATCATAGGCAACCCTGCCTCCCACGGTCACCGGGGTTATCCACAACGTCGGGGACTGTCGATGTCTTTGTGCAAAGACGAGCCTCTATACTCGGAGTTGTCCACCGCC
>Ga0326597_10009149_pt1 | contig 13312 bp, 10 predicted proteins | sample RVTome_12_FD_203789 | JGI IMG/M metagenome (GOLD analysis project Ga0326597, IMG submission 203789) | Soil microbial communities from uranium-contaminated site in the Upper Colorado River Basin, Wyoming, United States - RVT100D185 | ecosystem: Environmental > Terrestrial > Soil > Contaminated >... | reverse complement strand
TCACACAAAGAGACACCAAACTCTTTATGCTAAATGGCTTACGGCGAAGTGTCAACGAGCCGATTGTGCCGATTGCACACGGAATAGGCAGTCGAGCGATTGTCATGTCGGCTGATGGCGAATGTGGCTAAGCTAAGAGGCCTAGCCCTGCAATTGTTTTGCTAGACATGGTATTTGCTAGGCGTGGTATAGGTATACTGGTGGCATGTGAGATGCGCTGCCAGATCTAGCACGCCGCGACTTGGAGGCCCCGCGATTATGAATACGATTGTCGCAGACACGGGAACTGTCCGGATGCCGATTACGCTCACGACGCTTGATGCGTTTCGTGCATGGATCCATTCGGAGGCAGTATCTGAAGAAACGCGAGCCTGCTTCCTGGACGGCGAGGTTTGGATTGACATGAGCAAGGAGCAACTGTTTTCCCACAACCAAGTAAAAAGCGAGTTGAATATCGTCCTTGGTGGACTAGCGAAGTCGATGCAGCTGGGGCGATACGTGCCCGACGGAATGCTTTTTTCGAACGCCGTGGCGAATCTGTCGGCACAGCCGGACGGGGCGTTCGTCAGTTACAGGAGCCTGCAAGACGGGAAAGTCGTGCTGGTCGAAGGAACCAAGCGGGGGATTGTGGAACTTGATGGCGAGCCCGAGATGGTCGTCGAAGTGGTAAGCGGCAGCTCCATCGAAAAAGACAAGAAGACGCTCCCCGACCTCTATTACCGTGCAGGCGTTCTAGAATACTGGCTGATCGATGCACGTATTGAGCCCCTGGATTTTGCAATCTTTCAGCGAGGTGCCGATCGCTTTGAGCCTAACGTCGATCATGAGGGGTGGGTGGCGTCCACGGTCTTTGGAAGAGAGTTCCGACTCAGCCGGCGAAGCGATCCGCTAGGACATCCTGAGTTTCTGCTGGATTATCGCGAATCCTAGCGGCTACAGCTCCAGATACTCTTCCAATGCCTCGCGCATCACGCCCGCATCGGGATTCACGCCGGTCCAGATCTTGAATCCGATGACCCCTTGGTTGACGAGCATGCCCAAGCCGTCCACTGTCGTGCAGCCGCGCTTGCTGGCATCGGTCAGGAAAACCGTTTCCGGCGGGTTGAAGATCACGTCCGCAGCCAACATGGCAGGCTCTAGCGTCTCGTCGTCCAACGGCACGCGCGCCGCGGAATCCCCGAGACCGATCGATGTCGCATTGATGACGATGTCGGTTCCCTCTTCAACTGCGTATTCGCCGTCCCACGAAGCGTATTTCGCCGCGATTTTGACTCGTTCGCTCAGCAGATTCACCAACTCTTGCCCTCGCTCTGGCGAGCGGTTCACGATCGTGATTTCAGCCACTTTCGAGAGACCTAACTCGACGGCGATCGCTCGCGCAGCTCCACCTGCGCCAAGAATGGTTACTCTTTTGCCTTCAGGCGATGTGACTTTGCGGAGCGATTGGACAAAGCCTTTCCCATCCGTGTTCTCGCCGATCAACTTATCCTCGACGCGATTAACACAGTTGACCGCTCCCATCAATTCGGCCGCCTCGCTGAGTCCATCTAAGTACTGAATCACCGCAACTTTGTGCGGAATTGTGAAGTTTCCGCCTTTGAAGCCCATGGCCCGCATGCCTCGGATGGCGTCTTCGAGACTCTCAGGCGGCACTTCGAGCGTCAAATACCGCCAATCCAAACCGGCGGCCGCAAAGGCGCGTTCGATCATGAATTGGGTGGGATTGCCTGCCACGGGTTGCCCCATGCAACAGACGATTTCTTGTAGCGAGTCGCTATTCGACACGTCTCGTCTCCGCTGCTGAAGTGATGCGTACCATTCGATGAGAGGAAGCCTTATATTCTGTGGCAGCGCTGGCTTGATTGCAACGTGGCTTCCACACGCCTGCGAACTTCGACTCCTTCCAGAACAGAATGAAACCTTCAAACCTAATCGTCTGGCTGCTGGTTGCCGCATGCATCGCGATCGATCTCGCGATGATCGGCGAGCTGCAGGTTCGGCGGAATGAATGGCCGGAAGCTGGAGGTGTCATTGGGCTCGGGCTGTCCTTCTCGCAAGTCGCGCTCATCTCGCTGTGGGCGATTTGGGGGCGAAGCACCGTCCCTTTCCGGGCGGTCGGGACGCTATTGAGTGTTTGGGGAGTTAGCTGTCTCGCCAGTTACAGTTCAGTGGGTGGGCTGGGGGGAGTTGGACCGTGGTTCGGCTTGTTGTTGGTTTACTGTGGCGCTTCCCTGGTTCCATTCATCATCGCGAGGTTTGCCGGCCACACCCTTTCCAACCAAGAAGCGGAACAGCCGCCAACAACAGACAGCCGATCGTCCTCCAATCAGTTTACGATTTGGTGGCTCGTGTCAGTGATGACGGCCGTCGGGATTACGTTGGCAGTCATTCGATTCGCGGAATTTCCGATCCCGGAATTACTGGGGCTTGCTGTGTTCCTTGCGATTCTCGCAGCGACGGCATGCTCCGTCCTCCTCCTCTCATGCTTCCTCGTGAGAGTCAGCGCAGCAATCATCCCAACAATGGTTATCTTGCCAATCACTGGATTTCTCCTCTCCCACGCCGATCTTGCCCCCGACGAGGGTACGACCGAAATGGTTCTGATGACGAGTACTCAGGGGGTAACCATCCTTGTCGCCGCATTTGTGCTGCGGGCCGCCGGATATCGGCTGGTTCGTCATACGGCGCAACGTGAAACTAGGGCATCAGGATCGTCGGAGGCTTCAGAGTTGGTATCCGCGGACCAACGCGACGAGCTTTGAGTCGCACGTACGGCGCAACGCATTGACTTCGATGGCCGAAACTGCTTGCCTCGGCATCCTTCTTGGCGTGAAGCGGTTCGACGAGATCCTCGATCACAAATCCGGCTCGACACATCAGCCCGATCAACTCCTCCCAGCGATGCAGGAACTCAAGCGTTCCTTCTTCGCGATGCCGGCTGCCGACGACCGGAGGCAGCGGGCCGGTTCGGTAGTACGGCTCGATTAACTCGTAGCCACGAGCCGAGGCACGCGTGTCGGCTTGCAGACTCGTTGGCGTCTTGTGTTGGCTGATGTACAGGCCACCGCCTCGCGTGACTCGCGCGACTTCGCGATAAACAGGTTCGATCTTCGGCACGTAGCAAGTGCTGACGGGATGTACGACCACGTCGAACCTGCCGTCCGCGAACATCGGCATGTGATCCATCGACGCTTCGACGGTCTGGAGCGACAGCTTTCGCTCGGCCGCGACTTCGCGATCGAGTTCCAGTTGAGCTGGACTGATGTCAACCACCGTCACTTCGGCTCCGGCCGCTGCATACAAAGCCGCATGCTTTCCGCCCCCCGCACCGAGGCACAACAGCCTCTGGCCGCGGATGCTCTTGCCGAGCCAACCGAGCCCGTCGATAGACTTCAACGGATCGACAAAGCTCTCGTCAGGGGCCGGTTGAGCGAACCGTTGCTTGTCGCGGACCAATTGATCCCACGCGCGGCGGTTGTGATCGTGGGCAGGGGTGTATGGGTCGGGACTCATAAGGTCATTCTCACGCAAAGGCGCGAAGGCGCGAAGGACGTTTGCGTAAACTTCCGAAGTTTTTAAAACTTCGGAAGTTTGGGATGCGTTAGACCCCTACTTGCTGCGCGGTCTGATTTGCGTCGACAATAGCAAGCCCACCGACCGCCCCTCAGGAGCCCGCCATGTTACTGTTTGATGCCCACCTGGATCTCTCGATGAACGCCGTCGAGTGGAACCGCGACCTGACTCGCTCGCTGGACGAAGTCCGTTACCGCGAACAAGGGATGACGGATAAGCTCGATCGCGCCAAGGGAGTCCTCACGTTCGACGAGATGCGACGGGGAAACATCGGCATCTGCATCGCAACGCAGATCGCTCGCTACGTAAGTCTCGAAAATCCGCTGCCCGGTTGGCACAGCCCTGAGATCGCGTGGTCGATTACACAAGCCCAGCTGGCTTGGTATCGCGAGATGGAGCGGATGGGCCAACTGGTCCAGATCGTTGATCGCGAGGGCCTGAATCGGCATGCCGAACTTTGGCGGAATGATCCACCGGCGGACGCCCCCATCGGCTACATCTTAAGTCTCGAAGGAGCCGACTCAATCTGTTCACCCGCCCATCTCGAGCGAGCTTACGAGTACGGGCTGCGAGCGCTCGGCCCGGCACATTACGGCGAGGGACGCTACGCGCCCGGAACCGGATCGGAAGGCGGTCTGACGCCGCTTGGCCGCGATCTGCTCAAACAGATGCAAGAGTTAGGGATCGTGCTCGATGCGACTCATCTCACCGACGAAGCGTTTTGGGAAGCCTTTGAGCTGTGGGACGGACCGGTTTGGGCAAGCCACAACAACTGCCGTGAATTGGTGCCGGCTCAACGACAATTCAGCGACGAACAGCTAGAAGCGCTCATCGAACGCGACGCAGTGATCGGAATGGCGTTCGATGCCTGGATGATGCACCCGAACTGGGTCCGCGGGACCACGACTCCCCAGGAAACCGGCCTGAAGATTGAACGGATCGCGCTGCACATCGATCATATCTGTCAACTCGCTGGCAACGCGCGACACGTCGGCATCGGTTCCGACCTCGACGGAGGCTTTGGAACCGAACAAGCGCCGATGGACCTCGAATCCATCGCCGACTTGCAATGCCTGACAACAATCCTCGCCGATCGCGGGTACAGCCAGCCCGATATAGAGGCTATCATGCATGGCAACTGGATTCGCCGCTTGAACGAGATTTGGAGTTAGGGCCGGCGTTCACTCGGTAGAATGCCGCCTGAAGACTAAAGTATGACGGCCCTCCGAGGCTGTCGTTGGAGTCGAGAGAATTCGACGGCCTCGGAGGGCCGTCGTACGGATGAGATCACGTATGAAACTTGCAAAGTATCGAATTGCGTCTGGCGAAGTCAGTGTTGGGTCCGTGAGCGGGGATCACATCACACCGCTGGCGTTGAACGACGACTATGCGTCATTGACGGACATTTTGGAGGCGGAAGCTCCCAGCCAAGTCGCCGCGGCACTGATGAACTCGCCGGCACAGGTTCCAATAGCCGACGTGACGCTGTTACCTCCGATCGACGCTCAAGAAGTTTGGGCGGCGGGCGTGACGTACACGCGCAGCAGGACCGCGCGGATGGAGGAGTCGGAGGCAGCGGCTTCTTGCTACGACCGCGTCTACGTCTCGCCGCGTCCCGAACTGTTCATGAAGGCGACGCCACACCGCGTGAGCGGACATGGACAGCCGTTGCGAATTCGGGAAGACGCTGAATGGAACGTGCCAGAACCAGAGCTTACGCTCGTCATGAACACACGGATGCAGCTGGTCGGATTTACCGTCGGTAACGACATGAGTTCCCGCGACATCGAGGGCGATAATCCGCTCTATCTGCCGCAGGCCAAGGTCTACAACCAATGTGCTGGCATCGGCCCTTGGATTACCCTGGCCACCGCCATGCCGCCCCGCGCGGAGATCGGCATCGCTGTGGCGATCCGACGCGACGGACACGTCGTCTTTGCAGGCCAGACCGGCATCGACCAGATGGCGCGCACCTTCGAGGAACTGATTGGTTGGCTGGGCCGCGACAATTCGTTTCCGGCGGGCGTGATGATGATGACCGGCACGGGAATTGTTCCTGACAGTGACTTCACGCTGCACCCGGGTGATATTGTCGACATTACGATTGACGGGATCGGAACGTTGTCGAATCCGATTGTTCAAGGCTAGTCTTCGTTTAACGCGATGCCAGCGGCGAGCATGAGCAGGCACTGCTCGCCGCTGGCGTCGCGTTAAACGAACATGCAATACTCAATGAGGTTACGATGACGCTACAGAAGGTTTTGATTGCAGGCAGTTGGCGAGACGCCCGTTCGGCGCAGGCGTTTCGGGCGGATAACCCCGCTACCAAAGAAGCATTGCCGGACGAGTACCCGATCAGCTCGTGGGACGATTGTGACGCAGCACTCGACGCAGCGGCAGCAGCATCGGTTGCGATGCGATCGCTGACCGGCGACCAAATCGCGAGCTTTCTGGAAGCGTATGCCGACCGTATCGAGCAGCGCAAAAACGAGTTGGTCGAGATGGCGCATGCCGAGACCGCACTTCCCAAATCACCTCGATTGAGCGACGTCGAATTACCCAGGACGACCAGCCAGTTACGGCAAGCGGCTGCCGCGGCGCGAGCTGGTTCGTGGGCGAACGCAACGATCGATACGAAGGCCGGCATTCGTTCGTGTCTCGAAGCGATCGGACCGGTTTGCGTGTTCGGACCGAATAATTTTCCATTTGCTTTTGGGAGCATTTCGGGAGGCGACTTTGCAGCTGCCATCGCGGCTGGCAATCCCGTAATTGCAAAGGCGAATTCGTCGCATCCGGGGACAACTCGAATCTTCGCGGAAGAAGCTCAGGGAGCTGCCCGGTCCACCGGAATGCCGGCCGGGATCGTCCAATTGATCTACCGGACCAGTCACGAAGATGGCGAGCGATTGGTCGCCGATCCACGCAACGGTGCTGTTGGCTACACGGGCAGCCGCCAGGCCGGGCTGAAGCTCAAAGCGGCGGCCGACGCTGTGGGAAAACCGATTTATCTTGAATTGTCGAGCGTCAATCCGGTCGTGATCTTGCCGGGCGTTCTCGAAGAGCGAGGCGACGCGCTCGCCGAAGAGTTCGCCGGCAGCTGCCTGATGGGAACCGGCCAGTTTTGCACCAACCCGGGGCTTGTGGTGCTGGTCAAGGGCGAGCGAACAAGTGCATTCGTCAGCGCCGTCGCGGACAAATTCAGTAGCGCGCCGGTCGGGACTCTGCTTTCTCGCGGGGTCGCAAGGAGTCTTGGCGAGAACTTGTCCGCATTACAGAATGCCGGTGCCGAGAATTTAACACCCAACGCGGTAGCAAGCGGTAGCGGTTATTGCCATGCGAACACGTTGCTGCGAGTCGCGGGAAGCGATTTCCTGAAGAACCCAGAGGCATTTCAGGCGGAAGCGTTTGGCAATGCGTCGTTGTTGGTGATCGCCGCTGATGTCGAGCAGGCAGGCGCGATCGCAGATAAATTCGAAGGTAACCTGACTGGCTGTATCTATTCAGAGTCCACCGGAAAGGACGACGCGGCCTACGATCAGATCGCCCCTCGTTTGCGAGTCCGCGTCGGCCGGTTGCTGAACGACAAAATGCCGACAGGCGTCGCAGTCAGTCCCGCGATGAATCATGGCGGGCCGTTTCCTGCCACTGGACACCCCGGCTTTACGGCAGTCGGCATTCCCGCATCGCTAGTTCGATTCGCGATGCTTCAGTGTTATGACAACGTCCGCCCGCATCGGTTGCCCGCAAACCTGCAAGACAAGAATCCGACTGGCAAGACGTGGCGACTCATCGACGGAGCCTGGTCGCAGGGTGATGTTGGTAAGTAGCAAACGTAGGCCGGAACATGCCTGCGCAGTTCCGGCATGAGTCAAGCGATCGCTGCCGGAACGGCGCAAAACCTTGTTCCGGCCTACTGGTAAGTTACAGCCATTGCAGTGGATCCGCCTCGTCGCGACTCGCCCAGACTTCAACGTCGGCAAATTGTTTGGCGAGCACGTCGGCGAGAAGCTCGACGGCAAATCGCTCGCTGGCGTAATGCCCTGGAAGGAGCAACGCGATATCGGTTGCGTCGGCCTCGAGACAGGTGTGGAATGTCGTTTCACCCGTGACGAGCAGGTCGCACCCTTTACTTCGAGCTGCTCCGAGAAACGAACCGGCACTTCCACAAGCCACGGCGATGCGCTCAACGGAACGCGTTGTCTGGCCAACCAGGTGCAATCCATCGACCGCGAGAAACTGCTTCAGACGCCCCGCGCACTCGGAAAGGGACAGCGGAGCTTCGAGACGACCGAAACGTCCGGCTCCCAAGCCGTCGGGATCATCTTCACCGCGTTGGTCTGTGAGGGGAACCAGCGGCTCAATGTCGATCAGTCCAAGTCCTTCGGCGAGCCGTTGGTTGATTCCCATCGCCGCGGAATCGAATCGCGTGTGGGGACTGTGAACCGAGATGCCGTTGCGAATCAACTGCCACAACAATCGCCCAGGGACCGAATCCGTCGTCACACGTTGCAACGGTCGAAATGGGAGCGGATGGTGGCTGACGATCAGGTCGACGTTCTCTCGCGTCGCTTCGTCAGCACTCGCCGGGGTCACGGTCAGGCAAGTCATCAAGCGTCGGACCAGGAGTGCGGGATCACCCACTAACAGCCCGACATTATCCCATTCTTCGGCAAGTCGGCTGGGGGCAAATCCTTCGAGAAAGTCACTGACGTCTTGAACGGTCGCCATCGTTGGGTCTCGACTTGAAGAATCGTACGTCAGGCTGGAAAGCCTGACGTACGTTATTAACGCATGCTGACATTGCCGACAACCCAGGCTACTCGTGAGCGATGATCTGGTGGTTCAGAATCCGGGGCCCGTCGATCTCTTCGACTTTCAGCCACATCGTTTCGCCAAGCAACTCTTCGCCGTTGGGAAACATAAACAGCACGGTGGTGGTCCCGCGTCCACGATTGAAGAGTTGCTGGCGTTCCCGCCGCCGCTTACTCGTCATGAGATTGCAATTGAAACTAACAAACTGATCGGTTGCGTTGGTCAATTGTTGCTCGATGATCAGATTCCCGTGCTCGTCCAGCCGCGATGTCAAGTCGACAATGATATCTCCAAGGCCGACGGCAAGCGTTCGGTAAATGCTGAACTTATAAGCGCGTGATGCCGTGATCTCAAAGTCGATGCGAATCGGTTGATCACCGCTGCTTGCACTCGGTTGCAGCGTAACGCGAAAGCCTCTTTGAAGGCGCTCGTTTGCCGAGAGCTTGAACGTCACGGACTGTTGCGAGGCATCCCAGACTTCTGGAATGTCTAACTTGACGGTCCCGCCGACTCCTTGGTCGAACGTATTGCTGAACGAATAGCTAACGCTTTGCTCCTGACCAAAAACGCTGGCAATTCTTTCTTCGTCAAATTGGAACTGCATTCGCCACAGGGCGATCTGCGGATCAACACCAGTGATAAACGTCGGAAGTCGCGTCACCTTGATTTCTTGGCGGATATAGCCATCTTCCTTGACGTCGCGAGGACGACGCTTGCTTCCCCAGATGTCAATCTGTTGGACCTGCTCGCCAAGGTAGATCACTTCGTCAATCGGTTCCTCGTTCCAGACCACCATCACCGCTTCGTCGCCGCGAGCGAAAATCTGGTTTGGGCTGCCATGGGGCAAACGAATGCTCCCGACATAGGTGGCGTCGGCCAGCATCATCGCGGTCGTTCGCCAGGGGAGAAGCATCGTGCCCGGCTCGCCATCTTCACTCATCAGACCATGCTCAGCATCAAACGGGTCGGGCACAAAGACGCCGTCGGCCTGCTGGATTTTGGCGGTTAGCATTCGCGCGACGAGATCGCGCGCACGCGTCTCCAGACTGTAATGCGACTTGGCCAACGGTTCCATGATCAACCATCGCTTGGCATCCGTTCGCGGCTCGGTCGACATGTACAGCGACATCTCTTCCGACGTCAATGAAGGAGTTGCGACGTACGACAAGAATGACCAGGGCGGGTTCTTCGAGACCGGCGTCTCCTCAATGGAGCGCCACGGAATGCCGATATTAAGCTGCTGCCCAAAGCGATTGAATCCTTCGCGGATCGTACCGAGCGTTTCTTCGAGGTTGGGAAAGTTGACGAAGCTCGTATCGCGATCGCCACCAAGCTGCCACCAACGGATTTTCAGCGACAGCCGAGTCATCACCGGATCGACGGCCGGACGCCAGACCTCTGGCTCGGCGAAGACAGAAGCCACCGGCAACTTGCTCTGCTCGTCAAACAGCTTGCGAACAGACTGCGGCGGTTGGTCGAGCAACCCTATCATATTGATCTGTCGTGCGGACATCCGCTCGGCAAACCAAGCCAGGTCGTCGGCGCGTCCGTTGTCTTCGTCGCCGTACCAGACCGGGAATTTCACCCAATGAATGCCGACATCTTTGAACAAACTAACCAAGTCCTTTAACGCGACCGGGTCGTCACCGCGCGGCAAGGTCCAACCAAACTCGCCCTGTTTGCTCTTGGGGAATGTCTGTAAGACGGCAATGTTCGTCGCGATCGGATCGCTCGTTTGGTCGGACATCGAGACGCTCACACGGTAGAAGCCGAAATCGTGTATCGGCGGTTGCCACGTTGCCGAGCCCGCAAAGATGCCGGCAGACTTTGTATCGGGGCGGCTGGCCTGCATCGCCGTTTCATGAGACGACAGCGTCTTGCCATAGACGTCTTGCAACTCGAACCGCACTTTTGGATCGGGTTGCGAGATTCCCGACACATGGCAAGTTATTTCGACGTCGTTCGGTTGTGTGTAGAGATTGTTGCGGCTGTTCGTCTCGACGGACACTCGCGGCAACTTGGCGAACAACAAGTCGTCAAACATCGCCGCTCCGATGAGGTCTGCCTTGGCGGTCGGCTTGAGATGCAACGCGATGACGGCCCAGCGGACTTGATCGTTCGAAGGAGTCGCGGGACCGATCTGAAACCGAGTCCAGCTGCTGGCGTGCTGGTGATGCGAGGACTCGAGCGTTTCAATCAGCTTTCGGTCGTTGTCGTAAAACATCACCGCCGCATAAGCGACGTCGTGCGTCAGGCCATCCGTTTTGATGTAGCCGCTTAAGACATAGCTGAACAACGGGCTGACTTCGACCAGAGGGCTGTAAACGAGAGCTGCGCCGCCATCGAGAACCATTCGCAGTGCGTGCCGGCCGCCCGGATTGGCTTGTTGGCCGCTGGCGCGAGGTTGTTCGTCTTCAGCGATTTCAACGTTCAGATACCGCGGATATCCCTTGCCCAGGCGGCGCGTCCAATCATCCGGCCAGCGATCGTAGTTCTTGTCGTCGTCGGCCTCGAAGTCCCAATGCCGCACTTCCTGTGCCTCCGCTAGCGGACTCGCCGTATGCGCCGAGGCGTCAGCGGATAGAATTAGTAGAGGCAACAGGCAATGAATCATCGGATGTGTGTCGATCTCTTGGGAAGGACTATCGCGTGCTGGAAATGAAGGTTGGCATTCAACTAGCGAGCTTGCAGCTTCCCTTCAGGAAAGCCTTGCATGCTGCTGCGGAATTGGGGGCAAATGGGGTCGAAATAGACGCCCGGAAGGACTTGAAGCCGCAGGATTTGTCGCGCACAGGACTTCGCCAGCTACGGAAGACGCTGGATGATCGGAATTTGCGGATTTGCGCGGTCGGGTTTCAGACGAGGCGCGGCTACAACGTTTCGGACGATCTCGACCAACGGGTGCAAGCCACCAAGCAGGCAATGCAGTTCGCTTACGATCTGGGTGCGTCGGTCGTCATCAATCAGGTCGGGCAAATTCCCACGGATCCCGTCGGTCCGCAATGGGAATTGTTAGTCGAAGTGCTAACCGATCTCGGTCACTTCGGGCAACGTGTGGGAGCCATGCTGGCGGCTGAAACCGGAGCCGAAGACGCGGGGACGCTGCGCCAATTGCTCGACGCATTGCCGGACGGATCAATCGGTATCAATCTCGACCCCGGCAATTTTATCGTGAATGGATTTTCGGCCAGTGACGCAGCAAAGCAACTTGGCGAGCACGTGATGCACGTCCACGCGAAAGACGGCGTGCGCGACTTGGCACAGGGCCGCGGCCTGGAAACGCAACTCGGTCGCGGAGCCGTTGACTTTCCAGAAATCTTGGGAATTCTCGAAGAACACGAGTATCGCGGTTATTTCACGATCGAACGACAACATGCCAGCGACCCGGTCCTCGAAGTCGGCCAGGCTGTGCAGTACTTGCGCAATCTGGTCTGAGGCAATTCTTGTTCCCAGGCTCCTGCCTGGGAACACACGGCCTTGCAGGCTCCTGCCTGCTCCTCGGGCCGATGCGAGGCGGGAGCCTCGCGAGCAGTGCGTTCCCAGGCAGGAGCCTGGGAACGAGGGCACACGCTAACCGCAGTTCGCGCTAATACGTCAACTCAGTCGAGACGTAGAAGTTGGTGCCGGGTTGAAACACGCCGAGTCCACTTCGATAGTCGAGATGCTCGCGATAGTACTTATTTCCGAAGTTCTCGACACCGGCGATGATCGTGAAGTCATCATAGGGCCGCCAGAAGCCGCGCAAGTTCCAGATCGTAAAGCCGGGAGTTGGGATTTCGAGTAAGCTGGTCGCGACCCGATCCTGATTATCCACAATTCGTGCCTCGAGTTCCAAGCCCCAATAGGGGTTAGCGGTCGGCTCGTGCAATCGCAAACCAACCCGCGCCTGAAGAGGAACGATTCCCGGCAGGGGTTCATCATCGTCGGTGGCCAGACTCCGGGGCTCGTTTCCGGTGTAAAACGCGCTTAAGTTACGTCGCCGCGCTCCAAGTCGTGTCGGTTTGTTACGCGTGTGATCGCGTCCTTCGACATAGCTCATCATCGCAAAACCCGTCAGGCAATCGCGGAAGTCCGTTTCGGCGGACAACTCGAACCCAGCGATCGTCGCCAGGTCAGTGTTCCCGAGCGTCACATTTTGAAACCCTTGTGTAGGGGTGAAGAATGGGTTAGCCGCATCCCACCACTCGTAGACGATTGCATCATTGACCCAGGCATAGAAACCGCTAGCTCCGACACGTGTATGACCAAGGTCTCCCCACAGTCCAAGATCGATCTGCGTGCGTTTCTCGGACTTTAACTCGGGATCGCCTTCCAACGTTGTTAAGCCCGGCTGCAGGCTGCCGATAAATGATTGATTGGCGTACATCTCTGTCATCGTGGGGGGCCGTTGCCCGTGCCCCACTCCACCCGTCAATGTCCAATCGGGATTGAACTCATAGTCCGCCGTAACGAAGGCCGATGCGAGCGTGAAATGCTGCTCCAAGCCAGCTCCCGCGATTTGCGAATAGGTGCTGAAGCCCTGAAATGTGTAGTCAAAGAAATTCGGCGCCGTCTGTTCAGAATCGGTGTTGACCAAGTCGACGCGTGCCCCAGCATTGAACCGCAGTCGGTCCGAAACAGATTCCGTCGCGTCCAGGAAGACGCCTACGTCCGTCGAGTGAGAACGTGGAATCGGAAAATTCGCAGCGTCAAAAAAGTCAAGAGATAGCGGGTTTTCGATGTCGTTCAATTGTTGTCCCAGATGGAAGAAGTCCGTTCCGATGGTCGTCTGCGAATACTCCGCATCACCCCAGCTCATCGCGAATCGGTATCCAGTCGAGTAGGCATCGACGTCGGTGATCGCGTATCCCGGAGTGCCAAAAAGATCAAACGGAGACAAATTGTCGACCAAACTTGGAATCTGGCGGTTTTTACCGGCACCGAACGT
>Ga0326597_10009148_pt1 | contig 13312 bp, 11 predicted proteins | sample RVTome_12_FD_203789 | JGI IMG/M metagenome (GOLD analysis project Ga0326597, IMG submission 203789) | Soil microbial communities from uranium-contaminated site in the Upper Colorado River Basin, Wyoming, United States - RVT100D185 | ecosystem: Environmental > Terrestrial > Soil > Contaminated >... | reverse complement strand
AAATCCAGGCTAGGGTGGGGGTGAGAATTACCATGGCTCGCAATGTTTTCACCCCCATCCCAACCTTCCCCCATCAAGGGGGAAGGAGTTCCTTTTGAAATTTGTGACGCTGTAGGATTAACTGATATGGCAACCGCATCGACCCGCCTCGTCGAATATCTGACGGGACTCAACGAAGCAGAGATCGCGCCCGCGCTCCTCCAGCACGCCGCGATGGCCGTGCTCGACAACGTGGGATGCGGACTTTACGGCGCGCGCCAGCAGTGGGGCCGCATCGTCAACGACTTCGTACTTGCGGAGCGCGGACAGGGGCGCGCGACGCTGTATGGCTGCGCCCAGAGCGTGCCTCCCGCACGCGCTGCGCTCGCGAATGGCACCTCGACGCACGGTTTCGAGCTCGATGACATCGTGCAGGGTGCGCTGACGCACCCCGGCGCGGTGGTCGTGTCCGCCGCGCTGGCCGCGGCCGAGGAAAATCGTGCGTCAGGCCCCAGACTTCTGCTGGGCATCATCGCCGGTTACGAAATGATGGCGCGGCTTGGTCTCGCGCTGGGCACCGAGCACAATACGAAAGGGTTTCACACGACCGGCGTGGCGGGGCCAATCGCATCGGCAGTCGCTGCCGGCATCGTGTCGAATTTGAATATCGACCAGTTGCTGGCGGCAATCGGGATCTCCTGTTCGACTGCGGCCGGCATCAAAGCTTTCACCCAGGGCACCGGTGGCATGGTGAAGCGCATGCACGCGGGGCACGCGGCAGAGGCGGGTGTCGTGGCGTGCGGACTCGCGCAGCGAGGATTTACGGGTCCGCGAGAAGGCATCGACGGGCGCTACGGCCTGCTCGAAGTGATCGGCGGGAACGACACGCGCCCGGATGCGCTCGACGGCGACCTTGGCAAGTCTTTTGCGATTACGCAGATCTGGGTGAAAGCGTATCCCTGCTGTGGACTCATCCATTCGACATCTCACTCCCTCGAGTCGCTCAAGGCCGAACATCGGTTGTCGCCGGAGAAGATCGAGCAGATTCGAATCTGCACGGGACAGCGCGCAGTCGCCCAGAACGGCAACCCCGATCCGCGCGAGCCGATGGCCGCTCAGTACAGCCTCCAGTATTGCGCCGGGGTGGCCATCGCAAAAGATGCGCGCGATCCCGAAGCCTACGCGCAGGAAAATCTTCTCGATCCTTCCGTGCGACAAGTCGCCGCGCGCACCCACCTCGAAGTCGATGCGGCGATGAACGCCTTGTACCCCGCGCACTTTGCCGCACGGGTTGTGGTGAAGACCACTGACGGGCGCACGCTGGAGCGCACCGTGATCGATCCTAAAGGAACGCCCGCGGATCCACTTAGTTTCGACGAGGTCGCGGCCAAGTTCGCGCGGCTCGCCGCGCCGGTGAAGGAGCCGCAGGCAATCGAGCGGGTGAGGACCGCCGCGCGCGAGCTCGTATCGGCGCCGACGCTCGAGCCCTTGTCCCGGTCACTGCGGGAGGGAAATCTGTCCCCGTCCGGAGCCGCGCCCGCGAAACAAACGGCCGAATACGCATGATGAACGATAGAGCGCAGCACGATGTGGTCATCGTCGGCGGCGGCATTGCCGGAATGATCGCGGCCAATCGCGCGGCGCAGCTCAATCTGCGCGCCGTGGTGCTCGAGCAGGGAACCGACGAGAAGTATCTTTGCAACACACGTTATACCGGCGGCACGTTTCACATCTGCCTGCGCGAAATCACGCTCGATGAAGACACGCTCAGGCAGAAGATCCTTGAGTTGACCGCGGGATTCGTAAAGCCCGAGCTCGCGCAAGTTATCGCGCGCGAAGGACGCCGCGTCATCCGCTGGCTGCAGGACGAAGGCATGCGCTTCATGCGCGCGAGCGCATCGGAATACCACAAGTGGGTGCTCGCGCCCCCCGGCCGCAGCCGCCCCGGCCTCGACTGGGAAGGCCGCTGCGGTGACGTCCTGCTGCGCACGCTGGAAGACCACCTCATTTCACGCGGAGGGGCAATCGTGCGCGGTGCGCGTGCCAAAACGCTCATCATGGATAACGGGCGTTGTGTCGGTGTGGTCGCTGAACGCGATGGGACCGAAACGCCGTATCACGCGCGCGCGGTGTTCATTGCCGACGGCGGCTTCCAGGGCGATGCGCAGCTCGTCGGACGCTACATTTCCAAGCGGCCGGAGCATCTCAAGCAACGCGGCGCCGGCACGGGACGCGGCGACGGGGTAAAAATGGCGGGCGCGGTCGGCGCTGCGCTCATCGGCATGGATCGCTTTTACGGCCATACGCTGTCGAAGGACGCGCTGACGAACGATAACCTCTGGCCTTACCCGTATCTCGACAGCCTCGTTACGGCTGGCGTGGTGGTGGACGCAAGCGGACAGCGTTTCGTCGATGAAGGCCGGGGCGGAGTCTACGTCGCGAACGCCGTGGCCCGGCTGGACGATCCGCTGAGCGCGCACGTGATTCTCGATGGCGCGATCTGGGAAAAGGCCGGGCGCAACGGGCTGATCCCGGCAAACCCGCATCTCGAAAGAGAAGGTGCGAGCATTTATCGCGCCGACACGCTCGATGAGCTTGCGAGCGCAGCGCAGCTGCCGGCGGATGCCTTGAAGCGCACGATTTCCGAATACAACGAAGCGATCGCAGGGAAACGACTGCAGAGCGGGTACACGCCGTCGCGGCAGACCGCGCGATACGAGGCATGTCCCATCGTAAAACCACCTTTCCATGCGCTCCCGATGTGCGCCGGTATCACTTACACCATGGGCGGCATCAGCGTGAACGCGCACGCCCAGGCTCTGCGCGCGGATAGCGGCGTCATCGAAGGCCTTTACGCGCTTGGCGCGGCGGCGGGCGGACTCGAAGGCGGCCCGGAAGTGGGTTACGTCGGCGGTCTTGCGAAAGGCGGTGTGACCGCGCTGGTAGCCGCCGAACACATCGCAGCGGCGAGCAGCCGATAATCAGGCACCCGCAGGACTCAGTCGATCTCTGCTCCAGAGGCTTTCACCACGACCGCCCATTTTTCAATATCCGCCTTGACGAACGCCGCGAACTGCGCTTGCGTTTGTTTGATCGGATCCAGTCCCTGCTTGGCAAAGTTCGCAACCACATCGGGTAGCCGCAGCACTTCCGCGGTGGCGGCGTGGATGCGTGCCAGGACGTCCTTCGGCGTCGCCGCCGGCGCGAAGAATCCATACCAGTACACGACCTCGTAGCCGGGCACGCCCGACTCCGCCATCGTCGGAATTTCCGGCATGCTCGGCGCGCGCTGCGCCGAGGACACTGCGAGCGCTTTGAGCCGTCCGGCTTTCACGAACGGCGCCGCGGCAGGGAGTGTGGAGAACATCAGGTGTACTTGGCCGCCGACCAGGTCCGCGAGCGCGGGTCCCGCGCCCTTGTATGCAACATGAACGATGTCGATCTTGGTCAGGTAGCGAAACAATTCCGCCGACATGTGATTGCCGGTGCCAGTGCCGGCCGAGACGTAGTTGAGCTGGCCCGGCCGCGCGAGAGTGAACGCAACCAGTTCTTTCGCAGTCTTGACCGGGATCGACGGATGAACCACCAGAACCATCGGCGTCGAAGCGAGTGGAGTGACGGGCGCAAGGTCGCGCAACGTATCGTACGGAAGTTTCGTATGCAGGCTCGAGCCGATGCCGACCTCGGATGTCGATCCAACCAGCATGGTGTGTCCGTCGGGTGCCGACTTGACCGTGAGATCGGCGCCGACCGTACCCGCGGCACCCGGACGATTGTCCACGAACACCTGCTGACGGAATCTATCCGTGAGTTTTTGCGCGACGATTCTCGCGACGATGTCGGTGCCACCGCCCGGGACGAAGGGTACGATAAGGCGAACCGGCTTTACCGGATACGTTTGACTATGCGCGGCTGGATTGCCGAGGAGTGCTGCAACAGACATTGCGATCGCGGCAAGCAAATGGGTTTTCACGTCGAATCCTCCTTAGCTACGGTGATGCGCTGTTGGCGGGATGGCTCCCAGTATACTGCTCCTTTTCAATCGCGCGCGCCTCGCGCCTCCGGCAAATCTTCCGAGGTAGCCAGAAACGCCGCATTCCGTCCCGCGATGCGCCCCGAAGTAAAGGCCCAGCCGAGATGATGGCCGTGACCCAGTAACAGCAGCCCGCCTTGACCCACACCGCCGGCCGCGAACAGCCCGGGGATCGGCTTGTCGTCCTTGCCAAGCACCTGCAAGCTTTCGTTCACCGCGAGGCCACCCTCGGTAAAACCCATCAGATTCCTGATTGGCCCCAGCGAGTGATACGGGGGTTTGACGATCGCCGGGCGGGTGTTGCCCGATGTACCCGCCGTCTGGTTGTAGTCGGCCACCGTTTTCTCCAGCGCTGCCGCGGGAATGCCGCGCCGGCGCGCAAGCTCGGCGATGGTGTTCCCGCAGGCATACACGTCTGGGCGGTTACGGCGGTAATCGGGCAGATAAGCGTAAGCAACGCCGGGCGCAGTCGAGACATAGTACGGCCAGGCGGAAAACTTCCGTGCCACGGTATCGTCCATGATGGCATAGCCACACTGGTCAGGCTGGTCCAGCAGAGCGCTATCGGGCTTATCGAGTTCGTCGGCAAAGCGTTCGCCATTGCTGTTCACCAGGATCGCACCCTCGGCAAACATCTTCAGCTCCGGCACCAGGAAGGTGGTTACGTAACTCAGCACGAACGGACGCAAGATCCTTTCCGGGAGATTGGCAAGCGCCCAGGCAATAAATTTCGTGATGATAGGCCACGGTGGAATACGCTGCGTCAAAGGCTGCTTCGCCGGCGCCGGGAAACGCAAGCTCGTGTAACTGAAGTGACCGTTAACAATTTGCGCGCCGACTTCCATCGCCATCCGCTGGCCGTCACCCGTGCTGGCCGGATTGATTGGCCCGATGCGCACCGCCTGTTCCGAGATATAGCGCGCTTTCATTTCGCGATTGGCGCTGAAGTCGCCGCTGGTCAGCACGACGCCGCCACGCGCGACATATTGATAGTGACCGCCATCCGCACCACCGCACTCCACCCCGATTACCCGCTCACCGTCGCGCAGCAGGCTCCGCGCACCCTGGTTCACGCGGATGTCAACCCCGATCTTGCGGGCATGGCGTTGCAGATGATAAATGTAGGCGCGTGAGTTCGGCACGATCACATGCATGCGCGGCTTGCGGTTGGGTAATTCCGGCATCGGCCCGGAAAATACGATGCCCTTATCCATGAGCCAGCGCAGCGTCTGCGTTACGTTGTCGGCAAGCACTTTTCGCAGCATGCTATTGTCGGACGGGGCCGTTTCGCCCTGTTTGCCCATGCGTTTATCGTGAGAGGCGAATAACGGCATGTCCTCCCAATGATGCAGCGGCGAATCCTTGATGCCGAGGCGGATCTGATGCGGCGAGTTGGACGCGGAAATCGACCCGACCGACCACACGGTGCTTCCGCCGACTTCACGATTCTTTTCCAGAAGCACAACGTCTCGACCGTAGGACCTGGCCTCGATGGCCGCGGCAAAACCCGCCCCGCCACCGCCGACCACGACGACGTCGAACTGTTCTCGCTGCAGCATCTCTCCCCCCGATTTAATCCTAGCCGCCTCGCACGCTTCGACCGCCCGAGATATCTTAATTACGCAAGAACGACCAGCGTCAGTGACGGTCGCGCTGAACTTCTGCGCTTGTGGTTGCCGAAAGGGTCTTACGCGACCCCGGCCAACGCACGGATCTCGGTTTAATGCGCCCGGATCTCGCCCACTCAACCAGTTCGCGTTTGAGTATTTTCCCGCTCGGGGTCATCGGAAACGCATCCACGGCCACGAAATATTCCGGCATATCATATTTTGAGAGACCGCGTTCATGGAGGTGGTCCAACAGCATCTGCGGGTCAATGCGCGCCGCATCCTGCGGCACCACCGCAAGGCACACCTTTTCCCCAAGGCGTTCGTCAGCGACCGGAAATGCGGCAGCCTTCGTAACGCACGGGTGGCTGCGCGCCAGATCTTCGATTCTCGCAGGGTGGATGTTGCGTCCACCACGAATAATGATGTCTTTCTCACGGCCAACGATTTGGAGCCTGCCTTTTTCGTCAAGCCGCCCCAAGTCACCCGTCATGAACCAGCCGTAGCGATTGAACGACTGCTCGGTTGCATTCTGGTTGTCGAAGTAACCCAGCATCAGACACGCTCCGCGGCCCCCGATTTCGCCGATTCCCCCCCGCGCGACCTCGACATCAGGGTCCTCCTGGCTCCAAGTCCTGACTTCGTAACCCGCACACGCGCGGCCGCAAGTTTCCACGATGGTCTGCGTGTCATCATCGGGCAACGTATATTGATGCGCGCCGTTCTCGGTCATACCGTAAACGTTCTGCGGGGTGATGCCCAAGTCAAGCAGTGCGCGCACGGTCTCACGCGGAATTGCCGACCCACCCATGTAAAACACGCTGACCTTACCCAAACGGTCATGCCCGCGCCGTTTTGTCTCAGCGAGAACATCGATCGCATGCGTTGGCACCCCCATGATATACGTCGCACCGGTCTCGTGTACCCAATCCAGAGTCGTCTTGCCAAGGGGAACGTCGTTCAGAACCAGCTCGAAACCGCTGACCAGCGCCTGCGCCATCGCAATAGTACCAATCGCGTGTGTAAGCGGGCTCATGCTGAGCAGGACGATCGCTTCGTGATGACGCCAATCCGCTGCCATGGCGCGGGCGTTGGCGAGCAATGTGTTGTCGGAGTGCATGACACCCTTGGGCTCGCCCGTCGTGCCCGAGGTGAATGCGAGTAGCACGATCTTGTCCGGATCCACGACCGCCGCCGGCAGGCCGGCGGCTGTTGACGCTGCCCCCGCTCCGAGATGGGGTAAACCGGCGCTCGCAACCGGCCGCAGGCAATAGACGCGTTTGATCGTAGCAACCTGGTAGGCCGTCTCAAAAATATTCCTGCGCCCCGCGTCAGCGCCAAAGTCCTGCTGTGCGAACAGCACCACACTTTGTATGCGGGTCAATAAATTGACCACGTCCGCGACCGTATAACTTTGATGCAATGACGGATTACAGATATACCCGTTACGCGAACAAGCAAGCGTCACGACTATCGTTTCGGCTCGATTCGGCAACCAGACTGATACACGTTGTCCGGCTTTAAGCCCGGCCTGATGCAATTCGAATGCGACGCAGTCGACCCATTCCAACAACTGCCCCCACGTGAGCCTTCGGTGGCTATCGCGCAGCGCAAATTTATTGGGTCTCACCGCCGCATGGTGCTGAAGCAGCGAGTACAGCGTATCCTTCCGCCAATAGCCCGCGCCGTAATATTCGGCAGCCCTGGCGGGATTATGCAGAGTCAGTATCGCGGCCATGGCGACACGCGATCAAAACAAGCTATGGAGCTCGACGCGAAGTTCAGCACGGAAATCACGTCACGGCTGCGGCGCGAGAATTTGCGGGGTCAGGGGCCGATAAGCGCGCACTTGCCCCATTGCTTTTTCGGTTATTTTGCCGGCGTTCGCGGCGCTCACGACAGAGATTCCACGACACGGCACCGTCCGGTCAAGTCCGACATTTCGGAGCCACAAAAATTCGCACCCGCAATCGGCAGTCTCCTGCGGTTGGCTTTCGGTAACCAGCAGGCGCGCCTGTTCCGAGACAGCCGGTGCAATGGTCAGGCCGTCGAAAAGATTACGGTGCCAATTCGTCATGAGGGGCTGCCATTTCCCGGTCGAACCACGCCCTCCCCGTTCCCGGTAACCCGCGCTCTCGAATACCTGGGCCGTATCCACCGAATAGATCGCAAGATAAGGAGACGGGTATTTTGTCAGACACTTGAACCGTTGCGCCGTTCTGACCCCGGGCACGCTCAGCAGCGTTTCCATGTGCTGCATATACCAAGCATCCCATTCCACATGCAGGGCGGCTTGCGCGAAATTCATGTCGACTATGTAAAGCATGCCTGGGTACTACCTGCAAAGAAGTACGCGAGCTATCGGACAGCTTTGGCGATAGGTTCGGCTGCACGTAACCCGAATACAGCCGCCTGCATCAGTCGACCGACATAACCGATCGTCTCTCCGCCCTCGAGCCCGCCTGCTACCAGGCCGGCTGCGTAAAGGCCTGATATTGTACCCGCATCCGGTCCGAGCACGCGCCCATCGCCATGGATTACCGTTCACATTTTACCGCTTGCCGCTTGCCGCTGACCGCTCGCCCGTCTTCTCGAGATCGACCGCGCGCTGCCTGAGCGCCGCATCGCCGCGCAGCACCATTTTCGCCACCTTGTGGGTCGGCGTATGCGGCAGTTCATCCACAAACACCACGTAGCGCGGCACCTTCTGCGGCGCCAGCCGCGCGCGGCACCATTGCGCAATCTCCGGTGCAATGAGCGCCTGCCCGGGCTTGAGCACCACCGCCACGAGAATCTCATCCTCACCCAATTCTGCCGGCACCGGAATCGCCGCCGCCTCGTGCACCGCGGGGTGAGACCCGACCACGCGGTCGAGTTCGGCCCCGGCGATATTCTCGCCGCGGCGGCGGATGATGTCTTTTTTGCGCGCCACGAAAAAAAAGTAACCGTCCGCATCGCGGCGCACCAGATCCCCCGTCAAAAACCAGCCGTCGCGAAAAGCGGCTTTGGTTTGTTCCGGATCGCGGAAGTAGCCCTGCATGATGATCGGTGTTTTTACGATCAGCTCGCCGACCTCGTCAACGGGCACATCGCGTCCTTCGTCATCGACGACGCGGCATTGCGCCCACGGCCGGGCCAAATCGGGATGCCGCCCGAGCGTGCCCATGCTGCCCGGTTTCAGCGGCCCTTCGAACGGACTGCAGGTCACGCCCGGAATCTCGGTCATGCCGTAGCCGCCGATCAGGTGCGGGATGTGAAAGTCTTTGCGGAACGTCTCGACTACCGCCTGGCGCGCGCCGTAGATCTTGGTGATGCAGTGTCCGGAGCGGAATTCGCTGCGCGGGCGGTTCATCAGGATCGCTCCGACCGCCTCGATGAGGTTGACTTCGGTCGCGCCGGTATCCACCGCAGTCTGCCAGAACGTGGAAGCCGCAAAGCGCGGCACGATGACCATGCTCGCGCCCGCAGCCAACGTGCCGGCGACCGAATAAAACAGCGCGTTGATGTGAAAAAGCGGCAGCACGATCATGATGCGCTCATCGGGCTGGACATGGATGCGCTGCACGAACGCCTCGCCGCACAAAACGAAGCTGCGCTGGCTGTGCATCGCGCCCTTGGGAAATCCGGTCGTGCCCGAGGTATAAACGATCAGGCAGGTATCGTCGGCGCCCGCGTTCGCCGGCAGCACCGTATCCGGCGCTGCGGCTATCAGGTCTTCGAGCACCGGCGCGCCTTCAGCCGCGCCGTCGAGCAACATGAACCACGGCGCAGGCGCGATGCCGCCGCTGGCTTCGCGCGCTACCGCGAGCGTTTCTGAACTGCACGCAACCGCCGCAACGCCGGCGTGATCCAGCACGTAGCGCGTCTCGGTGATGCCGAATTCCGGGTTGACCGGCACCATGATCGCGCCAAGGCGCGCCAGCGCGAACAACAGCAACGGATGGCCGGGATGATTGCGCGCCATCACTGCAACGCGGTCGCCTGGCTTGATGCCGCGCGCCGCAAGTACCCGTGCGGTGCGCAGCATCGCATCGTGAAACGCGTTCCAACTCCAGGTGCGCCCCTCGTACACCATGAACGGACGCGCCGGATCGCGCTGCATGCGGCTCGCAAACGCCCCCAGCAGGGTGTAGTCGTGTTCGGCGTAGAGCTTGAGAACTTCGAGCGGGGTTTTCATTGGATTATCGGATTATACGAAGCGCGCGAACGCATAACAATCTCGCCTATAATCGCTGTTCGTAGCGGGAGGAAAATCAAGCCATGTTTGCACCGCCGCAGTTGATCCAGACCGAAGTTTTCACCGAAGTCCCGCAGGCGCTGCGCAAGACCGGCATCAATGCCGAGCGCATGACCGCCGGCCGCGTGCTTTACTCGCACCTGTAGCAACCCTCTGAACGAGTCCGAATGCTGCCTTTAGGAGACCGGCCATGGCACTGAAAACACCCGAGCAATATGTCGAAAGTCTGCGCAAACTGAAAATTTGCGCTTACGTCGGAGGCGAGCGCGTGGAGAGCGTGGTCGATCATCCTGGGATCGCGCCGCACATCAACACCGTGGCCAAGACCTACGAGCTGGCTCACCAGGCCGAACACCGCGAGGTGATGACCGCGCTAAGCCATCTTTCCGGCGAGCGCGTGCATCGCTACACGCACATCTTCCAGAGTGCTGACGACCTAGTGAAGAAAATCCAGATGCTGCGCCTGTTGGGCCAGACGACGGGAACCTGTTTTCAGCGCTGCGTCGGACTGGATGCGCTGAACGCTCTTTATGCCGCCTCGTTCGAAATCGACCAGGGCGAGGGAACCGGTTACCACCAGCGTTTTTGCGATTACCTGCTGAGAGTGCAGCGCGAAGACCTGATGCTTGCGGGCGCAATGACCGACCCCAAAGGACACCGGGCGAAAAAACCCTCCGAGCAGGCCGACCCCGACCAGTTCGTGCATGTGGTCGAGCGGCGGCCGGACGGCGTCGTGATTCGCGGCGCCAAGCTGCACAACACCGGCGGCATCAACTCGCACGAAATCCTCGTGTTGCCGGGCACCGGCCTCGCGGCCGAGGAGAAGGATTACGCCATCGCGTGCGCCGTGCCGGCCGAGGCGCCCGGAGTCGTTTTCATTTTTGGCCGCCAATCCAACGATACGCGCAAGCTCGAAGGCGGCTGCGACATCGGGAACCCCCGGTTCGGGGTGGTCGGCGGCGAGGCGATGGTGGTGTTCGACAATGTGTTCGTGCCGAACGAGCACATTTTCATGAACGGCGAGACCCAGTACTGCGGCGCCCTGGTGACTTATTTCGCCACCTGGCATCGCGCCAACTACGGCGGCTGCAAGGGCGGCAACGCGGATGTGCTGATCGGGGCGACGGCCAAGATGACCCGCATCCTTGGCACCGACCGCAACGCGGTGGTGCGCGACAAACTGACCGAGATGATCCACATGAACGAGACGACTTATGCCTCGGCAATCGGTGCCGGCGCCATGGGTTACAAGCTTCCGTGCGGCTCATACATGTTCGATCCGATGATGTCCAACACGGTCAAGCAGAACATCACGCGCAATGTCTACCAGATCAGCCGCCTCGCGCACGATCTGGCGGGCGGGTTCCTCGCCACCATGCCCGATCAGAAGGCACTTGAGAATCCCGAGATCGGCGCGTACGTGAAGAAATACCATACGGCCAATCCCGATTACGACGTGATGGAACGCATCCGCATGGGCCGCTATATCGAAAACATGACCAGTGTGACGAGCATGGTGGAATCCATGCACGGCGCCGGCTCGCCGCAGGCGCAGCGCATCGTCATGCTGGGCCTGGCCGGCATCGAGGCCAAGATCAAGATGGCCGAGCAGGTTATCAGCGGTACCGACGACGTCAAGGGCATTGCGCTTCCGAAAAGCAACTGACGCGCTGCCTGCGCTGTCGCGACGGAGGACCCCGATGCAAGCGCCGATGTCGTTCGAGCCACTGACGCCGACCGCTTTTCTGCGGCGCTCGGCAGTGGTGTTCGCCGACCGCGTGGCGGTGATCGACGGCGAGCGCCGCTACACCTACGCCGAATTTCTCGATCGCGCACTGCGGCTCGCCGGTGCTTTGCGCGCCCTCGGTGTCACACCCGGCGCGCGCGTTGCGGTGCTCGCGCCCAATACCCACGTGCTGCTCGAAGCACACTACGGCGTGCCGTTCGCGGGCGCGGTGCTGGTCGCGCTCAACCAGCGCTTTACCGCGGCCGATCTCGCCCGCATCATCGGGCACAGCACAGCTTCGGTACTGATCTACGACCACGAATTCGAGGCGATTGCGCAAGACGTCGCGCGCGAAGCGGGCGGCGCTTTGAAGCTGGTGCGAGCCGGCGGCGCCGACGAATACGAGCAACTGCTCGCCGCCGCAACGCCGCACCGCGAACCGGTCGCCGACGAGCGCGGCATGCTTTCGATCAACTACACCAGCGGCACCACCGGCAGGCAGAAAGGCGTGATGTATCACCACCGCGGCGCCTACCTGCAGGCGCTGGCGATGGCGGCGCATATGCGGCTCGACTGCGACAGCGTGTACCTGTGGACGCTGCCGATGTTCCATTGCAACGGCTGGTGCTTCACGTGGGGAGTCACCGCCGCCGGCGCCACGCATTTGTGCCTGCGCAAAGTCGATCCCGCGCTGATCTGGCGGCATCTGCGTGAATCGAACGTCACGCATCTGAGCGCCGCGCCCACCGTGCTGATCATGCTCGCGTGGGCGCAGGAAGCCGCGCTTGGCAGGCCGCGGCAGGCAGTGCACATCGCAACCGGCGGCGCGCCGCCGACACCGGCGCTGTTGACGCGCATGGCTGATCTCGGCATGCAGGTGACGCACCTCTATGGGCTCACCGAGACCTTCGGCCCGGCCGTGCTCTGCGAATGGCGCGCCGACTGGAACCGGTTTCCGCGCGACGAGCAGGCGCGCATCAAGGCGCGTCAGGGCGTGGGCAACGTGATCAGCGAGCCGCTGCGCGTGGTCGACGCCGCCGGCGGCGACGTTCCCGCCGATGGCGTGACGCTGGGCGAAATCGCGCTGCGCGGCAACAACGTGATGCTCGGCTACTACCGCGACGATGAAGCGACGCGGCGCGCGGCGCCCGACGGCTGGTTTCGCACCGGCGACCTCGGCGTGATGCACCCGGACCGCTATATCGAAATCAAGGACCGCGCCAAGGACATCATCATATCCGGCGGCGAAAATATCGCCTCGGTCGAGGTCGAGCGCGCGCTGTCGGCGCATGCGGACGTACTGGAAGCGGCGGTCGTCGCGGGCCCTGATCCGAAATGGGGCGAAGTGCCGGTCGCGTTCGTCACGCTGAAACCGGGCGCGACCACGAGCGAAGCACAACTGATCGCGCATGCACGCGGCGTGCTCGCGCACTTCAAGGCGCCCAGGAAAATCGTGTTCGGCGAACTGCCGAAGAACGCGACCGGCAAGATCCAGAAGTTCGTGCTGCGCGAACGCGCGAAAGAAATATTGAAATTGTGATCGTCGATGCACCTGCATATCGTAGGGTGGATGGGGCGTAGTGGAATCCACCGAACGCTGTGGAGATGCTTTGCCGCTGCGCGCGCCGGCCGCGTGCGCGACTTGCAGGATCTGGACACCGATACCAATGACGCGGCGCGGCTGCTGGCCCTGTTCCAAGCCGCCTGATCCTTCAAACCCGAATCATATT
>Ga0326597_10009147_pt1 | contig 13314 bp, 10 predicted proteins | sample RVTome_12_FD_203789 | JGI IMG/M metagenome (GOLD analysis project Ga0326597, IMG submission 203789) | Soil microbial communities from uranium-contaminated site in the Upper Colorado River Basin, Wyoming, United States - RVT100D185 | ecosystem: Environmental > Terrestrial > Soil > Contaminated >... | reverse complement strand
AGTTCAGGCTGCGGAGCGTGGAGCTGGCCAATCGCATTCCATACGGTACCCTTTCGTTCGTACAGCGAGAGGAGGGCTGCCAGCGCGTAGCGATCTTTCACCTCCTCCCGCATCCTCTTCAACAATCCTGCCGGATCACTGGATGATTCGCAAAGCGCAGCCACAGCTCTCTGTCGAACGCGCCAGTGCCGGTCCCGCGCGGCCTCCCAGATCGGCTCTGCTGTGCCGGGTTGTCTGCTGGACGCCAGTCCGCCGACGGCTTGTAAGCGGACGTACCAGATTGGATCTCGTTCAAGGGCTTTCAGAGAGTCAAGGGCCTGTGGGTTATTGGTTCGGCCCAGCGCACGCGCCGCCTTGGCGCGCACTTCTGGGTCCGGATCGGAGGCTGCCAGCAGGAGGCAATCCGTCTCGTCCTCCGTGGCCACCTCCGCCAAGGCCGCCGCGACAATCCTCCGAACGTGCGCCTCCGGGTGCTTCAGGTGCGGGCGGAGTCGCGCGGGATGCTGGGAAGCGCATCGGATCAGAGCCGACAGGACGGGCCGCACATGATTGATTCCTCTCTTGGCATAAAAGCTGATCAGAGCGTCGACGGCCGCAGCTTCCCCCATCATTTCAATTGCGTTGACGATCGCGACACGGGTGTTCCTCGGCGCCACCTCAAGCAAGCGGAGCAGCTCCGGCAGCGCTTCCGTGCGGCCCAGGCGGGCGAGAATCAGAGCCGACCGTGCTGGTTCGTTCGCTCCCCAATGGCGCAGGCGGGCGCGCCGCCAGGCGAGAAGGCCCCATTGCTCGAATAGCGCAGCCAGCACTTGGCGTTGAGGAGGCATGGCCATACCCCAGCGGGCAAGGAGCACCTCCTCGGCCGCCTCTCGGTGCCACCCTGTCGGCAACGGCGGCTTCTTTGTTGAAGGCTTGCCCTGCTCGAGGCTTTCCTCGACAATGGCCGCACAGCGCAGACGGTACGCATCTTTGAGTGCGAAGAGTTCTTGTTTGAGCAGTCGGCGGAGAAAAACTCCCGCTAGGACTACCAGGTTGAGACCCGCTAGGACTAGAAGAAGATTGCGCGTGGTAACTCTCCCTGCAGAAGCTCGCGAAACCCAGGGCATTATACGCGGTCTCGCTGTAAAATCAACAGCTTATAAGGGGTTCGGCGCCACCTGTCCCAAGTACAGGTATTCGGGATAGGTCTGCAAGTGGTCATTCGCTGCTTGAGAATGGATTGAAAGGCCCTCAGACAGTATCTCGAGAGGATACCCAGGGTCGTCCCTGAAAGTGAGGACTGGGAAAAACAAGAGTTGATTCAGACGCACCGGGATGGCGGCAACATTTGGCCCCAGAGGTCCAATGATGAGCCCGATCTGCGCAAGTTCTGACGATGGAGATGAGGAAGAACTCGCAGCACCTCGCCGTGTCGGACCTCCCGGCGGCCTGGGCGGTCCCAACCCTCTTCGGGGAATCAGTTGGGCATCGTTTTCGCGGAGATTAGTTTTCTCAACTTCTGCGGTTGGCCGGAATAACCCCGCCGAACCCGGCAGGGGTAAGCCGGCTGGATTGTGTTAGTTGCCGTACCTGTCCCTGGTACAACTTGCCTCTTCGGACATCTTCGAAACAACATACTGGCCAAATCCAAACACTCAGTCCTTGGAGGTTGCGACCATGGACCAAACGCATCATGTCTTGGTACAAGCCCACGAGTTGATCCAACAACTGGATGCCTCTCGCAAGGCCATCAAGAGGCTCGGCGTCGGAGTGCTCTTCCCAGCGAACAAGGACCACTCCAGGAGCTACATACGTTGTTGGGTTGAAATCGAGCGTATGGTTGAGGTGAGCGACGAATTGGCGAGCTTGTTCGGCCTCCGGGCGCCGGACTAAAGCCCGGGGAAAGGGCTTCCTTGTGGGCGGCTACCCGTAGGTCACATCATCCCTGCGCTTCTACGGGTGTGCGCCAGACTCTCGATCTGCCCCGGCTGTACTGAACATGGGGCCCGTCCCGGGATCACTCCGGATTCCAACAGGAAATTAGGGGCCGATGCAGTACTGTTTCAGGTAGAATTCCCCCGATGCAGATGAGCATCAGGATGGGCGACTAGGGGAAAGGCTTCTGCGGGGGTGAGAGGTGATCTTCAGGCCCAAACTTCTGGTGGTGGATGATGAGCTCCCCTTGTTGGAGCTATTGGGCGAGGTGCTCAAGGGCCGGGGAGCGACTCCCCGCTGCGTTCCATCCAGCCGCCAGGCCGCCGAGCTCGTCGATCGGGAGAAGTTCGACGGGGTCTTTTCGGATTGGAAGATGCCGGAGATGGACGGCTTGGAGCTGGCGCGGCACATCCGCTGGTCGAAGTCGAACTCCCGCTGTCCCATCGCCATGCTAACCGGCGCTGCCGAGGCCGAAGCTCTCCGCCAGTGCTTTCGCGCGGGAGTGACTTTTTTCCTTCAGAAGCCCGCCACGGTGGCTCAAATCGAGCGGTTGTTCAATGCGGCTCGAGACGCCATGTTTCAGGAACACCTGCGCTATTGGCGGCTCCCGCTTCAAATGCGGGTTTCCGCCGCCTGGGCCATTCAAGATTTCCAGCAAAGCTCCAAAGGACAGAGCGTTAATTTGAGCACGACGGGGATGCTGGCGAAGCTGGACAGGAGTCCGGCTCCGGGGACCAGCGTAGACCTCCGCTTCAACCTGCCGCAAGATCCGGTCCCACTGGAGCTGCAGTCCTATGCGGTTCGCACCACCCCGGACCAGATGATAGGGCTGCGTTTTGTAAATCTCGATCGGGAGCAGTGGGGCCGCCTGCTGCATTTTGCGCAACGCACGTTTGAATCGGTTTCTGGCTAGGGATCAAAGTGCTACGGGGAGCGCGAATTCCTGGATCCACTTTCAACCTTCTGCGATGCTAGTTCTGCGCATCCTCCACCGGAATCTTGGCTGCGATTCTACTTGCGCTCAACGGGCATCCGCTGCTTGGATGACTCAGGTCCTCAGGGGCAACTCCCTGGCTGCGGCCTGCAGGGCGGTCGCAAGCTCCGCCACCTCTAGAGAACTGGCAGGGTCGAAGTCGTATTCACCCCTTGAATGATTGCCTGTTGCGTATGACAGTTAGGTTTGGAGCAAGTCTGGCATCGCCGAGCAATGCTTCAAGCTGGAAACCTGCGGACAGAAGTCCTAGATTGAATTGAGGGACTCTGGGACGGAATGCGAGATGCCCATAGGAAACCCTTCATGGCGCTGATCGCGATGGATAATCAGCAGCAGCAGACGATGGTCTGCCAGAATTGCGGCCATTGGACCGTCCGAGAGCCGAAGGCCACGATGTGTCTGCGCTGTGGCAGCGGTCGGCTCCTTCATTCCTGCCCGAAATGCGGCAAGGCATTCCGGCAAAAGGAGGGGCAATCCTGCCCGTGCGGAGAGTTGCTTGTACAACCCTCTTTGTCCTGAAGGACAGGCCGGCATGACACTCACCAGCAGGAATTGGTGCTACTATTGCCCCCAGCGCCATGACCCCGCGTGGCCTGATCTCTCCGAACCACCGCAGCATCCGCAAATATTACGAGAACCTTCGCGCCCTTCAGGACCAAGGGGTCTTGAACGAGATGAACGTCCGGCGACCGTTCGAGTCCCTCCTGGCGGATGCGGCGAAGCTGAAAGGTTGGACGCTTGTGCCCGAGCTTTCGGCGGTGGCCGGCGGCGGGCCCTCGGCCATGGGGGTTTAGGCAGGTCGGCTGGAACAAGCGTTAGACGAGAAAAGAGGTGTGCATGGCCAAGGCGTTTGACCAGGGCAAAGAGGAAGTCGCGAAGCTCTGCCGGTACTTCGACACTAACCGCCAGGCGTTCCTCGCCCCCGGCGTCAAGGAAGATCACGTCCGCCAATCGCTGATTGACCCCCTCTTCGAAGCCTTGGGCTGGGACGTGCACAATGCCGCGATGGCTGCGCCCCAGTACCGCGAAGTCATTCCGGAAGACAGCCTGGACGTAGAAGGTCAGCAGAAGGCCCCCGATTACACCTTCCGCGTCGGCCAACTTCCCAAGTTTTACGCCGAGGCCAAGAAGTGCGGCGTCAACATCAGCGCGGACCCCGGCCCGGCCTACCAGCTTCGCCGCTACGGATGGAGCGCCAAGCTCGCGCTTTCCGTTCTGACCGACTTCGAGGAACTGGGCGTTTACGATTGCACCACGCGCCCCCGCCCGAGCGACAAGGCCAGCCATGCCAGAATCCAGTACTTCCGCTTCGACGAATACCCCGGCCGTTGGCGCGAGTTGTGGGACGTGTTTTCCCGCGAAGCCGTCTGGTCCGGGGCGTTTGACCAGTACGCCGCGTCCAAGCGAAAGCGCGGCACGTCCGAAGTAGACGCGGAGTTCTTGAAGGAAATGGAGGGCTGGCGGCTCGCGCTGGCCAGTAACATCGCCCTTCGGAACAAGAACCTGGCTTTGGATGACCTGAACGCGGCCGTGCAGCTGACGATTGACCGCGTGGTGTTCCTTCGCATGGCAGAAGACCGGGGGCTTGAATCTAACCAGCAACTTCTGAAGCTGTGCGAACGGCCCGACATCTACCCCCGCTTCATGCGCGACCTGTGCCGCCGGGCCGACCAGAAGTACAACTCGGGGCTATTTCATTTCCAGAAGGAAAGCGGCGTATCCGAAGACCCCGACCGGATCACGCCCAAGCTGACGGTGGACGACAAGGTTTTCAAGCCAATCCTCGAAAGCCTGTACTTCGAGCACGGTTCGCCCTATCACTTCGGTGTCCTGCCCGTCGAAATCCTTGGAACCGTCTATGAGCGGTTCTTGGGCAAGGTGATTCGGCTGACGGCCGGCCACCAGGCCAAGGTTGAGGAAAAGCCTGAAGTGCGCAAGGCGGGCGGCGTCTACTACACGCCCTCTTACATCGTTGAGTACATCGTCAAGCACACCGTCGGTCGGCAGATCGAAGCGCGAAGCCCAGCGCAACTCGCCGGGCTGCCACGTAGCGCCAGCGTCCCGCTGGCTCATCGGGCCGCCGAGACGGCGGCGCTACATATCCGCGACCGCGGCCACCTGCCCCACTGGGAAACCGAGGGTGGCACGTATTTCGTAACCTTTCGCCTGGCGGATTCTCTCCCCAAATCCGTTCTCGAATCTTTCAAGTTCGAGCGAGAGCAAATCGTGCGGGCTGCCGCGCAACAAGAGCGTGAGCTAACCGTTGCCGAGCAAAAGAGGCTGGACGAACTTTCCACGGAGCGCATCGAAACATATCTCGATTCCGGGGCCGGGGCGTGCCATCTGGCCAAGCCGGAGATCGCAGAGCTTGTCGCGACCGCCTTGCGACATTTCGACGGAGACCGCTATCGCCTGCTGGCCTGGTGCGTCATGCCGAACCATGTTCACGTCGTCTTTACCCCCGCGCCGGGCCAAGCCCTGCAACAAATTCTTCATTCCTGGAAGTCCTATACGGCAAAAAAGGCCATCGAAGTGCCGCGACTCAGGGGAGCATTCTGGCAGCGGGAATATTACGACCACTTAGTCCGTGATGAAGCCGATTTTTACCGGGTAGTGAACTATGTGTCGGACAATCCGCAGAAGGCTCATTTGAAAGATTGGCCATGGGTCTGGCGGATCGACACGGGTAGCGCCAGCGTCCCGCTGGCTCATCTGCCACGTAGCGCCAGCGTCTCCGCTAGCTCCCGTGGCCGGCCGGAGGCCGGCGCTACCTTCCGCGTCCTGGACATGGCTTGCGGAAGCGGCTCGTTCCTGTTGGGCGCATACCGCTGCCTTCTGGACCATTGCTTGAAGTGGTACAGTGAACACAAGCCGGAAACCTGCAAGAAGGCCGTTTACAAGGACCCCCGCAACGGTCATTGGCGGCTCACCATCGAGGAAAAGAAATGAATCCTCACGACGCATATCTTCGGCGTGGACATTGACTCCCAGGCCGTGGAAGTGACCAAACTCTCTCTGCTGCTGAAGGTACTGGAAGGCGAAACCGACCAGAGCCTTTCCTTGAGCCAGCTTGCCTTCGGCGACCGCGCTCTGCCTAACCTGGCAGACAACATCAAGTGCGGCAATTCCCTGATCGGTCCGGACTATTTCACCGGGAAGCTGATCGTGGACCCCGAGGAAATGAAGCGCGTCAACCCGTTCGACTGGAAGCAAGGCTTCCCCGACGCCATGAAGGCCGGGGGCTTTGACTGCATCATCGGGAATCCGCCATACATTCGCATTCAGACGATGAAGGAGTGGGCGCCGCTGGAAGTCGAAATCTACAAGGAGCTATTTCAAGCTGGCAGGACGGGCAATTATGACATCTACGTTGTTTTCATCGAACAAGGCTTGCAACTGCTGAATCCCAAAGGCCAACTCGGCTTCATCTGCCCGCACAAGTTCTTTAATGCCAAGTACGGCGCACCGCTCCGTTCACTCGTGGCGGATGGGCAACACCTAGGGCATGTCGTTCACTTCGGCGACCAACAAATTTTCGCCGGCGCGACAACCTATACCTGCCTTCTGTTTCTGGACAAGTCGCCGACCGAAGAGTGCCGCTTTGTCAAAGTCAACGATCTGACCGCTTGGCGCGCGAGCGGGGCGGGAACCGAAGGGACTGTCGAGGCCAAACAAGTCGCTGCGCTGGAGTGGAATTTCACTGTCGGGCCAAGCGCGAGGCTTCTTGAAAAGCTGTACCGAATGCCTGTCACACTTGCTTCCGTTACCGATCGAATCTTCCAGGGGATCAAGACCAGCGCCGACAAGATCTATATCGTCGAGGAACGCGAACGGCAGAAGAATCGCGTCAAGATTTATTCGCCGGCGAAGGATGCCGAGTTTTGGCTGGAGCTAGATCTTCTGCATCCGCTCATCAAGGGTGGTGATAGCAAACGCTACAGCCTTGCTCGTACAAGCCGACTTATTTTGTTTCCCTACGCGCGCCAAACTGATGGCGAGGCACGGCTGATCACCGAGGCCGCCTTCGAGGATCGCTTTCCGCTTACGTGGAACTATCTCACGGCCAACAAGCGCTACCTCGAAGATCGCGAGAACGGGAAGATGCGCGGATCACGTTGGTACGGCTATATCTATCCGAAGGCACTGGACGTGATGCCCTTGCCAAAGATATTCACGCCGGACATCGCGCCTCGCGCGGCCTATTCGCTCGACGAGACGGGTGTGGTCTTTTTTACCGGCGGCGTGGCTGGTGGCTACGGCATCTTGGTCAAGCAGCGGTACTCGCGCGAATATATCCTAGGCATTCTTAATAGCCGGCTGATGGATTGGATTCACCACAAGACGGCAACCCAAATGCGCGGCGGCTGGTACAGCTATGAATCGCGCTTCATACGGGACTTACCGATACGGGTAATCGACTTGGCGGATAAAACTGAAAAAGCCGCCCATGACCGCATTGTGAAACTGGTCGATTCGATGCTGGCTTTGCACAAGCAACTTGCCGCGGCGAAGTCGGCCGCGCAGAAGGCTATTCTCCAGCGCCAGATTGAGGCGACGGACGCGGAAATTGACCGGCTGGTGTATGACCTGTACGGCCTGACGGCTAAGGAAATCGCCGTCGTGGAAGGTGAATGAATCGCTCACGCTCTTTGGTATCCCGCCCGAAACATTTGAATATCGTCTCGGCAACCGCAGCGCGCTCGAATGGGTGATTGACCAATACCAGCTAACCAAAGATAAGAAAAGTGGAATCGTCTCCGACCCCAACCGGGCCGACGACCCCGAATACATCGTCCGCCTGGTGGGCCAGGTCATCCGGGTCAGCCTGGAAACCGTCGGCGTCGTCAAATCCTTAGCCCCATTGTAGTCGCTGCACATGAGGTTCCGCTCCCCCTCGACCTCGCTCCCCTCGACTTCGCTTCCTTCGACAACGCTCAGGACAGGCGGGACAAGTTCCGTCGTGCCCTGACGCGCCTGCGGCAGCGAGGTACGGGTCTTTGACCGTGGGTTTCGGCACGACTCCCTCGGCTTCGCTCCCCCCGCTCAGGCCCTTTGTCTCCGCTCCCTTCGATAGGCTCAGGGTCTATGCTCTGCTTCGACGGCGTCTCCGCTCCGCTCCGACAGGGCAGGGGGGAAAAATTCCCTTGTGTCCCGAAGCCAAATGGACCCGCATCCCGTCCATGAGAGCGCTTGACTGGCCGGGCCTCTCAAGCGTACTGTACCGGGGACAGGTAGGAGCCGTGGGGTCAGAATTGCGCTGGCGCCGAGCCCCGTATACGCCACTATTTCCCTATCCTTCGTTTCACTTAGCGAGCCTGAGGGCTAAACACTGGGCCGATGGGGGAGTGACCTAAGTTGGCCGCTGGCGATTGCCGGTTCCCGTCCTTCGCCGGAACGGCGAGCGGGAAACTTAACGACTTCTGAGTGAGGAAACAACTTGAACGCGAACCGGTTACCTAATGACGGCATCCGTACTGAGGACACAACCGTCCTGGTGGTGGACGACGAGCCGGAGGTATTGGAAGTGGTCGTCGAGTTCCTGCGAATGAAGGGATTTCGGACGATCCAGGCCAAAGGCGGGGACGAAGCCCTGCGCCTGGCCGGGGAGTTTTCAGGCCCAATTCACCTGGTCCTTACCGATGTGCAGATGCCGGGAATGAACGGGCGCGAGCTGGCCGAGCGTTTGCGGGCGCAACGGCCTGCCATCAAGGTCCTGTTTATGTCCGGCTACACCAGTGATGAGCTCCTGCTGCAGGGTGTTGGCGACGCAGAAGTGGCCCTGCTCCTCAAACCTTTTAGTTCCTCCGAGCTAATCGGCAAGATACGTGAGCTGTTCACGCCCGCCCACTCTCCCTGAGGCAGGCCCGCAAAATCAGGGAAGATCAATTCGGATACATCCAGTGCGGACCCGCTTGCTCCATCGCGGGGTGTCTGGTCAGGAACGAAGGTCGCTGCGAAAATCCATCCAGGAAACGTTGAGACAAAAAAGTTGACGGCCTGGGGCGGGGTTGGGGGTAAATCCACTGCTCAGCCCACAGGCCGTCAACAGCGCAGAGCGCGAGCCACCACTCTTCGGGGCTGCTTGTATCATCTGTGGCTTGCAAATGTCAATCCCAGAGTGGCGCTCCGGGCTGAAGCGTCCGCGCAAGCGGGCACGAAGCTGTAGTTTCCCGATCGCGCGCGCGTAAGTCCTCGGGGGTTTACTGGTTGCGGAGACGTGATTGGTTCATTTCTCGGACATCCCGTCATTAAGCTCCTAGTCAAGCCGCGTCTACTTTTCAGACTTCCTGCCGAGCCAAAACTGGCAACAGCCGGCACGCCAGCCGCGGTTGCCGAAGAGTCATTCCGGAGAGCAGTGGCGGTTGGCGAGTGTTTTTTACCCCCCCCCCCCCCAATAGTGGGGTAAAAATCACCATAATTGGTGGTAAAAATACCCCCTAACGGCCGGCACTGGGTGTGACCGACGAGCGGACGCCTCATCGTCTTTTTTCCTGTACACGGGACAGGTGTCGGCTAGCGTGCTCACGTTGCAGGAGTTGTTCGAGAGCCGGACACCCCTCCAACAAGCCACTCGTCCGGCGAAGCTTCCGGCTCTATTGGCGACCAAATTGCAGGCTATGGGCCAGTGAGAGTAGTGTGTCTCTTGCGCGTTCACCATGTATATGTCCTTTGGTACTCTGGTACTCTGCTACCACACCGCCCTACTTTCGAGCTATTTACAGGGAAACCAGCCGAGTTCATCTTGGGAATGTGTTGCGGAATCTCCAACGCTAGACGCTATGGAAAAACGAATCCTGGTCGCCGATGACAACGAGTCTCTGTGCGCTCTCATGGCGGAGCTGCTGCAAGCAAAGGGCTATGCCGTAGTCACCGCTTCTGACGGGAAGCTGGCGTTGCAGGAGTTCGCCCGCTGCCCGCCGGATTTGGTTTTGCTGGATGTGCAGATGCCCGGCCTGGACGGTTTCGAGGTCTGTCGCCAGATCAAGAGCAACCCGGAAACCCGGCTGACACCGGTGGTCCTGGTGACCGGGCTTTCGGCGACACAAGACCGAGTGCAGGGGATCGAAGCGGGTGCCGACGATTTCCTGAGCAAGCCCGTTGACCGCAACGAGCTCTTCGCCCGGGTGCGCGCTCTGCTGAGCATCAAGGCCTACACCGACGAGCTGGAACGGGCGGAGTTGGTGCTGTTCGCATTGGCACGGAGCATCGAAGGCAAAGACCCCTACACCGAAGGCCACTGCGAGCGGTTGTCGGATTATTCGGCCCGGTTGGGCCAGCGCCTGGGACTCCCCGAGGAACAGATTACGGCTTTGCGCCGAGCCGGCATCGTGCACGACATCGGCAAGGTAGCCGTGCCCGATTCGATTCTTCTCAAACCGGGGCCGCTAACCAGCGAAGAGCGCAAGATCATGCAAGAGCATCCCGTCGTGGGCGAGCGCATCTGCGCTCCGCTCAAGTCCTTTCGGCTGTTGCTTCCGATCATCCGGCATCATCACGAGAGGCGCGACGGTTCGGGTTATCCGGACGGATTGCAGGGAGAAGAGATTCCTCTGGGCGCGCGGGTCTTGCAGATTGTGGACGTGTATGACGCCCTGACCACCGAGAGGCCTTACAAGCGCGCCCTGACACGCACGGAAGCGCTTGACACGATGAGAGTAGAAGTGCAGAAGAGCTGGTGGGATGCAGAGATCTTCACCGAATGGCGGAACGTCTTGACTGAGGAAGGAACAGGGAAATAAGTGAGTCAGGGGGCCCGGCCGCAGGCAGGCCCCCCGCCTGATGAGGGAGCCATGGCCGCATCAACTCGATTGGTTCGGTTCAGCCTCGATCAGCAGCGCTATGCACTTTACCTCTCGGCGGTCGAAAGAGTTGTGCCCGCAGCCGAGGTGACACCGTTGCCGAAGGCTCCGGAAATCGTTCTCGGGGTACTCAACGCGGGTGGGCGAATCATTCCTGTGGTCAACATTCGGCGCCGTTTCCGTTTGCCGGAGCGGGAGATCGATGTCCAAGACCAGCTCATCCTTGCGCATACGGGCAAGCGGCCCGTGGCGCTGGTAGTGGATTCCGTCACGGGCATCGCCGAGGTTGCCGACGAGCAGGTAACCGCGGCCGACAGGATCCTTCCCGGCCTGGAGCAGGTGGAGGGAGTGGCGAGACTCGAGGACGGACTCATGCTCATTCATGACCTGGGCAAGTTTCTTTCCCTGGACGAAGAGCAGGAACTGGGCGCGGCTCTGAAGACTCTCGAGAGCGAGAAATGACTGTAACTGTTTCAGAAGCGCGCTGGTCCCAGTTGAGCCAGTTCATCGCTGGACACATGGGCTTGCACTTTCCCCCCGAACGCTGGCGCGATCTGGAGCGAGGCCTGGCTGCCATTGCCCGGGAACGTCAATTTACTACTGTGGAAGCCTGCATTGACTGGCTGCTGTCCTCGCCGTTGAGCAAGAGCCAGATTGAGATTCTGGCCAGCCAGCTTACGGTGGGCGAAACCTATTTCTTCCGGGAAAAGCAAACCTTTCAGGTCCTGGAGGAGCACATCCTCCCCGAGTTGATACGCTCCCGCCGAGGGGCCAACCAGCGGTTGCGGCTCTGGAGCGCCGGCTGTGCGACGGGCGAGGAGCCCTACTCCATCGCCATCGCTCTCAGCCGGGCGCTTCCCGATTGGCAGGACTGGCAGATCACCATCCTGGCCACGGACATCAACCCCGGGTTCCTGGAGAAGGCCTCCCGGGGCGTCTACAAAGAGTGGTCGTTTCGCGATCCGCCCGCCGGGATCCAGGAGCGCTATTTCCGCCGGCCGAGTGACGGTTGCCGGGCGATTCTTCCAGCCATCAAAGAAAGGGTAACCTTTTCCTACCTCAATCTGGCCGAAGACGTGTACCCTTCGCTGCTGAACAACACCAACGCCATGGACGTCATCTTCTGCCGCAACGTCCTTATGTATTTCGCCCCCGAGCGGGCGCGGCAGGTGGTGCGCAACTTTTACCGCGCGCTGGTGGGGGGCGGCTGGCTGGTAGTGGGTCCGGCTGAGACCTCTCAGGTCCTTTATCCGGAATTCGACACCGTCAATTTTCCGGGGGCCACCCTATACCGGAAGGCCAGCGAACGAGGGCTCACGGCAACTGTCTTTCCCGGCCTGCTGCAAGAGAAAGCACAGGAGGTCTTCCCGCTGGCGGATGACTGGCTTTCTTCTTCTGCCCCGAGCGTTCCTTTTCCGCCAAGCTGCCAGGAAAGTCCTCTCCTGCCAGAAGAAGAGCCCCGGGCCGGTTCCCCTCCGCCGCCGGGCTATGCCGAGGCCTTGGTGCGGTATGAGCAGGGCCGCTATGCGGAAGCAGCGGAGATATTGGCGCAGTTTTTGGCTGCGAGCCCCGGGGACGCAGCGGCGATGGCCCTGCTGGCGCGCACTCACGCCAACCGGGGCCAACTCACCGAGGCGCGGCAGTGGTGTGAGAGCGCGATTGCCGCTGACAAGTTAAACGCTGGCTGGCACTATCTCCGCGCCACCATCCTGCAGGAACAAGGTTCGTTCCCAGATGCGACACGGGCGCTCAACCGCGCTCTCTATCTTGAGCCGGGCTTTGTCCTGGCCCACTTCGCTCTCGGGCACCTGGCCCTTCGCCAGAGACAGGCCAGTCAGGCGATGAAACACTTCGCTAACGCCCTCGCCCTGTTGCGTTCCTGTCCGCCCGAGCGTGTTCTGCCCGAATCCGAGGGCACGACGGCGGGACGATTGGTGGAAATCATTCAATCTGTCCGTGCCCGGAGGGAGACCGCATGAAGGACAACCACGCAACGAGAAAACAGCCCGGGAAAGCGGCCATTGATTGGGGCGAACTCCGTCGCCGGCTGGAGAGGGGCCGCGCCGCACTGGAGCAAGGAGCAGCGCCTACACCGGAAGAGAGAAAACGGATACTGCGCGACCGGGCCAGGGAGTTGGCCCGGGAAGCCCCCAAAACACCCGCCCCGGAGGCGTTTCTCGAAGTGGTAGCGTTCGAGCTGGCCTCTGAAACCTATGCCCTGGAAACCTCCTGGGTTCGCGAAGTCTATCCCCTCAAGGAATTCACGCCGCTGCCGGGCACACGGCCCTTTGTTCTGGGACTTCTCAACGTGCGCGGGCGGCTTCTGCTGGTGATCGATATCAAGAAGTTCTTCGATCTCCCTGAGAAGGGCTTGACGGACCTCAACAAGGTGATCATCGTCCACAGGAACGGGGTGGAACTCGGCATCCTGGCCGATGCCGTTCTGGGCGTTCGTTTGGTTCCCCTGGCGGAGATGCAAGCCTCGCTTCCCACACTGACGGGAATCCGGGTGGACTATCTCCGCGGGGTGACGAAGGAGCGGCTGGTGGTGCTGAATGCCGAAAAGATCCTTTCCGACAAAAAGCTTGTGGTCCAGGACCAAGCTGA
>Ga0326597_10009146_pt1 | contig 13314 bp, 13 predicted proteins | sample RVTome_12_FD_203789 | JGI IMG/M metagenome (GOLD analysis project Ga0326597, IMG submission 203789) | Soil microbial communities from uranium-contaminated site in the Upper Colorado River Basin, Wyoming, United States - RVT100D185 | ecosystem: Environmental > Terrestrial > Soil > Contaminated >... | reverse complement strand
GGCGGAGGAGCGGGAGCATCAGAGACTGGAAGTCAGGGACAGCCATCCTTCGTCTCGCTCCTCCTCAGCCTGTCGAACACCGAGATAAGCAGCGAAGACCGCGCCATTCTAGCCATCGCGGGCTTCGTCTGCTTCATCTCGTTGTTCGGCGGCTGGTGCGCTCGCTCCGGCCGGCTCGCTTTCCGCGATCGGCGGATCAAACACGCGTTTGAGGCCGCGGAGCGTCACCTCCGCGATGCGGCCGGGCCAGAGGTAGAGGGCAAGCCCCACCACTGCCCGCGTGAGCAAGCTGGCATACCGGGCAAAGCCTGCTTGCGCGTAGACCCACACCTTGTAGTCCGTCGCCTCGTCTCTCGGTAGGTCGGGCGGGCGAGCAAACTTCATGCTGACGAACAGGTAGGTGCTGTGGACGAACTCGGGCAGAACCTGCACGAAGATCCACAAGCCTAGCAGCGACACGGCCGCACGGTGCACCAGCGCAGCATCGACCTGCGCGGTCACTGGCTGATCCAAGCGCTCGGGAACTACCTTGGCGCTGATCCATCCACTGAGCGCCCACAGCGCCGCGCCCGTAAGAAACGGAATGACCGCGAAGCTGAGGATCGTGAGCAATTCGACCCTTCTGACCTCAGGGTCGTCGTGCAGGGTGAAGTTGTAGCCAATGAAGTTGGCGACTGTCGCGACCAGAAACCACACAGCCATGGCCCGGACGCCCAGGAATGCGTACGCGCGTGACGTCATGACCTACCGTGGAATATCAACGAACGCCTCTCTGAGTCCGCCGAACACTGGGCATAAGCTGCGAAACCCGACTCAATGACGCCAAAGCCTGATGGGCCAGGTTCCTACAAGATACTCGGGTTTCGACAGCTTCATGCCCTTGTTGGGCGGCCCGCTCGCTCCCTGGAGCTCTTGCCGCTCCGCGCGTGCGGCACCTCCGCTGCGTAAACGGTGATAAGGAAGCTCGCGCCGAGCCGTGCGACCGCTTGGAGCGTGTGTTGAGATAACGGAAGCTCAAAGGTGCGGGGCTTGAATGCAGCCTGAATTCCGATGTTGAACTGCTTGACGGCAGCTGTATTCCAGAGGCGCTTGGCTGGCCGGGGCATCTTGTCGAGCAAACGAACCATTCGCCGGATGATAACGTCGGCCCGCTCTCCCGAACCGCTGTGCCACAGTTCGAGACACGCGCCGTACCGGCGACCCCAGCGCCCTTCGTGTAGGACGTGAACGGACCGGCCGAGACCTTTGACGAAGGGAGCCAGGCTATCTCGCGAGAACACCTCCAGGTCGACATTGAGGAACTCGGTCTGCTCCTCGTCATCGGCAGACGTCACAGGGCCTCCAAAGGTCAGCCCAACACTTAAGTCAACAACAAGCAATATCTTATAAGGAAGCGCTGGCATACGGGATTGGCGCAGGTTGGGATACGACTTCTTCGCGGTGAAGGAGAAGTCTTCTCGGAAGTGAGGTGGTCGAACTCATCGCCGGTGTTCACCCGAGGCCGTCGAGTGGGCTCCACGCCGCGCGGCTCCACGTGGTTGAGGGCGTGGGTGTAGATCCGGGTGGTGGCGAGGGGCAGTGCGCGTCAGCTTCCTGCAAGCGAGCCCGCGCCTTCGCTCCTGCGTGCGGGGATGAGGCCGAAGGCTTTCATCTTGCGGTAGAGGTTGGAGCGCTCGACCTGGAGGGCCTCCGCGGTGCGGCTCATGTTGCCCGAGCACTCCTGGTACTTCTGCCAGATGTAGCGCTTCTCGAAATCGTCGCGGGCGTCGGCCAGGGAGGGGAACTCCCCCGTGGGCAGAGGAATTGCTTGTGCTCCTCCGCCAGAGGTCGCGGAAGCGCCTCCGAGCAGGCTCGGGGGCAGGTGCCTCATCTCGATGCGTTCCCCCGGGGTCATGATCACGAGGCGTTCGATCGTGTTCCGCAGCTCGCGCACGTTACCGGGCCACGGCTGGCCGGCGAGGGCGTCCATCACCTCCGGCGACAGCTCCTTCGGACGCCGGCCGTGCTCGGCCGCGAGGGTGACCATGAAGTGGCGGGCCAGCAGCGGGATGTCGAAGCGCCGCTCCCGGAGCGGCGGTACCTGGAAGGGGAGGACGTTGAGCCTGAAAAAGAGGTCCTCCCGGAAGGTCCCCCGGCGGATCTCCTCCTCCAGGCGCTTGTTGGTGGCGGCGATCACCCGCACGTCTACGCTGACCGAGGCCGAGCCGCCCACCGGCTCCACCTTCTGCTCCTGGAGCGCACGCAGGACCTTGGCCTGGGTCTTGAGGGTCATGTCCGCGACCTCGTCCAGGAAGAGGGTGCCGCCGTCCGCCAGCTCGAACTTGCCCTTGCGCGCCGCGAGCGCTCCCGTGAAGGCGCCCCGGGTGTGGCCGAAGAGCTCGCTCTCGATCAGGTCCTCGGGGATGGCCGCGCAGTTCACCTCCACGAAGGGCCCCGCGGCGCGGCGGCTCTGCTGGTGGATGTTGCGCGCCACGAGCTCCTTGCCGGTGCCGTTCTCGCCGAAGATCAGCACGCGCCCGTTGCTGGGCGCGGCCTGGGCGATCTCCGCGCGCAGCCGCTGGAGGGAGGGACTCTCCCCCACCATCACGAACCGCTGCTCGACCTGCTCCTTCAACGACCGGTTCTCGGCCTCGAGGCGCCGCGCCCGCAGCGCGTTCTTCACCACGAGCAGCGTCTTCTCGAGGGAGAGGGGCTTCTCCACGAAGTCCTGGGCCCCCATGCGCACGGCCTTGACCGCGGTCTCGATGCTGCCGTGGCCGGAGATCACGATCACGGGAATGTCGGGATCGAAGGTGCGCACGCGCGAAAGGGTCTCGAGGCCGTCCATCCCGGGCAGCCAGACGTCGAGGAGGAGGAGGTCGAAGCGCCGGCTCTCGAGGGCGACGAGGCCGGCCTCCCCGGTCTCGGCCGCCTGCACCTCGTAGCCCTCGTCGCGCAGGATGCCCCCCAGGGACCCCCGCACCCCGCTCTCGTCGTCGATGATGAGGATCTGTTCTCGCATCACGCTCCTGTCACGCCGGCAGCTCCACCACGAAGCGCACCCCCGTGGGCTGGTTCTCCTCCACCCGGATCGTTCCGTGGTGCTCCTGCACGATCCGGCTGACGATGGCGAGGCCGAGGCCGCTCCCGCGCTTCTTGGTGGAGAAGTGGGGGACGAAGAGGCGCTCCTTGTCCTCGGGGAGGATGCCCGGCCCGTCGTCGGACACGCTCAGCCGCGCCCGCGCCCCCCGGGAATCGAACTCCGTGACGATCGTCACCGTGCCCCGGCGCCCGGTGGCTTCGATGGCGTTGTCCACGAGGTTGATGAGGGCGCGCTTCATCTGCTCGGCGTCCAGGCGCAGCGGCGGGATCTCGGGGGCGAGGTGGCGATCGATGCGCACCCCGGCGAAGAGGCCGTCGTAGAGGGACAGCGTCTGGTCCACCACCTCGTGGAGGGAGGCCGGCGCCAGGTTGGCCGCGGGCAGCCGCGCGAACTGCGCGAACTCGTCCACCAGGTTCTTGAGCGCCTCCACCTCTTCCACGATCGCGGTCGTCGACTCGGTCAGGATCTTCTCGAAGTCGGGGGCGTTCTTGAGCCAGGCCTTTCGCACGCGCTGGGCGGAAAGCTGGATCGGGGTGAGGGGGTTCTTGATCTCGTGGGCGAGCTTGCGCGCCACCTCCCCCCAGGCGGCGACCTTCTGGGCGCGCATGAGCGGGGTCAGATCGTCGAGGACCACGACCGCCCCCGGGGGCAGCCCGGGCGCGCCCGGCAGGGGCACCACCGTGACCGCGAGGTGCCGGTCGCGGCCGGAGACGTGGAGGCGCACCTCGCGCTCCTGGCGCGGGGAGCGGCCGGACAGCAGGCGATCCACGAGGTCGAGAATCTCGGCCCGGCCCGGACCGGGGAGGGCCTGGCGGGCGGGCAGGCCGACCGCATCGGCCCGCAGGTCGAGCAAGCGGCAGGCGGCGGCGTTGATGGCGGTGACCGTGCCCTCGTGGTCGACCACGAGCACACCGGTGCCCACGGTCTCGAGCACGGTCTCCATGAGCCGCCGTCGCTCGTCGAGCTCCTGGTTCTTGCGGAGGAGGTCGCCGCGGCCGTGCTCCACCTCCTCCTCGCTCCGGGCCAGGCGCTCCGACATGCGGTTGAAGGACGCGATGAGAGCGGTGAACTCGTCGTTGCCCTCCGGGAACTCGACGCGCACGCCGCGCTCTCCCGACGCGATGCGTTCCGCACCCTCGGCCACGAGGCGTACGGGCTCCGTGATACGGCGCGCGAGGTAGAGGGAGAGCCACACCGCCCCGAACAGCACGAGCAGGGCCGGGAAGAGGAAGAGCGAGAGATAGACGGCCTTGATGGGCTCGCGGGAGTCCATCGCCTTGCGGAACTTCGTGTAGCGTTCCTGGACCTCGCGGGCGTCGGCCGCCGCGGCCGGGGCCAGGAACACGGATACCACGACGGCTCCGGCGGGCCTTTCCTTCTCACCGGGAACGGGCGCGGCCGCACGGAGCAGCTCGCCCCCACCGAAAGGTGTCGTGGCGAACGACTCCCGGCCGGCGAGGGCGGCCTCGGCGAGGCCGAGGGCGGCCGCCCCGTCGGGGCGGGCCGCGGGCAAGCGCGGGTCGGCCACGGCGAGGATCTCCCCCTCCCGCGTGAACACGCTGACCATGCTCATCTCCAGCTCGCGGGCTCGCGCCTCCACCGTGCGCCGCAGCCGTCCCTGTCCGCCCGGGAGGAGGAGGCCCCGTGCCGCGATCTCGCGGGCCAGCACGCGCGCGTGGACGCGGCTCCGGTCCGACAGCGACGTGCGGAGCGCCGTGCCCAGGGCCTGGGACGAGGACAACATGCGCTCCACGTCCACGTTGAACCAGCGGTCCACCGTCTGCTGGATGAGGTCGCTACCCACCACGAGGAGCAGGAAGCAGGGCGCCATCGCGACCAACAGGAAGACGAGGGCGAGGCGCAGGCGGAAGCGCGCGCCGAGGACCCCGCGCTGGCGCTCCATGAGCACGCGGATGAGGTTGCGGCCCAGGACGAAGACCAGGATGAGAAGGAGAGTGAGGTTGAGGACGGTGAGCCCGTAGAGCAACACCGAAGCCAGGAAATCGGGGGAGAAGTCACGGCTCTTGCGCAGCAGCACCTCGACCATGAGAAGGACGAGGAAGGCCCCGGCCGTGACGGCCAGGATGAGCGGCGCGTTGTTCTGGAACCTCAGGCGCGGCATTGCAGGGCGGAGAAGGCCCTGTCGGGCATTGTAGCTTGCCAGCCACACCCGGCCCAAGGTGCGGAAGGACGGGGATTTCCCGGGCAGGCTCAGGGCAGGAGGGCTTGAGGCCGGGGAAAGCTTGAGCCATCCTAGCGGGGTGGCGAGGATAAAGAGGGTGCTGAGGGTTCTCATGAACCTCGCGCGCGGCCTGAGCCTCGGACTGGTCTTCGTCGCGAGCCCCGGGAGGGCCGAGAGTCCGCCCGCGGTGGTGGCCCTCGTCCTGGACACCTCCGGCAGCCTGAGCTCCGCGGACCTGGACGCGGCTCGAGAGCTGGCGCGGGGCATTCTGCGGGCCCTTCCCGCGGGCAGCGAAGCCGCGGTCTTCGCCTTCGCCGACGAGTCGCAGCTCGTCCAGGCCCGAACCGGGGACGTGGCCGCGATCGAGCAGTCCATCCTCTCGTTGCGCCCCGGGGGCCGACGGACGGCCCTCTTCGACGCGCTCTACGACGCGAGCCGTTACCTGCGCGACGTGCCGGCGGCCCGCCGTGCCGTGGTGCTGCTCACGGACGGTCGTGACACGGGCAGCTCCCTCTCCGTGGAGGATGGGCTGAAGGTCGCGCAGGAGATGTCGATTCCGGTCTTCTGCGTGGGTGTGGGCAAGGTCGAGGAGCGTGTGCTGCGCCGCGTGGCCAAGCTCACCGCCGGCGAATACGCTCCAGTTGCCGAGACCACGGGAGGCACGTTGGCCAGCCGCATCCTGGCCGCGGCGGAGGCCATGGCACTGCCCGCTCCCCCGTCGCCCGGCCGACCCGAGGGTGCGTCTCCCGGGAGCGCGGCATCACCGGGACCTGCCGCGGTCCCGTCCTCGCCCGTTCCCGCGAACCCCGGAACCCGGGGTTCGTTCGCGACGCGGGTGCTGCCGGCGCTCCTGCTGGTCCTCGCGGGCGCGATCTTGGCCGCCCTCGTCGTGGCCGCACGCGCACGGCGGTCCCTGGCCGCGAGCTCCCCGGCGCGCCGCCCCGCTTCCCCGACCCGCGCCCCCGGCGGAAGAGCTGTGGGCTCGTCTCCCTCATCGGGTCTCTCGGGCGAGGGCGACCCGGAAACCGTGTTCGCGCGCCTGGACATGGGCAACGAAACCGTCGAGCGAACGGTCTTCATGCGCGAGCTCCCGGTGCTCGAAATCACGGCGGGCCCCGCGAAGGGCCGGGTCTTTCCGCTTTCTTCCGAGAGCGCCACGTCCGTGGGCCGTGCCCGCGCCAACGACATCGTGCTCGAGGACGAGGCCATCTCGGCCCAGCACATGCGCGTCCGGCCCGAGGAGGGGCGCTTCGTGGTGCACGACCTCGGGAGCACCAACGGCACGCGGGTGAACGAGCGGAAGGTGAGCCGCCACGTCCTCCAGGAAGGGGACGTGATCCGGGTCGGGGACACGAGCCTGCGGTTCCGCCTCAGCCAGACACGGTAGGAGTCGCCTCGCGCTCGCGTTCCCTCTGCTCGTCGTGGGCCTGCCGATAGGGCTTCAGAAAGGTCTGCTGGCGGATGGTCGGTCGTTTGGGGATCGCGTCTTCGAACATCTCGTAGACCTGGGCCCGGTTCACGGCGCGCGCGTTCTCCCCGCGCAGGGAGGACTGGGCGAGGTACGCGGCCCCGAGGAGGCCGAGGGTGGCCCCCGCCCAGGGCCCCCAAGCGGCTCCTGCCCAGGAAGCGAAGGACGGAAAGAACCAGGCAAGGGCAGCACCGCCCAGAAGCAGGAGGGCGGGCCTCAAGAGCGCCCAGAAGCAGGCGGTGACGCTGCTAAGGACGAGGCGCCAGAAGGGAACGAGTCCGGCGCGCCACCACCGAATGGCGTGGCCGACGATCATGCTGGACGCGACGAAGCCGAGGACCGCGTCGAAGACCGCCCAGGTGAAGAGGGCGGCGACGACGAGATTCCCGGCGACGCCGGGCAGCGTCATGTCGTGCTCCGAAAGAGCCTACTCGCGCGTCTCCAGGAGCCCCTTGAGCGTGGCCATGAACTGGTCGACGTCCTTGAAGTCACGGTACACGGAGGCGAAACGCACGAAGGCCACCTTGTCGAGCTCCTTCAGGCGGTCCATCAGGAACTCGCCGACCTTCTCCGCGGGCACCTCCCGGTCGGGGCTCTCGTGAACCATGGCTTCCACCCGGTCGGCGATGTTCTCCAGCGTCTTCACGGGGACGGGGCGCTTCTGGCAGGCCTTCAGGAGACCCGAGAGGACCTTTTCCCGGTCGAAGGGCTCGCGCCGGCCGTCCTTCTTCACCACCAGGTGCGGGATCTGGTCGATGCGCTCGTAGGAGGTGAAGCGCTTGCCGCAGGAGAGGCATTCGCGCCGGCGGCGGATGACCTCGCCCTCCTTGCTCTCGCGCGAGTCAACGACCTTGTCCTCGAGGTGAGCGCAGAAGGGACACTTCATGGCTTGCTGGCCTCCGTGGCGGGGAGCGGCCCCGCCCCCTTGTCTTCGGTCATGGCCGCCACCCGCCCCAGGCTCAGGCCTTCACGGCCCAAGAAGACGAGGCCCAGGACGAGCACGGGCAGGCTGCTGAGAGCGTGGCCCACCGCCGCGGCCGCCCCCGCCACGTCGCGGTCCACGCCGTAAACGTTGGCGACGGCCCACACGTAGAACACGTGATAGCCGCCCACCATTCCGGGAGTGGGGATGGCGACTCCGACCGTCAGGAACGCGATGATGAGGAACGTTGCGTGGAAAGGCAGGTCGATGCCGAAGGCGCGGTTGTTCAGGTAGATCGCCGCCGCAATCGAGAGCCAGACGAGGAACGACTGCCCGACGATGGCGACGAGATGCGGCAGGGGGGCACGCAGCACGCCGAGACCGGCCGTGAAGGCGCGCAGGATCCGCCCCAAGATTGCGGCCAAGCGGGCCGGGAAGACCCGTAGCACGCGATCGCAGAAGGCCAGGAGTGGCTCCGCCCGGGCGTGAAAGATGAAGAGAAGCACGAGAAGCACGAGCGCGACGACGGCGGTCGTTGCGCCCGCCGTCCGCACGACGTCCATCACCGGACCGCGGCTCTGGCCAACGGGTACCGGGAGCACGAAGAGATAGAGACCGAACAGCAGGAGCACGGTCAGAAGGTCGAAGAGGCGCTCGAGGATGATCGTGGCAAATCCGGCGGAAGTCGGCACGGGATGCTTTCTCGAGACGAGGTACGGCCGCACAATCTCTCCCGCGCGTGGGACCACGAGAGCGCTCATGAAGCCGACGCTGGTGGCGGAGAACAGGTCGGCGAAAGGGACCCGGCCGACGGGAGCCAGAAGGTAGCCCCAGCGCCAGGCACGGAGGAGATAGGTCAGCAGCGTGGCGGCGACGACGCCCGCCAGCAGGACTGGGTCCGCGGTGCGAAGTGCCTGCAGGGTCTCGGCCCACTTCATATCCTTGTAGACAAAGGCCAGGAGGGCGAGGGCCAGGACGGCCCCCACGGCCAGCCGGAGGTGTCTCGACGCGATCACATCCGCTCCGACAAAGCCTTTCGCTTCAAGAACTTGATGGGCACGGGCGACTTTACTACAATGCGCTTTCGACCGTCAAACCGCAGGAAAACCGGGCGCCGGTCCCACTTTTCTGAACCGGCGACCCCCTGGGGGCGTTTGGCTTCAGTGTACGCGGCCTGCGCCCCGGAGCGACCGGCACCGTTGACCGAAAGCGAGAGCGACCTCCTGCGGCGGTGCCAGAGGGGCGACGAGCCGGCGTGGCGCGAGCTTGTGACGCGATACACGCGGCGCGTGTTCGCCTTGGCCTACCGCTTCACCGGCCGGGTGGACGAGGCCGAGGATCTCACGCAGGAGGTCTTCGTGAAGGTGTACCAGACGCTCGACAAGTTCGCGGAGACCGAGGGCTCCTTCCCCGCCTGGCTCATGACGGTGGCCCGCAACAAGGCCATCGACAACTACCGCCGGAGGAAGGAAGAGCACCGCCGCAACGCCGACGATCCGGAGATCCTCGATTTCGCGGCTTCGAGCGAAGAGGGGCCGCTGCGGCGGCTCGAACGAGGCGAGCGCGTGGCCCTCGTGCACCGGGGCCTGCGCGCCCTGCCCCTCGACCTGCGCGAGCCCCTCATCCTCTGCGACCTGCAGGGCCTGCCGTACGAGCAGGTCGCGCGGACGCTGGGCGTGCCTCTGGGGACGGTGAAAAGCCGGATCAACCGCGGCCGGCTGGAGCTCGCGAAGCGGCTCACGCGACACCGCGGCGACGTGGTCGGGTGCTGACGGGAGGGGAGGGAGCATGCGGGACGACATGACGTGCGCCCGGGCCGAGGAGCTCCTTTCCGATCACCTCGAGGGGACCCTTGCCGAGCCCCTCCGGGGTGAGCTCGACGCACACCTTCGTTCGTGCGCGGCCTGCCCCGCGCTTCGCGAGGAGCTCGCGTTCGTGAAGGAGGCCCTCAACGAATTCCCGGAGGTCGAGCCCTCCCTGAGCCTGGCTTCGCGCATCGCCGAGGCGGCCCTGCGCGCGGGCAAGGGGACGCCTCGCGAGAACAATGTCGTCCCGTTCGCCTCCCGCGGAAGAACACCCCTCCCTGCGCTCCCGGCCGCGCACCCGCGACCGAGGGTCGTCCTCCTTCCCACCTGGGCGCAGTCCCTGGCCGCGGGTCTGAGCCTCATCACCCTGGGCACGCTGCTCCTCACGTCGCGCTCCCAGGCACCGGCCCGCGCCGCCGCACAGATCGTGGGGGCGACCGTGAACACGGGGGCCTACCTCGCCGAGCGCAAGGACCGCCTCGTCGAGGACGTACGCGTGCTGCGGGTCGTCCTCGAGACGGCCTTCGAGGGCCGCGTCGAGCGCGTGGGCGAACGGGTGGAGGACTACCGCAAGCTCCTCGAGCGCCGCCGCGGCAACGAGTCGGGGGAACCCGCGGCGAATCCTCCCTCGGAAGGAAGCCGCTCGAACGACACGCGCCACACTTTTCCGAACCCGCACCGCTCGGACCCCGTAACCCTCTCGTGACGAGACGCGAAAGGAGTCATCGATGAGCACGAACGTGGACAACCCCGAGGGAACGCCGCCGGGCGGACATGCGGTCGCCCCCGTTACCCCTCCTCCTCTTCCCCCGGGCTACGTGATAGCGGCGCCCACGGTGCGACTGCCGAAGTCTCCCTTCGTGGCGGTGCTGCTGTCGGTGGTCTTCCCTGGTCTCGGGCAGATCTACAACGGCCAGCTCAACAAGGCCCTCGCGTTCTTCGGTGGCTTCGTGGCCTCGCTCTTCTGCGCGATCAACATCGATCCCATGCCCTTCGCGCTCTTCATCCCCTTCATCATCCTCTACGGGTGGGTGGACGCCTGGAAGAGCGCCACCGCCATCAACAACCGGTTCCTCGGGGGGAAGGGCGAGGCGGAGGAGCAGGAGGAGCTCAACTCGCCGGTCTGGGGCGGCGTCCTCGTGGCCGTGGGACTCCTGCTGCTTCTCCACAACCTGGACATCCTCGACCTCGAGCGCTTCCGGCGTTATTGGCCGGTGCTCCTCATCGCGGCCGGCCTCTACTTCATCCGCCGCTCGCTCGAGGCGCGCAAGTCGAGCGGCGGCCCGGGCTCGGGCGATGCCCCTTCGGCTTAGGCCCGAGGCCCTGACCCTCGGGCTCACCCTCGTGGGGGTGGGGACCCTGGCCCTTCTCGCCAACCTCGGCCGCCTCGACTTCCTCGACACCGTGCGCGCGTGGTGGCCGCTGTCGCTCGTGGTGTGGGGCGTCCTCGAGATCGTGGCCAGCCTGGCTCGCCAAGAGCGGAGGTCTTGAACATGGGGCGCAAGCTGGCCTTCCTGCTCCTTCTCCTCGGCTTCGGTGGTTCGGTGGAGACCGCGTGGAGCGTGCGCAACAACCTGGGCATCGGCCCCGAGGGATGTCGCGTCATCGGCGGCAAGTTCTATGGGCCTTCGTACTCCTTCGACGTGGAGGAGAGCCGGCCCCTGGCCGAGGCCACGCCCGTCGCGATCTCGAACGAGTTCGGAGCGGTGCGGGTGGGGGCGGGCACCGGCGGCCAGCTCCGCGTGCGCCTCCAGAAGCGCGTGTACAGGCCCACGCGCGAGCAGGCCGAGGAGTTCGCCCGCCGTATCGAGATCGTCTTCGAGGAGGGGTCCGGCCGGCTGCGCGTGGGCACCAACCGCGACCGGCTCCAGCGCGAGGCGCGAAACGTGGGCTTCGAGACCGACCTCGAGGTCGAGCTGCCCCCGGGGACCCGCGTCGATCTCGACAACCGCCACGGCGACGTGGACGTGCGGGACGTGGGGGAGGCGGCCATCGACAGCTCTTTCGGCGACCTCATCGTGGAGCGGGTGACGGGGAATCTCGGTGCGAAGCATCGGCACGGCGACGTGTCCGTGGCCGAGATCGGCGGCGACTTGGAGCTCGAGTCGCGTCATGGCGACGTCCACGTGCGCGGGGTCGCCGGCGCCGCCCGCGTGGACGGTGAGCACGGCGACGTGCAGGTCGACGGAAGCCGGGGCCTGCGCGTGAAGCTCGCCCACGGCGACCTCGAGGCGAAGAACGTGGGCGGAGACCTCGAGGTGGAGGCGGCCCACGCCAGGGTGGAGGCCGAGAACGTCACGGGGGCGGCGCGCGTGACCACTTCCTTCAACGAGATCAAGGTCACCGGCGTGGGGGGTGATGCGGAGCTGCGCTCCGAGCACGGCCACGTCACCGCCCGTGAGGTAAAGGGGGCGGTCACGGTGGAGGCCCGCTTCGACGGCGTGACCCTGGAGAACATCGGGGGCCCGGCCGAGGTGCGGGTCGAGCACGGCGGCGTCGAGGCCACCAACCTCGACCGCGGCCTGAAGGTCACGGCCGAAGGAGATGCGGTCCGCCTGGATCGTGTCCGCGGACCGGTGGAGGTCAGCGCGCAGCGCGGCGAGGTGAGCGTCAACCCCGGAGAGCCGATCACGGAGCCGGTGACGATCCAGGCCACGCACGGTGCGATCCACCTCGAGGTGCCGCCGGACAGTCGCTTCGAGCTCGACGCCGGAGCGCGGCACGGCGACTTGATCGTCGACCTGCCGGGCGCTCCCGAGGTCCAGCACGAAGCGGGCACGAACACGCTCACCACGAAGGTCGGTGGCGGCGGCGCGCGCGTGTACTTGCGCACCGAGGGTGGCGAGCTGACGGTCATCGGGGGAGCCCCGCGCGCGTCGAACTGAGAGTCGAAGAGCGTCTCAGTCTTATCCGTTTCTTCGATCGCCTCACCCTAGTTCGTGTCTGCACTGCTCCGCGTCATTCATCGACCCCCCACCCTATCCCTCCCCACGTAGGGGGAGGGGAACGCTTTAAGTCGGCACACACCTTTCACTCTCCGATCTTCAGGAGAGTGAAAGGTGTGCCGGTCGGGCTCCGCGTGACTCCCAGCCGAGAGTTTTCCTTGCGCCGCTGTTCGCGGTTCCTGTAAACTCCCGCCCCTCGTTCCTCGGGGCATCTTGAGCACGGCGCCTTCCATCCCCGCTGCGACCTCTCGAGCCGTGCTCGAAACTCATCTTCCCGGCCTTCACCTCTGGCGCCGGGGCAAAGTGCGCGACGTCTACGACCTGGGAGATCGCCTCCTCGTGGTGGCGACCGACCGCATCTCCGCATTCGACGTCGTGCTTCCCACGGGAATCCCGGGCAAGGGAATCGTGCTCACGCAAATCTCCCTGTTCTGGTTCGATCTGCTGAACGAGCTGATGCCGAACCACGTGCTCACCGCGGACGTCGACGCCGAAGGCGCGTCGCTGCGACCCTTCCGAGCGCAGCTCGCGGGACGTTCGATGATCGTGATGAAGACGGAGCCCCTGCCCGTGGAATGCGTTGTGCGCGGCTATCTCTCGGGCTCCGGCTTCCAGGACTACCAGGCGACGGGAGGGGTGTGCGGTGTCTCGCTTCCCTCCGGGCTGCGCGAGTCCGACCGGCTTCCCGAGCCGATCTTCACTCCCGCGACCAAGGCCGAGAGCGGCCACGACCTGAACATCCCGTTCTCCCGCGTGGAAGAGCTCGTCGGTCGGGACCGGGCCGCGGAAGCGCGCGCCCGCAGTCTCGAGATCTACCGCCGGGCGAGCGAACACGCCGAGAGCCGGGGGATCATCCTCGCCGACACCAAGTTCGAGTTCGGGCTGAAGGGCGAGGACCTCGTCTGGATCG
>Ga0326597_10009145_pt1 | contig 13314 bp, 13 predicted proteins | sample RVTome_12_FD_203789 | JGI IMG/M metagenome (GOLD analysis project Ga0326597, IMG submission 203789) | Soil microbial communities from uranium-contaminated site in the Upper Colorado River Basin, Wyoming, United States - RVT100D185 | ecosystem: Environmental > Terrestrial > Soil > Contaminated >... | reverse complement strand
CGCACTGCTCCGCCGCGTCGCAGCGTCTCAGGTTCTCGCGGACGACCGCGAGCGCGCGCGGATCGCGCTCGACCATCGTGACGTGCGACGCGCCCCGGCTCAGCGCCTCGAGGCCGAGCGCGCCGGTTCCGGCAAAGGCGTCGAGCACCCGCGCGCCCTCGACGTCGGGCGCGAGGACGTTGAACAGCGTCTCGCGCAGCCGGTCCGAGGTGGGCCGCACGCCCCGGTCCGGCGGCGGCGCCAGCTGCCGGCGTCGCAGCCGTCCTCCGACGATGCGCATCGATCGAAGCTCCCCCGGCCCGCGCCGTCTACCCCACGCCCACGAGGCCGAACCGCGTCGCCCAGTTCGCGCCGACGTACTCAGCCAGCGCCGACGGCGTCGCGCCCCGATCGAGCCAGGCCACGGCCTCGCGGCGCGCCTCCTCGAGCAGCGCGTGGTCGCGGAGCAGGTCGCCCACGCGAAGCGTCGGCATCCCCGACTGCCGGGTGCCGAAGAAGTCGCCGGGTCCCCGCAGCGCGAGATCGCGCTCGGCGATCTCGAACCCGTCCGCGGTCGCCTCGAGCGCCTGCAGCCGTGCGCGGCCGGTTTCCGGAAGCGGCGACTGGTACAGCAGCACGCAGCTCGACGCATGCGCGCCCCGGCCGACGCGGCCGCGGAGTTGGTGCAGCTGCGACAGGCCGAAGCGCTCGGCGTGCTCCACGATCATCATGGCGGCGTTGGGCACGTCGACGCCGACCTCGATGACGGTCGTGGACACGAGCACGTGGATGTCTCCGCGCGCGAACGCCCCCATGACCCGGTCCTTCTCGTCGGGCCTGAGCCTTCCGTGGACGAGCCCGACCGAGTAATCCGGAAACACTTCCGCCTGCAGGTGATCGGCCATCGCCGTCGCCGCGCGCAGATCGACCTTCGCCGAGTCCTCGACGAGCGGATAGACGACGTACACCTGCCGGCCGGCCTCGAGCTCCCGGCGGGCCATGCGGTACACCTCGTCGCGCCTCGATTCCGGCTTGACGACGGTCCTGATCGGCTGCCGGCCGGGCGGCAGGTCCCGGATGATCGAGACGTCCAGATCGCCGTACGCGGTGAGCGCGAGCGTGCGCGGAATCGGCGTCGCGGTCATCACCAGGACGTCGGGCTGCACGCCCTTCTCGCGCAGCGTCGCCCGCTGCATCACGCCGAACCGGTGCTGCTCGTCGATGATGACCAGGCCGAGCTCCCGGAACTCCACGGTCTGCTCGGCCAGCGCGTGCGTCCCCACCACGAGATGAATCGTTCCGCTCGCCAATTCCGCGAGCACCGCACGCCGCCGGGCAGGCCTCAGACTCCCCGTCAGCGACGCGATGCGGAACGTCGACGCCTCGAGCAGCCGCCGGATCGTGAGGTAGTGCTGGTCCGCGAGGATCTCGGTCGGCGCCATGAACGCCACCTGCAGCCGGTTCTCCATGGCGACCAGGGCCGCGAGCAGGGCGACGATCGTCTTGCCGGCCCCGACGTCGCCCTGCAGCAGGCGGTTCATCGGCTCGAGCCGCTGCATGTCCGTGACGATTTCCCGGAGCGCCGTCTTCTGGCCGGCGGTCAGCCGGAACGGCAGCACCCGTTTCGCCGATTCGCGAATGCGATCGTCGACGGCCACCGCGCGCGGCTTCCGCAGCGAGGCGCCGCGGCGTTTCCGCAGGAGCAGCCCGGCCTGAAACAGGAAGAACTCTTCGAAGATGAGCCGCTGCTGCGCCGGCGTGCGGCTCGCGTTCAGCAGGGCCACGTCCGTCCCGGGCGGGGGGAAGTGCGACCGGACGATGGCCGCGCGCCGATCGGGCAGGGCTCTCGCCTCTCGGATGGCCTGCGGCAGCGGGTCGGGCAGGTCCGCGGGAAGCTGGGCGAGCAGCCGGTGCATCAGCGTCCGCTGCATCCGCGTCGTCACCGACCCGGCTCGCTCGTAGACAGGCACGATGCGGCCGATATGCACGGTCTCGTCTTCGTCGTCATCGGCGTCGGCGCGCACGATCTCGTACTCGGGGTTGGTGAACTGCAGGCCGCCCCGGCCGCGAAACTCGACGGCGCCGTGGAGAATCACGCGGTCGCCCGTGTGAAACACGTCACGCAGGAATGCCTGATTCGGGAAGACCGCGCGCACGGGCCCGGTCGCGTCGCGGACGATGACCTCGAACAGGCGGAACCCGGGTCGCCGCGTCGCGCGCAGTCCGCCCGACAGCACTTCCCCGCCCGCAGTCGCCACCTGCCCGGGCCGGAGACCGGCAATGGCGGTGAGCCCGGCCCGGTCTTCGTAGCGCATGGGGAAACGAAGCAGGTAGTCCTCGACCGTGCGCAGACCCGCTTTTTCCAGGTCGGCCGCGCGACGCGGCCCGACGCCCTTGACGAACTGCAGAGGTGTGGAGAGCAGGTCGATCGGCGTCACTGCACGACAGTGGCCTGCCCGTTGCCGGTGCGGACCTGCTGAATGCCCGCGGGCAGGTCGAACGGCTCCTCCAGATCGACGCCCTGCGGTTTCTCGGCGGTCCTGGTGAAGTAGGTCACGAGCTCCTGCACGAGGCTCTGCGGAATCGCCAGGCCTCCAAGCGTCGCCGATGCCAGCATGAACTTGCCTCGTCCGCTGGACGCCTCGAGCTTCCCCGCTAGCGTGACCTCGACCATGCCGGACACATACGCGAGCGGATCGAGCGAGCTCCGGGCCTTCGACTTGCGGACGGCGTCCAAGTCAATCTGCGCCTTCGCGCCGAGCTTCCCGCCGGTCGCGATGGAAATGGTCGGATCCACCAGGCCGACCGGCAGGTCCTCGCGGGCGATGAACCGGAGGTACGCGTTCACCTCGCGCTCGGAGATCGAGGTCGTCAGCGGTGTCGCGCGGGGAGCCGGCTCGACAGTGCCGCGCTCCAGGATGGCGTCGAGCTTCAGGCGCATGCTCTCGGCCTCCTGCTCGGAGAGGGCCTGGCTTCCGGCCAGGACGGCTCCGGCCAGCAGCAGAGCCACGGCGGCCATCGGCATGCGGAACATGTCTTGATAGTAACGCGAAGGGAAGGTGCGGGAGTGCGGGGGTGCGGGAGTGCGGGGGTGCGGAAGTGCGGGGGTGGAACTAGCGGCCGCGGCCGGGCTGCCGCGCTCGCATCAGCAGGTCGAGCTTGCGCTGCTCGAATCGCTCCTGGAAAAACCGGAACTGGACGCGCTGCCGGACGGTCAGAACGGCGTCGAGCGCCTGCTGGGCCCGTCGCAGTTCCTGCGCTTGACGCACGCCGAGGCTGCTGAGCTCGGCGAGCCTGGCCGTCACGGCGGCTTCGTCAATCCCGGCCGAGCCCGGCTCGAGGGTCTGGCGCAGATCATTGAGAATGGCCCGTCGCTGGTTCTGCTGCCGGCGCCTCAGGGCTTGCATCCGCTGCAAGCGCTGCCCGACCACGGCAAAGGCCTGCTCGTCGAGCCCGAGCGCTCGGCGGGCCTCGATGACCTCGAATCGATCGAACTGCCGCTGAATCTCCTGGACGCTCAGGTCGCCGCCGGCGCCGCGCGCCCGCTGCTCGCCCTGCCAGGCGCGCTCGGCCTGCCCGGCCATCGCCGGCGCCCACGCCACGGTCGCGAGCAGCGCGCCGGCCACCATGCGACCCGACAGGCCCATCATGCGCCGCCCCCCATCTCTGCCCGGAGCAGCCGGAGCAACTCCGCCCGCTGAGTCTGGGTCAACTCTTCAATGATCGCGTCGGTGCCCAGGTCCGCGGCTGGCGCGACGCCCTGCAGCTCGGCCACGGAAACGCCCGTCGCCAGATCGACGATCTGCGACCAGGCCGGACCGTCGGAGCCCTCCACCGCGGTGACACCCGCCGAGGCGCCCACCGGCACGTCGACCGGCGGCGCCGGCAGCGCCGGCACGCCGGGCTCGGCGAGGCCTTCTTCCACTTCGGGCACGTACGGAACGGGCTCCTTGAGCGTCGCGACGACCAGCATCACGGCGACCGCCGCAGGCGCCAGCACCACGACGGGCCGCCAGCTCCACCAGCTCGACGCCCGCGACGGCACGGCGTCGTCGGCCGTCGCGCGCCGGACACGATCGCCGAACTGGCCCCAGAAGAGCGGCGACGGATCCGGTACGTCCGATGACGTGCCCAGGCTCTCGACGGTCTCGCGGAGGTCGCCGAGCTGGTCTCGACACGGCGCGCAACTCTCGAGGTGCCGGGAACGGCCTTCGTCGAGCGCGCCGTCGAGCGCCGCCACAAACTCGCGGGGTGACAGATGCGTCTTCATGACGGCCTCAGTGCGCGCCGGAGATTGCCGAGCGCATGAAAGAAATTCGCCTTGACGGCTCCGACCGAGCTGCCCAGCACGCGGGCGATCTGCTCGTGCGACATGTCCTGATACACACGCAGGACGACGGTCGCGCGTTGTTTCGGCGGCAACTGGCGGATGGCCTGCCGCAGCACCTCGGACCGTTCTTCCCTGGCCACCCGCTCGAACGAGGTTTCGCTGCGTTCGTCGGCCGGCTGCCGTTCCTCGATCGACTCGGGCGCCGGCCGCCTGGCCGTGACCCGGTTCAGGCAGGCGTTGACGCCGACGCGGTAGAGCCACGTGCCGAGCGCGGAGTCGCCCTTGAACGTCCGCAGTCCCTTGAAGGCGCGCACGAACACGTCCTGGGCGAGGTCCGCGGCATCCTCGTGATTGCCGACGAACCGGTAGCACAGCTGGTAGACGTGCTTCTGGTGCCGCCGCACGATGACGTCGAACGCCTCGCGCGCGCCACCGCGGAAGGCCTCGACGAGCGCGCGGTCGTCGGCGCTCTCGAGGTCCGATGCCGGAGCCGACGTTCCCGTCTGACTCTCAGACCGTCTCATCCCGACGCCCAGCGCTGGCTTCCAGCCCAAGGCCGCTGCTGAGTCTGGCCCGACCCGCATGCCATGTGCCTCGCACGAACCGGCAGGCCCCGCCGCCCGCAGGGCCCCAACGAAACCGATTCTGTCCTGTTAGACCGCTCATGCCCCGGATTCGTTACAAGAACCGAGCCACCTCGTCGGCTGTCGGCAGACCGGTCTGCGCGCCCAGGGACCGGCAGCTCAGGGCCGCCACGGTGTTGGCATACGTGAGCACGCGGCCAAGATCCGCCCCTGCTCCTTCGCGGAGCCAGCCGGCCGCCAGCCCCCCTCGAAACGCATCCCCGGCGCCGGTCGTGTCGACAACCCAGACCGGTGGCGCGGCGGTCCGTATCTCCCGGCCCCGGCACATGGCCAGTGAGCCCTCAGCACCGAGCGTGGCGATGACCACCGCCGCTCGGGACGACGCCGCAAGCCCGCGCAGCCCCTGAGCCACTTCAGCGCTGCCGGTGAGCGCCGACAGCGCGGCGACGCTCACAACCAGGATGTCCACTTCGGCGAGGAGCGCATCCAGCCCCGGTTCCGGCCCATCGAGGTCGACGAGCACCGGCCGGCCCCGCCGGCGCGCGGCGCGCGCGGCGACGACCGACGCCGGCAGGCTCGTCGCGTCGACGAGCACGATTCTCGCGTTCGCGGCGAGAGTTCCGTCGACGTCGTCGGCGGTCATCCGGAACGCCGGGTCGCAGTAGCCCAGTACGGTCCGGGATCCCGAGCCGCTCACGAGGATCATCGCGGCCCGCGTCCGTGCGCCGGGCGCTGTGACGACGCGAACATCAACGCCCGCGCGGCGCATCGGGCCGAGCGCCGACGCCGCCGAGGCGTCGTCGCCGACGCTGCCGATGAACCGACTCGTCCAGCCCAGGCGGCGGCAAGCCAGCGCGGCGGTCGCGGCCTGCCCGCCGGGCTGGACCGAAAAGGCCCGGAGCGTTGCCTTCTCGTCCGGCCGGGGCCAGGCCGCCACGACCCCGACGTAGTCGAGGCTGCATTCACCGAGCGCCGCGAAATCGAATGCGGCCGAGCCGGGCTCCGGAAGGACAATCGGCACTTTCATACCGTCAAGCGAATTGATCTTCGCCTTTTCTTTGCATATAGTTTCACAAGCGTTTCGCCCCGCTCAGGGAGACCGCCGTGCAACCACTGACCCGAAGGCAACGCGAGATTCTCGACTATCTGCAGGAGTTCATCCAGCAGCACGGCTACGCGCCGAGCCTGGAGGAGATCGGCCGACGGTTTGGCCTCTCGTCGCTCGCCACGGTCCACAAGCACCTGAGCAATCTGCAGGAGAAGGGCTTTATCCGGCGGTCGTGGAATCGCAGCCGGTCGGTCGAGCTCTTGTCGGCGCGCACCGGCCACCGCGCGGTGGATTTGCCGCTCCTCGGCTACGTTGCGGCCGGGGCGCCCATCGAGGCCATTACCTCCAGCGAGACCATCGCCGTACCCGAAGACCTCGTGGGCAAGCGCGACAGCTACGTCCTCCGCGTCCGCGGTGACTCGATGATCGACGAGCAGATTCGCGACGGCGACTACGTCATCGTCGAAGATCGAAAGACGGCCGAGAACGGCGAGATGGTGATCGCGCTCGTCGGCGGCACCGACGTCACGCTCAAGACGTTCTACCGGGACAACGGGCGGGTCCGTCTCCAGCCGGCCAATCCCGCGATGCAGCCGCTCGTGCTCGACCCGAGCCTCGTGCAGGTCCAGGGGGTCGTCGTCGGGGTCATGAGAAAATACTGACGCCGCCATGTCCAAGCAAATCAACTTCACCATCGTGCCCGACGAGCCTGAGAGCGGCCACGCCCGGCGCGAGTACGCGAACTTCTGCGCGGTGGCGCACACGCCGTTCGACATGACGCTGACGTTCTGCGACGTCCGGCCCCTGTCGGAGCGCGACATCAAGAGCGCCGAAGCGTCGCAGACTGTCAAGGCGCCCATCGTCGTCCGGGTCGCCGTGCCATTCGCCGTCGTACCCGGCCTGATCAGCGCGCTGCAGGAGCAGATCCGGGCGGTTCAGGAGGCGCAGTCGCAAGCGGCCGCGCCGCCGTGGCCGAAGGGCCCGCTGCACTAATCTTAGACGCGCCGGTGCCGCCCCGCTTGCTCGTTCGCCCGGCGACCGCTCGCCGGATTCTCGACCGGCTGGAGCGCCAGCATCCGGGAGCCGACACGGAGCTCGACTTCACCACGCCGTTCGAGCTGCTCGTGGCGACAATCCTGTCGGCGCAGTGCACCGACGCGCGGGTCAACCAGGTCACGCCGAAGCTGTTTGCCGCCTATCCCGATGCCGACGCGCTCGCGCGCGTGAACCCGCAAGACATCGAACCCGTCATTCAGCCCACCGGGTTTTTCCGGATGAAGAGCCGGAACATCGTCCAGATGGCGCGGGCCCTCGTCAAACAGCACGGCGGGGAGGTGCCCGCCGAGATGGACGCGCTCGTCGCGCTGCCGGGGGTCGGGCGGAAGACGGCCAACGTCGTGCTCGGCCACGCGCTCGGCAAGCCGGGTCTGCCGGTGGACCGCCACGTGCTGCGCGTCGCCAATCGCATCGGCCTCGTGAAGTCGGACGACCCGGTCGCCGTCGAGGCCGCGCTCGGCCGCACGCGGCCACCCGATCGCTGGACGCGGCTGTCGGACACGCTCATCCTCCACGGGCGGCGGGTCTGCAAACCCAAGCCGCTCTGCGACCGCTGCCTGGTTCCACCCGACTGCGTCTACTTCCGGACGCTGGGCGCGAAGGCGCCGGCCCGGCCGCCCCGCCACACGAAAGCTGCCCGCCGCCGCCCTGCGCGATGAACGCGAAGCGGTTCCGGCAACTCGTGGACGAAGCCCTCGAGACGATCCCGGTCGAGTTCCGCGACGCCATGCGGAACATCGCCATCGTCGTCGAGGACGAGCCGACCACCCGCCAGCTCGCAGACGTCGGCATCGAGCCGCCCGACACGCTGTTCGGCCTGTACGAGGGCGTGCCGCTCACCGAGCGCGCCTGGTCGGAGGGCGGGACGCTCCCGGACAAGATCACGCTCTTCCAGCGGCCCATCGAGGACGCGAGCGCCGACGAGGACGACCTCGTCATCGGCATCGGCGAGACGCTCATCCACGAGATCGGGCACTATTTCGGCCTCTCGGAAGAGGAAATCGAGGAGATCGAAGAACGCTACTGGCGGAGCGCGGGCTACGTGCGCGACAACGGGAACGACGAGCAGGACTGAGCGGACGACGATGCCGACGCGCACAAGGACGACTTCCGGGCCACGCCGCCGGCCAGCCGGCGGCACCCCGGGCCACCGACCGCGCAAGCGGTTCGGCCAGCACTTCCTGTCACCCGAGTGGGCCCGGAAGGTCGTCGAGGCCGTGGCGCCGCAGCCCGGCGACGTGCTGCTCGAGATTGGTCCGGGCACGGGCGCCCTCACGCGGCCGCTCGCGGAGACGGGCGTGCCGATGCTCGCCGTGGAGATCGACCGCGACCTCGTCGCGCAGCTCTCCCGCGAGATGCCGCCGCACGTGACCCTGGTGTCGGGCGACATCCTGCGGCTCGACGTCGTGACGTACCTCAGCGGCCTGGCGCCCCAGCGTCCGCCGGCGCCCGACGCCGCCTCCCCCCGCCCTCGCTACCGCGTCGTCGGCAACCTGCCGTACAACATCTCGACGACGATCCTCATGCGGCTTATCGACATCGATCGCCGCCAGCGCTTCTTCGCCGACGCGACGGTGATGGTCCAGCGCGAGGTCGCCGACCGTCTCCTCGCACGGCCCGGGTCAAAAGCCTACGGCGCGTTGACGGTGAGCGCGGCGGCCCGGACCCGGATGACCCGGCTCCTCGACCTGCCGCCCGGCGCGTTCGTGCCACGGCCGAAAGTTCACTCGGCCGTCATCCGCCTCGAGTTCGGCCTGCCGACGGTCCGCATCGCGAACGACGACGTCTTCGACCGCCTGATACGAGTGCTGTTCTCGGCGAGGCGGAAGACGCTGGCCAACGCGCTGCGGCGATTCGACCCGTCGGCCCCTGCGGTGCTCGCCCGGACGGGCCTGGACCCGAGGCGCCGGCCGGGGACGCTGCAAGTAACTGAAATCGTGAGGCTTGCGGAGCTCTTTTCTTCCGGCGAGCGGACACCTGTGCTATAGTTCGCCGAGTTTTCCAGCCTGTTTTCGGGTCTATCCCAGCGACCCAAGGGCCGGACACCGCGGAGCCACATGCGGCGCGCCTGCGCCGCGGCTGTGTCAGTTCGGCACGACGCCGGTCGTGCCAGGGGCACGTGTCCGGGTGAGCGGGATTCCAGGATTGAGAGCATCGAACGCTGCCGCGGATGCGGCGGTTGACGTCATTCCGCTCGGCGGGCTGGGCGAGTTCGGCATGAACATGCTGCTCGTCTCGTGCGGCGACGCCGCCCTGCTCGTCGATGCCGGCGTGATGTTCCCCGGGCCGGAGCTGTTCGGCGTGGATCTGGTCGTCCCGGATCTGTCGATTCTCGACGAATTCCGCGGCGCCATCGTCGGCCTCGTGCTGACGCACGGCCACGAGGATCACATCGGGGCGATCGCCCACGTCATCGACCGGTTCGACGGACCCGTGTACGCGACGCGGTTCACGCTGGCGCTGGTCGAGCCCAAGCTCGACGAGCACGGCATCGACGCGCGCAGCCGACTGGTGCCCGTGGCGCCCCGCGAGTCGGTGACCGCCGGCCCGTTCCGGATCGAGTTCATCCGGGTCACGCACAGCATGCCGGACTGCGTCGCGCTGGCGATCCACACACCGGCCGGGACGATCGTGCACACCGGCGACTTCAAGATCGATCAGACGCCGCTCGACAGCGAGCCGTGCGACCTGCACCGGTTCGCCCAGCTCGGCGCCGAGGGCGTGCTCGCCCTGTTCTCGGACAGCACCAACGCCGACCGCCCCGGCTACACCGGGTCGGAGCGCGAGGTCCGCGACGCGTTCGAGGAGGTCTTCAGCAGCGCGCGGGGGCGCATCGTCGTCGCGGCGTTCTCGACCAGCGTCTACCGCATGCAGCTGCTGGTCGATCTGGCGGGACAGTTCGGCCGGCGGGTGGCGTTTGTCGGGCGCGGGATGCAGCACGTCTCGCAGATCGCCATGCGGCTGGGCCACCTCACCGTGCCGCCGCAGCTGCAGGCGCGCGAGGCCGAGGTCAAGAACCTGCCGCCCGGGCGCGTGCTGTGCCTGTGCACGGGCTCGCAGGGCGAGCCTTTGGCGGCCCTGCCGCGCATCGCCATCGACGACCACCGCCACGTGCGCATCGGGAAGGACGACGTCGTCGTGTTCTCGGCCCGGATCATCCCCGGCAATGAAAAGGCCGTGGGGCGCGTCATGAATCACGTCGCGCGCCGGGGCGCGGACGTCATCGGCGAGCACGACAAGCGGGTGCACGTCTCGGGGCACGGCAGCGCGGAGGAGCTGAAGCTCGTGCTGTCGCTCATCAAGCCGGCGCACTTCGTGCCGATACATGGGGAATACCGGCAGCTCGCGAGGCATGCCCGGATGGCCGCACTGGTTTCACCCGACACGTCGGTGCTCCTGGCGGAGGACGGGGACGTGCTGCGGTTCGACGCCGGCGGCGGGCGCATCGCCGACCGCCGGCCCGCGGGCCGGATGCTGATCGACGGAACCCGGACGGGCGAGGTCGCCGACGAGGTGCTGCGCGACCGGCGGCACCTGGCCGAGGACGGGCTGATCGTGACCGTCGTCGCCATTAGCAGCCAGACGGGCGAGCTTTGCCAGCCGCCTGAGGTCATCGCGCGGGGGCTGGCGGTGGACGCCCGGCACGACGAGGCGCTGCGCGAGGCGCCGGGCGTGCTCGCGCGCACGATTAGCGAGGCCTCGCTCGAGGAGCGGGCGGACCCGGGCTTGCTGCGGGAGCGGGTGCGCGTGGATTTGCAGCGGTTGTTCCGGAAGCGCGCCGGCAGGCGGCCGCTCGTGCTGCCGGTCGTCATGGAGGTTTGAAGCGTGGCCGAATCTGCGCTGGCCCGTCGATTGCGCGAGTTCGCCGGCGTCGCCCTGTTCGCGACGGCGCTGCTCTGGGTCATCTCGCTCCTGAGCTACTCGCCGGCCGATCCGGTCTGGTTCTTCAACAACAACTCCGGTACGGAGACCGCGAACTTCGCGGGCCGTATCGGCGCCTTTCTGGCCGTGGCCTCGCTGCAACTGGTCGGCTACGCCGCCTATCTGGCGCCGATCGTCATCGGCTTCGTCGGCTGGCATTACTTCTGGTGCCGTGAGATCGAAGCGGCCTACACGAAGCTCGTCGGCGCCGGCTTGATGGTCGGATGCGTGGCGGCGCTGCTGGCATTGTCGTTCGGCGCGCTCGAGACGAGCGCCCGGCCGTTCCGGGCCGGTGGCGTGCTCGGGTACCTGGCGTCGTCGGGCCTGTCGGCCTACTTCAACCGGACGGGCACGGCCATCCTGCTGCTGACGCTGCTCGCGCTCTCGGTGATCCTGGCCACGCAGTTCTCGTTCGGCCGGAGCGCCGAGGCGCTCGCCGAACGGCTGCGCGCGGAGCGCACGCTGCTCGATCGCTGGCGCGACTGGCGCGAGGGGCGCCGGCGCGAGCGCGAACGCCGCCAGATCATTGACAAGCACGTCAAGCGGGCGGGCAAGGACAAGGCGCCGGAGATCGCCACGAAGGTGACCTCGGCGGCCGAGCAGCTCAAGGCCGCGCGCGCCCGCGCCGCCGCCGATCCGGACGACGCCGCCGACGCCCCCGCGCCGGCCGGGCCGGCGCGCGCCGTGGCGATCCGTCGCCCCGAGCCGATGCCGGCGGCGCCGCGCCTGCCCTTGGGCGACGCGGAGACGGCCAAGGCCCCCGTCGAACGCCGCAAGAGCGGCTACGTGCTGCCGCCGGCGACGCTGCTCGACGCGCCGAAGGACCATCGCAAGATCGACGAGCGCGAGCTGATGGACGGCGCCCGGCTGCTCGAGGAGAAGAGCCGCGAGTTTGCGGTCGAGGGCGCGGTCGTCCAGATCCACCCGGGCCCGGTCGTCACGACCTACGAGTTCAAGCCCGACGCGGGCGTCAAGTACAACCGGATCACGGGCCTAGCCGACGACCTGTCGCTCGCGATGCGCGCCGAGTCGGTCATCATCGACCGCATCCCCGGCAAGTCCACCGTCGGCATCCAGATTCCGAACCCGCACCGCGCGTCGATCACGCTGCGCGAGCTGCTCGACTCGGAGAGCTACGCGCGGTCCACGTCCAAGCTGACGCTCGCGCTGGGCAAGACGATCCACGGCGAACCGTTCGTGAGCGACCTCGCGACGATGCCCCACCTGCTCATCGCCGGTTCGACCGGCGCCGGCAAGTCGGTCAGCGTCAACGCGATGATCTCGAGCATCCTCTTCCGCGCCACCCCGGAAGACGTGCGGTTCATCATGATCGACCCGAAGCGGCTCGAACTGGGCATGTACGAGGACATCCCGCACCTGCTCACGCCCGTCGTCGTCGATCCGAAGCAGGCCGCAAACGCGCTGCGCTGGGCCGTGCGCGAGATGGAGGATCGGTACAAGGCGCTCGCCGCGTTCGGCGTGCGCAACATCGAGCAGTTCAACCGCAACGTCCGAGTGGAGCTCGCCGAGAACCCGGACCTGAAGGCGCCCGACGGCTCGGCGCTTCGGCCGCTGCCGTTCGTGGTCGTCATCATCGACGAGCTTGCCGATCTAATGATGGTCGCGAGCAAGGAGGTCGAAGAGTCGATCACACGGCTCGCGCAGATGGCCCGCGCCGTGGGCATTCACCTCATTCTGGCGACCCAGCGGCCGTCGGTTGACGTCATCACCGGCCTGATCAAGGCGAACTTCCCGGCCCGCATCGCGTTCCGCGTCGCGTCGAAGGTCGACTCGCGCACGATCCTCGACGGCAACGGGGCCGAGCAGCTGCTCGGCAAGGGCGACATGCTCTATCTCCCGCCGGCCTCGTCGCGGTTCGTGCGCATCCACGGGCCCTACATCTCCGAGCAGGAGACCGCCCGCATCTGCAGCTTCCTGCGCAAGCAGGGCAAGCCTGCGTACAACGCGGCGATCACGGCGGAAGACGCGCCAACCGGCAAGCTCGAGTTCGAGAAGGACGAGCTCTACGACGAGGCCGCGCGCATCGTCGTGTCCACCGGCCAGGCGTCGATTTCGTACCTGCAGCGCCGGCTTCGCATCGGCTTCAGCCGCGCGGCCCGGCTGATCGACATGATGGAGATGGACGGCGTCGTCTCACCGGCCACCAGCGGAAAGCGCGAGGTCCTCGTCGGCCAGACCTACTTCGAGGAAGTCGACGCGCAGCTGAGATAGCCATGCCGAACCCGCTCACTCGTGTCACGCCGGCCCGGATCGCGGCCCTGGTCCTGCTGGCCTGCGCCGCCGCGCCGCCGGCCGTCGCGGAGGCTCAATCCGCGCGTACCCTGTACGACCGCGCGCTGGCGCGCGAAGACGCGGCTCGAAAGAAGGCGGCGGCG
>Ga0326597_10009144_pt1 | contig 13315 bp, 7 predicted proteins | sample RVTome_12_FD_203789 | JGI IMG/M metagenome (GOLD analysis project Ga0326597, IMG submission 203789) | Soil microbial communities from uranium-contaminated site in the Upper Colorado River Basin, Wyoming, United States - RVT100D185 | ecosystem: Environmental > Terrestrial > Soil > Contaminated >... | reverse complement strand
ACTAGTAAAAGGAATCCTCCAATAACAAAGAAAAGTCCGGCTAAAAGAGGCACAAAAGCAAACCCGCCATTATAAACGGAAGGCACGAATAAAAATATAAAAAACCTGTTGCCCATTTCAAAAACATGGCATAGGGTACACGCCTGCTGTTCTTGCCCCGCGGGGCATTCTCCGGTTCCCGCATCCAAAGCAACCTCACACCCTCCACAAGGCACAAAACCGGCCGCATATATATGGGCGGGCAATATGGCTCCAATTCCAAAAATTACGAGAAATAGGACCAAACTTACGCTGAAAAATCGAGGCATGTACATAGTGTACCAAAAAAATGCCAGGTTGACTATTTCTGCCTTTATGCTAAACTAATCCATATGAGAAATTACGACGTAACCCTGATTTTTTCCCCTCTTTTAGAGGAACAACAAGCAAATGATATCCTTCAGCAACTCCTTTCTCTTGTGCAAGAACAAGGAGGTATTTTGGGAGATCAACAATTTAAAGGCAAGCGGCCCCTTCTTTCGCCCATCAAAAAGCATAAAGAAGGTTACTTAACCGCCATTTCTTTTACGCTTTCGCCCGATCACTTGGAAACATTTGAAAAATTCTGCAAAGAGCAAAAAGATATATTGCGCTTTCTTATCGCGAAACAGGCTAAGAAAAGAATGAAATCACAGCCATCGCTTGCTCGCAAAAACCCTCCTATGGCTTCCTCAACTCCCGATATGCCAGAAACCGGAGGTGCTACTGTGACAAAATCTTCATCCGCGCAGAAAGAAAAGCATGACCAGTCAGGAGAAGAAAAAACCGATCTTAAAGATATCGACGAAAAATTAGAAGAAATCTTTAAAGAAGCATAATGAACTACAACAAAGCAATCATTATTGGAAACGTGGTAGCCGACCCCGAAGTCCGCACCACTCCATCCGGTCAGCAAGTATGTTCTTTGCGTGTCGCGACCAACCGAACATGGACTGATCAATCGGGACAAAAACAGCAAAAAACCGAATTTCACAGCGTAGTACTCTGGAGAAGATTAGCGGAAATTGCCGCCCAATATCTCAAGAAAGGAAACATGGTCATGATAGAAGGAAGGCTCGAAACAAGAAGCTGGGACGATCAAGCGGGAGTCAAAAAATATCGCACCGAAATTATAGGAGAAAATATGCAGTTGGGTCCCAAGGGATTTAGCCAAGGAGGAAGCGAACAGTCGCAATCGCCTCAAAACAAACCACAACAAGAGTCAAAAGAAGAAGAAATACCAATTATTGAAGAAGACGAAGAAATAGACGTAAAAGACATACCCTTTTAAAGCAAACAATTATGGAATGTTATTTCTGCAAAAAAAATATCAGCGTAGTTGATTTCCAAGACATCATAGTCTTGAGACGCTTTGTTTCCGGCTTGGGAAAAATACGCAAACGCACCCGCACGGGATTATGCGCCACTCATCAACGAAAAATTTCTACCGCCGTAAAGCGAGCCCGTCATTTAGGTCTTCTCTCCGCCACCTCTAAGTAAATCTTCACGAATCTTTTTGGCGATCGCGGGATTTTCTTTCAAGAATTTTCGAGATCCATCCATGCCTTGACCAAGCTTTGCGTCACCATACTGAAACCAACTTCCGGCCTTTTTTAATACTCCTTCTTTTGCGCCGGCATTTATTAAGTCCGCTTCGTACGAAATTCCTTCGTTATAATAAATATCAAATTCAGCGGTTTTAAACGGAGCCGCCACTTTATTTTTTACTATTTTTGCCCGAATCCGTGATCCTGTGATTTCTTCTCCCTGCTTAATCTGCGCGGCTCGTCGCACCTCAATTCGTACCGAGGAGTAAAATTTAAGAGCTAGCCCACCCGGCGTAGTTTCCGGATTTCCAAACATTACCCCGATTTTCATTCGAATTTGGTTTAAGAAAATAATGGATGTTTTTTCTTTGGCAACCAATCCCGATAATTTACGCAAAGCCGATGACATTAATCGCGCCTGCAATCCAATTTGAAATTCTCCTATTTCTCCCGCAATTTCGTTTTTTGGCGTTAAAGCCGCGACCGAATCTATTACTATGACATCAATTTCTCCGGAACGAACCAAGGTCTCCACAATTTGAAGCGCTTGCTCTCCGGAATCTGGCTGAGAAATTAATAAATCATCAGTATTTACTCCAATGCGCTTTGCGTAGTCCGGATCCATCGCGTGTTCGGCATCAATAAACGCCCCCACTCCTCCTTTTTTTTGGGCTTCCGAGATAACATGCAAAGCCAACGTTGTCTTTCCCGCGGATTCCGGCCCATAAATTTCGACAATTCTTCCTCGAGGAATTCCCCCAACCCCCAGAGCCAAATCCACCGAGATAGAACCCGTGGAAATAATATCTACGTCCACCTTTCTCGCTTCTGAAAGCTTCATAATAGCTCCCTCGCCAAAGCGCTGCTTAATCTCGTCTATTGCCTCGGTAAGATCCGCCGCGTATTTTTTTGGTTCTTTCTTTTTTGCCATCATATAGTAAATATTAATTTTTTATGGGGTTATCCATTTTGATTCCTCTTCTTTGGTAACTTCTGATGATCCTCCGTCGTTGTAAATCTCGCGCGGTTTGGCTCCTTCGGCCGGTCCCACCACTCCTCTATTTTCAAGAATATCCAGCAAACGAGCGGCTCTCGCGTATCCTACCTTTAAGCGTCGCTGTAATAACGATGCCGAAGCTTTACCCGCTTCAACAACAACTCGCTTTGCTTCATTATACAAAGGATCTTCATCCGCGTCATCCTGCAAACCATCTCCGATCTCTTTTAGCATTCTCTGGGAAAGATCACCCGTTTCCATGTCTTCCCTGACTACTTCTTCTGTTTCCGCGGCAATCCAATCTACGATTTTTTTAACTTCTTTTTCTGAAACATACGCCCCTTGAACTCTGCGCGGTTTTGAAAAATCCGATGTCATGAGAAGCATATCTCCCTGACCCAACAATTTTTCGGCTCCGGCCATATCCAATATGGTGCGAGAATCAATTTGAGACGCGACTTGAAACGCAATACGTGAAGGCATGTTAGCCTTGATTGTACCCGTAATAACTTCCACGGAAGGTCGCTGTGTCGCAAGAACCAAATGAATTCCCACCGCCCGAGCCATTTGCGCCAAACGAACAATCATGCCCTCCAATTCTTTTCCGCGAGCGGCCATTAAGTCGGCAAGCTCATCAATGACGGTTACGATATATGGAATTTCCTCAGTATCTTCTTTCCCTTTCTTTATTTGTTCCGCGTAGTATACATGGTATCCCCTAATATCTCTTACTCTGACATCCGAAAATACGACAAATCGACGTTCCATTTCTTTAATAAGCCATTTTAAAGCGTTCAAGGTTTGTTGCGTATCAAATATAACAGGGGTCAGCAAATGCGGCAAATCATTGTATACCGGAAACTCCACGCGTTTTGGATCCACCAAAATCATGCGCAACCTTGACGGCGGATTTTTGTACAATAGGCTAATAATAATATTGGTAAGCCCTATTGTTTTTCCCGATCCCGTAGCGCCCGCTACCAACAAATGGGGCATGCGAGACAAATCAGCTTGAATAGGGACCCCCGACACATCCCGCCCCAAAGCAAGAATTAATCCATCTTGAGCGGATTGAAAATTATCACTTTCAACAAGATTGCGAAGACGAACTATTGCTCGCGATTTATTGGGAATTTCAATTCCAACCAACGCGCGACCCGGAATGGGAGCTTCAATACGCAAAGGATGAGCGGCCAACGCCAAAGACAAATCATTTTGCAACGAAGTGATTTTAGCCAATTTAATCCCTTCCGCCGGCTTAAACGCGTATTGAGTTACCGCAGGGCCTATGTTTACCTCTGAAACTTCGACAGGAATATCAAAATTTTGAAATGTTTTTTTAATAATAGCCGAATATGCTTTTACGTCACCCGCATTGGGAGATCCCTTTTCTTGCTCCAACAAGTCCACCGGAGGAATCGTAAACTCTCCAACCGCCGGAGTAATGGCGTCTTTTTTCTTTACTTGATTTTTTTCTTTTTTCTCTTCCTTTTCTTGCTCGTCATCCTCTTTATCGTCAAACACCGTACTTGTCTTAACTCTTGCCTCCAGATCCACTTCTGAAACTTCGAATTTTGGTTCAAATATTTTCTTTACCTTTTCTCTTGCCCCTTCCGCGAATGAAGGCTTTTCTTCTTTTTCATGGGGCAATAATTGCCAAAAAATTACTCCTGCCGTAGCCATGACCGCGAAAAACACAATTTCTGAAACCCAAAACCCAAACGCGGTAAACAATGGCCATGAAAATCCCACTCCGATAATTCCCCCCATTTCTTGTATATTTGATTCCTGGCTTCTCGCGAATGTCGCTAAAATACCGCTTACTCCGGCTATAGCAAGAAAAAGCGTGAGCAATGGAGTTATCGAGCTGTACTTTCGCATGCTCCATAGAACCACGCCGCAAATTACCAAAAATACAGGCACTAAAAACACTCCTCGTCCAACCAAAAACTGAACCGCAGTAAACAATAATTGTCCGGCGTCTCCCGCTTTTTCAAAAAAAGAAAGGATAAAAATTCCCGCAAGCACAATCAAAAAAATAGCTAAGATCATACGCTTAGCCCGCTCCGGAATCTCCAAACCCACGTGTGGTACGGGGAGGCGAACCCTTCCTTCTTTTCCTCCTTTTTTCTTCTTTTTCTTTCCCACAATATCACTATTATACAAGCTTTAGTAAAGCAATTCAAACGGAGGAATCCCCAAATAGATTCTTGCAGACTCTTTACGAATGCTCAACTAAGTACCGATGTATTTATGCGCAGTAACACATATTACTTTCATGTGTATCGCTCTACCAAAAAATCGCCGAGGTGGCGATTTTTTGGTTTCTACGGTTTTTTGCTTATTCCGCGGGAGCGGGCTTTTCTTTAAATCCTGTGCCAGCTGGGATAAGTTTTCCGATAATAACGTTTTCTTTCATTCCCCTTAGCTTATCTTCCCGACCCTCGAGAGCCGCTTGAATAAGCACACGAGAAGTTTCCTGGAAAGAAGCGGCCGACAAAAAGCTTTCAGTAGTTAAAGCAATTCTAGAAATTCCCAAAAGCAAAGTAGCACCTGTTGGAATTTGCTTACCAGCCTGCTCCATGCGCGTTTTTTCTTCTACGAACATTCCGCGCTCCACTACTTCTCCTTCGGTAAACCTACTGCCTCCTCGATCTTTAATCTTTACGCGAGAAAACATCTGACGGGTGATAACCTCGATATGTTTATCGTGAATGGAAGCTCCTTGCGAAGTGTAGATACGCTGTACTTCTTTGGCAACATAACTCTGCGTAGCGTCTTTTCCGCTTGTCTCAAACAATTCAGCCAAATCAAGGTTTCCTTCGCATAACTGCTGTCCTTTTTGCACCTGAGCCCCTTTTTGCACCCACAAAGCACGCTTTGCCGGGATTTCATACTCTACAATCCCTCTTTCTTTGTCTTCGTCTCCCATCTTCTTTGCTGTTTTTCTAGCGGTCTTTTTCTCGATTGGTTTTTCTTCATTCTTTCCCTTAATTGTCTTGATACGCACATTGCCGTCCAGTGTTATATCTTCCACTATTCCTTCAACTTCTGAAATAATAGCTTTCCCTCCGGGAACACGACCTTCAAAAATTTCTTCCACACGCGGAAGCCCTTGCGTGATATCCGCTCCCGAAGCTACTCCGCCCGTATGAAACGTACGCATGGTAAGCTGTGTTCCCGGCTCTCCGATAGACTGAGCGGCGACAATTCCTACGGCAGAACCAAATGCGGCCGGCTGACTGTTTCCCAAATCCCATCCATAGCATTTTTGACACAATCCACGAGCAGTCTTGCAAGAAAGCGGAGAACGAACTTTAATTTCCGAAATATTCTCGTCTTCTCCGATTTTCATCGCCATATCCCAAGTAATATACTCACCCTTCTTAACATGGGTTCCGACAGATTCTAATGCCACTCTTCCTCCGATCTTTAGGGCGATATTTTGTCCCAAATCCTCCGCGTCTTTTTTTAATACCGTAAGACCTCGCGTATCTTTGCAATCCAGCTCCGAAATCAGCATATCGTGAGATACATCAATAAGACGGCGCGTAAGATACCCTGCCGTGGAAGTACGCAATGCGGTATCCGCGGTACCCTTTCTCGCTCCATGCGTAGAAATAAAATACTCCAAGACATCAAACCCTTCCTTAAAAGAATTCCGCACCGGCAATTCAATAATACGTCCGGCGGGATTAATAACCAATCCCTTCATTCCGGACATCTGAATGGGTTGCGACCACGAACCTCGAGCGCCGGAATTAATAATGGTAAACACCGATCCGCCTTCCGGCAAAGTTTTCGGTACTAATTTTTCAATGGTTGATTTTACTCGTTGCCAAATTTCGATTACTTTTACGGAACGCTCTTCTTTAGAGAGCAACCCGTGTTTCCAGTGTTGGTCGATAGCTTCAATCTCTTTTTCCGCTTCTTTAACCAACTCTTTCTTTTCGGTTGGCACGATAAGATCTTTCATGCCCCAAGTAACTCCGGACTTTGTCGCGTATTCAAACCCCAAAGATTTAATACCATCCAGAATTGGTTGAGCCTCACCAGGATATGATTTAATCATTTCCGCGGTAATTGCGCCAAGTTTTTTGGCAGTCATTTGTTCGTTCTGATATGGATATTGTTCCGGCAGTAATTCATTAAAAATGATTCTCCCCGGTGTGGTTTCCACTAATGTTCCCTCCATAAGGACTCGAATTTTTTCTTGCAATTCCACAATATCATTTCCATGCGCAAGCAACGCTTCATCTTGAGTGCCGAATGCTTTTAAGTATTCATTTTTTGAGTCCTTCATGGTTGTCAGGTAATAACAACCAAGCACCATATCTTGGCGAGGCGCCACAATTGGGTTTCCGGTAGCCGGCTTGAGCAAGTTTACCGTAGAAAGCATAAGCTGTTTTGCTTCTTCTTGAGCTTCTTGAGAAAGCGGTACATGAACAGCCATTTGGTCTCCATCAAAGTCTGCGTTAAACGCTTCGCAAACCAATGGATGCAAATGAATTGCTTCTCCTTCCACAAGCGTTGGATAAAAAGCCTGAATTCCCAACCGGTGCAATGTTGGAGCGCGGTTTAAAAGAACAAGCTTGTCTTTTACCACCTCTTCCAAAATACCCCAAACTTCATCGGTTTCTTGTTCAATTAAACGAGAAGCTCCGCGCACATTATACGCCAATTCTTTCTCCAGTATATTCTGAATAACAAATGGCTTGAATAATTCCAATGCCATGCGTTTTGGCAACCCGCACTGAAATAGCTTTAGAGAAGGTCCCACCACAATTACCGAACGACCGGAATAATCCACGCGCTTTCCAAGCAAGTTTTGTCGAAATCGCCCCTGCTTTCCCTTAAGCATATCCGCCAATGATTTAAGCAATCTCTTTCCTCCGGTAGTAGACGCTGTCATCGTGCCTTTGCGCATATTATTATCGATTAAAGCATCCACCGCTTCCTGCAACATTCGCTTTTCATTTCGCACAATTACATCGGGAGCTCCGATCTCCAGTAAATATTTCAAACGATTATTTCGATTAATCACTCTTCGATATAAATCGTTCAAATCAGAAGATGCGTACCGCCCTCCGTCGAGCTGTACCATAGGACGCAAATCGGGAGGCAATACGGGAATCACCGAAAGAAACATCCATTCCGGTCGAATGCCGGCGTTTATCATCCCCTGAATCGCCTTAATGCGCAACAATAACTTTTTCCTGTTCGGAAGGCTTACTTTTTCTAAATCTTGATATAATTCTTTAAGCAAAGCCTTAAGATCCACTTCTTCAAACACCTTGCGCAAAGCTTCAGATCCCGTTCCGGCCTCAAATACTTGCCCAAATTTTAAAGCTAACGCCTGATATTCAATTTCTGAAATAATTTTTAGTCGCACCAAAGAGTTTAGTTCTTGTTTTGCCCGATCTCTCGCGTCTTTAACCGCATCTTTTTCTTTGCCTTCTTTTCCTTTTGATTTTTGTTTCCATTCTTGTTCGATATCGGCAAGCGCTTTTTCTCGAGCTTCTTCATTTACTTCAGTAACCACATACGCCGCAAAATAAATAACTCTTTCCAAAGCCTGGGCTCCGATATTAAGAACCATGCCCATTCGCGAAGGAACCCCCCGCAAAAACCAAATATGAGAACAAGGAGCGGCAAGCGTAATGTGTCCCATGCGTTCTCGTCGAACTGAAGATTTGGTAACCTCTACTCCGCAACGGTCGCATACCACGCCCTTATAACGAATTTTTCGATACTTTCCGCAATAACATTCAAAGTCTTTTTCCGGACCAAAAATTCGCTCGTCAAACAAACCATCTTTCTCCGCTTTTTGCGTGCGGTAGTTAATGGTTTCCGGTTTTGTAATTTCTCCGTGCGACCACCCAAGAATATCCTCGGGAGAGGCTAATTTAATACGAAGTGATTCAAGATCGACTACTCTCATACGTTATGCTCGATTAAGTTTTCTTTGTTCATCATCTTCTTTTTGTTGTTTTCCTTTTACCTCAATTTGCAAACCCAACGAACGCAATTCATTAAGCAACAGATTAAAAGACGCCGGCAAATTTGGAGTTTGAATCGGCTGTCCCCGCAAAATGGCTTCGTATGTTGCGGCTCTCCCCGGAACATCATCGGATTTAATCGTGATCATTTCTTGCAACATGTAAGCGGCTCCGTATCCCTCTAATGCCCATACTTCCATTTCTCCGAAACGCTGACCTCCGAATTGCGCCTTTCCTCCCAAAGGCTGTTGCGTAATCAAAGAGTACGGTCCGATAGAACGCATATGAATCTTATCTTCCACCATATGAATAAGCTTCATCATATACTTATACCCCACCGTAATTTTTTGAGGGAATGGCTGGCCATCTCTTCCATCGTATAACTGAACTTTTCCGTCAATTGGCAAACCTGCTTTTTTCAGCTCGGCTTGAATATCGTCTTCATTTGCCCCCGATAACCCCGGAGTTACCGCCGCATACCCCAATTCGTGGGCGGCCCAACCCAAATGCGTTTCCAAAATTTGACCTATATTCATACGAGAAGCAACTCCTAATGGGTTTAAAATCATGTCCACGGGAGTTCCATTTTCCATATACGGCATATCGGCTTCAGGAAGAACAATAGAAATAATTCCTTTATTTCCATGCCGACCGGCAAGTTTATCTCCATGCTGTACTCTTCGCAATTCCGCGATTTCCACATGAATGCGTTTTATGACTCCGGGCTCCAACCTATGTCCCGCTTCTCTCGAAAATACCTTTACATTCACTACACGCCCTCGCTTTCCATGAGGCATAAGCAACGAAGTATCTTTTACGTCCCGAGCTTTTTCTCCAAAAATAGCGCGCAACAATCTTTCTTCCGCCGTAAGATCCGCTTCACCCTTGGGTGAAATTTTCCCAACCAAAATATCATTTGGCCCCACTTCGGCTCCAACGCGAATAACTCCTTCTTCATCCAAATCTTTTAATTTTTCCTCGCCCACGTTTGGAATATCGGAGGTTGTCACTTCGGGACCAAGTTTAGTTTCTCGAACATCACACTTAAAATCTTCCAAATGAATAGATGTGTATACGTCGTCTCGAGCGACACGCTCTGAAATAATAATGGCATCCTCATAGTTTCCTCCGCGCCAAGGCATAAAGGCTACCAAAAGATTGCTTCCCAGAGCCAACCTTCCCTGATCAATAGCGCCTCCATCTGCAATAATTTGTCCTTTCTTTACCTTGTCGCCCTTCTGCACAATCGGTTTTTGGTGAAAACATGTGTACTGATTAGTGCGAACAAAATTTCGTAATTCATATTCTCTTGATTTTCGGGTAGTTTCTTTTCCTGATGTTGAAAAAGACTGGACCACAATATGCTTTCCATCCACCTCTTTTACAACACCGTCTTCTCTGGCTACTACGGCCAAGCCGGAATCTTTTGCCACGCGTTCCTCATATCCCGTACCAACCAAAGGAGCTTGCGGTTTTACCAGCGGAACGGCTTGGCGCTGCATATTCGAGCCCATAAGAGCTCTGTTTGCGTCATCGTTTCTTAAAAACGGAATCAACGAAGTAGCCAAAGAAATAAATTGCTGTGGCGACACATCGATATAATGTACCTGATCTCGATCAACCACGCCCGGCTCTCCTTTTGTTCTTGCCCCTACTTTTTCCGGAACTATCTTTCCTTGAGCATCAACTTCCACTCCCGCGTTCGCGATAACATATTTTTCCTCTTCGTATGCGGTAAGATATTCCACCTCTTTGATTACTTTTCCTTTTTCTACCTTATAATAAGGAGTTTCCAAAAACCCATATTCATTAATTTTTGCGTACTGCGCCAAATGACCCACCAAACCAATGTTCGGGCCTTCAGGTGTTTGAATAGGACAAATTCTTCCATAGTGGCTTGGTTGTACATCACGCACTTCAAAACCGGCGCGCTCTCTTGTTAATCCGCCGGGACCCGTTGCCGAAACTCTCCTTTTGTGCTCCAACTCTGCCAAAGGATTTTCATTATCCATAAACTGGGTAATCTGCGAAGAAGTAAAGAATTCTTTTACAACCGCCATTACCGGTCGAGGATTCACCAATTGTCCGGCAGTAATGGTCGCGGGATCCAATGTAGACATTCGGTCTTTTATAATACGCTCGGTTCTCATAAATCCAACCCGCATTCTATTTTGCAAAAATTCCACGAATGTGCGTACGCGACGATTCCCCAAGTGGTCAATTTGATCAGGCTCGGCTCCCGGTGTATTGTTCAGTCGAATAATCTCGCGCAGTACCTCCACCACATCTTCCAGTGTTAACACGCGATCCTCTACGGTAACATTTTGAGAAGCTTTTCCTTTATTTTTTAGCAAACCGGGAAGGCGTTGAAACGTTTTCCAGCGTCCCACGCGAGACAGGTCATACCTTTCAAAATTAAAGAACATATTCCAAATAAGCTCCTTGGCGGTATCGGGAGTAACATAATCTCCCGGACGCAATCTGCGATAAATTTCCACTAAAGCCTCTCCTTGGTCTTTGCTTATATCTTTTTTAAGAGTTTCCTGCAGGTATTGAATTTCTCCGTTGTCCACGTCTTGAAACAATTTTACGATATCTTCATCTTTTTCTACGCCAAAAGCCCTCAACAACGTAGTTGCCGGGGCTTTTCTTTTTCGATCAATCCGTACGGCTAAAAAGCCCGAACCCTCTGTTTCAAACTCCAACCATGCTCCTCGGTTGGGAATAATTTTTGCTCCGAACGCCTTTCTCCCATGAATATTTTGCGCGGTAAAGAAAGCTCCGGGAGAACGAATAAGCTGAGAAATCGCAACTCGCTCCACTCCATTAATCACAAATGTTCCACGCTCCGTCATAAGAGGAAAATCACAAAGAAAAATTTCCTGCTCTTTTACCTCTTTTGTTTTTAAGTTTACCAAACGCGACTTCAAGCGCAAAGGCGCTTCATACGAATCATCATTTCTTTTAGCGTCCAATTCTGAAGGATAATTTGGCTCTCCCAAGCTGTAATCAGTAAACCAAAGCTCAAATTCTTTCTTCGTATAATCGCGAATTGGAGAAATTTCCTGCAACAGCTCTTTAAGCTGACTATGCCAGAAAGCATCCCAACTCTCATGTTGAACTTTTAAAAGATACGGCAGCTCCAGCTGCAACGAGGATTTTCCGAAATCTTTAATAGGAAGAGGAGAAGAATGCATATACGCAAAGCAAAAGACCCTTACACGGCTAAGGGTACCCTCATACTATTATTAGTATAAAAAAGGTGAGGGAATCAAAATTAATATGGAAAAAGCTTTCTCCTGGTAGCTACCCAAAAGAAGTCTACCTTGTATTCTTATGATCTGCCAAGGTTAAAACTACTATATCAGATTACCCAAAAAACGTCAACCCCATGCGCGACTTACCCTCTTCTTGCCCGCATCCGCTGAATAATAAACACTGCGATAACGAGAAGAACCAATATTGGCAACCCCACAAAAAGAATAAGTGTTGTTCGATTCATTCCAAATCCGTTTCCCTGTATCTCTTCGGGAAGAGAGTCGTTCGCGGGGTCATTTTCTCCTTGTACATCCCCGGATTGAATCAAATCTTCCACGCGCAATCCTTCTCTTGTCGCAATGTCCCCCGACTCGCTTCTGCTCCGTACGCGAAATTGATATGTCTGTCCGTTTTCCAACCCTGCCACCAAGACAGAATGATTTTCCGTAAAGTCTCCTCCTCGAACACTAAAACTATACACGCCCCCCAACGGACCATAATCCACTCTGGAATCGGCCATGATATTCGTATTCCACGAAATTCGAATTTCATTTTCATTTACCTGCTCACCCGTAACACCAAAAATTTCAAGGCCGCTTTGTTCGGGATCTACTTGGGGTAACGAAGGAACTTCGGGGGCAGAAGGCGAGGGCGAAGGAGAAGATTGAGCCTGAACAATTTGAATACTCGCGCCACGAGAGCTAGGCAGACTTAAGATATTTTGACTGTCGGCGTCACTAAGTACCGCCGAATCTGTTGTAAACTCCAACGCGCCGTTCCCCAATCCGCTTTTTGCCCGAAAAGTGGCTGAAAAGATTTTATGCGATCCTGAAAAAGCCGGAGGAGTTTTTGCGCCGGCAAATTCAACCTGTCCGAACCCTATATTTTTCTCAGGAGTAATAATGTCAAGAATCGACCCTGTTGTGTCAATGCTTAATCCCTCCAAAAGATTTTCGGGATACGAAAAATACGCGCCAACCGCGTTAGCGGCAATACTTCCCGTATCAACCATAACGGTTATCTGAAATGTTTGCCCCGGCTGAACCGTAATCGATGAAGGGATAATGGATAAATTTGCTGTTTGCGCAAAAGCAGAAGAAATAAGCCCTAATGCTCCGCCAAAAAAAACAGTAAAAAAGAATAATGCTTTCATTAATTTTAGCTTACACTATTTTGTCCAATTCGACAACATGATACTTAAATCGAATACATTAACGATGCCATCTCCATTTAAATCATATCTCGCCTCCGATGTCTTCCATCGAGAAAGTAATACGCTTAAGTCAAAAATATTTATTTTGTTATCTCCCGTGTAATCCCCAAAAGCGACTAAACTCGACAGAGTACCGGATGATGATTGAGAGGATGCACCACCACCGCCCGCAGAGCTGGGCGAAGGCGCCGGAGACGCGGGTGTCGGAGGTGGAGGTGAAGGGGGTGGAGGCGATGCCGGGGTTACGATTGTATATGTTCCCGATATCGATTCTCCAATATCC